>Ga0182032_10001105_pt1 | contig 11821 bp, 11 predicted proteins | sample tim00Cox00000000_FD_125970 | JGI IMG/M metagenome (GOLD analysis project Ga0182032, IMG submission 125970) | Lab enrichment of tropical soil microbial communities from Luquillo Experimental Forest, Puerto Rico - timezero.00C.oxic.00.000.000 | ecosystem: Environmental > Terrestrial > Soil >... | reverse complement strand
AGATCCAATATTATCTCGGGATAGGCCCGCATGAACGCGACGAGAGTAGGCATCATCAGCATGCCGGCCAATGGCAGGCTAACACGTAGTGTGCCGCGCGGCGCCTCGTGCGTCTTCGACAGTTCAAGCTCCGCCGCTTCGATTTCAAAAAAGATGCGCCGGCAGCGTTCGAGGAATAAGGCGCCTTCCGCGGTTAGTGTGATGCTGCGCGTGCTGCGATGAAAGAGGCGCACGCCGAGCCGTTCCTCCATCCGCGCCACCGACTTGCCGATCGCCGACGACGACACGCCAAGTTGCCGTCCCGCGATCGTGAAGCTTCGGGCTTCTGCCGCCTGAACGAAGGCATTCAGCGATCCCAGACTGTCCATCCGCGAACCTCCATTTCGGACAATCAAGTCCGATATGTTTGGAACCATGGCCCATTTTTCAAACCTTCGGGAGAGTTCATCTGTCGAGCAACCAGGAAGGAAGTCCAAGATGAATGCAACGCAGCTCGCGAAAACGGCGAACGGGAAAGCGGTAGAGGAGTTAGACGTGCTGGTGGTCGGCGCGGGGTTCGCCGGCCTCTACCAGCTCGATCATCTGAGCAGGCTCGGTTACAACGTGAAGGTATTCGAGGCCGGGTCCGACATTGGCGGCGTCTGGTACTGGAACTGCTATCCGGGCGCGCGGGTCGATACGTACGGGCCGCTCTATCAGTTCTCCAGCGCGGAGCTCTGGCGCGATTGGAACTACAGCGAACTCTATCCCTCGTGGGAGGAGCTGCGCGCTTATTTCCGCCACGTCGACAAGAAGCTCGGTCTCAGCCGTGACATCCGATTCAATACCCGCGTAACGGGTGCAGAGTTCGACACCGATCGCGACCAGTGGGTCGTGCAGTCCAGCGACGGCAGCGTGACGCGGGCGAGGTTCTTCGTGGTCTGCACGGGGCTCGCCGCGAAACTCTATATTCCGCGGATTGAGGGGCTGAAGGATTTCCGCGGCATCTGCCACGACACCGGTCAGTGGCCGCAGGAAGGCGTGGACTTCAAGGGCAAGCGCGTCGGCGTCATCGGCACCGGGGCGAGCGGGGTGCAGGTTATCCAGGAGGTCTACCGGGACGTCGCTGAGCTCACCGTGTTCCAGCGCACGCCGAACCTGGCGCTGCCAATGCGGCAGCGCAAGCTCGACGACGAGGCCAAGCAGCGGATGAAGGAGACTTTTCCCCAGCGCTTCCGCAAGCGCGCCGAGACTTTCGCCGGGTTCGACTATGATGTCATTCCCAAGAACGCGCTCGATGTTTCCGACCAGGAACGGCAGGCGACGTACGAGGATCTCTGGAACCGGGGCGGCTTCTTCCCTTGGATCGGCACTTACCAGGACATAATGAGCAACGAGGAGGCCAACGATACCGCCTATGCGTTCTGGCACGACAAGGTGCGCGCACGGATCAAGAATCCCGCCGTAGCGGAGAAGCTTGCACCGATGAAGCCATTGCATCCATTCGGCGTTAAGCGGCCGTCCCTGGAGCAGCACTACTACGAGGCGTACAATCAGCCCAACGTCCAACTTGTCGACCTGATCGAGTCCCCAATCGAACGAGTGACGCCGACCGGTGTCAAGACGAAGGACGGGGAAGTCGAGCTCGACATTCTCGTACTGGCGACGGGGTTCGATTTCCTCACTGGCGGCCTGACCAGCATCGACATTCGCGGCACGAACGGCGAGACGCTGCGCGAGAAATGGTCCAGCGGCTCGCGCGCGCATCTGGGCATGGCGAGCGCGCACTTCCCCAATCTGCTCTATATCTACGGTCCGCAAAGCCCGTCGGCGTTCTGTAACGGGCCGACCTGCGCCGAGCTGCAGGGCGACTTCGTCGTCGCGTGCATCGAGCACATGCGGCGCAACAATCTCCGCAGGATCGAGGCGACACAGGAAGCGGAGGAAGCCTGGCGCGACCATGTCGCCGAACTCGTCAATGCGACTTTGTTCCCGCGCGCGCAGTCCTGGTACATGGGCGCCAACATCCTAGGCAAGAAGCGCGAGATGCTGGTCTACCCCGGCGGGCTGGCGTTGTACTTGCAGAAGTGCAAGCAATCCGCCGACGCCGGTTACGCCGGTTTCATCCTGAGCTGAGGCTGAAATTCCGGCCGGCGGTTACACCTGGGGCGGCGACGAGCGTGGCTACCTTAGCCCGCGCCGAAACCTACGTCGCCAACCCGACTTAACGGAGACCACCATGTCACGCTCGATCAAATTCGCACAGGCCGGAGGACCGGAGGTTCTCGAGTTCGTCGAGACCCAGGTTCCGGCTCCTGGCCTGAACGAGCTCCGTATCAACGTCAAGGCGATTGGCATCAATCGCGCGGAGGCCATGTGGCGGGTCGACGACTACATCGAGCCCGTCAAGTTTCCGGCGGGTCTTGGCTATGAGGCCGCGGGCATCGTCGAGGCCGTAGGCAAGGGCGTGAGCGGCTTTGCGGCAGGTGACGAAGTCAACGTCATCCCGTCCTTCTCGCAGAACGACTACTCGACCTATGGTGAGGTCATCCTCGTACCGGACTATGCCGTTGTCAGGCAGCCAAAGGCGCTCTCGTTCACTGAGGCGGCTTCCGTCTGGATGATGTTCGTGACTGCCTACGGTGCCCTCATCGAGGATGCGAAGGTCGCCAAGGGCGACTTCGTTCTCATCCCGGCGGCGTCCAGCAGCGTTGGCCTCGCGGCTATCCAGATCGCCAACTATGCAGGCGCGACGACCATCGCGCTGACCCGTACCTCGGCGAAGAAGCAGCAGCTCCTCGACGCCGGCGCGGCGCATGTCATCGCCACGGAAGAAACCGATCTGGTCGGAGAGGTGATGCGGATCACAAACGGCCTGGGCGCTCGTGTCGCGTTCGATCCCGTCGGCGGCCCAACTTTCCCAAAGCTGATTTCGGCGCTGTCCTCCGGTGGCATCATTTACATCTACGGCCTGCTCAGCACGGGCGTCACCCCGCTGCCGGTGCTGGAGATGATCGCCAAGGTGCCAACCATCAAGGCGCACAACATCTGGCTGACGACCGGCGACGAGACCCGACGTAAGGCTGCAGTCGAGTTCGTGGTGAAGGGGCTGGAGACGGGCGCGCTCAAGCCGGTCATCGACCGCACCTTCACCTTCGAGGAGATGGCGGACGCGCACCGCTATCTCGAGCAGAGCGGCCAGTTCGGAAAGATCGTCGTAACCGTTTGAGGGTCCGCAACGGCAAGGACTCACCGGATCATCCGAAGCATGCCTCTGTCCCAAAGCGTCCCGTTCCCGCGTCACGGCGGCTAAAGGGCTGCGGGAGGCGGTATTCGCTCATCTGGGTCTCGCGATCACGTCCGAGTGGGAAAGCCCGATGAGATCGCCAACGCCCTCGTTTTCCTTGCCTCCGACAAGGCGGCCTTTATTACCGGCCACGTGCTTTCCGTCGATGGCGGGAAGTCGGCAGGGTAGCCCGCAGACCCGACAGTACGACACAGCGAGGTTAAGCCATGGAACAGCACATCGGAACCCATCGAAGCCGATCAAAATTCCCGGCCCGGATCATCCGATCACGATTGAACGCAATCCCGCTCGGATCGTGGTGTCGGTCGCGGGGCGGATCGTCGCCGACACACGAGAAGCCTTGACGCTCCGCGAAGCGGCCTATCCCGCCGTCCAGTACATTCCGCGCAAGGACGTCGACATGGGGCTCCTCGACCGCACCGATCGCGCCACGTACTGCCCTTACAAGGGGGATTGCAGCTACTTCAGCATTCCGCTCGGCGGCGAGCGTTCGATCAATGCTGTGTGGAGTTATGAGGCCCCATACGCTGCCGTCATGCCGATCAAGGATTATCTTGCCTTTTACCGCAACTGCGTCGACGCCATCGAAGAACGGCGCGGAGACTAGCAAGACCTGGCTTAGGTCCGACGGCCGCGTCCGACTAACGCCATGACCGCAAATCAGTCCGAAACAACCATGCAAAAATGGAAGTGTACCGCGGATCCCGGCCAAGAGGTCTGGATAGCGGTCGTGCAGGATCCTGGTCGCGTCACCGCCGTCGTCGAGCACCATGTTCGACGTCGACCCAAGGACCCTGGGCCACCAAAAAGCTGAATCTCCGCCCGCGATCAGGTCTCTGATGCGCGCAACGATAACCGTTCATCGCATGAAGATCCCTCAAGCGTGGCTGAGAAACTCTCGTTTGCAGCATTAAATTCCACTGCACACATCCGGCGCGTGAGCTTGTCGACCAATCCCGCGCGAGCTCTGTAGCATTAGGAGCGCTAATATGACCGTAACCCACTCACAGGCCAAGTATGGCGGTTGGCGCCGGGTTTCGCATCGGCCGCGGCGCGCGGGCCTCCTCAAAAAGGCCTTGGCGGCCGTTCGCGATTGGCGTAGACGCCTGCAGGACCGCAATAGATCGTCGGCGCTCGACGAGCGGACCTTGCTCGACGGCGAGATCTGCCGCAGCGAAGAGCGCTACCTCGACCGCGAGCAAATCGAGCGTGACGCTTGGCTTGAAACGTTGCGCTTCCCACCCTTTTGACCCGCGTGACGCATCACCGAGGAGGATGCGGTGACGACGATCGAGCAATTGACTCGGACTTCCGTCAAGGACAATGAAATGACGCAGGCAATCGAGGAGAAGAATAAGGCTTTCGTATTGGAGGCCTTCGCAACGCTTTTCAACAAGAGGGACTATGCCGCTGCGGAGCGCTTCTGGTCTCCGAACTACATTCAGCATAGCGCTTACATCGCCCCGGGGCGCGAGGGGCTCTTCGAACTCGTCAAGACCCTGCCCAAAGAGCTGCACTACGATAATGCGCTGATCGTCGCCGAGGGCGACTACGTCATGCTACACGGCCGGTTTTCGAGGATCGGGCTGGCCGTCAACTGGGTCGTGGTTGACATCCTGCGGCTTGAAAACGGCCTGCTCGCCGAACATTGGGACGTCATCCAGGACGAAGCGACGCGCGAAACTTCAAAGAGCGGCCTGCCGATGTTCCGAGAAGACTTTCCCGCCTGACACCGACGAGCAGGCCCTATCTGTAGCTGCAATAGGCGTATATACACTGATCGTTGGGTGGACGACTATATGACCGACGATCCCATCGTATCCCCCATGCGAGGATTCGCTAGTGCGAGTGACGCCATCCAATGACCAAGAGACATTTCGAAGACTTCGCGGTGGGCCAGACCTTCGGCTCCGGACGAGTGCGGGTCGATAAGGAGCGGATCAAGAGCTTCGCAGCCGAATTCGATCCTCAGCCCTTCCATCTCGATGAGGAGGCCGCGCGGCACACGATATTCCGGGGTTTGGCCGCCAGCGGCTGGCACACGGCGGCGCTGACGATGCGGCTATTGGTCGAAGGCGACAGCAAACCAGCCGGCGGCATCATCGGCCTCGGCCTCGACGAGTTGCGCTGGCCGCTGCCCGTACGGCCCGGAGACGAGCTGCACGTCGAAGGTGAAGTCGTCGAGGTAAGCTTGTCGCACTCGCATCCGAACCACGGGCTGATCAAGGTCCGAGCCAAGACGCTGAACCAGAATGGCGAGGTCGTGCAGGTTTTCGTCGCCAATCTGATCGTGCAGCGCCGCAACGGCTGAGCCGCCAAGAAGTCGCCCCCTAGCTTTTCGCAAACGGAGATCGCCATGGGGATTGTGCGCTTTGCCCTGCGCTGGCCCTACACCTTTTATGTGGTGGCGGCGCTGATCCTGTTTCTCGGCGTCACCGCGGCGGTCGAGATGCCGACCGATATTTTTCCGGAGATCAAGATCCCGGTCGTCTCGGTCGTCTGGCAGTACACCGGCCTCAACACGACCGAGATGGAGCAGCGCTTTACGACCTACAGCCAATACGCGATCAGCACCAGCGTCAACGGCATCAAGGACATGGAGGCCGAGACCATCAACGGCATCTCGGTGCAGAAGATCTACTTCCAGCCGGATGTGGATCTCGGTCTCGCGGTTTCGCAGATTCAAGCCGGCACAAACTATATCACCCGAGTGCTGCCTGCCGGGACCCAGGCGCCACTCGTCGTGCCATACAGCGCATCGGCCGTGCCGGTCCTGCAAATCGCTCTCAGCTCCGACCGGCTCACCGAGGCGCAGCTCTATGACTACGGCATCTATCGGCTACGGCAGATACTGGCGCCGATCCATGGCGTCACACTGCCCACACCCGCCGGCGGACAATATCGCCAGATCATGGTCGATGTCGACCAGACCAACTTGCTGGCCAAAGGTCTCACACCGCTACAAGTCGCCAATGCCCTCAATTTGCAGAACCTCACCTTGCCGGGCGGCGATGTGAAAATCGGCAAGACCGATTACACCGTCCGCACCAATTCGATGCCGCCGAGCCTCGACGCGCTCAACGACATCCCGGTCGCCTACCAGAATGGCGCCACCGTCTTCTTGCGGGACATCGGTCATGTGCGGGACGGCAATCTGGTACAGCAAAACGTCGTCCGCGCCGACGGCAAGCGCTCGGTGCTGATCAGCATCATCAAAAACGGCAATGCCTCGACATTGGCCGTCGTCAACGCGGTCAAGCGCATGCTGAAAATCGCGCGGACCGCGGCGCCGCCCGGCACGGTCATCAAATCGCTGTTCGACCAGTCGGTGTTCGTCACGTCTTCGCTTATCGCCGTACTGCGCGAAGGGGCGATCGCGGCCGGGCTCACGGCGCTGATGATCCTGCTCTTCCTCGGCTCGTGGCGTCCGACGATCGTCGTGATGATCTCGATCCCGCTGGCGATGCTGACCTCGCTCGTCGTGCTCTATTTCTTGGGCGAGACGATCAACACGATGACATTGGGGGGATTGGCGCTCGCGGTCGGCATCCTGGTCGACGATTCGACGGTCACGATCGAGAACACTTACCGCCTGCTCGACGAAGAGAAGATGCCGCTGCCGAAAGCGACATTGCACGGCGCCGCCGAGATCGCGATGCCGACACTGGTGTCGACATTGGCGATCAGCTGCGTCTTCACCTCGGTCGTCTTCCTCGAGGGGCCGGCGAAATATTTGTTCACTCCGCTCGGCCTCGCCGTCGTCTTTGCGATGCTCGCCTCCTATGGCCTGTCACGGACGCTGACGCCGATCACGATCGGCCAGATCCTGAAGGGCCGGCACAACGGTGGGTCTGACCCCCTCCCTAACCCTCCCCCGCTAGCGGGGAAGGGAAGGGTGGGGGGCCTCTTCTCCCGCTTCCATGCGTCGTTCGAGCGCGGTTTCGAGCGGCTGCGGGAAAGTTATGTCGAACTGCTCAGGACGCTGCTCTACCGCCGGGCCATTGTCCCGATCGCCGCCGCCCTTGTTCTGGCGCTTGGGGCCGTGATGTTCGTCTTTGTCGGCCGCGATTTCTATCCGGCGATCGACGGCGGCATGATCCAGCTCCATGTCCGCGCGCCGCCCGGCACCCGCATCGAGACGACCGAGCAGATCTTTCAGAAAGTCGAGGACAGGATCCGCGAGATCATTCCGAAGGATGACCTCGATCTGATCGTCGACAATTTCGGGGTGCCGGCAGTCTCCTATAACTGGGCCTTCGCCGACGGCACGACAATCGCGGTCAATGACGGCGTGATCATGGTGTCCCTCAAACAGGGCCACGCCCCGACCGCCGATTATGTCCGCAAATTGCGCGAGGTACTGCCGGCGGCATTCCCGGAAGATTTGTTCTATTTCCAGCCCGCCGATATAGCGACGCAGATCCTGAATTTTGGGCTTACCGCGCAGATCGACGTGCGCACCGTCGGTTATGACCGAGCCAATAACCTCCGCATTGCCGAGGAGCTACGGCGCCGTATCGCCGCCATTCCGGGGATCGTCGATACCCATATACAACAGGAAGTGTACGCCCCCGACCTCTACGTGCAGATCGACCGAGCGCGGGCTCTGCAGTTCGGCATCACCCCCAGTGACATTGCCAACAATATCGGCACCAGCCTAAGCTCGTCCAAGCAGGTGTACCCCAACTTCTGGACCGATCCGAAAGAGGGAATCCCGCATTACATCGCGGTGCAAACGCCGCAATACCTGGTCAGCTCGATGGGATGGGTGACGTCGGCAACACCCCGGTCAGCATCGGGACTGCCCCGCCGACAGCGCAGCCGGTCCCCGGCGAACTGCAAAATGTCGCGACCTTTACCCGTGATTCGGTGCCGGGGAGCGCCAACCAGGCCAACATTCAGCCGGTCTACGAGGTCTATGCCAGCACCCAAGGCCGCGATCTCGGCAGCATCGCCAGCGATATCGACAAGGTCACGACCGACCTCAAAAAAGAACTCTCGCCCGGCAATACGATCCAAGTGACAGGCCAGATCGACAGCATGAACCAGGCGTTCCGCGACATGGCGATCGGCCTCGTGTTCGCCGCCGTGTTCGTCTACCTGCTGATGGTCGTCAACTACCAGACTTGGGGCGACCCCTTTGTCGTGATTCTCGCCCTGCCGGCGACGTTCTGCGGCATCGTCACGATGCTGTACATTACCGACACGACGTTGAGCGTGCCGTCGCTGATGGGGGCGATCATGGCGATTGGCGTCGCCTCGGCAAACTCGATCCTGCTCGTCACCTTCGCCCGCGAACAGCAGCTCGCCGGCAGCACGGCGTTGGATGCTGCGATCTCGGCCGGGCATACCCGCATCCGGCCGGTATTGATGACCGCCACTGCGATGATCGTCGGCATGATCCCGATGGCGATCGGCGGCCCGGGCGAGGAGCAGAACGCCGCCCTCGCACGCGCCGTCATCGGCGGCTTGCTGTTCGCGACCCCGACCACGCTTCTGGTCGTGCCCTACCTGTTTGCGATGCTGCGCAAGGGCAATGACGGCAAACCGGCGCACGGCGTATTCGTGGAGGTGCCTGAATGAACGACTTCGAGCAACCGCTTCTTAAGGAGCCGCCGTCTTCGCCGGTGCAGCCTACACCCGATCGCGACGTGGCGTCGCCGCTGCCGAACACTAGCAGCGGCTATCGCCGATCCGGCCGACGGCTGCTCGGCGCGGGGGTTCTCGTGCTCTTTATTAGCGCTCTCGCACTGGGCGTGTGGCGGCATTACCAGCAGCACCGCCAGGTCAGGGACACCGCGGAACATCAGGCGAGCTTTGTCCCGAATGTGCGCGTCGAGAAAGTGGCGCAGCGGCTCGGCAGACTGCACGTGACTTTGCCCGCGACGACGCTCGGTTTTGTCGAGGCCAACATCTATGCGCGCGCCAGCGGCTACGTGGTGAAGCGCCATGTCGATATCGGTGATCGCGTTAAGGCAGGGCAGCTCCTCGCCGAGATCACCGCGCCCGAAGTCGATGCGCAGGTGGCCCAATTTCAGAACAGTCTGCAGCAGTCTCGAGCGACGATACGCCAAAACGAAGCTCAGCGCGCGTCGACAGAGCTCACGAGCCGGCGTATTTCCATCCTAGCTAATGATGGGTGGGCGACGAAAGAGCAAGGCGACACCGATTGGTATACGTTTCAGGCTCAGACTCATGCGACCGCGGCCGCTCAGTACAACACCGCAGCGACCGAGCAACAGCTGAAATACTACAATCAGCAAAAGATCTATCAGCAAGTCGTGGCTCCCTTCGATGGCGTCATCACGCAGCGCAACATCGACGTCGGCAGCCTCATTACCGCGGACACCACCGGCGGCACGGCGATGTTTGCGATGACCCATAGTGAGGTGATCCGGGTTTGGGTCTATGTGCCGCAGAATGACGCGTTTGGCGTCAAGCCAGGCCTCGAGGCCGTCATTCGCGTGCCGGCGATGCCCAACCTCACCTTTCATGGTAATGTGACACGGATCGCCGACGCGTTGCAGCCGGGGATGCGGACCCTGTTGACAGAGGTCGACGTACCCAACCCGGGCGGTGCGCTGCAGCCGGGGGTCTATTGCACTGTCGAACTGAAAATCCCCCGCCCATCGCCGGCGCTGATCGTGCCCGTTTCGGCGATCATCTTCAATCAGAACGGCATGCAGGTCGCGGTCGTCGAAAACGGCGTTGCCCATTTGCACAAGATTACGATCACCACCGATTACGGCACCGAGGTCGAGATCAGCGAGGGCGTCAAGGACGGCGATCAGGTTATTTTGCAGCCACCGGTCAATCTAGCGGATGGCGACAAGGTCCAGACTACCGTCGAGCCGCAGGCGCCCACATAGCGTGCGCAGCAATGGTCCAGTAGCATTGGACGGGAATGAGACCAATGATTGTAAGTCTGATTCTCGTCGGCCCAGTGTTGATCCTTTCGGATGCGCAAACGCAATCGACATCCTCTGCCCTCCAGCAGGCCAGTGTCCAAACGTTCGTCCGTGGCATGGAGCAGGCTACTGATCGATCGTCGCTGCGATGTCGGCAGGTCGGTGTCCGCCGTGGTTTACGACGCGTAACGAGGCTTAACGAGGCTTCACTTCGGATACCCATGACCCGCGATAAATTGGGGTGAACCGCAGCGCTCTATGCCGGCAGTTACGAGGTTTCACATGTCAGCGAGAATTCAGGTCATCTTTTACAGCATGTATGGGCATGTCTATCAGATGGCGGAGGCGGTCGCCGCCGGCGCACGTAAAGCCGGCGCCGGCGAGGTGGGCCTGTGGCAGGTGCCTGAGCTCGTCCCCGACGAGATATTGGAAAGGAGCGGTGCTGTGTTTGCCCGCGCGGCATTCGCCCACGTGCCGGTGGCAAAGCCAACGCAATTGGCGGAAGCCGACGCGATCATCTTCGGCACTCCGACGCGCTTCGGCAACACGGCCGCCCAGATGCGAAACTTCCTCGATCAAACGGGCGGCTTGCGGGCGGACGGTGCGTTGGTCGGCAAGGTGGGGAGCGTCTTCGCTAGCACCGCATCGCAGCACGGCGGTCAAGAAATTACGCTCGTCAGTTTCCTTACCCCCTTGCTGCACCATGGTATGATTGTCGTCGGCCTCCCCTACACTGAGCAGCGGCTGGCGAACATGGCTGAAATCACCGGCGGCACTCCTTATGGTGCCACGACTCTGACCGGGATCGACGGCTCACGTCAGCCGAGCGAAAACGAGCTCGCCATCGCGCGCTTTCAGGGCAGGCATGTCGCACAGATCACCAATGCACTGATCGCCGGCCGCAAAGGAATGGGCTAAGCCCGGGCTCATTGGTGCCTCGGGCTGCATAATTCCCGCCCCACCCGGCGCGACCGGGTTGGAGGCGCGCGGGTCCAAGGCTCGCCTGCAATACAAGACAAACGATGTCGTCCAATGCCAATCTGCGGGGTCTCCTCTTCGGAGCCGCACGGACGTGCGCAAAGGGACCAGCGTTACGATTCGACCACAATCTGGCTCCACTGGCCGACAGTGGCCCTCGTTGCGATTTTATGGATCCTCGCCCAAGTGACCGGTTGGCTCCCACGCGGTCTATGCCGCAGTGCCGTGTGGTCGACGCACGTGGTGCTCGGCTTGACTCTCGCTGTGTTGCATTGGCTCGCGAAGGGCACCCAACCATGCTCTTTATCTGCTGCTGCTTGCCGTAGTCATTTTGGGGATCGCCAATGCATCGTCATCTCGGCTTCGATCTGTATGGCGTTTTGACCATGCCGCGGTTCGGCGGTGGCGATCCGGCAACCGAGCGCAGCATCTACATTGCATGAGTGGGCCGCGAAAACCTGGCTGTGCTCACTGCTTTCTTCACACAGCGGCGGCGCTTGGCCATCAATATATCTCGCGCGACCGCCTCCTCCTGCGGATGCGCCAACGCCTGTAAGTGCGGCTATCGGAACTAGAGGCAGGCAGGCTCTGCGAGCGCGTCGAGAAGCGCTTTTGCCGCCTTGAGATCGGTCGTGTCGAACCCCTCGGT
>Ga0182032_10001101_pt1 | contig 11847 bp, 7 predicted proteins | sample tim00Cox00000000_FD_125970 | JGI IMG/M metagenome (GOLD analysis project Ga0182032, IMG submission 125970) | Lab enrichment of tropical soil microbial communities from Luquillo Experimental Forest, Puerto Rico - timezero.00C.oxic.00.000.000 | ecosystem: Environmental > Terrestrial > Soil >... | reverse complement strand
GACCTATCTCGCCGAGACCGAAGAGCGCGCCCGCGCCGAGCCCAGGGAAAGCATCATGCATTTCTATCACGAGCAGGCGAACCTGCTCGAAGGCGCGGCGCGGCTGGTCGATCCGGAAACCGCCGCGCGTCGCATGCGGCGAGTCGACCAGCTGCGGAGCCTGCATTACGAGGATGGCCTCGAAAACCACGCACTGGTCGGCACCCCGGCAGCGGTGGCCGAAAGACTGGCGGCATTACAGCGGCAAATCGGTCTCAGCGGCATTCTCGCCGAGCTCAACTGCGGCGGCCTCATCCCGCACCAAAGAGTGCTAACAGCGATGGAGCTGTTGTGTACAAAGGTGATGCCGCGATTTTCGTCGAGCACCCCGCGGAGCTAGCTTGCCGGATCCTGTGCCTCCGTTTACCATAATTTGATCGGTACGGAGCCGGGGAGGGGGGTCATGCCAGGTGAAGAGCGCGGGTCACGAAGCGGCAGCACGCAGCTCACGGTCAGGCTGTCGATCGAAGGCCTGCAGGAGGGGCAGAAACCGCCGCAGCTGCGGATCTATCTGTTCACCCATAATGGGCGCCTCGTCGAGTCCCTGCCGTACCGCGGCGAGCCGGTCGTCTTCACGATCGATCCCGGCCGTGATTATCGCGCCACCGTCGGACCGGATCTGATCAGCGGCGAGCGGCCACCTGCCGATCTCGCCAGCACATTGCTGAAGGCAAGCAGCCTCAGCCGGGATTGGCTCCGCCAGATCCACCCGACGACACTGGAGTTCCGGATCTTTCCGCCGATCTGGCGGTGCTGGTTCCCGGTCTGCATCAATGTGCACGGCACCGTGCGCAAATTGCTGAACCCGGGGGGACGCCATCGCAATACGCACCTTTGTGCACCGGCACAGTGCAGATCTTCCAAGTCGATCTCGGCTGCACGCTCGACAGTTTTACCGTCATCCAGCTCGAGACGCTGAGGACCCGCCTCATTGAAAAAGTGGCGCCCCATAATCCGGGCGCGCCGAGCACCTTAGGTAACGCGAACGGGCGGTTTGCCAATGCAGTGGCCTCCTCGCCGGCAGAATTGGCGGATACGCTCGCCTCGCTCGGGCCGGCGGGCCTGAAGCCTTACATTGTCGCCAACAACCGATTTCTGTGGCCCTTCTGGTGCGAGCTGATCCCGGACTACCTGTTCTGTTGGCAGGAACTCACCGAAGTGCCGATCCAATCGGATGGCACTTTCAGTGCCTAGATCTGCTTCTGGTGCCCGGAGGATTTCCCCGACCTCTATTTCGAGGTCATCCAGAACCTCGATGGGGTCGACACCGAAATCTACGACCCGCAGATCGCCTGCAGCACCTTTTATGGCTATGACGGATCGGAAAGCGTCGACATCGTCATCGACGATCCGCGCGCCGTCGCGTGTCAGCCGACGCCGAATCCCGGACCGGACTATCTCTATGTCTGGCCGACGGCGATCGGCAATGTCGATCTGGGCAATGTCAACGGGCTCGAAACCGGGGTTGGTCCCGCGCTCGGCGAGGTGACCGTGACCGGCCCGGGCGGCGTTCCGGAAAATGCCGCCTGGGGTGGCACCTTGTCGCTGCAGATGCAGTTTCATCCCGACCTGCAGGCCAACAACATTAAATACTACCGCTGGTCGTACCCGTTCGCCGACGAAGGCAGCCCGTCACCGATCAAGGCGACGGTCACCCATCGCTACCAGACGATCACGATATCCGGCTCGGTAATCACGATCCATCTGAACCCGGTGACCTTCGGGCCACAGCTGGTATCGGGCCCGTCCAACCCGGGCGGGACGCCCAATCTGTTCGCCATCCCGGATCCGACATTGCCGTGGATCGACATAAACGATCCACTCGACCGCCCTTTCGCATATTTCGACAGCACCGAGGGGTTGACGCCCGGCAAGAGCGGACTATGCACCCTGATCCTGGAGCTGTTCGATGGCGATGGCAATTTCGTGCCATGCAACAACCCGCGCGGCCTCTCGACGATCGGAGATCAGCCCGGCGATCCGGGAGCCCCGGGAGCCGTTACTTATATCCTGCCGCAGATCGGCGGACCACCGGGCACCTATACCAATGCGCCTGTCTTCAACATTACCGATCACGGCCGTCTGACGTTCCAGGTGCTAGTCGACAATCGACCGACCGTGGCGCAATTGCCCGGCGTCTCGACGCCGTCGGGTTCGACGGCGACCGATCCCTGCGGGGCGCTGCACTATTCGAGCGGCAGCGATAATGTCGAAATCGACTACGTCGCATACCAGCCGGGGAATTTTATCGACTGGAGTCTGACCGTATCCCGCGGGATCAGCGGGGTCGTTGCCGAAATTGTTCCGCCGACTCCGGTGACCCGCACCAGCGCTGGCTCGCCGGGCGCTCCGGTGCCGTTCAACAACTCTGCCTCAGCCTTGCTGGGGCCGTGTCCGCAAGCGGCGTTCGCCGTCAACCTCTACTGCTCGGCGCGAATCACCAGCGGCTACGGCCGGCAGTCGCAATACGACAGCTCCCAAACGATCGCTTTCGCGCTGCTGCACCCGTAACCGGCGGGAGAACGCGGGCGACCTGCGTGGTCACCAATGTCGGTTACTGACGGTAAAGCTTGGTTACGCACTCGTAAAATTTGGTTAAGAAATGTTATAGGACATTTGCGCATAGCTACCCTACAGTTCGTGCAAGGCTTCTCGCTGAACGCGATTTTTGAACGGGGAGGAAGGCGCGATGGCGGCGATCGACACCACAAGACTTGTGCCGTGGTGGAAGGAACCCACGAAGGATCAATGGCTGGCCTGGGTCGCGGCTTGGCTCGGCTGGACCCTCGACGCCTTCGATTTCACGATCTTCCTGCTGATCATGCTGCCGATATCGCAGGAGTTCAACGTGCCGCTGACCGCGGTCACTTTTGTTTTTACGCTTACCCTGTGGATGCGGTTGGTCGGCGCCACGGCCTCGGGCTGGCTCGCCGACCGGATGGGGCGCAAAACGCCGCTGATGATCTCGATCGCCTGGTATTCGGTGTGCAATTTTATCGCCGGGTTTTCGCCAACCTTCTGGTTTTTGTTTTTGTTCCGCCTCTTGCTCGGCATCGGCATGGGCGCGGAATGGCCGGCCGGCGCCGCTTTGGCGATGGAGCAGTGGCCGATCCGCTCGCGCGGGTTTATGGGCGCGGTATTGCAGGGCTCGTGGGGGCTCGGTACTGTGCTGTCGAGCGGGATCTACGGTCTGTTGTACAACTATATCGGCTGGCGCGGGCTGTTGTGGATCGGCATCCTGCCGGCGCTGTCGATCATCTATGTCCGCTATTTCGTCAAGGAACCTGAGCTGTGGGCGGAAAACCGCCGGCAGCAGCGGACCCAGCAGCGCGAGGTCCGGGCGCCGCTGCTGAAAATCTTCAAGGCGAACATGCTCGGCAACACGCTCAGCGCGTGCTGGATGATGGCCAGCGCCTTTGTCGTCGGCTATTCGATCCTTGCGCTGTTCCCGACCCATCTGCAAAAGGATCTGCAGCTCAGCCCGGGATTGGTCGCCCTGCCGATCCTGCTGCAGAATGTGATGTTTTTTGTATCGAGCCCGTTCTGGGGCTGGGCCGCAGACAAGATTGGCCGACGCTGGGCGATCATCATTCCGGCGTTTCTGACAATCCCGGTCGCGCCGCTTTATCTCTTGACCGGCAGCTACGCGATGATCGTCGTGTTCTTTGCCTTACAGGGCGCCTTTGGCGGCGGCGGCATGCACGTGCAATACCCGGCCTATCTGTCGGAGCGGTTCCCAACCGAGGTCAGGGCAACGGCGAGCGGATTTGTCTACCATCAGGGCGCGATCTTCGGCGGGCTGGTCGCGCCGGTGCTGGCCTACGTCGCGGCCACCTGGCAGATCGGCTTTGCCATCCCGATGCTGATCGGCACCACCGTTTCCTGTGTCAGCCTGCTGCTGGCCATGGCGGTCAGCCCCGAGACGCGCGGCAAGGAGTTGGTCGCCGATCTGGTGGTGGCCTAGCCAGTCGACCCTCTGCCCAAAAAATTGATCGGAAAAAACGAGAGACAATCTCGCAACCTCCCACTACAGTTCGTGTAGGCTCCAAGTAACGAGCCGAACAGGAACGGAGAGGTGGCGCGATGGCAGCGGTCGAGACGGTAAGGGCAGTGCCCTGGTGGAAGGAGCCGACCAAGGATCAGTGGTACGCCTTTGTAGCGGCGTGGCTGGGCTGGGTCCTCGACGCGTTCGACTTCACCGTCTTCCTGTTGATCATGGTGCCGATCGCCAAGGAATTTAACGTCCCGCTGACGGACGTTGCGATCGTCTTCACCTTGACCCTATGGATGCGCCTCGTCGGAGCGACCGCTGCCGGCTGGATGGCCGACCGGATGGGCCGCAAAAAACCACTGATGATCTCGATCGCGTGGTTCTCGATCTGCAACTTCATCGCCGGGTTCTCGCCGACCTTTTGGTTCTTGCTCCTGTTCCGCACCCTGCTGGGCATCGGCATGGGCGCCGAATGGCCGGCCGGCGCTGCGCTCGCGATGGAGCAATGGCCGCAACGCTCGCGCGGCTTTATGAGTGGTGTGCTGCAGGGCTCCTGGGGCCTCGGCTTCCTGTTGTCGAGCGCTTGCTATTGGCTGTTATTCGACAGCTGGGGTTGGCGGGGGATGTTGTGGATCGGCATTCTGCCAGCGCTAGCGATTGTCTATGTCCGCTACTTCGTCAAAGAGCCGGCAGTCTGGATCGAGAATCAGCGCCTGCAGAAGGCCGAGAACCGCAACGTAAAGGTGCCGCTTGCCGCGATCTTCAAGCGCGGCGTCGTCGGCAATATGCTGAACGCTTGCTGGTTTCAGTGCGCCGGGTTTGTCACCTATTACTCGATCAACGCGTTGTTCGCGACGCATCTGCAAAAGGATTTGGGGCTTTCGACGGCACTAATCGCGACGCCGCTGATCCTGTCGAACCTGTTCGTGTTCCTCGCCAGTTCGAGCTGGGGGCTGGTGTCCGATCGGATCGGACGACGCTGGGCGATGATCATCCCGGCTCTCATTTCGATGGTGATCGTGCCGATCTATTTACTGTCCGATCACACAACGGTGATCATCGTCGGCTATATCGCGATCGGCCTGTTTGCCGGCGGCGGCATGTACGGTCAAATCCCGGCCTTTCTAAACGAGCGGTATCCGACCGAGGTCCGTGCGACAGCATCTGCCTTTAGCTACCACGTCGGCGCGATTGCCGGTGGGTTGGTGCCGCCGATCCTGACGTTCTTCGCGAGCGACCCGTCGTGGAATCTCGGCTTCGCGATCCCGATGACGGTGGGCGCGATGTTCGGGCTGGTGAACTTCGTCGTAGCGCTGCTGCTCGGCCCCGAGACCAAAGGCGTCGAAATGGTGCCGGATCTGGTCGTCGCCTGAACCGGAAGACGGCGCGGTTTGCGCGGCGTGTCGGCAAGTCGAGAATTCGCCGTGATATTCTCGCAACTATGGTGTATGCCGACCAAGGCTCCGCAAATGGAGCCGAGTTGAACAGGGAGACGTGAAGTATGGCCGCCGTCGAGACCGTACGCGATGTTCCATGGTGGAGGGAGCCCACCAAGGACCAATGGTATGCCTGGGTAGCAGCTTGGCTCGGGTGGACCCTCGACGCGTTCGACTTCACCGCGTTCCTGTTGATCATCGCGCCGATCGCAAAGGAATTCAACGTGCCGGTGCCCGAGGTGGCCGCGGTGCTGACATTCACCTTGTGGATGCGGCTGGTCAGGGCCACCGCCAACGGCTGGCTCGCCGACCGGGTTGGCCGCAAAACGCCGCTGATGATCTCGATCGCGTGGTACTCGGTCTGCAATTTCCTGGCCGGCTTGGCGCCGAGCTTTTTCCTGTTGTTTTTGTTCCGCGCGCTTCTCGGCATCGGCATGGGCGCGGAATGGCCGGCCGGCGCGGCGCTGGCGATGGAAACCTGGCCGGTGCGCTCGCGCGGCTTCATGGGCGCCGTAATGCAGGGCTCGTGGGGGATCGGGTTTCTGTTGTCAAGCGCACTGTACGGCTTGTTCTACAACGTGATCGGGTGGCGCGGCCTGTTGATGATCGGCATCGCCCCCGCCCTGGTTATCATCTATATCCGGTTATTCGTAAAGGAGCCCGAGGTCTGGGTCGAGAACCGGCGCCTGCAGACGCTGCAGCACCGCGAAATGCGCACGCCGCTGTTCTCGATCTTTAAATTTGGCCTGTTAGGAAACACGCTCACAACCTGCTTGATGATGGCCAGCGCCTTTGTCATTTATTACGCCAACTACGCACTCTTTGCGACGCATCTGCAGCTGGATCTGAAGCTCAGCCCAGCTCTGGTAGCATTACCGATCGCACTCGCCAACGCATGCCTGTTCCTCTCTGCCATCCTCTGGGGTTTTGTGGCGGATCGCGTCGGGCGGCGTTGGGCGATTGCGATACCGGCAGCGCTAGGTCTTCCGACCGCTTTCCTTTATTTGCTGGCGCAGGACTACACCTGGATTGTCGTCGGATTCGCTTTGCAGGGGATGTTTGCCTGCGGCGGCCTCTGGTCCGGAATGCCGGCCTATCTTTCCGAGCGCTTCCCGACTGAGGTGCGTGCTACGGCGGTGGCTTTCTGTTTTCACCAAGGGGCGATCTGGGGCGGCCTGATCTCGCCGCTACTGCTCTTGTACGCGACGACCCATCAGATGACCCTCGCGGGTCCCATCCTGGTCACAACGGTCTTGGGCTTGGCCATTTTCCTGATTGCGGTTTTGCTGAGCCCCGAGACAAAAGGAAAGGCTCTGGTCGCCGACCTCACCGTCGCCTGAATCGGCGGCGGCGGATCACGGCATCGTGAAGTTGAGAATTACCCGCGATTTTCTCGCGGATCTGGTCTACAGTACAGAAGGCTCCGCGCGAGGGGCTGAGTTGAACAGGGAGAGGTGAGCGATGGCGGCCGTCGAGACCGTAAACAACGTTCCGTGGTGGAAGGAGCCGACCAAGGACCAGTGGTACGCATGGTGGGCCGCCTGGTTGGGCTGGACGCTGGATGCCTTCGATTTCACCGTATTCCTGCTGATCATCAAGCCGATCGCGGATGAATTCCACGTACCGACGACCCAAGTCGCGATTGTCTTTACGCTGACTTTGTGGATGCGGCTCGTTGGAGCGGTCGCCTCGGGCTGGCTCGCCGATCGGATCGGGCGCAAGACCCCGTTGATGATCTCGATCTTCTGGTATTCGATTTGCAACTTCATCGCCGGGTTTTCGCCGACCTTCGTGTTTCTGCTGGTGTTCCGCACCCTGCTCGGCATCGGCATGGGCGCCGAGTGGCCGGCGGGTGCGGCTCTGGCGATGGAAACTTGGCCGCAGCGCTCGCGTGGCTTTATGAGCGGCGTTCTGCAGGGCTCGTGGAGCATAGGCTTTCTGCTTTCGAGCGTAATCTACGGCCTGTTCTTCGACCTTATCGGCTGGCGCGGCATGTTGTGGATCGGCGTCTTGCCGGCGCTGTCGATCGTCTACATCCGCTATTTTGTCAAAGAGCCCGAGGTCTGGGTCGAAAACCGGCGGCTGCAACGCACCCAGAAGCGTGAAGTGCGGGCCCCGCTGATCAAGATCTTCCAACGCGGCATGCTCGGCAACACGTTGCTGGCGTGCTGGTGGATGGCGAGCAACTTTGTCCTCTACTACTCGATCTGGGCGTTGTTCGCGACCCATCTCCAGCAGGATCTGAAGCTGACCACGATGGGCACCGCGGTCCCATTCATGGTGGCAAACATCCTGAGCTTCCTCGGGATGTCCTGGTGGGGCTGGCTGGCCGACATCATCGGGCGCCGGTGGGCGATGATCATCCCCGGCGCCATCGCGATTTTTATAGCGCCGATCTATCTGTTCACCGTCGATCCGTTCTGGATCACGGTCGGCTTCGGTCTGCAAGGCGCCTTTGGCGGCGCGCTCTATAGCCAGCTGCCGAGCTACCTCTCCGAACGGTTCCCGACCGAGGTGCGGGCTACCGCGAGCGCGTTCTGCTACCACCAAGGAGCCATCCTGGGCGGGCTAGTGGCGCCCGTGCTCGCCTTCTTCGCGGTCAACTTCAACCTCGGTTACGCCATCCCGATGCTGGTCGGAACCGTCGTCGCCGCGGTCAGTGTCGTGATCTCGCTGCTGCTCAGCCCGGAGACCAAGGGCAAGGCTCTGCTTGCCGAGCTTTCCGTGGCCTAGACCTCGGCTTTCACGCACCCACCCGCTTCTCCCAGCGGGTGCCCAGATCTTCGGGACCGCGCTTGCCGGGGTCTAGGCGGTCGGCTGGCTGAAACGAAGGGGGAGGGTTTCTGGGCTGGATTGAAGGGTGTCGTGCAGCAGCCATCCCGGCAGGTTATGGGTGAGGCGCGGATTCGGGCCGCCCTCCCAGGGCGCCGCGGCCGTGCACACGACCCCGATCGCCGTCCCGATCTCTGTGACGATCGGCGAGCCCGACATCTCGCTGCGAATGCCCTCAGCGGCGTGGGTGATCCATAACGGCCCGCCGAAGTGGCGGACTGTGCAGGAGAACCACCGGCGGCCGTCGAGCGACAGCAGCCGGGCCGGTACCCAGAAATTGACCGGGTTTTGGAGGGAACCGCCGATCGAAAGGACCGTCGCCGTCTCCATCAGCGCTTTGTATTCATCGGCACATGGAGTGCCGGGCGAACCGAGCACCGCGATGTCGGCGATCGGATCGACGAAGCGACACACCGCCCACGCGCAGGGCTCGACCCCAAGGCGGGCGAGGAGCGGTCCGTAGGTGCGCTCCTTGGGCTCGAAAAAGGATTGGGCCGGCGGGAGGAACGGTAGGCAGTGCGCGGCCGTAATAACGAAGCGCTCGCCAGCACCCTCGACTACAAAGCCGCGTCCGCTACCGGCGGTGATGACACCGGCTGTCAGCGTCTCGAAAATCATGGCTTTCTGCGCTTAACTCCGATCATTTGTCACTGATGCTTGACGATTATATTCTCGCACCAAGAAGCACGGCTATTTCGGCAGCAGTAGCCCAACAATGGCGGCAATGATCGCTAATCCTATGAGGAAGAGTTGTATCTCGATCGCCGGGCCCATCGACCTCCTCCCGCATGCGCGTGGCATTACCGGACCGCGCTAGAGTCTCGGCCGCCTTGAGGCGACTGCGTTTTCTTCGTGAATCCGAGGCACCGGCTGCGTAGGTCGGCACTTTCACCAAAAAGTTTCGGAACCTCGGACGGACCCACACCATCGCGTGCCATCAGGAGCCTTGTCCCGAGATGGTTCCGATTTCGCGGCAGCGCGAACCCGGCGACAGACGCGTGGTCACACCAGACTTTTCGTCCGATTGCGTACACCGTGTATCTTCGGTCCGCATCGCTTTTCGCTGAGTAAAAACGCCATGATTTGATGTCCGTTGATCGCGCGCATAAGTTAGGGTGAATCAAAATGCTTAAGCTATGATAAGAACCGCTTGCTTGTTGGGATCGGCAAAGCGCAACAGCTCGTGCTCGATTTGGGTCGCAAGCTCGAGGCGAAGCAGGTGATTGCAGGAGCGGGAAAGATCGCGACAATCGTTGTCGAACTCGGCCAGGATTTCGCGCAGCTTTGCTTTCCAACCGCCGTCCGCCTGCGACCGCATTGCCAACCCGAGGATCTGGCCGTGATATCGCCCGTAAAGCATTGCCGACACCCGGAATTGCTTGCGAACCGCGCGGATGCCGCAACTGCTCCCTGCGGCGACGGCATTCCGGTCAAGCGCAAGGTCTCGTAGAAACCATCTAGAGTGATCCCTTACCATGCATGATCGATGGTCGAGATATCATTTGTCAAGAGAGGTACTGCAAATTTTTGTAACGGGGTGTGGTTCTTGCTGCCAAGCTGCTCGCGCTCATCGAACCCGCGGCGTGTCGAGGGACGCTGGCGACAGCGATGGCAGGAGCGAGGCAGCAGATTGTAATCTTGATGCTTGAAACATGAACTACAAATCAAGCATGATGTTTGAGATTTATGTTGGAGAGCGACATTGCTCACTGCGGCCCAACTGAAGGCGGCTCGAGCCCTTGTGGGCATGGAGCAGAAAGCGCTCTCGCAAGCATCGGGGGTGTCACTTCCGACCATTCAGCGTATGGAAGCAAGCAACGGTACTGTCCGCGGTGTGATAGAAAGTCTGACCAAGGTCATGGCCGCCCTTGAGGCTGCTGGGGTTGAGTTTATTAACGAAGGTGCGAGCAGTTCCGGGGGCGGCCGCGGGGTACGTTTGCGGAGGCGCCCCGAGTAGCTCGGCGCTTCCCCGGTGTGCTACCCACCGGCCCGCCATGGTGGAGAAAAGCGGCGGGAGGAGCGCCCCGCGACAAACGCCGAGGGTGCTACGATATGGCCTAATGTTTTGCGGCTAAACTCGCGCAGCATCTAAAGCCAGGTTGGGCCCCTCGCCGAGGGTGTACACCTTTGGTCGAGCCGGTCATTTTTCGGTTGGGCGGGGCGGAAATGGTAAATATTCTCTTGGACTGATACTCTCTTCAAAATTTCACGCCCGCGGCCCGCCCAGGCAGCGGGCGTTCTTCTATTACCTCCAATCCTCGATTGGCATCCGGTCCACCGATAGCGCCGCCTGCCTTTCGTCGCCGATCAGTATTGCCACGGCAAACGAAAATCTAATATTAGATGGTACGTTTTGCACCAAGGGGCCCTGGGATTTTCGTCGCATTGTGCTAGTTCTTGCCCGATCGATAGACGATCTCGCAGTCGATGAAACCCGTCGCCGTACTTGCTTGTCTGATCACTTTGAGTTTTGGCGGCTGCTCGTGGATTCCTAGGGCAGGGCCTTCGGCGAGCGAGGTCGTCGAGCAAAGCCGGTCTGATGGCGAGATCCTTTTCGATGTGGTCGAGGTCGACGATCGCGTGATCTCCACTTTGCGTGTGCAGCCCAAGGAGAGCTTCGCGGCGCGCTTCACGCAAGACACCCAGCCTCCTTTGTTCAGCATCGCAATCGGCGACACGATCTCGGTGTTGATTTGGGAGAGCGCGGCCGGCGGGCTGTTCACCGAAGCACCCCCGGCATTGTCCCCGAGCCGCGGCAGGACCGGCATCGAGCCGCTTGCGCCCGAATCGGCGCGACAGGAGCCAGGCGCGCCGGCCCCTCCGGGCCAGCAACGCCGCGCCGGGGGCCCTCCGGATGCCCTGCTTCAGTCCGAAGCGGCGGGTCGTCAGGCAGTGAAAATTCCCGATCAGCTGGTCGAAAGCGACGGCGCGATCAGCGTCCCCTATGCTGGGCGCATTCCAGCCGCGGGCCGATTGCCGGCGGAGGTTCAGCAGACGATCGAGGCTCGGCTCGCCGGACGGGCGCTCCAACCGCAGGCGCTGGTGATCGTCAAGAGAAGCTTTGCCAACGCGGTGACGGTGACCGGCGAGGTTGTTGCCGGTGCCCGGATTCCGCTGTCGCCCGGCGGCGACAAGCTGCTGGAAGTCATTGCCGCCGCCGGCGGCGCGAAGGCTCCCGTTCACGAGACCTTTGTCCGGCTGTCACGCAATGGCACCACGGCGACGATCCCGCTGCAGCAGCTCGTCTCCGACCCGGCCGAGAATGTCTATGCGCGGCCCGGGGATATGCTGACCCTCGCTCGCGTGCCGCAGACCTTCGCCGTTTTCGGAGCGACCGGTCGGAACGCCGATATTCCCTTCAGTGCGGCGAAGATCTCGCTCACCGAAGCGCTCGGCAAATCGCAAGGCTTGCGGGATGACCTCGCCAAGCCGGAGGGCGTGTTTCTGTTTCGCTACGAGCCGAATGAGGTCGTTCGTTCGCTCGATCAGCCGACGGCCAGCGGGAGCGGGGGAGGGGTCTCGCCGATCGTCTATCGGTTCAATTTGAGG
>Ga0182032_10001097_pt1 | contig 11873 bp, 14 predicted proteins | sample tim00Cox00000000_FD_125970 | JGI IMG/M metagenome (GOLD analysis project Ga0182032, IMG submission 125970) | Lab enrichment of tropical soil microbial communities from Luquillo Experimental Forest, Puerto Rico - timezero.00C.oxic.00.000.000 | ecosystem: Environmental > Terrestrial > Soil >... | reverse complement strand
TGCCGGTCGGCGAGCGTGCGGCGCTCGCCGCACGCTTGAGAGCCGGGCCGCGTGACGACTTGCGCGCCATCCGCGACCGGCTCGCACGTCACGTCAGCCCGCGCGTCTCACGCGTGGGGTGGCGCGTGTACGATTCGTACTTGAAAGCGAATCGCGTCGAAGCCGGAACGGCGAGCTACGACGAGGTCCTCCGCCTGGCGCTCGGCCTGCGCGCCGCGCCAGCTTTCTAGGGCTGTCTAAAAGTTGATGACCGCCGTGATCGTGGATTAGGCACAGAACGCCTTATTTATCAGTATGTTACTTCGTTGATTCCGTGAGGTTGGCTGGATCAGGCCGATGGGAACTATGTCCTATCGTGTCATGTCAGGTCTGAAATTTGTTATTCGCCCCAAGCGGCGTCATGGCGCGGACCTCAGATTCCCTCGGCTCGTCCGCGTAATAGACGCGCGCCAAAAAGAGCCCGGAGGGCGGCGCGGTCAGTTGCGCCGGAACGCCTGACGGGCCCGTGAGCCATTGCGACACCTCATCGACTCCCAATCGGCCGCGTCCAGCTTCGACCAGCACGCCGACAATTCGCCGGACCATCTTCCACAGAAAATGTGAGCCCTCCACGACGATGAGAATCAGGTCGCCGTCTTCGATCACGTCCACGCGTTCCACGAGCACGTGTGTGGACCTGGTCCTGCCCCGTTCCTCCGGCTCTTCCCGCAGGTCGGACTCCGCGAACGACCGAAAGTCGCGCAGCCCCACGAGCGCCCCGGCCACACGGCGCATGCCTTCGATGTCGAGCGCATCCTTCACCCACCAGACCGACGTCTTGTGGAAGGCGGTCCGCCGCCGCGAGATCTGGTACACGTAGCGCCGTGCGATAGCGTCGTGTCTCGCGTGGAACCGATGGGGGACGATCACTGCCGAAAGGATGTTGATATCGGCCGGCAAGGCCTCGTTGAGGCGAGAGCACAGCGCGTGAGGCGGGAGCGGCGTGCTGACGTCCAGATGCGCCACCTGCGCGGCCGCGTGAACGCCGGCATCCGTTCGCCCGGATCCGTACAACTCGAAGTCCTTCCGACCCGTGACGGAGCGAACCGCGCGGTCAATCTCGCCCTGGATCGTGCGCGCGTTCTTCTGAATCTGCCAGCCGCTGTAACGGGTGCCGGCGTATTCAATCGTCAGCTTGAAGCGAGGCACGATCCGGGTCGGGACAGCGGGTCACTCGTCGCTGTTGAGCCACCGCTCCCACGCTTTGAAGTCGAACGCGCGTCCGAGAAAGTCGTGAACCAGCGTCGCCGCCGGCTTCGCGCCGCCGGGCGAGAGCACGGTGTCACGGTACCGCCGCGCCGTGTCGGGCGCGAGGAGATTGGCGCGATCGAACTGGCTGAAGAGGTCTTTGGCGATGACGAGCGACCACATGTAGGTGTAATAGACGGCGGAATAGCCGTCCAGATGACCGAACGATGTCTGAAAGTGCGTCCCTTCGACGTACGGGTACGGCGTGTACTTGTTGGTGAACTCCTTGACGAGCGCCGTCGTGTCGACGCTCTTGGGATCCCGATCGTAAATCGACAGAGAGAGTCGAGCGTAGACCATTTGTTGCCTGACGGTGAGCGCTTTGCCGAACTCGTTCGCGCGCCGCATCTGACGCACCAGCGGCTCGGGAATCGGCTGGCTGGTCTCGTAGTGCTTCGCAAAGGTCGCGAGCGTCGTCGAGTCCCACGTCCATTCTTCAAGCATCTGCGACGGCGCCTCCACGAAGTCCTGCTCCGTCGAGATCCCGCTGACGCCAATCCATTGATGCCGTCCGCTCACGAGCGCGTGCACCAGATGTCCGAACTCATGAAAGAACGTGACGACGTCGTCATGTGTCATGAGCCCGGGGTCGCCGGTCTGCCCGCCAGGGAGGTTGCAGATGAGCGCGGCCTCCGGGATCTGACGGCCCGTGACGCCGGAGCGGATGCCGAATTCTGCGGCGTGGTTGTACTTGTTCGGGCGCGGGTGCATGTCGAGATAGAAGCGGCCGATGAGCGCGCCGTTTTCGGACATTTCGTACGCTTCGACCGACGGGTCCCACACCGGGACGAGGGCACGTTCACTGCCCTGGGGTGGGGCAGCGGCGGCAGCCGCCGACGCGACAGTGTCCAGCCGGCGGTAGGTCACGCCGAACAGTTGGCTGGTGACGTCCAGCAGCCCCTGCTTCACGCGATCGAACGGGAAGTACGGCCGGACCGACTCCGAACCGAAGTCATACGCGGACTTGCGAACGAGCTCGGCGTAGTACGCTCGCTCCCAGGCGTTCACCACCGTCGCGCCCGGCACGTCCTGCTGCTTCCGCTTGAGCACCGCTGCGTACTCGCGCTCGGCCTTGGGGCCCGATGCGGCGACGATGCGATCGATGAACTGCGACGCGTTCTGCGCGCTCCCGACCATCTTGTCCGCGGTGATGTAGCTCGCCCATGTGTCGAAGCCGACGAGCCGTGCGAGCTCTGAGCGCCGCGCAATCATCCGGTTGAGCACGTCGATGTTCTGCGGGTACGCGCGGTTGTTGTATTCCATGAACATCCGCTTCCGGAGGTCTTCGCTCCGAGCGTACGAAAAGACGGGCAGTGAATCGGGATAGTCAATGGTCAGCGTGATCTGCCCTTTCCCGTCCGGCGCATGCCGCGCGATGTAGTCGCGGGGCAGCCCTTCGAGCTCGCGCGCGTCGGTCTTCACCGTGCGGAGGTCGCCGCGAATGTTGCGATCGAACGCCTGGCCAATCTCGGTCAGCTCGTCACGCAGCGCTTGAATCCGCTTGCGCGTCGCCTCGTCCTTGTCGACACCCGCCAGTCGGAAGTCTCGCAGCAGGCGTTTGAGGTAGTACTCGGTCTCCCCGGGAGCCTCGGCGCTGCGCCGAGCGGCCGTCACGTCGAGGGCTTGGATCGCGTCGAAGACCGATCGATTCAGCGAAACCTCGGTATTGAGGGCGCTCGCTTTCTGCGAAACCTTTTCGGCGGCATCGCGCATCGCGGCGTCCGGGTGGACTGATTGAATAAGCTGCGCCTGCTGGCTCACGGCGTCGATCTCAATCTGCAAGTCGTCGTAGACGCGCAGCGTGTTGTCGAGCGTGCGCGCCCCGGTGACCGCGATGAGCTGGGCGAGCAGTGCGCGCGCGTGCGCAAGACGGCCGTCCATGGCGTGCTCGAACGCGGCGACGCTCGTCATCCCGGTCCAGAACGGGGCAGAAGTCGGTCCCGTCGCAGCGGTCGCCGTCTGTTGCGCTTGCGAGGCCGGTTGAACCGGCCGGGGGGCGCCGCCAAGACTCGCAGCGAAGGCGCCAGCGAGGATCGCCGTGAGCACACTCGAGCGAATCAGTGTCATGCCGCGATTATATGGTCGGGCCGAGCGCGTCGTGCGGCAACCTGGTCGCCCATTCTGCCGGGCTGTCCCCGGTTTCTTCTGCCACCGATAAGCGAGTCAGAGGTGGCAGGTGGTCAATGTCGTCGGCGGCGTAGTCGTCTTGACCGTGAGCGCGGTGGTGCCGCTGGTGCTGGCCAAAGCGGCGCTGTCGTTGTTGATGTCGTTGATGGCGGTTCCACGGTCTGCGGACCCAGTCCCTCCAGCCAACCAGCCCGTCGCGGCGAGGGCGTCCGCGACCCCGGCGGGTTCGAGATCCGTGTAGCGGTCGCGATTCGCTTCGCGGTGTGGGCCTACCGTCGCGCGTAGAGCGCCGCAAGCGCTGTGAGGGCCATGCCGCCCCAGGCAAGCGCGGCCATGATCAGGAGAATACTCAGCCAGCTGCCAACTACGAGGTCCATGAAGTGACCTCCTTACGCCAGCGATGCTGACAAACTGCGTGCCCATCAAGTGTGCACGGGGCTGCACACTGCGACGGTGGCGAGCCTTACGAGATCGTCAGGAGGTCGACAGAATCGTCAGTTTCAATCCCCCCAATCACCAAATCTGCAATCCGCCCTGTCGACCGGTCTCTATAATTGGGGGCCGTGAAGTCCGGCGAAGCCAGGAATCCGCCGAACAGTACTTATCTCAAGGCCCTCATCTCAGCCATAAACGGCAGCGGGCGGGTGCCCGTCGAGATTCGCAACGAGTGCCATCGCCTCATGCAGGCCATTGACGCGAACGACGCAGCATGGATCAACGCCTCGGTCGAGCGCATCGAGCGGCTCGCGGCCGAGGCCGATCTGGCGTTGCCGCGGCGCTAGCCGTCGCGCATGTTTTTCAGCGGAGCAGCAGCGAACTCAACACCGCGAGGTACGCGAACGCGGCATACACGGACACGACCACGACGCGCGACGAGCGCGGCAGCACGCGCCACGCCGCGTACGGGTGAACACATGCTGCGAGCGCGCGGCCGATGAAAGCGGCCGGGCCGCACGCAACAAAGTGGCGAAGGGAGAGGCTGATCATGTTGGCTCCTGGGCCGCCCCGACGCGAGCGCCGCACCGGAGGCCCATAGATGAGGCAAAAGAGCGACCAATCAGTCTGCCGAGGAAATCGGGCACACCTTGTCACAACAGTCACCCCGGCGGCAACTTATCGTCGTGCACGGCGGCGGCTTTTTATTTTTCGCCGCGCCATGACCAGGCTGGTCCGGCGCGGTCGGGGACATCGAGCGCGGTGAATACCCCCAGCGGTTCCACAGATGTGACCAGCGCGGCGCGGCGCTCATCGAGCGCTTCTCGGTCGTTGCCTCGATAGGCCTTGTGCTGCTCGTAGACGACCATCTCGCTCCAATACTCGATAACGAGGTAACGCGAGGTGCGATTCTGGTCCCGCAGAAACGACGACCCCAAATACGATCTGCTGTGCCGATTGACCGCCGTCCATTCGCCATCAACGCCGTAGAACGCTTCGAACTGGTCCTCGCTCCCAGGCTTGACGTCGAACTGCCACACGATGGCGATCATGCCCTCCCTCCGGCGCTCGGCGCCTATCATCATCGATCCCAGGGAGGTTCGCCAACCGAGGCGGGAAACCGTTACTGGCTCTTCAGCAGTTTGATGCTTCCGTTCACCGTCGACAGCGTCAACGTGTGGCCGCCGCCTCCAATTCTCCCGCGCAGAGTGCGGCGGTTGAACGCGCCTGTGACCGTGATGGGGAAGTCGGATGTCACGCTTCCGTTCACTGTCTCCGCCTGAAGATCCGCGTCGACGGCACCAGGCAATGTGAGCGTGATCCCGCCGTTCACCGTCTTGAACGTCGCGCCGTCGGGCCAATCGGTGCGTCCGAGCTCGACGTTGACCGAACCATTGACCGTCGTCGCGGTCGCGCGCCCCGTCGTCGACAGCTTCACCGATCCGTTGACGGTCTGTGCCTGCGAATCGCTCTGCAGCGATTCCCCCTCGATGCTGCCGTTCACGGTCCGACCGGCAAAATCAACGCCGGCCGGCACGCGGACCTCGAAGCGCACGCTCGTGTCGTTGTCGCGGGTGCTGGAGTGTCCCCCCGCTCCGGGCTGGCACGTGTTGGGCTCTCGGCCGGGTGCTGCCGGGTACACGGCGCAAATGGTCACGCCGCCGGAATGGGGCACGACTTCGATCCGTACGTCGGCCGGGTTGCTCCGCTGCGCCGTCCGTCTAGCCGTTACCTCAACCTGCCCCGTTGTTGACAAGCCGGCGTGCACGGTGCCGTTCACCCCCTTGATCTCAATGGTCTGGCCTGGCGAAAGCGAGCCACGCCACTGAAAGTCGCCCTGCGCGAGCGCGTACGGCGTGCAGATGAACAGCGCCCAACCACCGGACAGGAGAATCTTGAAGGCTTTGCGCATACTCCCTCCCCGCGTCGAGGGCTTAGACGAGAGTGTCCAGCGAAGCGTTGTCTCGGGCGCCGGCTCGACCCGCCGCGTCTGCTCAGGTCATACCGCCTCGGCCGACTCAGGCCACTCGCCCTTGAGAAACGCTTCGATCGATCCGAACACTTTGGCCGGATCTTCGATCCACGGGGCGTGCGCCGCCCCCTCGATCGTCGCGAGCCGTGCGTTCGGCAACATCGATGCCCAGTCGCGCCCGCCTCCGTACGGGGCGCTCCGGTCCCTGGTTCCATGGATCGTCAGGACCGGCGCCGTCACGCGCGCGAGGTCGTCCGCGGTGAGCGAAATACGCTGAATCGAGGGCAGAATCGTCTGGGTCCAATACTTCATGAACGCGCGCTCGTTCGGCACGTCGCAGCGGGCCCATGTGATTTTGTGCGCGTCAGCAGGATCCGCGACATAGAGGACCCGCAACACCGACCAAACCTTCCGGCAGAATTCCGTTGGATCGTGCAGCGGCCGTTCCTTCTCCAGCTGCGCGAGCTGGGTGAGCACCTCGCCAAGCGTGGCGTCGGCTCCCGTCAGGTCCGCCGGGTACTGTTTACCCTGCGACGGCGGTATCGGTCCAATCTGGATGACGCGGTCGACATGTGCCGGATACTTCATGGCGTACAGAATCACCGTCAAGCCGACATACGAGTGGCCGACGAGCGCGATCCGATCGAAGCCCGCATCGCGCCGGACGGCATCGAGATCATCGACATCGTGACGGATCCCTTGCCCAATTCTCGATTCGTCCGTGATGGTGTCCGACAGCCCACGGTTGCGCACGTCGTAGAAAAGGACCGTTCGCCCGCTCGCAATCCATTCGAAGTCGGGGATCAAGTAAATCCCGTTCGGGACGATCACCGCGCCCGGACCATCGCCCAGCCTGCGAACGTACAACCGCACGCCATCGGTCGTCGTCACATGACCGTCGCTCGATCGCATGGCCCATCTTACCCAGGGCTCGACGGCCAGTCAGGCTGTCCGCGCGTAGAGCCCGCGTGTCATGAGCCACCCGATTGCGACAACCTTCGAGCGGCCTCGCTTCGAGATTGGGTCAGATACCAGATTCAAGGCTGAAAGTCGTCCAGCTCTTCCTGTCTGACGGCGAACGGGTCGACGACCTGAACCGGATCGGCTCGTCCGGCACAAATCCCGAGCAACGGCTCCGCGCCCTGGCTGCGTAATCTCGCCGCACACGCACGCAGATGGCCACCTGTCGTCACGACATCGTCCACCAGGACCACGCGCTCGCCATTCAGACGTGACGTGATGCGGAGCCGCTCATAGAGGAACGCGGCGTCACGCCTGCCTCCCCACGCGGTGGCCGGCAGCATTGGCGACTCCCACCGCAAGACGTCCTGCACACCACAGGCCGCAGGCAACTGGCCGGCGATGGCGCGCGCCACCGCGGCCATCCGAGACGATCCGTCGAATCGCAGGTCTGCCTGACTTCCCGGCACGGGCACGAGGATGAACGGGTGCGCCAGGGGGTGACGCGCGAAGTGCTCAGCGACCATATCGGCAAACCAGAACACGACCTCCTGGCGGTTCCAGTTGTCGAACTCCCGCCACTCTGTGCCGCGGCGCACGCAGGCGAAGGTGGCAATGTCGTGGTCTTTGATCGCATGAACGAAGTTGCGTGCGTCATAGTCGGCCGTTCGCCAGCTGACGCCGTCGACGGCGGTCAAGTACGACGAGAACGACACGACCGGAAGAGGCATCGATCCCAAGCGGATCGTAGCCGAGCCGTTTCGGCTCGCTGACGACGTTTCACCGTAGCGACGGGACGAAGAGTGCAATACCGAACAGGTTTTCTGAACGCACCCGAGCGGTGTGACGGCGAGAATAGAGCGAGAGATCATGCGCGTCGCTCTTCACACAACGTTCCGTGCCAACAAAAAGGAGCCGCTTGCGGCGCTTCTCGAGCGGATCCACACGGCGTTCCTGACTTCTGGTGTCGGAGAGCCATCGATTGCGCTGTTTTGCTCCGATGCGCCAGTGGCGGGCTTCACCTCCGGCGTGGAGCGGCTCCTCAAGCGCCACCCCGAATTGGCGGTCCTGGCGGTGACCGGCTCCATGCTGCCCGGCGGTCCCCTGGTGCGTCAGATCGCTGCGGAGGGCGTCGACTTCTCAACCGTCGCAACCATCGCTGCCGGCGTGCCGCGGTCTTTTCCGTTTCACAATGTGTCGGTCCACTTCCAATCGCACGCGTTCGGACTGGAGCGACCAGCCGAGAGCCGAGGGGTCGTCATGCCCGGCGTCATCGTTGGTGACTCGTGGTGGGTCAGCGGGCGAGAGCGGTCGGTTTCAGCTCTGACCGTTGTCGAAGCGGATCCTTCCGGCGGGAAGCTTCCGCCTCTACCCGAGCCTGTCGCGGCGGTCTTCGCCGTGTGCGGCAAGGTCAAGAGCACGGCTTCACCCGCCCAAACGCAGGATGTGTGTTCGAGATCCACGAGCTCGCCCGTGGCCTCTAACTCGCTTCCCGCGAAGGAAGCGCGTCAGTTCGTCAGAACTTCCAGCACGCGGAAGCCCCGGGCGACCGCGTGGTCACGAAACTGCGCGGTCAGGTCGTCGCGGCCGCGCGAATGGCCGTTCCACACAATCACTGCAGCCGCCGGTGAGCCCAGCCCCTTTGCCAGCCTCTCCGCCGCATCGAGAATCGCGCCGGCTGCGGCGAGGTAGGCCGCCTCGCCGGACCCCGAGTCGAGAATCGTCACGTGGCCGGCGGCTCGAGTCTCGGCCAAGACGCGATCGAACATCGGTCCCCAGTCACCGGGCCGGTCCGTGACCGACTCGGCCTTGAAACGGCGTGCCTCAAACGGCAACACAATCCGGCGCTCGAGGCGCAGTTCGCCGGCGACGTCGAGCGCGATCAGATCGGCGCCGCAAGCCGCGGAGCTCACGACGATGGCCGCGGCCGTCTCGACGAAAAGCGCACGCAGGCGGTCGGCAACCAGAGGCACATGCGCGAGTGGGAAGCGCTCGTCTGTCGCCTCCGACGCGTCGATTCGGCGCCCGGCGAGGGCAATTACCAAGACCGAATCCTCATCATGGCTCCGACCTAGAGGAACCCTCCGAAATGCGCCGCGCTGATCCTGGTGGACGCGGCGCGCCCGACGCGGAGGAGGTCGCGACTGTTTTCAACGGCGTCCATCCGCTGAATCTGTTCCGGCGCGATGTCGCTCAATCCGAGCTCGCGCAGGCCGGTTTCGGTCAAGTCGGCATTGTACCGGGCGTAGAGGAACTCCCGGCCCGTGTTCGCTGACAGAGGGAGCGCCGGCACCAGGTCGGTCAGCTCGAGATCCAGAAATCCGCCGTACGAGCAGCGGCCGACCGTTCGGCAGCTGATGTCTTGATCGACCTGTATGCCGTGCATCAAATCGCCTGGCATCCCCGCCACGTTCGAGATCACGTTGCGGTGGGCCGCGGCCGCGCCGCCGCGCCGCTCCGCGGTCCCGGTTCCGACGGAAATCAGGAACAGGCGGTCCTCGCCTCCTGTCCAGCACAGTCGATAGGCCGGGACGGTCGCCATCCGATAGAGCAGAAACGCCGGGTTGTTGTACGGCGTCACGCCGCCGTCAGCGAAGACGAAGGTCTTGTCCTGATTCGCGGGATCCCACTGCAAGATTTCCGGCGGGAAATACACGGGCGCCGCCGTGCTGGCTCGCACCAGCTGCCATAACGGGATGCGCAGGTTGCAGTCCGATCGCGCGGGATCGTTGAACATCGCATCCGGATTGCTGCTGATCGGCCATGGGGAGTCGGTCGTGACATTCTTGGTGACGACGAGCAGCAGGCACTTCAACGAATCTGGACCGAGATCGGTGCGCGCGCCGAAGACCTCCAGTAGCTTCTCTTTGAGCGGGTCAGCCGTGTAGAGGTATTTGATGCGCTGCATCAGTCGCGACGGCTCGAACATCTGCTCGCCGCAGCTGATGTAGAAGTCGACGAGAGTGCCGACCGGGAGCCCTCTCGCGAGGCCCGCGGCGATGATGGCACCTGTGCTCGTGCCGGCGATGTAGTCGAAGTACTCGTGGAGCGCAAGCCCTTGTTTGTCGCGAACGATGGCTTCGAGGCGCTCGAGGATGCCGAGCGTGATCAGTCCGCGGATGCCTCCGCCATCGAGCGCCAGCATACGGCGCGGGCGGTCCTCTTCATATCGTCGCCGCAGCCCCTTCCAACGCTCGGGGTGAATCACGTCAGCGTTCCGTTCATGGGTCAGTGTATGTTGATTTCTCAGCCTTGCTCACAACTCCCTCACGACTTGCGAGCACGGATCGCCTATCTTGTCCCAAGCGGAGGGTGACCGTGGTCGAAAGCCGGGAGCGAGGCTGGGAGCGACTGCTCGCGCGGTGGACCGAAGCGGGCGTTTTGGACGCGGAGAGCGCGGCGCGGATTCGCGCGTTCGAGCTGGAGCGCGCAGGGCCGACGCGCTTGCGATGGCCGATGCTCATCGCGCTCGCTTTTGGCGCGCTGACGCTTGGCGCCGGCGTGCTGCTGTTCGTGTCCGCGCACTGGGACGCCCTCTCCCCGCAGGCCCGGTTCGCGGTCGTGGTCTTGCTGGTGGCTGTCTTTCACGTGGCGGGAGCGGCGACCGAGCGACGATTTCCGGGAATGGCGACGGCTCTGCACGCTGTCGGGACGGTGGCGCTTGGCGCGGGGATCTTCCTCGCTGGGCAGATTTTCAACCTGGACGAGCACTGGCCAGGCGGCCTGCTGTTGTGGGCAATCGGCGCGGCCCTCGCGTGGGCATTGCTCGGGTCATGGCCGCAAACGGCCCTCACCGCCATCCTCGTGCCCGCCTGGTTGTCCAGCGAGTGGTACGTCGCGACAACGGAACGCTGGTCATCAAACGGCTTCCGCGTGATCGCTTGCGGGATCTTCCTCCTGGCGCTGGCATATTTCACAGCGCTCAACCAGGACCCGGACCAGGACCACGTCATTCTTCGCCGGACGCTGGCGTGGCTGGGCGGCATCTGGTTGCTGCCCGCCGCACTGGCGCTGGCGTTCGGGACGGATGCCTACAGGGATGCCGAGACGTTGTCGATCGGGCTGCGTGCAGTGGGCTGGATGGTCGCCCTCGGCCTGCCGCTTGTCGTGGCGATCGCGCTGCGGCGCGCGGCCGCATGGCCGAACGCTCTCGCGACGCTCTGGGTCGTCGTGCTCGTCAACCTCCGTCCGGTCTCGGGTGACGCGTCCGTTTACGCCTGGTGGGCGGCTGGCGCGACAGCGCTCGCCATATGGGGTGTGAGCGAATCACGCAGCGAGCGAATCAACCTCGGCTCGGCGATCTTCGCCGCTACGGTGATGACGTTCTACTTTTCGCACGTCATGGACAAGCTGGGGCGGTCCGCCAGCTTGATTGGGCTTGGGCTACTGTTTTTGGCCGGTGGGTCGGCAATCGAACGTCTTCGTCGCCGTCTCGTCCACCAGGCACGAGGAGGCGCGTCGTGAGTGGGATGGGCAGAGGAGTGCTGATAGCTGTGATCCACGTCGCGATCGTCGCCAGCCTCGGAGCGAAGCTCCTCGTCGATCGAGCAACGCGACCGCGCGTCTGGGCCCGCGTGGCGCCCATTGACCCGAACCTCCCCATACGCGGCCGCTACGTCAGGCTCAGGCTCGAAGTCGAAGCGTCCGGCGAGCTGCGCCAATATGCGTCTGGGATGAAGGGAGCGCCCGCACCGGGCTGGCAAATGGGCGTGCCCGTCGCCCTGTCCGTGCGTGATGGACGGCTGATCGCAGCGCCCGCGACATCCAGCAGCAAGTTGACCGCGCGAGTCACGGATCGCAATGGCGAGCGAGTCGCGATGCTCGACGAGCCGATTGCGTATTTCATTCCCGAGCACGTCGCCGACCCCTCGCGCCGCCGCCCCGGCGAGGAACTGTGGGTCGAGGTCACGGTTCCAGGCGCCGGCGCTCCTCGACCGATCCAGCTGGGCGTGAAAAGGGACGGTGTGCTGACGCCGCTCAAGATCGAGTAGCGAGCCCCGAGCTGCGAGCCCCGAGCTACGGCCTCGACGCCGTTCCCCTCGGCGAGCCCATCGCCCGAAACATCAGATGAAACAGATCGGTCTGATCGGTG
>Ga0182032_10001095_pt1 | contig 11880 bp, 9 predicted proteins | sample tim00Cox00000000_FD_125970 | JGI IMG/M metagenome (GOLD analysis project Ga0182032, IMG submission 125970) | Lab enrichment of tropical soil microbial communities from Luquillo Experimental Forest, Puerto Rico - timezero.00C.oxic.00.000.000 | ecosystem: Environmental > Terrestrial > Soil >... | reverse complement strand
GACGAAGGCGTCAGGATGCCGTAGGTCTCGTGAAGCGGCGTGCGACTCGCGGCCTCTTCGAGCGGGACCTTCGTATTCTGATTGAAGAACCGGCTCGCGTTCTCGAAGCGTGCGCGCGCGCCGTACCCGCTGACCGGCGCGCCTAGCGCGCGCGGCTCGGCGGGTGGCCCCGAGTCTCTCGACGTGCACGCGGCAATGGCGGCGCCCCACGCGGCGCTCACTCGCAGGAACCAGCGTCGCCGCCGCCCCCCTGGAGAAAGAGACGAGAGAAACGGGAGCGACGAAGGCGAGGAAGGCGAGGAAGAGGACGATGTCGACAAATTGTCCGGCTGCATGAACGGAAATTATGCGCTATGATGCTTGTTTAAGCTATCGCCAGGAAACCGATCTGTGGACACCGCCCATCTGGTTGTACGCGGCGCGCGCACGCACAATCTCAAGAACATCGACCTCACGCTTCCGGTCGGTCAGTTGATCATCGTTACTGGTGTCAGCGGCTCCGGAAAGTCATCGCTGGCATTTGACACGATTTACGCAGAAGGGCAGCGACGATACGTCGAGTCCCTCTCCGCCTACGCCCGGCAGTTCCTGGAGCGCATGGAAAAGCCAGATGTGGATCGGATCGACGGCATTGCGCCGGCAATCGCGATTCGCCAGAAGAACAGCGTGCGGAATCCCCGCTCGACCGTTGGAACCACCACCGAAATCCACGACTACATGCGGCTCCTGTTTGCACGCGTCGGGCGCACGTTCTGCAGGAGCTGCAGTCGCGAAGTCGTGCGCGAGACGGCGGAGGTGGTCGCGCGGCAGCTCGGCGAGCTGCCGGCAGGGACGCGCCTCCTGCTCGGATTCGACCTTCCCGTCGTCGAAACCACGGCAGCAACGGAGGCGCGCGAGGTCGACGAGCTGGCCGAGATCGCCGAGGAGACAGAGTCGACGGATGCCAGGGACCCGGCCGGGCGCGCTCCGGAAGCGACTTCCGCCGCTGGTCCGCCCGCCGCGGCCGTGACAGCCACCATCGAGAGCCTGCGCAAGAAGGGATTCGCGCGCCTGCTCGTCGATGGCCGGGCGGCGGCGTTCGACGACGTCAATCCCGCAGCGCTGGCGGACCGGTCGGTGCTCAGGGTCGTCGTCGATCGCGTGCAGCTGGACGGGCCCGGCGCTCATGCCGACAACGGCCAGCAGCAGCGGCTGACCGATTCGATTGAGACGGCGTACCTCGAGGGTGGCGGCGCCGCGTGGGCCGTCGAAGTGAGCCCCGAGGCCCAAGCAGCCCATTCGGTCACGCATCGTTTCTCCGAGCGCTTCGAGTGCCGGAACTGCGGCATTACTTACGAAGACCCGCAGCCGCGGCTCTTTTCGTTCAACAACCCGTTTGGCGCCTGTCCCACCTGCCACGGGTTCGGCAACATCATCGAGCTGGACATGGACCTCGTTGTGCCGGACGCGACGAAGTCGATTGCTCAGGGCGCCATCGAGCCGTGGAGCAAGCCACATTACAGGGCACAGCTCGCGAATCTGAAGCGCGCCGCGAAGAAAGCGAAGGTCCGCCTCGACGTGCCGTGGTCGGATCTCTCCGAAGAAGAAAGGCGATTCGTCGTTGACGGCAGCCCGACGTCGTCCGACTACGACGGCATCCGCGGCTTTTTTCGTTGGCTCGAACGCAAGAAATACAAGGTCCACGTTCGCGTGTTCCTGAGCCGGTATCGTGGGTACCTCACGTGCCCTGACTGCGGTGGCGCGCGTCTTCGGCGCGAGGCGCGTGACGTTCAGGTCGCGGGCCGCACGATCGACAAGGTGTCCGCCCTGACTGTTCGAGAGGCGCAGAGCTTCTTCGCCGAGCTGAAGCTCACGCCGAAGGAAGAGACGATCGCCGAGAAAGTCCTCAAGGAGATCCGCCGCCGGCTGTCATTTTTGAGCGACGTCGGGCTCGACTATCTCACGCTCGATCGTCTTTCATCGACGCTCTCGGGTGGTGAAGCGCAACGGATCAACCTCGCGACCTCGCTTGGGTCCGCGCTGGTCGGCACCCTGTACGTTCTCGACGAACCTTCGATTGGGCTGCACTCGCGCGATAACCTGCGCCTCATCGCGATCCTCCGGCAGCTCCGCGACCAGGGCAACACGGTGCTGGTCGTCGAGCACGATGCCGACATGATCCGGGTCGGCGATCACATCGTCGATCTCGGTCTGGGTGCCGGCGAGCAGGGCGGTCGCGTGGTGCACTCGGGCGCGCTGGACGCACTGTTACATGAGCCACGATCGCTGACGGCGAAGTATCTGCGACAGGAGCTGGCCATCCCGGTGCCGACCTCTCGCCGGCGCGGCACGGGGCAGAAGGTCAGGCTGCTCGGCGCCACGGAGCACAACCTGAAGAACGTCGATATCGCCATCCCGCTGAATCTGCTGACGTGCGTCACGGGCGTCAGTGGCTCCGGCAAGTCGACGATCGTCCACGACGTCCTTACGCGGCGATCAAACGCGCGAAGGGCGCATGGGACAAACGAGTGGGGACGTTCAAAAAGCTCGAAGGCGCGGAGTTCATCACGGACGTCGTGCTCGTGGATCAAGCGCCGATCGGCCGGACGCCGCGTTCGAACCCGGTGACGTATCTCAAGGCGTTCGATCCGATTCGAGAGCTGTTCGCGGCGACCAAGGACGCGCGCTCGCGGGGGCTGACCGCGAGTCACTTCTCCTTCAATGTCCCAGGCGGGCGCTGCGAAGCCTGCCAGGGTGAGGGTGAAGTGCGTGTGGAGATGCAGTTTCTCGCGGATGTCTTCGTTCCGTGCGACCAATGCGACGGCAAGCGCTTCAAGCCGCAGGTCCTGGAGGTTCGCTATCGCGGCCGCTCGATTCATCAAGTGCTGGACCTCACTGTGCGCGAGGCGCTGACATTCTTCAGCAGCTCGCCGAAGGTCTTGCGCCGCCTCCAGGTCCTCGATGAGATCGGGCTCGGCTACCTTCGCCTCGGCCAGCCAGCAACGACGCTCTCCGGCGGAGAGGCGCAACGGATCAAGATCGCCGCGCATCTGTCGTCGCACACTGGAGAGCGGCTCCTGTATATCCTCGACGAGCCCACGACCGGGCTGCATTTCGACGACATCGCGAAGCTCCTGACCGCCTTCCGAAAGCTGCTCGAGGCCGGACACACGCTGCTTGTTATTGAGCACAATCTCGATGTGATCAAGACGGCCGACTACATCATCGATCTCGGGCCCGAGGGCGGCGAGGACGGGGGATCGGTGGTCGCGACGGGGACGCCCGAGCAGGTTGCCCAGGTTGACGGCTCGTATACCGGCCGCTACCTCAGGCCGGTCCTGGCTGAAGGCCGGTCCCACGCGTACGCAGCGGGGCGATAGACGTCAGTCCCGATGCTGCAGGCATCGTGAAGGTCCCTCGAGCGTTCTACGATCGCGCCACGCTGGACGTTGCCCGTGATCTGCTCGGCAAAGTGCTGGTGCACAACCGCCGGGGCGCTCTGACGAGTGGCGTGATTGTCGAAGTCGAGGCCTACATCGGCGAATCCGACCCGGCATGTCATGCCGCGCCGGGTCCGACGCGCCGTAATGAGCCGCTGTACGGCCCGCCTGGGTATGCGTACGTCTACCTGAACTACGGCATTCATGCGCTCGTCAACATCGTGACGGAGCCGGCCGGTTCGCCCGCCGCGATTCTGATTCGTGCGCTCGATCCGCTCGACGGGGTGCCCACCATGCGCCGCCGCCGCGGGCGGGCGATGAAAGGACGACGGTCACGATCGAGCGGTGGGGGGATGCCAACGTCGGAGCTCTGCCGTGGACCCGGGAACTTGACGATGGCCATGGGAATTACGCTCGAGGACAATCGCGCGGATCTGGTTGGCGATCGACTCTTCGTCGAAGACGTCGAACACGACGTGGCGATTGCACCGGGCCGCGTTTCGTGGGGCCCCCGCATCGGGATCCGCCTTGGCGCGAAGCGTCCCTGGAGGGTCTGGATTGCAGGACATCCCGCTGTTTCGGGCCGCTCTTGACGTCGTCCCCCCGTCAGCGCCACACTATCTGCCGTGGTCGGTGCCACCTGCATGTGTTGCGGCTGTTGTTGTTGCGGGCTTGTCAGCCCCCGCACCAATGGTCTAGCCATATGCACACCGGCGATCACTCGATGATCTGACCGCAGACAGAAGGCGAACCCAAAGGCCCGGGAGGCTTCACCTCTCGGGCCTTTTTGTTTTTATGCGTGACCTGTTGCCGCTGTTTCTCGATCTCAGGGGACGAGACGTGCTGCTCGTCGGGGGAGGTCGCGTCGCTGCAGCCAAACTCCGTCAGTTGCTGGCTGCGGGCGCGCACGTCCGTCTCGTGTCGCCGTTGATTCGCGCCGAGATCGAGCGGGTCCCGGTGGCTGCGACGTCGCCAGGTCGCGACGACGAGCGCACCGCGGGGAGCGGGTCGAGCCTGGAGATCATCCGCCGCGCCTTCCTTCCCACGGATGTGGATGGGGTCTGGCTGGCGGTGGCGGCGGCGACGCCGGAGGTGAACCGCGCGGTGGCCGGGGCGGCCAACGAGCGGCGCGTGTTCGTCAATGCGGTGGACGATCCCGACAACGCCACGGCTTACATGGGCGGCGTGGTGCGGCGCGAAGACGTGACGATCGCCATCTCGACGGGCGGCGACGCGCCGGGGTTGACGTCGCTCGTCCGGGAGGCGCTCGACGCGGTACTGCCGAGTGACCTTCATGACTGGATGGAAACAGCACGAGCACAGCGCATTCGGTGGCGCCGCGACGGTGTCCCCATGGCGGCCCGGAAGCCGCTGCTCCTGCGTGCGCTGAATGCCCTGTATCGTGACGTGCTTCACGGTGACGAACCACAGAGTGAGGCAAGCCAAGATGACACTCGGCGGGCGCATGGCCCGCAGACCCCGCTGAAATGTGAGGCGCCGCCGGGAGAGACGTGGAGCGCGCGGATTCCTTGGCTCAACTCACCGGAGGACTCGTGGCGGTGACCGGGCACGTCTCGCTCGTGGGCGCCGGCCCGGGAGACCCCGGGCTCCTGACGCGGCGCGCCATCGTGCGACTGCGGCGCGCCGAACTCGTGCTGTACGACGCGCTGGTAGACGAGCGCGTCCTGCGCTACGCGCGCCGTGCGCAACGTTTCTACGTGGGGAAACGCGCCGGGCGTCACGCGATGTCGCAGGACGCGATCAACGCGCTGATGATCCGCGCCGCGCGACGCGGACGCCGTGTCGTGCGGCTCAAGGGTGGAGATCCGTTCGTGTTCGGCCGCGGCGGCGAGGAAGCGCTAGCGCTTCGACGCGCCGGCGTACCGTACGACGTCGTGCCGGGGATCTCGAGCGCCATCGCCGCACCGGCTGCCGCCGGTATTCCTGTCACGCACCGCGGCCTGGCGACCGCGTTCCTGGTCGTGTCGGGCCATGACGAGCGCGCCTTTGCGGCGGCGACGAAAGGGATCGCGGCGAACCAGCTGACGATCGTCGTCCTGATGGGCATGGGGCGCGCGTCCGCGATTGCGTGGAGCCTTGTGAATGCCGGCTGGGCTCGGGGCACGCCGGTGGCCGTTGTCTCAGACGCCTCGACGCCCAGGCAGCAGGTGTGGCGTGGGACGCTCGACGAGTTGGGAGCAGGCATTCCCGCCGCCCAGGCTGGGTCCGCGGGCACTATCGTGATCGGCGACGTCGTGAACGTGAACATGCAGGCAACGCTCGATCGAGTCGTTGCGTACGGGAGCTAGTCATGTCCGTCTTGGATGATCCGAAGACATTCGGGCGCGCGCGCCTGTCGTTTGCCGACGCGCGCGACATCGACGAGTTCGTCACCACGCTCGAGCGCTTCGAGCGCGGCGAAATCACACCTGATGAGTGGCGGCAATTCCGCCTCGTCCGCGGCACCTACGGCCAGCGACAGGCGGCGGACGCCCAGATGTTGCGGGTGAAGATTCCTCAAGGCGTCCTCAGCGCCGGGCAGATCGAGGCGCTTGCGGACGTCGGGGAGCGTTACTCACGCGGGTTCGGCCACATCACGACGCGCCAGAACGTCCAGTTTCACTTCGTCAAGCTGCACGACGTCGAGCCGGCGATGCGCATACTTGCCGATGCCGGCTTGACGACGAGGGAGGCGTGTGGCAACTCGGTCCGCAACATCACCGCCTGCCCGTATGCCGGTGTCGCGGCGGACGAGCGGTTCGACGTGACACCTTACGCGGAGTCGCTGACCCGATATCTGCTGCGGCGCCCCATGAGCTCGACGCTGCCGCGCAAGTTCAAGATCGGGTTCGAAGGATGCTCGACCGATCATGTGATGACCTCCGTCAACGACCTCGGGTTTCGGGCGGTCGTGAGCCCGCACGGTGGACGCGGCTTTCGGATGACGGCTGGCGGCGGGACCGCCATCATGACGCGTTCGGGTGGAGTGGTGCACGAGTTCCTGCCGGCCTCCGAGATCCTCCGTGCTGCCGAGGCGGTGTTGCGCGTGTTCAAACGCTTCGGCGACTACCAGCACAAACAACGCAATCGCATGAAGTTCATGATCCGGGAGCTCGGATGGGCGCGGTGGCGCGAGGAATACGATCGCGAGTTGACCGCGTGCCGGCTCGAGGGCACGGTTCCCAGCCTTGACATCGATCCGCCCGCCACTGAGCCGGAGCTTGACGGTATGTCCGATTCGCCGCCGTCTATCGGCGACATTGCCGCGCGCGTTTCCGCGGCGCGCATCTCCGGTCCCGGACTCACGCCGGTTGTCACGCCGATTGCGCGGGTGGCAGAGGAGTCCTACGCGCGGTGGCGCGCGACCAACCTGCGTCCTCAGAAGCAGCCGGGGTACGTGCTGGCTGTTGCGACGGTTCCTCTCGGGGACCTGACAAGCGAGCAGATGCGCGTGATCGCGGAGCTGTCGACGGCTTACAGCGACGGATCGGTCCGCGTCACACCTGAACAGGACCTGCTGTTCCGCTGGGTGAAGGCGGGTGACGCACGGGCGCTCTACAGCCGGATGGCGGCAGCGGGGTTGGGACTAGCCGAGGCCGGCACCGTAGCTGACGTGACCAGCTGTCCCGGTGCCGAGTCGTGCCGTCTGGCGGTGACGCAGTCGCGCGGCCTCGGCCGCCTCGTCGAGGCGCATTTGCGGGAGCGACCTGAGGTGGTTGCGGCGGCCGACGGCGCGCGAATCAAGGTGAGTGGGTGCCCGAACGGCTGCGGCCTCCACCACATCGCGACGATCGGGTTCCAGGGCAGCGTCCGCCGCCTCGGGGCCAAGGCGGTCCCCCAGTATTTCGTCATGGTAGGAGGCGGCGCAGTCGACGACGGGGCGACCTTTGGTCGGCTCGCTGCAAAGATTCCAGCCGGCCGGATCCCCGAGGCCGTCGACCGGCTCGTCGCGCTCTATGTCCGCGAGAAGCAGGGAGGGGAGTCGGCGCCCGCCTTCTTCCGCAGAGTCGCGCTCGAAACCGTGAAGCCCGTGCTTGCGGACCTCGAGCGTCTCGACGAGGCCGATGCGGTCCCGGCCGATTTCATCGATCTGGGAGAGGCGGCGGAATTCCAGCCCGAAGTCATGGAGGGTGAGTGCGCAACCTAGGAAGCGCGAATCACCCTATTTACATACGTCGATGCAATTGATATAGTCCTCGGGACAACTGAATACGCACTTCTTTATCCAGAGTGGCTGAGGGACAGGCCCGACGACGCCACGGCAACCACGCGACGATTTCGCAACGGAGTGACCTCCGAGCAGTGTCGCGGTTCAGGTGCCAATTCCTGCCCCGGGTCCGGGACGGACCAACGGGGAAAGATGGAGGAGGATGTCTGTGGTCCGCGTCGCGCTCCTTGGTTTTGGCACAGTCGGCTCCGCCGTGAGCCGCCGGTTGATCGAATCTGCCACTCACGCCGACAACCCGATCGCTCTGACGCACATTCTCGACCGCCACGCTGGTGAAAAGGCCTTCGCGCCCGAGTCCGTCGCCCCTATCGTCTGGACGACCTGCATCGACGACATCCTTCACAGCGATGTCGACATCGTCATCGAGGTGATTGGCGGTATCGAGCCGGCGCTGGAGTGGGTACGGCGTGCGCTCGGGACTGGAAAGTCGGTGGTGACCGCCAACAAGCAGCTGGTCGCCCGGCACGGGCCCGAGCTGTGGGCGCTCGCGTCGCGTCAGGGCCGGCAATTCCGCTTTGAAGCGGCCGTCGGCGGGGCGATGCCGATCGTTCGGGCGATTGTCGACGGCCTTGCCGGCGATCGGTTGTCGCGACTCGTGGCGATTCTGAACGGCACGACGAACGCGGTGCTGTCGCGGATGGAGGCCACGAGCTGCTCGCTCAACGAGGCCCTCGCCGATGCCCGAGACCGCGGGTACGCGGAAGCGGACCCACGCGCCGACCTCGACGGCGACGACGCGCGAGCCAAGCTCGCGATCCTGTGCGCGCTGGCGTTCGGTGTGCGTGTAGAGGCGAGCGATATACCAGCGCGTTCGGCGCGGTCGATTCAGGCCGGTGATTTCATCGAGGCGCAGCGCCGGCAGAGGACGATTCGGCAGCTCGCGCACGCCGAGTACGATCGCACGCGGTCCAGGTTGTCGGCGTGGGTCGGCCCCGTCTTCGTCTTGGCCGACTCGGTGTTCGCGCGCGCGACCGGCCCACAAAACGTCGCGGTCGTCACCGGGGAGCACTCGGGGGAGATCGGCATCTTCGGCGCCGGTGCCGGCGGGGATGCGACGGCGGTGGCGATTATCGGCGACGTCGTGTCGATCGCGCGCGATCGCGCGGTGATCGTTCCACCGCCGCGACTGACGTCGGATTTCACCCTCGAGGTCTCGAACGGCGGGGCGTTCGAATGGGCGGGTGCCTTCGCGGCATCCCCAGCGCAGCGACTGCGCGGTAGTGCCGAGGCGGGCCCCGCAGCGCAGCACGTCGGTCTGGGTGCAATGGCGGGTGCCGTAGTGGAGGCCATATGAGCGCGCTTGTCGGGTTGCAGTGCCACTTGTGCAAGACGGTATTCCCGTTGGAAGCGCTGTATGTGTGCGATCGCTGCCTCGGCCCACTCGAGGCGGTCTACGACTACCGTGCGGTCCGAGTGACGCGCGAAGAAATCGAGCGGCGCCCGAAGAACCTCTGGCGGTATCGCGAGCTGCTGCCAATCACTGGGTCCGCGAGGACCGGGTACCACTCGGGCTTCACGCCGCTCGTCCGATGTACTCGGCTCGCGGATCGTCTGGGCGTGCAGGAGCTCTACGTGAAGGACGACTCGGTGAACCATCCGACGCTGTCGTACAAGGATCGCGTGGTGTCGGTCGCGGCAACGCGCGCGCTGGAGCTGGGCTTCAAGGTGCTGGCCTGCGCCTCGACCGGGAATCTGGCCAACAGCGTGGCCGCGCACGCGGCGCGGCTCGGCGTCGAGTGCTCCGTCTTCATTCCCGACAACCTCGAGGCAGGGAAGCTGCTGGGGTCGGCGGTCTTCAACCCGACCATACTCGCGATTGCGGGCAACTACGACGATGTGAACCGGCTGTGTACGCAGGTCGCCGATCGGTACGGCTGGGGCTTCGTCAACATCAATCTGCGCTCGTACTACGCGGAAGGCGCGAAGACCTACGGCTTCGAGATTGTCGAGCAGCTTGGCTGGCGGTATCCGCGGCATGTCGTGGCGCCGGTTGCCGGCGGCACCCTCCTGCCAAGGATTCTCCGCGGATTCCGTGAGCTTCGCGAAGTCGGCCTCGTCGACGGCGATCTGCCGCGCATGTATGCGGCACAGGCTGAGGGTTGCGCGCCCGTCGTCCGTGCGATCGAGGCTGGTCTCGATTATCCCGAGCCCGTGCGCCCCGACACGCTTGCGAAGTCAATTGCGATCGGAAACCCCGCGGACGGCTTTCAGGTGATCCAGTCCATCAAGTCGACGGGTGGGACCGGGGCCGCCGTATCGGACAGGCAGATCGTAGACGCCATCCGTCTCCTCGCCGAGACGGAAGGGATCTTTACGGAGCCGGCGGGAGGCACGACGCTTGCGGCGGCCATCGAGCTCATCGCTCGCGGCGTCATCCCTCGCGACGAGTCGATTGTCGTCTCGGTCACCGGCAACGGTTACAAGACCAGCGAGGTCGTTGCCAATCAGCTGACAACGCCGGTTCGTTTGTCACGCCGTTTCAATGATTTCGAGGCGTGGCTCGACTCGCGCCTGACCTCAGCGTCGAGCGCGCGAGCTTGACGTCGAAACGATCGGGAGCTTGAATTCCATCGCCCGGCCGTTGCGCAGCACCTTGACCGTCGCGGTCGTGCCGATCTTCGCGTCCGCGACGACGCGTGAGAACTGTGCCGGATCGGAAATCGTCTGGCCATTGAATCCTACGATCACGTCTCCAGGTCTCAGTCCGGCGTCGTAAGCCTCCGACCCGCGGTTCATGCGGGAGATGACTGCGCCGCTCGTGCTCGGGGCTCCAACCTCTTCAGCAAGCTGGGGCGTGAGCTTTTCGATTCCCACATATCCGATCGACCCACGGCGCACCTCGCCGTAGCTCATCAGATCGCTCACCACTCTCCTCGCGAGATTGCTCGGCACGGCAAAGCCAATGCCCTGGTAGCCGCCGCTCTGGCTGAAGATGCCGGTGTTGATCCCGACGAGCTCCCCTCGTGTGTTGAGCAGCGCGCCGCCGGAGTTGCCCGGATTGATGGCGGCGTCGGTCTGAATGAAGTCCTCGTAGTCCGCGAATCCAAGCTGCGCGCGCCCGGTCGCGCTGACGATGCCGGCGGTCACAGTTTGGCTGAGCTGGAACGGGCTGCCAATGGCGAGCACCCATTCGCCGACCTTGAGCAGCGACGAGTCGCCCCACGGCAGTGCGGGCAGGCCGGCGACGTTGACTTTGACAAGGGCGATGTCGGTCGCGGGATCCGTGCCGATGATCTTCCCACGCACCTCGCGCTTGTCTGGCAGCGAAGCCGTGACCTCGGTGGCCGCTGCCCGGACGTTCTCGCCGATGACGTGGTTGTTGGTCACGATGTAGCCGTCGGGCGAGATGATGACGCCCGACCCCAGGCTGAGCGATCTGCGATCGCGCGGCGCGAACATGTCGCTGTCCCCAAAAAAGTAACGAAAGAACTCGTCGTCTGGAAACGGCGATGTCTGGCGCGACCGCACGACCGTCACCGAAGAGATGTTGGCGACGCCTTTGACGGCTTGGGCGGCCACGCGAGTGAAGTCCGGCCCCCCGTTAGCGGCGGAGACGGGAGCGTTCGTCGCCGCGCGAGACGGATCGGTCGGCCGCGCCTGGGCGTTGAGGGTCGGGGCAGCTTCCTTCCGGTCGATTACGCCGGAGGCCGCTTCCAGGAGCCGGCCGGTCGCGCGCGAGTCGGCCGCCATGCGCATGCGGTCCGTGACGACCAGACCCGCGACGAAGCCCGCGGCGACGAGAACCAGGGAAAGCAGGAACCTGCGGAACATCTCACGAAACGGCGATCCGGCGTGTCCCCCGATCTGTTGCTTTCGGCATCGTCACTGTCAAGACGCCGTCTTTCAGATCCGCGCTGATCGCGTCGATATTGATCGGTTCTGGGAGAGCGAAGGCCCGCGAGAAGCTGCCATGACCACGCTCGACTCGGTGGTATTGTTCGCACGAGACAGGTTTGTGGGGGCCGGCGGCCGCGCGGGCCCCCCGGATGACGATGCGGTTGTCCTCGGCGTGGAGTTCGATCTGATCGCGCCTGAGGCCAGGCAATTCGGCGGTGAGGACGAACTCGTTCGGCGTTTCATACAAGTCCACCGGGGGCGTCCAACCCGGGGCGTCGGCGCCGACGAGATGACCGAGCTGCTCGTGGAGCGCGAGGAGGTCGCGCAGCGGATCCCAGCGCGTAAGTGCCACGTGTGGCATCGTAGCACGGACCGCCGGCCTTGCGAGTGTGGTCG
>Ga0182032_10001089_pt1 | contig 11917 bp, 9 predicted proteins | sample tim00Cox00000000_FD_125970 | JGI IMG/M metagenome (GOLD analysis project Ga0182032, IMG submission 125970) | Lab enrichment of tropical soil microbial communities from Luquillo Experimental Forest, Puerto Rico - timezero.00C.oxic.00.000.000 | ecosystem: Environmental > Terrestrial > Soil >... | reverse complement strand
GCGCTGCGTCATTCGACGCCGAATAATAGGGCTTCCAGCTTTCGACCAGCTTCGCCACAGGCGTGCCATCGAGCTTCGTAATCACGTCTCCGATCCTCAGCCGTCCGAGATCGTCAGGGTGGTTCGATCGGAACCCCGTGATGAGCGGCTTATTTTCAACAAATCGCACATCCACCGGAATTTCGCATTTCCCCACGGGCGGGCGAGCATCCAGCGCGCCCCACAGGTTCGCGTGTCCATCCCCGAGCGTGGTCAATAACGCCAGCAATTCACGTTTGTACGAGTTTTCATCCTTCGCCAGCGCGAATCGCGGAATGAACTCGGTCAGAACGCCGTTCCACTGCGTGCCAACTAGGTCGCGATCTGGCGACCAGTATTCGACAACATTCCAGAAGCGAAACAGAGCCAGCAACTGGTAACCCGCATCCGGAAATTTCACATTCGTGTAGGCCAGTTCGTGGTCAAACGAAGCGTTGCCAACACCGGGAACTTTGGAAACGTAGAATTGCTCGCCGGGCAGACGATTGTCGCGGATCGTTTGCAGGATCCTGCTGAGTTCGGGTCGCAATTGAGAAGTTTGCTGAATCCACGCGATGTCAGGTCCGAAGGAAAGGTCGGTCTCAAGCAGCGTAGCGCAGCCAGCGCACGTGGGAGCCTCGCCTAAACTGGTAATCCATTGCACTAAAGCGGCGTCGGCTTCGTCGCGATTGCGGGCCTGCAAAACTTGTGGCATGACGCGAAATAAATCGTAGTCCCAGTGCCGCCGTCCTTCGGTCACGGCCGAATCGTAATATTTCAAAAATCCCCAAACTCTTCCGAGCAGCGCCAAATCTTCGACCTGTACTGCGCTGAGTTCGCTGATGCTGATTCCCGAGCCAGCGTCAAAATCGTGGTCCAACTCCAGACCCGTTTTCAGCGGCTCGCGGGGTGCTTCCCAAACCGGTCTGCCGTCGACCAGCAGTTGCAGATCGTCTGCCCAGGTCTTTCCCGTGCCGCTCTGGATTACGCCAAAACGCAGGCGCCTGGCTTGGGGATGCAGGTGCAGCTTGATGGAGTATTCCGTCCAGGGCGTGGTTCCTTTCAGCTGGCGACTCTGCATATTGTCGAAGCCGAGCGACACAGACTCCGCGTCTTCGCGCATCCATAGACCCGAAAAATTCTCGACATCTTCCGTGCGTAGAAATCCACGCAATTCAATGGTGGTTCCTGCGAACTCGATGGGGATAATTTTCATCAGCGTTGTGTAGTTCTGGCGGCTCGCTGACTTCCGCTCGAGACGCACCGACCAGTGCCCGCTGTGCACCACCTGGCTGTCCGCAAAAATGGCTCCGGTCGGGCCGCCCGTCCAGCCTCCCGGGATATTGGCCCGCGGCCTCATCTCAAAGCCGAGCATGGGCGCAAGTCGGGAATAGTCCAGGGGCCGCAGTCGTTGTCGCTGCTGAAATCTCACCTGCGCGAGACCCGGAGCGCGGGCGAGAAGTAACGACGCCAACACCGCAAGGACCGTAACACCAACCTTGGCCTGATTACCCATTGCACGTTCCTGCTTCGCCGCGCGGAGCCTGTATTCTGCCTTATCGCCGACACTCTGGAAACTGCTCGTTTGACGCACCATGCGATGCATCATTTCCGCACAAATGTTGGCCCGCTGGTCCGCTTGCCTTTAGAATTAGTGAGGGGATTGGAGAATTCGATTCTGGACCTGTCGACACGGTTCCGGGCGCTGAAACACCGGAACTTTCAGCTTTTCATGATGGGGCAGTTGATCTCGCTGATTGGCACGTGGATGCAAAACACGGCTCAACAATGGCTGGTCTACCGCCTCACGGGCTCGGCAGCGCTCCTGGGCCTGTTCGGTTTCGCCAGTCAATTCCCGATGCTTGGCCTTGCTTGGATGGGTGGGTATGTAGGCGACCGCTATAACCGTCATCGCGGAGTCATCACCACGCAAAGCATTTCGATGGTACTCGCTTTTGTGCTGGCAATTCTGACGTGGACGCACCACATCAAAACGTGGCACCTGATCGCGATCGCGTTTCTCGTCGGCATCGTGAATGCCTTCGACGTGCCCATTCGGCAGGCGTTCTTCGTCCACATGGTCGGACAAAATGACTTGCCTAACGCCATCGCGCTGAATTCGTCCATTTTCAATGGCGCGCGCGTAGTAGGCCCCGCAATCGCCGGATTCACCATTGTGTTGATCGGGGAAGCTTGGTGCTTCTTCCTGAATGGGATCAGTTTCGTTGCGGTGCTCATTGCGCTTCTCATGATGCGCATTCCTCGCACGGAACCGAACGCTGTGGGGGAATCGCCGGTGCGGAGTTTCGTGGATGGTTTTCGCTTTGCCATGATGGATGTTCCCATCCGTTCCGCGCTGCTGCTGTTGAGCCTGCTCAGCCTTTTCGGCCTGCAGTACTCCGTGTTTCTGCCGATTTATGCGAGCGATATCCTGCACGGCGGCGCTCGGACGCTTGGGTTATTGATGAGTGCGGCCGGCGTCGGTGCGGTCCTCGGCGCGCTGCAATTCGCCGCACGCACCGAATACAAAGGACTCGCGCGCTGGATCGCCGCAACGTGTACAACGTGCGCGGTCTGCTTACTGCTGTTTTCTTACGCGAATTCGTTCTGGCTGTGCGCGGTGGTGCTGTTTGTCGTTGGATTTGCGGCTACCTCACAGATGGCGGCGACCAACACCATCATCCAGCAACGCGTCCCCGACGAAATGCGCAGCCGTTTGATGGCGGTATACGCGACCATGTTCATGGGCGTTCAGCCGATTGGTGCGCTGCTCGCGGGTTTCACCGCAAAACACATTGGCGCGCCAAATACCTTGTTGCTGTTCGGTTTCGCGGTCCTGACGGGTTCTCTGGTTTTCGTCGCGCGGGTAGCGATGAAGGTAAAAAGGGAACAGCCGGTCCCGGCCACCACGACCGACTAGCTCCAAGCGATGCCGGGCATGGGCGCGACCCGTTGCCATTTCGATCGGCACGCCACCGGTTCGAAGAGCCTTCCCGTAGTACTTTAATTGTCGGCATTGCCGACAGGTTTCGGCGGTCGGTTCGGCTCAGAACTCGATGGCATTTTGGTTGTGCAGCAGCGTGAGATAGCTCAATAAGTCCGCGGTAACCCGTTCTGGCTCCGCCTTCGCATACAAGGCCTGCAATTTCTCGGCAATCTGCTGCACCGTGTGTTTACCATCGCACAGTTGCACGATTTCGAGGCTCGGGCCTTGTAGCCGCAGCGAACCTTTTGGCAGCAGAAGTTGGCGTGGTTGCTGATTTTTGTCGTTCAGGTGGACTCCGGGAGCAAGCCGTGGCGAAGCGGTGAGGTCGGGTGTCATCGTTTTCCTCGACGGAGCACAAATTTGGCCTTGTTAAAGCTGGATTTCCGTCCCATCGTAAGCGACTTCAAAACCCGCTTCCCGTGCCGCGCGGTGTTGCGCGCTCGCTTCGTCGAGGATCGCGCTGGTATGGCTTAGGCCGATCAGGACTTTGCAGCCGCGCGCGTCGGTAGGATATTGCGCCAACAACCCATCCGGGCCATCGAGCGGAAGGGTGGCGTCGAGCAGCGACACATCGGAGGAAGCGGCGGCTTTGAGCCATTCAAACGAACGCCCTCGAATATGCGGCGCGATAAATAGTTTCTTGTTCCCTTGCTCAACAAGCAGCGCAACCGAGGCATCTTCCTGGGGGCAATTTCGTTGCACTTCTTCGCCCGCATATTGCGGAAAGTCTCCCCCCAGCGGCATCGCGGTGTAGAAAAATGTCGGTCCGTCACCGGGATTTTCCGAAAGGTGGCACCCAATTCGGCGCCGCACGGCAAGTGCTTGCCACTGGACCGGTGCGTCACCGTGCTCGAGCGTTTTGAAGATGCGGTTCTCGTTTTTCAAGATGCGCTGCACGGTCGGCGTCGCAAAGACAAAGTAGCTTTGCAGAGCGCGCAAATGCAGCAGCCCGATCACGGATTCGGGTAGCGCATCGGCGAGAAAAACTCCGGCGAGCGGGGAATGGCCCGTATCCGGTGAGACAGACAGTTCCGGCGCGGTCAGCAGCTGCGAGCGCAGATCGGGCGAGGCGCCCACGAGGAACCAAATACCCTCAATCGGCGAAAACGCGATTTGCGTTTGCGTGCGCGGCTGGCTCTGCAGGGATGCGTTATGCAAACGCGAGCAGTTCGAGCAATTACAATTGAGTTGCGGAAAACCGCCATCGGCGGCCGAACCAAGAATTTTGACGAGCATTCGCTACTTTCTGGCTGGACGGGCTAGGGTAATGCAGCGGAGGCGTGAGAGACAAGTCGTTACGGCTCGAAGCGGTTGGAGAATCCTGATTCATCGGTCGTGAAACGGGCGGGTTGCGCGAAGCCCCCAGCACTGTCCTGGTCACTCACGACAAGGCCGAAAATCGGGTCCCAAAGGCCCACGCCTGACCCTCGAGTGGACCACAACATATAGACAATTCCGCGATGGCAATCCGCAGAATGTTGTGTGTTCGCGCGGGGCCCGTTGCTCTTTGATTTTCCGCAAGTTAGGCCCAAATTTATTCACACGCGTATCGAATTTCACTTGACAAGTGCGGCAGGGTGGTTGAAAGTGGGGCCCAGTGGGTGCAGGTGGGGCAGGGTAGAGTCAAGTAGGGCATTTTAGGGGGCAGTGGTCGAAGTGGGCAAACTGATCCTCCAACGAGACGGAAATCGTGAAATTGCGGGGAAATTCGCCGGCCAAGGTGGACGAGAAGGGTCGTCTCAAGATACCGGTGCAGTTTCTCGATGAATGCAAGGAGTACGGCACAAGCTTTTATATCACCAGTACGCGGGGCGAGTCAGGGCGAATTTATCCACTGAAAGTGTGGAGTGAGAAGGAAGAGAAGCTAGCGAATCAGCCGAGCTCGACGGAGAAGCGGAAGTTTCTGATGGCCACGAGCTACTACGGGCAGGTGGCCGAGTTGGATGCGCAGGGCCGTGTACTGTTGCCGGCGGTATTGCGAGAGAAGGCCGTGCTGAAAGGTGACGTCGCGGTGTTGGGCATGGGCGACTACCTGGAGGTAGTGAACAACGCGCGGGCGATGGATCAGATCGAGAAGGAACCGCTGACCGACGAGCAAGAAGACGCGTTGGGGATTTAAGCGAGTTTGCGCCGGGCCAGTGCCCGACGCCTACGGAATTCGGTGAGGTAGGGGCAAGTCGTTGGGCAGGCGGAATTGGGTGCACCACACACGCCGGTGCTGTTGGACGAGGTGTTGGAATGGCTGCGAGTAAAGCCGGACGGAATTTACGTCGACGCCACCACGGGAGCCGCGGGGCATTCCGCAGCCATCGCCGCCCGGTTGTCGTCGGGCCGATTGATCAGCCTGGACCGGGACGCACTGGCGCTGCGGATCGCGCGGGAGCGGCTGAAAGAGTTTGCGAGCCGGGTGATCTTCGCGCAAACCGCGTTCTCGAAGATTGCGGAGGCCGTGCACGAGTTGGGGATAGCGAAGGTGGACGGGGTCTTGGCCGACTTGGGAGTTTCGAGCATGCAGCTTGACGAGGCGGAGCGGGGGTTTTCGTTCCGCGAAGCGGGCCCACTGGATATGAGGATGAGTAGTGGGGAAGCGGCCGAGGACACCTTGACGGCAGAAGAGATTGTGAATCGTTGGCCGGAGAAAGAAATCGCCGCGCTGCTGTACCGCGAGGCGGAAGAGCACGATTCGAGAAGGATCGCCAGGGCCATCGTGAAAGCGCGACCGCTACGAGATACCGCGCACCTGGCAACGGTTGTGGCAGGCGCCCGGAAGCAGTGGGGAAGGCAGAGACTGCATCCCGCGACAAAAACGTTTCTGGCGCTGCGGATAGCGGTGAATCGAGAGTTGGAGGAACTCGGGCAGTTTCTTTTCCGGACCCCTGCCACGTTAAATTCCGGCGGCCGCTGGGTGGTGTTGAGTTACCACTCGCGGGAAGACCGCTTGGTGAAGCGCGCGTTTCGGGAGAGCGAGAAAGCCGGAACGCTGAAGGTGCTCACCAAACACGTAATTGTGCCCAGCGAGGCAGAGCAGGAAGCGAACCCGAGATCGCGAAGCGCGAAGCTCCGGTGCGCGGAGAAGGTGTGACATGGCGACAGCGTATGGGTGGAGCGAGGAGTATTCGGAAGGAATCCCGCGCAATAGCGTGCGACACGACGTGTTGCGTCGGATGGGCAAATTCTCGACGGTGCGCGAAGAGGAGAAAGGAGCAACCGCGGAAAAGCAGAAGATTGTGCCGGGACGGGTTTTGGGGGCCGTGCGAAGCCGCTACTGCCAAAGGCCGGCGCTGGTGGAGTTCTACACCGTAAAGCGCATTGACAATTCGCGGCTGGTGCGGCACGTCGAGCCGGTAAAGTTGCGGAATCTGTACCGGACCGTGCTGCTCGGCGCCTTTGTCGCCGTGTTCTGCATGATGTACATCTACCAGCATTTTCGCTGCATCGATCTGAGCTTTCTGTTGGAAGATTTGAAGAGCAAGCAGCTGCAGGCGCAATCGCTCAACAGCGAATTGAAGCTGGAAATCGAAACACTGCGCGCTCCGCAAAGGATCGATGTGATTGCGCAAAAGGAATTGGGGCTGAGGAGACCCGCATCGGCGCAGGTCCGCGAGTACGCGAACCCCGATGGGGCGGAAGTGGCGGCCGTGCAGTACGGACAGAAATCGGCAGCCAGCAGCCGCTAGTCCGCAGTTCGGAGTCGCGCGCTCAGAACAGAAACTCCCGGCTGCGAAGTGCCAAATGCAAACTGCCTTTAGGAGAGCTAGCCGGAACCAGGGATCATGGAGCAAGAAAAAGTCCACGTTCGTTTGCTGATTCTGGCGGGCGTGGCGCTTTTCTGGATGACGGCAGTCTTCGGCCGTGTCGCCTACCTGCAATTATTCCGGCACGGCGATTACCTCGCCAAAGCCACGCGCCAGCAGCGTCGCACCATTGAAATCACCCCCAAACGAGGAGCGATTTACGACCGCAACGTGCGGCCACTGGCGATGAGTGTGCCCGTGCAGTCGGCCTTCGCGGTTCCGAGCGAAGTGAAAGACACGGACCTAGCGGCCAGATTGCTCTCGGGCGCGCTGGGAATGCCTGCCGACGAAATTCGCGCAAGGCTGGAATCGGGAGCAACGTTCGTCTGGCTCAAACGCAAGCTCGTGCCGGCGAAATCGGAGGCGGTGCAGTCGCTGAATCTGAAGGGAATTTACCTGCAGGAAGAGAATCAGCGCTATTACCCGAAACGAGAACTGGCCGCGCACGTTTTGGGCTTTGTAGACGTAGACGAAAAGGGGTTGGGAGGAATTGAATACGAATACGATGAACTGATCCGCAGCAAGGCGGAAAAAATCGTGGTGCTAGCGGACGCACGGCAACGCTGGTTCGACGGCGGCGAGGTACCGCGTGATCGGGGCACGAGTGTCGTGTTGACGATCGACGAAAAGATTCAGTACGTCGCAGAACGGGAGTTGGCCGCGGCGATTGCGAAGTTTCATGCGCCGGCGGGCTCCGTGATTGTGCAGGACCCGAACAGCGGTGCGATCCTGGCGATGGCAAACTGGCCGAAGTTCAATCCCAATGCCGCAGTGGACGTGGCGACGGAAACCCGCATGAACCGGGCCATCAGCGCCATTTACGAGCCGGGCTCAACGTTCAAGCTCGTGACGCTGGCGGCGGCGTTCGACCAGGGATTGATTCGCGCTGACGAAGTCTTCGATTGCCAGAACGGGTCGATCACCGTGGCGGGACACCTAATTCATGACCACAAAAAGTACGGGATGCTGACGGTTGCGGATATCCTGGCGAACTCGAGCGATGTGGGAGCCATCAAGATCGCCATCCGGCTGGGACCGCCGCGTTTTTACGACTACATTCGGGCGTTTGGGTTCGGGACTCCGACGGGAGTCGACCTGCCCGGAGAAAGCCGCGGTCTGCTGTACCGCCTGGATCACTGGGGTTCGTTTTCGATCGCGTCGGTTTCGATGGGACAGGAAGTAGGTGTGACACCGCTGCAAATGATTACCGCCGTTTCGGCGGTGGCCAATGGCGGCTATTTGTACAAGCCGCATGTGGTGCAGGAAATGAAGCGCGGTGAGCAGGAATTTCCGATGGCGACTGCATCGATGGCGATGGAGCCGAAGCGAATCATTCGACCGGAAACCGCGGCCACGCTGCGACGTTTGATGGAAGGCGTGATCATCCACGGCACCGGAAAAAACGCGCGGCTCGACGGCTGGACGGCGGCAGGAAAAACGGGGACGGCACAGAAGATCGATCCGGCTACGCGAAGATATTCGAAGAGAGACGTAATCGCATCGTTCACCGGATTCGCACCAATCAACAATCCGGCCGTCACGATTTTGGTGTCGATCGATTCGCCCGCCGGCTACCCGCATGATGGGGCCACTGTGAGCGCGCCGGTCTTCAAGAGAATTGCGGAGCAGATTCTGCCGTCCCTCGATGTGCCGCGGGACGTACCGTTGAGCCCGCAATTGATGCAGACCGCGTACCGCAAGAAAGCGGCGGAAGATGATGCTTCCTCGCTCGACGATCTAACACCGGTGGACTTCACGGCGCAGCCCGAAGCGGAAGAAGAACCCCCCTCCGCCAATGCGAGGAAGGAGCAGGTGAAGCTGCCCGAGGTGATGATGTCGGCCGACGAAGGCGGAGACATTGAAGTGCCGGATTTCAGCGCAAAGACCATGAGGGAAGTGAGTGAGAAGTGTATGCGGCTGGGGTTGAACCCGGTTCTGGTTGGCAGCCGCCTTGCAATTCAACAAGTACCGACCGCCGGAGTGAAGGTGAAACGCGGCACGAAGGTAACCGTGGAATTTGGTGACGCTCCGGTGCACACCGGCAAATCAAAATAGCGTAAGAGCTTACCAGGCGGAGGACAATGGGTATCGGCGGGATTTCCGAGATTAAGATGGAGGGGGTGAGTCGGGCGGAGGAAGAACGGAAACAGACTGTGGCTGAGCGGGAACAGTCCGTGGCGCTGACACTCCGGTCAGTAACGGCCGGGGTAGACGTGCGCGCAGGCGCGCCTGTGGACGATCGCGTCATCTCGCAAGTGGCCAACGATTCGCGCAAGGTTCGGCCCGGGGCATTGTTTGTGGCCGTGCGCGGCGTAGCGACGGATGGGAATCTGTACGCCAAGGCCGCGGCGGACCGCGGCGCGGTGGCCGTAGTGAGCGAAACCCCGGCACCCGCCGGATGGGATGCGACGGTTCCGTGGATCGAAGTGAAGGACGGGCGCAAGGCCTTGGCGACTTCGGCGGCAAATTTTTACCGCCGGCCGGCGAATGCGCTGAAGCTGGTGGGCGTAACGGGCACCAACGGCAAGACCACAACGACTTCGTTGATCGATTCGATTCTGCGCGCTTCCGGAGCGAAAACAGGACTATTCGGGACGATCGCGTACCACACGCCAAGCGGCGAACACCCCGCGCCGAACACCACACCGGAATCCGTAGAGCTGCAGAGTTTCCTGGCCGAGACTCGCGACGCGGGCGGGACCTGCGCAACCCTGGAGGTCAGTTCGCACGCATTGGCGATGGAGCGTGTCTGGGGCTGCTACTTTGACGTGGCGGTCTTCACGAATCTGACGCGCGACCACATCGATTACCACAAGACGTTCGACAACTACTTCGCGGCCAAACGGAAACTGTTCGAAGGCACCGGTGCCGGCGCCCCTGGGGTTGGGGTGATTAACACCGACGACCCGTGGGGACGAAAGCTGGTCGGCTTGGCGCAAAAGACGTTGACGTATGGGTTGCAGAATGGCGCGGATTTGAAGGCGAAAAAGTTCCAATTGAGTTTCAATGGATTGAACTTTAGTGCGCTGACGCCGAACGGGCCGATTGAGGTCGAATCGCATCTGGTGGGGCGCATCAATGTGTACAACATCTTGGCGGCGATCGGGGCAGGCCTAGCTCTGGGACTTTCGAACGAGGTGATCGAGGTGGGAATTCGGAACTTGCAAGCGGTCGCCGGAAGGTTTCAGCGCATCGACCAGGGCCAGCCATTTTTGGTAGTGGTCGATTACGCGCACACCGATGATGCGCTGGAGAATTTGATCAAGACGGCAAAGGAACTGATTACGAAAGGACGAATCATCACGGTATTCGGCTGCGGCGGGTCGCGCGACCGGACCAAAAGGCCGATCATGGGAGAAATTTCCGGACGTCTTAGCGACCTTTCGATTTTGACCAGCGACAATCCTCGCCAGGAAGACCCGCTGAAAATCATTAGTGACGTTGTGGTGGGAATGCAGAGGTCCGGTGGGAAGTACATGATCGAACCGGACCGCGCGAAAGCCATTTGGCTGGCGATCGAAGAGGCGCGCGCGGGAGACATCGTGTTGTTGGCAGGAAAGGGGCACGAGGACTACCAGATTTTTGCAGATCACACGATTCATTTTGACGATCGCGAAGAAGCGCGAAAGGCGCTGACCGATCGAGGATATGCGCCGCCAGAGGGCGGTGGAGGGTTTGGCAGGTAAGGCGCATTCGTGCCTAGCGAACGCCGCTACAGGCCAAAAGGGCCACTCGATAAGGTGGTTCGTACAAAAAAAAGGAGGAACCCTCATCCGGTGAGAACGCACGGTCGAGTGCAGTACGGCCGAGGGCAGCGCCTGGGCCGAACGCAAGAGAAAGCGCATTTCTTGAGGAAAGTATGCGGTGGACGCTTACACAAGTGGCTGATGCGATGGCAGGCAAGCTGGGGTCGGGACTGGACGCCGTGGCCCGGGTGGCCGGTGTCTCGATTGATTCTCGCACCCTATGTGCAGGAGAGCTGTTCGTCGCGATACACGGTCCGAGTCATGACGGACACGACTTCGTGGCCGCTGCTATGGAGAAGGGAGCGCTGGCGGCAGTGGTGGCGGAGCCGCTCGTTTCGAAATACGCAGGTTGGATTCAAGACCGCTGCCTCACGGTTCCCGACACCCTCACGGCACTGCACGCACTGGCGCGGGCAGTACGAAAAGATTGGGGAAAGAAAATCTGCGGGATCACCGGGTCGGTGGGTAAGACCACCACGAAAGAGATCCTGGCGGCACTGCTTGGTACAAAGTACCGGGTGCTGAAGAGCGAAGGAAATTTCAATAACGAGTACGGCTTGCCGTTGACGCTGTTCCGGCTGGACGAAGCGCATGACGTGGCGGTGTTGGAAATGGGCATGTCGTTTCCGGGAGAGCTGAAGCGGCTGTCGGCAATGGCACTGCCGGAGGTGGCGATTGAGACGCGAGTTTCACCGGCGCATTTGCTGAATTTTTCGTCGGTGGACGAAATTGCGCTGGCCAAGCGGGAACTGATCGAGGGCTTGCGCGGACCGGCGTCGGTGGCGGTTCTGAATGCGGATGATCCGCGTGTGGCGGCGATGGCCTCGGTGGCACCGGGGCGGGTGATTTTCTACGGCGTCGACAAACCGGCGGAATTCGCGGCGGAAGAGATCGAAGACCGCGGCGCGCTCGGGAGTTCGTTCACCCTAGTGCAGCGCGGAAGACGGACGCGCATGGAATTGGCGCTGCCCGGACGGCACGTGGTGGCAAATGCGTTGGCCGGGCTGGCGGCGGCGAGCGTGTGGGGCATTGGCGTTGCGGAAGCGCAAAACGTGTTTCGGAACTTGCGGACGCCGGCGATGCGCGGGGAATTGGTGCGGTTTACGAACGGATTTGCGCTGATTAATGATTCGTACAATTCGAGCCCCGCAGCGCTGCAAGCGATGATCGGGTTACTGGCGGCGACCCCGGGTTATCAGCGGCGGATTTTGGCGGCGGGGGAAATGCGCGAGTTGGGCCCGAGTTCACCGCAATTGCATCGCGAGGGAGGAGCTTTCGCGAGCCACACCGGCAAGGTGTATTTTGTCATTGCGGTCCAAGATGATGCCGAGCATACAGAGGAAGGCGCTGGCGCAGCGGGATTGCGGCGAGAG
>Ga0182032_10001086_pt1 | contig 11930 bp, 8 predicted proteins | sample tim00Cox00000000_FD_125970 | JGI IMG/M metagenome (GOLD analysis project Ga0182032, IMG submission 125970) | Lab enrichment of tropical soil microbial communities from Luquillo Experimental Forest, Puerto Rico - timezero.00C.oxic.00.000.000 | ecosystem: Environmental > Terrestrial > Soil >... | reverse complement strand
GCGGCCTTGGCAATCCGACGTACAAGACCGGAATTGTGAACGGACTGCCTGCCGTGTATCAGAACGGCGCACAGGGGCTGGCGGTGCCCGACCTGCCAGCGACGCCTGCGTCACTTGAGACGTTCATCGTTGTGAAGGCCGACCTTGACCCTCCGGCGGCGTCTCCAGCGTCGGGCTTGTGGCTGTACGGTACGTCGGGGCTCGCGACGCATTACCGGTACCCCGGTGACTTGAACGTGTACGACGGCTTTGGCAGCACCACCCGCCGCAGCGAGGGCAACCTGCCGAACAACCTGGCCGCGTGGAACATATACAACGTGTCGTCCGCTTCCGCTAGCTGGATCGCCCGGTTCAACGGTGCGCAAGTGTACTCAGATACGACCAACACCGTGGCGATGGGCGGTGGCAACGGGCGCATCGGCGTGTCGTTCAGTAACTGGGGCCTGGTGGGGTACATCGCCGAGTTCGTGCTGTACAATACCGCGCTGTCCTCGGTGGACCGCGCCACGGTCAACGCCTGCCTGGCGGCAAAGTACGGCATTACGCTGGCCGTGCCGACCAACACGCCCACCGTAACGCCGACCATCACCCCCGCACCGCGTCCGTTCTTTGTGCCGCAGCCTACTGCAACGGCTACCGCAACGTCGCTCGCGACGTTCACCTTGACACGTACCGCAACGGCTACCAATACGCCGGTCAACACCAGCACCGCTACCGTTACCGCTACCGCAACGGCAACAGCGACTGCCACCGCAACGAGCGCCTTTACCACGACACCCACGCCGATGAGCAACCAGTGCCAGTTCGTCGTGGTGACGCCACTCTCCAGCGACGGCTTCCCGTACGCGCAAGGTGGCTCGTGGCCAGGGAGTGCAACAGGCTTTGTCACTGGCTCGGCCAACTACATTCAGGCGTCGTGGGACGGCACGAGCACGTACACGTCGGAGAACTACGTCGCCCGGTTCCCTACGGGTGCCGCGATTCCCGCCAACTCGTACATCGCCACGGCGTGGATGCACCTGTTCGTCGGCGCGCAGACGTCTGCCAACACCGATACGACGATCGGCGCGCGGTACTTTGATGCGGGCTCAACGCTTGACTTGACCGACTGGTCCGCCACGGCGGTTGGGCCGGTGGCGTTCGATATGCCAGGGCCGCTCTCGGGTTACGCCAGCGGCGATCAGAACGTTGCGCTTACCAATGTGGCCAACATCAAGACTGGTACCGGCGGATACACCGATCTGCGCCTGGTGGCGGTGCGGCCCGGCGGCGCTGCGCCCACGGGCAACAATTATCTTTACATCGCCACGTCGAGCGCTCTCTCAACTCAGCAGCCCTTCCTCACAATCGAATACTGCCCGCCGCCACGCTTTATGCCAGTGGTTGTCCCGCAGACACCGACGCCGCTTGCAACGGCGACGGTCACCAACACGCCCACGTTTACGGCCACGGCCACCGCTACGGCCACCAGCACGGCCACTGCCACCAGCACCGCCACGGCGACGCCCACGCCCACGTGGACTCCACTGCCGCCCAAGCCGTTCATCATCCCACAGCCCACGGCAACCGTCACCAACACGCCGCCCGCCACTGCCACGGCCACCGCCACGGCCACCAGCACGGCTACGGTTACGGCGACTGCGACGGTGACGTTGACTCCGACGATTACACTGACGCCTACACCGTCCCCAATGAGCAACCAGTGCACGTTCGCTGTGCTGACGCCGCTGGCGTCCGATGGCTTCCCGTACACGCAGGGGGCGTCGTGGCCGGGGAGCAGTCCAGGATTTGTTTCCGGCACCGCCAACTACATCCAGGCAAGTTACGACGGCACCAGCACGTACACCAGTGAGAACTACGTGGCGCGGTTCCCGACGGGTGATGCAGCCCCAGCGGGCGCGTACGTGGCGGCGGCGTGGATGCACCTGTTCGTGGGCGTTGATACGGCGGCAAACAGCGACGCGACGGTCGGCGCACGGTACTTCAGCGGCACTATGAGCAGCGCCGACTGGGTGCCGACGCCAACGGGGCCGGTGGCGTTCGACATACCGGGGCCGCTGTCTGGCGTGGCAACGGCGGACGAGAACTACACGCTCCAGAACCTCAGCAACATCAAGGTGGGTGCGGGTACGTTCACCGACCTGCGCCTGACCACATATCGGCCTGGCGGGGCGGCACCCACCGGGAACAACTACATCTACATCGCCACTTCGACTGTCTCCTTCCCCAGTCAACGCCCATCGCTGACCGTGGAGTATTGCCCGCTGCCGCGCTTCGCGCCGTTCTTCATTCCCGCGCCAACCGTCACGCCAACCATCTACACGCCCACGCCCACGGCCACGGCCACGGCGACCCGTACCGCTACCCCTACGCCGACCAGTTGCTTACCGCAGCAGGCAAGCATTGCCATGTGGTATCGCGGCGACGCCATTACCGGTCTGGCCGACGGAGCCTCGCTGCTGACGTGGCCAGACAGCAGCGGCAACGGGCGCGACGCTACCACCGTCAGCGGCCTGCCGAATCCGGTGTACCACACCGCCGTGGTAAACGGGCTGCCTGCCGTGCATCACGACGGCACGCAAGGGCTGGCGCTGCCCGACTTACCCTCGACACCCGCTGCGTTCGACGTATTCATTGTGGTGAAGACCGACGTGGACCCGCCAGCGTCCACGGCCACGTCGGGCTTGTGGTTGTACAGCACGTCCGGCGTGGCGACGCATTACCGCTGGCCAGGAGACAGCAACATCTACGACAGCTTTGGCAGCACCACCCGCCGTGCGGAGGGCAACCCGGCCACCAGCCTGGCCACGTGGAATCTGTACAACGTCACCTCGACCGCCAGCGGCTGGACGGCGCGGCTGTCGGGCAGTACGCTCTACAGCGACACGAGCAACGTCGTCGGCATGGGTGGTGGCAACGGGCGGCTGGGCGTCTCGTTCAATAACTGGGGCCTGGTGGGCTCCATAGCGGAAGTGGTGGTGTACAGCGCGGAGCTATCGCCATCGGATCGCTCGCTAGCGGCAGCGTGCTTGGGAACCAAGTACGCGCTGACGATTGCAACGCCCACGCCCACGTTTACGCCCACGCGCACCTTTACGCCCCTCAGCAAGCCGTTCGTTATCCCACAGCCAACCAACACGATCACAGCCACGCCAACGATCACTGCCACGCCAACGCTTACCGCGACTGTGACCGCTACGGCCACAGCGACGTTCACCGTAACGTGGACTCCGGTACCGCCTAAGCCGTTCTTCATTCCCGCACCTACCAACACGGCCACCGGCACGGCTACGGCTACGGCAACCAACACCGGCACCGCCACGGCTACGCCCACCAACACGCCGGTCGTCAAGCCCTTCTTCATTCCAGCGCCCACCGGCACCGCTACCAGCACGTTCACTGCAACGCCTACGGTCACGCCCACCGGTACGGTCACAGCTACTCCGACCAACACGCCCGTGCCGCCCAAGCCCTTTTTCATTCCAGCGTCCACCGACACTCCTACGAATACGGTCACGGTAACGCCTACCAACACGGCCACGCCCACTAACACACCGCAGCCGCCCAACCCATTCATCGTGCCGCAGCCCACGGCGTCTCCGACGCAGACGCCGACCAGTACGCCGACCGTAACACTCACCTCAACACCCACTAATACTCCGGTACCCCCTAAGCCGTTCTTCATCCCAGCCCCAACGGCGTCGGCCACCGGCACGGTTACGGCCACCGGTACGGCTACGGCCACGCCGACCAACACACCCAAGCCGCCCAATCCGTTCTTCGTGCCGCAGCCCACGTCTACTGCCACGGGCACTGCCACGGCTACGCCAACCAACACGCCGCAACCACCTAACCCGTTCATCGTTCCGCAGCCCACCCACACGCCAACCAACACGGCCACAGCTACACCCACCGGCACGCCTGTACCGCCTAAGCCGTTCGTCGTGCCGCAGACGGTTACTGGCACTGCGACATCAACCGCCACGCAGACGCCGCTGGTGCCGCCCACGCTTACTCCGGCGCAGGCTCCGTTCTTCGTGCCGCAGCCCACGCAGACGCCCACGCCGTTTGTGGCGTTGGTGCCCACGGGGCACGTGGCCGTGTTTGGTGGCGGCATCGGCGACGTGCAGGCATGCGTCAACACGCCAGCGCCCGGTACGCCTGCGCCACCGTACATCTGCGTCAATCCTGCTGCCACGCCGCGTGGCTTTGCCGCTGCACCGCTGGGCGTACCGGTTGAAGTGCCCAACCTGGGCGGCAAGGTGGTGCGCTGCGCGCCTGGTGATGCCAACCGCGCCTTCTGGTGTCAGACGACGCCCACGCCCGGTGCCGTGCGGGCACAGGTGGGCTTGGCGGGCACTCCTGTGGAGTACGATGCCACGGGCGACTACGGCATGTGCAGCGCCGCGTCGCAAAACTACGTCTGCTCGGTGACGCCATGATCTCCATTGTGCAACGCTTCGAGTTGATTCGACAGGCCGGCATGTTCGCCAAGGCCACCGCCTGCCCCGAGCACGACTTCACGGACGTGTCGCGGGACCGGGGCCGGCGCTTGCCGCAGGGCTGGTTGGAGTGTGCGCGGTGCGGGGTGCGCGTGTCGGTGCTGTGTGCGTTCTTCTACGAACAGGGGCTCCGCCATGCAGAGGCCGGTGCGGGCCGCTTGCGTTCCGCACGGTAACGGCGCTATGCGGCGCGCATGAGCAGCTACCGCAACGTCGATGCCATGATCGATCGGCTGCTACAGCTGCACGCCAGGCTGAGCGCACCGCAAGGCGTGGCTATCGATCGGCTGCGCATGATCACAGCGGCCAGCGCGTCGATCACCCCGCCGCACGCCAGCGTGCAGCACCGGCTGCTCGTGGAGAAGGTCGATATCATCTGCTGCATCCGCGACGCGCGGTTGAACCGGGTGCAGCTGTTTGTGCTGTCGGTGTTGTTTCGGCCCCGGCACCGGTACTGCCGGCGCTGCGCCCGCGCGTACCCCGCCGCTACCGAAGTAACGGCCCACTGCCCCCGGTGCCACGCCACGCGCGACCAGGGGTGGACCTACGAGGCGTTCCCCACCAACAACGTGCTGGCCGAGGAGCTGACGCGCTTTACCCGTACGCCCTGGTACGAGGAGCGCACGCGCCGATTCCGCAACCGGGTGTACGACGCCGTGGAGGAGTCAATGAAGCGTCGAGGGCTCTGGTACTATGGGCAAGCGGCGTCCGCCTAAAGCGCACTGGCAGCGCAGCCTGACCGACGGCCGCGCCCGCTGCCAGCACGACGTCTCGGAGGGCGTGCAGTGCCCCAAGCCGGCGCGTCCAGGCTACCTGCACTGTGCCAGGCACGGTGGCGGCAGCCCGTTGCAGGACCAGTCCAGCACGCACACCGTGGCGCAGCGCCGTGGCGCACGCGCCGCCACCATCCTGGACTACAGCGGCGTGGCTCGCCGTGAGTTGTACGCCCGGTACCCGGTGCTGCGGGCGTTCTTTGACCGGTACGCCAAGCTGCCGATGGAACGGGTGGCAGACTTTCGCGATGTCATTAACGAGATCCGGGCGCTGATGGACTGGCAGAGCCAGTTTCCCACGCTGACGCCCGAGGAGTACTTTGCCGGCCGATTGGCTACGCTGAGCCGAGGCATCGAGGCAATCGAACGTGCAGGCCGCGCGCAACAAGCCATGCAGGACGTGGACGGCGAGTTGCGGTTGCGCATGGCGCAGCTGCTCCAGCCAGTGCTCATAGGGCTGGAGCAGCTGATCATTGCCTTTGTGCCCGTGGACCAGCGCACTGCGGCCTTGACGATGCTGCGCGAAGTGGTGACGGTCAGCCTGGCGCACCCCGTGGTGCCGGTGCCGCTACCGCCACCGCCGGAGGACAGCCCACCGCCATGACCGACCCGGCCCCACAGCTGAGCAGCTTGGAACTGGTGAACGCGCTGCATGGCCGCGTGACGGCGCATGGCCGCGCGCTGGACCTGCCGCCCCTCAGCGTATGGGTGCGCAAGCACCGCATCACCATCGAGCGCCGCGTGGCCGAACTCGAGACGCGCCCGTGGCTGCGCCAGCTGTACGACGATGCGCATCCGAGCATCGTGCTGCGCAAGGCCACACAGGTGGGCGGCAGCGTGTGGGCCATCCTCAGCATGTTGCAGAAGTGCGTGGAGGTGAAGAACTGGCGCGGCACGGTGTACTTCTTCCCCACCAAGACCGACGTCACCGACTTCAGCCAGACGCGCGTGGGGCCGCTGCTGGAGGAGAACCCCTACTTGCAGACGGTGGTGGGCGACATCGACAAGACCGGCGTGCGCCAGGTGGGCGCGGGGTTCGTGTACTTCCGCGGCATGCGCAGCAAGACCGGCATGAAGAGCGTGCCGGCGGACGGCATTGTGTTTGACGAACTCGATGAGGCAACCGACGATGCTAAGGCGATGGCCGTGGAGCGGTTGGCCGCTTCTCCGTATAGATTCTGCTATGAGCTATCGAATCCGTCAATTCCGCAGTTCGGCATCGACTATGCCTACAGCGGCGCGCCGGACAGCGGCATCCCGGGCAGCGACCAGCGCATGTGGCACATCCGTTGCGGCACGTGCAACCGCTGGGTCAGCATGGAAAGCGAATTCCCCACCGTGCTCGGCGAGACGGATCTCAAGGTGCTGCGCCCGCGCAAGAAGAAGTACCTGACCACGTGGCGCAGGGCTTTGACGGCGGGCATCGACGTGGAGTCGATGGACTGGTACCGCTGCTGCCCCACGTGCGGCACCGAGCTGGACCCGCAGCACGGCGAGTGGGTGGCCAGCCGCCCGACGGTCAAGAGTCCGCACGGCTACAGCCTCAGCCAGCTGTACAGCCCCACCGTGGACCCCGGCAAGCTGGTGAAGCTGTACCACAGCACGCGGCAGCCGCATCACTTCTACAACCTGAACATCGGCATCGCCTGGATCCCCAGCGAGGACGTGCTGACCCCTGGCCACGTGCTGCGCTTCTGCGGCGACTACCCCAACGCCTACGAAGACCCCGGCCCCTGCACAATGGGCGTAGACCAGGGCAACGCGCTGCATGTGGTCATCAGCCGGCCCGGTCCCATGCCGTTCTGGCGGCAGATTGTGCACATTGGCGTGTACCAGGACTGGGAGCAGCTGGACCTGTTGATGCAGCGGTTCTCGGTGCGCATGGCGGTGGTGGACCGCCAGCCCGAGCAGCGCAACGCCCGCAGCTTTGCGCTGCGGCATCCCAAGTGCGTGTACCTGAACACCTACAACGTACACGCCGTGGGTCGCCCCAAGTGGAACGATATTGACCTCACCGTGTCCGAGAACCGCACCGAGATCATCGACGTCAGCCGCATGCCGTTCCGCGTGCCGCTGGGCGCAGCGCCCGACCCCAGCCCGCAGACGCCCGTGGTAACGCTGCCCGCGCGCTGCTGGGAGGTTGAGGAGTTTGCCCGCCACGTGGCCGCGCTGGTGAAGAAGCGCGTGGAGGAGGGCACGGTGCCTGGCAGCCTGCACGAGATGCAGCTGATCAAGCCGGTGCAGTTTGTGTACGTGGCCAGTGTGCCCGACCACTTTGCGCACGCCTGGGTGTACGACAACATTGCCTGGGCCTTTGACGCCAGCAGCGAAAGCCGTCCCATCCGCGACGCCACGTTGCTGGCCGTGGGCAACTTGCGCAGCAACATCAAGCAGCTGCACATGCCCACGCTGTTGCAGAACCTGAGCCGCCGGGACAAGCACATGGAAGGTTACGAGACGGCCGAGGAGGATGAGAAGGAGTTGAAATGAAGTGTTTGTGTGGATGCGGAAAGCAGACTTTCTCGTACGCCCGGTACGTTAGCGGCCACAGGTTGCCACCCGTCGGAAGATGAGTATAGCGCAGCGGCTTCGGTGGAAGAACATGCAGGACGGCGAGTAATGCCGCGTGACTACAGCCGCACCAACTTCCGCGAGTTGCGCGCCAAAGGGTACGCGGACGAAGTGCTGCGCCGCCGCCTGCGCCGCGAGCGCCTGAGCCGCGACAGCCCCGTGCTCCGTGGCTGGCACGAAGTGGCAGCGGTGCTGCACCTATCCACATCGGCCACCAAGGTGCTGGCTCGCAGCGCGGTGCTGCCGCTGTACACCAGCAAGCTGCATGGCCGACACGTGCTGGTGGCGTTCCGTGACGAACTGCTGGCCGCATACCGCGACTTGGTGCTAGAGAAGTTCGTTCCGGCCAGCAACGTGCCGTGGAGCAAGCGTGTGGGCACGGTGCGTACGGCCAAGAAGGTTCTCGAGCTATTGCGTCCGCTGTTGGGGCGGGTCACGCGGCCACCGACGGGGCCGGAATGGGCAGATGCGGCGCAAGACGTCTGTGAGTTGATGGAGCGCCTGGTGTATGAAAAGACGCAACTCCCTGCCGGCAGCCCCGGCGTCAACGTCGCCACGGGCAAGTGGAGGCCCGGTACTGCCCCCAACCCTCACGCGCGTGGCAAGGCCGCGCAGCGGCGGACAGTCGCTGGGGCCGGTACCGTTCCGGATTGACGCGCAGCTGCCCGACCGTCCCATACCGGCGCACTGGTGCACCAGCCAGGGGCGGTGGTGTCGTAAGTTCTGGGTGCTGGGGCCGTGGTGCCTGCGCGTTGACGGTGCGCCCAAGCTGCACGCGCAGCTGCCGTGCCCGCAGCTGCACAGCACCGTGGAGCCCGCACGGGCCGTTGTGGCGCGTCTACAGCACAGCACGGCCTGCCGGCACCTACCCGTGGTGGCCACGGGCTTAGACGGGCTGCAAACGCCCCTACAGGCCGCAGCGGCGCTCGCTGGCGCAGCCTGGAGCGCCCGCAGGTACGGTACCCCCACCATGCTGGACGCGGCTGGCTTGACGGGCCGCTGCCCCGTATGCGGGCGGGCGTGCGTGGTATGCGCCGACCCGGCTGGCCCGCCGGAGTGTCGCATAAACGGCTACTGCGTGGTGGCGGAATGGCACGTGGCGCACTGCGCGCCGTGGCTGGTTACGTGGAGTGTGGCCGACGCTGCGGACCCCGGCGGCCTGACCACACGCCGCTACTACCAGCGCCGCATGCGCCACCCGGACACGCCGGAGCCCCTGGCCGTGGTGCATAACCGCACACAGTCCCGTGCGGGTGGGCGTTAGTATAGGGTATGCAGGCCAGTGTACGCCTGGACGCCACGCCAAGCTGGACGCTGATAACCGAGGCGAGTGATCTCGAACGTGCTACTTCACTGATACGCACGGCGCTCACTGTCCAACTAACCGGCTACCGTCCGGCCGTCTGGGGCCGCAAGGCAGAGCGGTGCTTTCTCTTGCGGCGTGGCGGACAAGCCAGCCGCTTTGCCACGGGATTTCTCCCACGGGTGGTGAGCACGCTGCGCGCCGCAGGGTGGCGCGTGGACGTGCGGTCTACGCCCCCCGTGCCGCGTCTGCCCGCCGTGCCGTCGATCGACCGGCTGAATGGCATCGACAACTTGCACGCGCACCAGGACGAGGCGGCGGCGCGTGCCCTGCCGGTGGTGCGTGCCCGCATACAGGTGGGGACGACTGGTGGCAAGACGGAAGTGGGCGCGGAGCTGGTGCGCCGCCTGAGCCTGCGCACGCTGTGGACGACCAACAGCGTGGACCTACAGATGCAGACGGTGGACCGGCTGCGGCTGCGCCTGGGTGCGGACGCGGTGGGCACGTTCCAGCGCGGCATCGACAGTCCGCCGACGGCCCTGGTGTGCGTGGCTACGGTGCAGGCGCTGCACGCCGCGCGGAAGACATTGCCCGTGTACTGGTGGCGGCAATGGCGCGTGGTTATTGCTGACGAATGCCAGCTGGCCAGCGCCAAGACGTGGTACCAGACCATCTTACGCTGCGGCGGCGCGTGGCACCGCTACGGCCTGAGCGGCACGGTGCTGACGGGCAAGCTGGAACGGGACTGGATGCTGGAAGGGGCCACCGGCGTGCTGTTGGACATCATTGGCGTTGCCGGCCTGGCGGAACGCGGGCTGGCTGCCCTGCCGGAACTGCGGATGGTCCGCGTGCCGCCCGCTGCGTACCCCAGCTACCACCAGGCGCGGGCGGCGGTGTGCCCCCGTGCGCACCTGATGTTGCAGCGGGCCGCGCACACGCTTGACGATGCCGAGGCGCAGCGGCTGCGCGCCGCTGCCCGGTACGAGATACGCGCTAACGCCACGCGGCTGTGGAGCTGGACGTACCAGCACGGCATCACGCACAACCAGCAGCGCAACGCTGCCGCGTTGAAACTGCTGTTGCAGCTGGTGAGCCACGACAACAAGGTGCTGGTGTTGTGCAGCAACCTGGCCCACGGCGCGGCGCTCGAACGGGCACTGCGGCAGCGCAACGTGCGGGTGGCCTGGCTGAGCGGCCAGGACTCCAAGACGCTGCGGGCCGGCACACTGCGAGCCTTCCGCACGGCCAACAGCGGCGCGGTGCTCATAGCGTCCAAGATCTTCAACGCGGGTATTGACGCGCCGGAAATTGACGCCGGCGTGCTGCTGGGCGGCGGGGGGCGTACCAGTCCCGTGGACACCATACAGAAGGTGGGCCGCATGGTGCGCTGGCGTGCGGATAAGACAACGGTGCCGGTGTACGACTTCCTTGATGGCACCGGGCCACCGCGCCCCGGTGTCAAGGACTACCTGGCCGCGCACACGGCGGCGCGCGTGGCTGCCTACCGGCGGGCTGGGTATCCGGTGGTGGCATGGCCGTAAACTCGTCCAAGTTTTGGGGGTGGCGTGGCCGCAAGCCACACGTCCAAGTGGCAACACGTCCAACTCGTCTAAGTGGCCTGCGGCCTGTAAAGCGTTGGCGCTGCGGGCACTTGCGGCCAACTCAGACGTTCCCTTCGCCATACGTAGTACCATGCATACTGTTCTAGGCATAAGGCAGTAGCCCAGTATGCCTAAGCACTTCAACAAAGCCCTACGGGTGGCGGGGGGAACGTCTGAGTTGCTGGCGCACGGCAAAGTCCCGCACCAAGTGGCGTTATGCATAGGTGTACGGGCAAAGGAGGCCCGCAAGATGAAAAGACAACTGTGGGGCTCAAAGCAAATGGTTCTGCGCAAGCAGATGTTGGATGTGCAAATGGATATCACGCGGCGTGCGTGGTCCCAGCTAGCGCGGGAAGTAGTACAGGCGGGACTGTACACCAGAGACGAGATACGCGCCCTGTTGGCTGGCGAACAGAAGCTGCGCGCTGAGGCGTTGTGCAAGGTGCATCTACACGGCCACATTCAACGCACGCCGGAGGCCACCGTGGCTGCCGCCACGTCGATGCTGAACGCGCTAGCCGCCAAGTCGCTGACCAACCGGGCGTTGGAAATCATGGGCGTGAAGACGACAGAGCCTGTGCGCGTGCGGTACGAGCGATTGGCCGTGGCGCGGCTGGGCGAGGGCGTGACACCCGCCGAACTCCTACAGGTGGTGGAGTGGGGCTGGCGGCAGAAGAACTCGAACGCTCGCCGCCTGACGGTCATCTGGGGCAGGGACTGTGTGTCGTGGGTGGCGGTGGCCAAGCACCCGAACGCTGACGATGCGACAAGCAATCCCACGGACCGTGCAATGGTGGAACAGGAGGTTTTGGACCAGGCGGCCCGCCGTGGGCTGCTGCGCCGCAGGTAAAAGTTTTTCGGTTTGCGTTCCGGGGTGGGCCGGTGGTATGTACGGCTGCATAGGAGGTAGGTCATGCAAACGGGCAAGCCAGGTAGCAAGTCGGTGGGTTACGATGACGAAGGCAACTTAGTCGAGGGCGGGCAGCGGGATTTCCCGCCACAACCGGAACTGGAGCGCCAGCAAGCGGAGAATCAGCGGTGGTACTCAGAGATCTTACCTGACGCCAACGCGCCACAACTCCGCATCGCAGTGGTGCGGTACGCGGGCTTTGCGACGGGGCACGAATTTGAGACCAGCACGCCGCAGCGCGGGTACGAGTGGCTGAAGTCTGTTGCTCCG
>Ga0182032_10001085_pt1 | contig 11931 bp, 9 predicted proteins | sample tim00Cox00000000_FD_125970 | JGI IMG/M metagenome (GOLD analysis project Ga0182032, IMG submission 125970) | Lab enrichment of tropical soil microbial communities from Luquillo Experimental Forest, Puerto Rico - timezero.00C.oxic.00.000.000 | ecosystem: Environmental > Terrestrial > Soil >... | reverse complement strand
GGGGGAAGCGGCCTCGCTCATAGAATCCTTGAAAAGCAAGGCCCATCGGCTCATCGATGTCGCGCAACGGAAAACTTGACTCATTTGCAATCGATTTTGCTTTTCAAGGATTCTAGATGACCTGGGAAAGAATCGACGTCTGAACTTTCAACCTTCGCATTTATCAAGCGCAGCGAATGTTGAAAGTTGAGAGATGACCCCGTCCAAGCCTACAACTTCTTCTTGCGGCGGTACAAAGTAGCGGGATCCACACCCAGCACCGCGGCAGCTTCGTCAATGGTTCGCGAATTGGAAATCACCCTTCGTATGTGCTCATTTTCAATTTCTTCGAGCGTAACCCTTCCCCCAACTCTTAATTCGGAACGAGTTTGAATGATTTCGGTTAAATCGCTCAGGTCGATTTGATCCCCGCTCCCGAGGATGACGGCACGCTCGATCAAGTTGCGTAATTCACGCAGGTTTCCAGGCCAATGATAAGATCGCATCGCATCGATCGCAGCAGGAGAGAACCCACGGAATTGCTTACCTGCGCGTTGGGCAAAGAAATCCAACTGGCGCCCCGCGATCCGTCCAAGATCCTGATAGCGATCGCGCAGCGGGGGCAAACGAATGGTTATCACGTTGAGGCGATAGAACAGATCTTCCCGGAACCGGCCGTCGCGAACCGCCTGCTCCAAATCGCGATTCGTCGCCGATATTACGCGAACATCGGCTCTTCGCTGCCTTGTTTCTCCCACCCGTTCATATTCTCGCTCCTGCAAGAGGCGCAGAAGTTTGGCCTGAATCACCAGCGGAAGATCGCCAATCTCGTCCAGAAAGAGGGTCCCGCCTTCGGCGGCGGCTACCTTGCCTTGTGTATCCGAGAGGGCTCCCGTAAAGGCGCCTTTCACGTGCCCAAATAGCTCGCTCTCCAGAAGTTCGTGAGACAAGCTCGGACAACTGACGGTAACAAAACCTGCAGCTTTTCTGGGGCTTCGAGCGTGCATCGCCTTGGCGAGCACGCTTTTGCCTGTGCCACTCTCTCCGAGCAGCAAAACTGTTGCATCGCTGTTAGCGGCCTTGAAAGCCATCGCCACGACGCTCTGCATCAATGGCGAATCGGTTTCCAGATCGATCTCCTGCACTTCGGCAGTTAGCTGGGATTCCAGGGCGGCAACGCGGCTCTCGAGCCTCCTGGTTTTCTCTATTTTAGCTAGCAGCTGACGAACCTGTTCGGGGGTACACGGTTTAGGAAGATAGTCAAACGCTCCCAAACGCATCGACGCAACGGCGGTCTCGATCGACGCAAATGCGGTCACGATTACAACGGCAGCTTCCGGAGCCAGACGGAGGATTGCTTCCAGGACTTCAAGACCATTCTCCTGGTGAAGCTTCAGATCAAGAAAGACAACATCAAAAGTTGCCCTTTGTATTTCGCTGAATCCTTCCCTACCCGACGCTACGCAGATCACCTCATGTTCCATTGATTCGAGGGCCATCGCCATCGTCCGCCGGATGTTCTTTTCGTCGTCAATTACGAGGATCCGCATACTCCTTGCTCCGGACTAATGTGACAAGAGTCAAAAAAACCGCAACGGCGAGGCCGCTTGACCACGTCGACGCTGCTCCCAACCCGACCTTGATACCCCTAAACCTCGCCAGTCTGAGACGGCGCTCACCTGGAATGGAGCCGCTCCGGTTAAGCATTCAGCGGGCAAGAAAATTTAGCTCTGCCCAGCAAAATCGCTGGACAAAAAACCTTTCGTTGCCTTGACATGTCAAAGGGAACACGGCTTACTGATTTTGTTCACCCCTTATTCAGAAAGGTCTTCTCGATGATCTCCCCAAAAAAAATCCTGAAGCGATATCTGCTTCGATGCGTTGGTTCCTTGTTCCTGATCTCTCTTGCGACTTCAACCGGTTTTGGTGTCACGATTCGATGCGCCCTCGATTCGGATGTTGGCGAAGGGGGGCGTTTCAGCAAGGCTCTTGCTTTAGAATGGGCCAAGAAGACCGGAAACACCCTCGAATACATCAGCCGGCCTAATGACGCTACTGCGACGCTGCAGCAGTTTCAGCAGTATTGGGCGGCGAAAAGTCCCGATGTGGATGTCTACATGATTGATGTGATCTGGCAAGGTATTGCCAACCCCCACGCGGTTGACCTGAAGAAGTTTTACACGGAGGACGAGATTAAACAATTTTTCCCGGCCATCATTCAAAACAATACGGTCAACGGGAAACTCGTTTCGATTCCGTGGTTTACCGACGCCGGTATTCTTTATTATCGAACCGATCTACTCGAAAAATACGGATACAAGGAGCCGCCGAAGACCTGGGAGGAACTGACTGAAATGGCCAAGAAGATTCAGGATGGCGAACGCAAAGAAGGTAAAAAGGATTTTCAAGGATTTGTGTTTCAAGGCAAGGCCAGTGAAAGCGTGACTTGTAACGCTCTGGAATGGATTTACAGCTTTGGCGGCGGCTCGATTATCGAACCAGATAAGAAAGTCACAATCAATAATCCGAACGCTATTAAAGCGCTCCAAACTGCGAAGAGTTGGGTTGGAGCTATTTCGCCGCCGGGAGTTGTTACCTACAGCGAAGAAGAAGCTCGAAATGTATGGCAGGCGGGCAACGCGGCATTCATGCGCAATTGGCCCTACGCCTATGCCTTGGGTCAGGCTCCGAAAAGCGTGATCGCGGGCAAGTTTGATGTGACCGTCTTACCCATGGGCGGCGCAAATGGGAAACATGCAGCCTGCCTCGGCGGATGGCAGTTGATGGTCTCTGCCTATTCGAAGGCGCCGGATGTGGCAGCCGATCTAGTCAAATTCCTCAACTCAGCGGACGAGCAAAAAAGGCGCGCAATTGAGTTGAGCCAGTTCCCGGTAATGCCTGCCATCTATTCCGACCCGGATGTCCTCGCGAAAAATCCCTGGTTCGCAAAAATACCGGACGTATTGAAAAATGCGGTGGCTCGTCCATCCACGGTCACGGGAGCCGATTACAATCAGCTTTCCACGGCATTTTTCCAGAATGTCAACAAGATGCTCTCCGGGGGGCAATCACCTCAGGATACAGTGCAGCAGGTTGAGAAAGTCGCGAAACGCCTGATGCGGTAACTCGTGCAGGGGGCACTGAGACATGGCCAGAGAAATTGATCTAATGGAGCGCCAGAGGCGCCTGGCATGGTTTTTAATCGTGCCGGCGGTCATCGTGGTGCTCCTGGTAATCGGATACCCACTCATCCAGGTTCTTGTCTATTCGGTCCTCAAATACAAGCTTGACGGGGTTACCCCGCCAAGCTTCGTGGGGCTCGGCAATTACCTGTTCATTCTTACGGACAGCGATTTCTGGCGAGCAGTCGCCGTTACGCTGATTTTTACATTCTTCTCCGTTACGCTGGAAGCTGTATTGGGTTTGTCGGTTGCCATGGTGGCAAATTCGAAATTCAAGGGTCGTTCCATTTTGCGGGTTGCGATTTTGATTCCCTGGGCGATCCCGACGGTTGTGTCATCCAAGATCTGGGCCTGGATGTTTAATGACATCTATGGAGTGGTCAATGTGCTCCTGACCAATTTGCACCTGATACCGCAAAAGATCGCATTTCTGGCGACGCCGATCACGGCGATACCGGTGATCATTGCGGTTGACGTGTGGAAGACGACGCCATTTATGGCGCTCCTTTTGCTTGCTGGCCTTGGACTGATTCCCAGCGATCTGTACGAGGCGGCTGCCATTGATGGCGCCACCGCGGTGAAGGCTTTTTTCTCGGTAACGCTTCCTCTGGTGATGCCGACGTTGCTTGTGGCACTTATCTTCCGAACCCTGGATGCCCTGCGCGTCTTCGACATCTTTTACGTCATGGTTGGAGGGCAAGGGAATATGGCGACTATGGCCATCTACAACCAGCAGTGGCTGGTTTCGTTCCTGGATGCAGGCATTGGCTCGGCAGCCTCGGTGATTATTCTAATTTTCATAATGATCTTTGTGATCCTTTACACTCGCTTCAGCAAGACCAGCTTCCAATGAAAGAAGAAGATACCAAGACCATCCTACTGCGAGTGCTGTTTTACCTGCTGGTACTCGTCATTCTCGTTTTTAATTTGTTTCCGTTTGTCTATGCGGTGGTCTCGTCGTTCCGGCCAAGCAGCGATCTGTTTTCAACCGATCTTTTTCCTAAGGCCCTGACGCTTGACCATTACAACCAAGTTTTCAAGGATCCGCGGTTTGTGGCCGGCCTCATCAACTCGATCATCGTGGCCGGTTGCACCGTATTGATCTCGCTTGCCCTAGGCAGCCTGTGTGCCTACGCGCTCGGCAGGCTACCGTTCCGTTTCAAGGGGCCGGTGCTTTACCTCGTGCTGACGATGACGATGTTCCCGCAGATTTCCGTGCTCTCGGGCCTTTTTGTCATGCTCAAGGCTCTGAACCTGTTCAACTCGCGCCAGGGCCTTATACTAACTTACTTGATTTTCACCTTGCCATTCACGATCTGGGTAATGACCCAGTACTTTCGCAGTCTGCCGAGGGAACTCGAGGAAGCCGCCTATGTTGACGGTGCGGCGCCTTTGGAAGTGTTCTGGAAAATTCTGCTTCCCCTGACCGTTCCTGGCTTGGTCTCCACCGGCTTATTAGCTTTCATCGCCGCCTGGAACGAATTTTTGTTTGCGCTGACCTTCACCGTCACAGACACGATGAAAACCGTACCGGTTGTGATTTCGCAATTCAGCGGTGCGACATCTTTTGAACAGCCGTGGGGATCAATCATGGCTGCCTCCATGGTTGTAACTGTACCGCTGGTCATTCTGGTGATGATATTCCAATATCGTATCGTTGCCGGCTTGACGGCAGGCGCGGTGAAGGGTTGATGCGGTTGTACGGGCCCGTCTTCCGCGGGCCGTTAAGAAGGGGCGTTGGCGATCGCAACGCCCCCCAGGGCCTTAGCCTGAACCGCGCGCAAGTTTTTCGACTTGTGAGTTAGGAACCTCCACCAGCAGTTCCTGGAGAACGGTCGCCTCGAAGGTGCAACCTTGCCTCGCCGGAACCGGCAAGCGGCTGTTTCACTTGCGCGATTCTTGTGCTATGTGCTTCGTGTAGCAACTGGATGGCCATCTATGGCGTTCAAGTTTGAGATAGATGAGCCTTTTGTGGGCGAAATCCCGCGCATCGCACGGGAACGCATCGCACGGGTTATAGAAGCCTTGACGGAGAAACCGCGTCCGAGCGCGGAATCAATTCACTCGGCCCGTAAAGACCTCAAGTCTTTGCGAGCCCTCCTGAGACTCGCCCGCGGCTCAATCGCCGACGAAACCAGGCGCAACCAGAACCTCTTATTCCGCGACACCGGTCGAACTCTCGCGGCGGTTCGCGATTCACAGGCCCTGATTGAAGCGCTGAAAAAGTTCATTAAGGGCAAAACTCGAACCGGTTCGAAGATTTCCGCGGCCCAGCAGGAAGTGAGATTGGACTTTGTTCATCAAGTCCGAAGCAGGATCGAGCAAGAAGCCGTCGTGGAGCTTCCCGAGGATACTCTAAAAAAGCTGAAGGAGAATCTGCATGGAGTGGCCCGAAGCGCGACACATTGGTTCGATGGATTTTCATTCGAACCAGAAAATGAGTGGGAGGTGTTTGTTGGCCGTGGCCTGAGGCGAACCTATCGGCAGGGAAAGGAGATCGTTGGACAACTGGAAAGCCTAGGCAAGGAGAACGCAAGCGACGAGACCTGGCATGCTTTACGGAAGAATGCGAAGGCGCTGGGATATCAGCTGCGCCTGTTTCGGCCGATATGGCCGGAATTGCTGGAGACATTGCTCAAAGAAATCGATCAATCCACCGATAAGCTCGGTGATGACCACGATCTGGCAGTTTTGCGCGGCCGCCTCTTGACTGAACCCTATGATGCTTCGGAAACCCAGGTAGCAGCCGAAATCAGGCGCATTTTCATTGAATCTCTTGATCGTCGGAGGCGAAAACTTCAGATGGAGGCATTTCACATGGTGCGCCGAATTTATGCGGAAAAACCAAGGCAATTTGAGAGCCGGATACGCGGCTACTGGAGCATTTCGCAGAAAAGGCCAATCAAAATTTTGGCGAAGTTTCCTCGAGATGCCGCCGGACATTCCTCGAAAAGAGGCATCCCTGCGCGCTCGCGTGCCGGAACTGCGCACCGGCCCGCACGGCGGCGTGTCCGCGCTCAGAGCGTGGCGACTGGTTAGCCCGTGTCTTTAACCCCTTCTCTCAAGAGGCTAGCGGGTTTACTTCTGATGAGCTGAAGCAGAAGGCGAAGGCGAGGCCCGCTGCGCACCTTCATCACCGAGCTTCGGAAGATTGATGTTTTTGAGCTGATTCCCGAGTTCACGAACCTGCGTTTCGAGAACGTCGATTTGCTTCTTTAGCTCGGCATTCAATTGTTCGCGACGCGGAGTCAACTCAGGAAGGAACAACATTGCAACTGCGCCAACGATCATTCCAAGCAAAAAAAAGGCCAGCGATCTCATAAGCTATTCAGCTCTAATGTTAACTGTTCGCGGTTGCCTCGCGGGCCGAGCGCATCCATTGTTGGTCGTGAGTGAAAAGATTCGTACGATTCGACTTAGATATCTGGTTGCTCAGCTGGGGGAGGTGGCTTCCCAGGTCACAAGAATTCACTTCAGCAATTTTCGGGAGAAGGGTTATACGTGGCGCCCCGAAATCAATGTCTTCCAATGTGCCACCTGCTTTCGGATATGCGTAGAACTTGCCGGCGTCGATTCTGGCCAGATCGAGATTGCGATCGCACCGGACCGCCTTTGGGTGCGCGGTCATCGCGCGGCACCTGAACCGCTGCGGCAAAATGAGATGGCGTACGCCTCCTCTCGTAAACCGGTGAGGGTAATTACTATGGAAATCGACCATGGTGAGTTCGAACGCGAGGTTGAAATTCCGCCGGCCTTTGATCCCAAGAGGATCTCAACAGAGTGGGACAATGGTCTTCTGTGGATTTTCCTTCCGCGAAAGGCTCACGCCTAGCGAAGCTGTCCCTCGGAAAAACAAGATGTAGGAATATCATGGTGCTTTCATGCATTCTGCATTCGCCCAGGCGGTTCGCATATTCACAGTAGACGCATCATTGCGCAAACAATTCCATAGATAGTGTCATGAGTTCTGAACAGCAAGATGGGCAAAGCGTCCCTGATTCAAGTTCAAGTAAAGCCCCGGAAAATCGCACCCCGGTTTCACCGGAAGCAAACCGAGAAACGGTGGACACAGGGGCGAAAAGAGAGACTGACGCCGAAGGCGCCCCAACAACCCTGGCGATTCTTCCTATCCGCGGAATTGTTCTGTTTCCGGGAATGGTTGTCCCTCTGACGATCGGTCGACCCTCAGCCTTGAAGCTAGTCGATTCTGAGTTGCCGGAAACCAAGCAACTCGGAGTCGTCGCGCAACGAGATGAACAATTGGATCATCCCGGGCCCTCGGACCTTTTTTCTGTAGGGGTATCGACGCAAGTTTTGAAGCTGATTCGTCAACCGGATGGAACTGCCGTTTTGATCGTTCAGGCCCTGCGAAGAATTGCAATTCAATCATTCATACAAACAGAGCCTTACCTTCGCGCCTCTGTCCGAACGCTTAGAACCGTTTTACCTGAAAGTGACACGACCGAGCTGCAAGCTTCCTTCAACAATCTGCGTTCAGCCGCCCTAAGGTTACTCGAACTGTCGCCGGATATTCCGGACCAGGCCCGGGCGGCGCTGCTCAACCTCGACCAACCAGAGCAACTCGCCGATTTAATGGCCGGTAACCTCGGCATCGATCTCCCGACAAAACAGGCCATCCTTGAGGAACCAGATTTGCTGGTTCGCATGCGCATGGTGCAGGAGGCCCTTCAACGCCAGCTCGAAATCGCCGAACTGCAGCAAAAGCTCAGAAAAGATGTAGAGGGTCGCTTTTCGGATACGCAGCGCAGAGTCTATCTCAGGGAGCAGCTTCGGGCAATCCAGCGCGAATTAGGGGAAGAGGAAGCCAACGGCGAGGAGCAGGCGGAACAACTACGCAAGAAACTGCAGGATTCGGGCGCGAACGAAACCGTTCTAGCCACAGCAGATAAAGAACTTAAGCGCCTTAGCCACATTCCCAGCGCAAGCCCGGAATACTCCGTCATCATCTCCTACGTCGAGATGCTCGCGGACCTTCCGTGGAACAAGACTACCGAAGACAACACTGATCTCGCACGCGCACAGTTCGTACTGGATCGCGATCATTATGGGTTAGAGAAAATAAAGCGCCGGATCGTTGAGTTCCTGGCGGTTCGGAAACTGCATCCAACCGGCAGAAGTCCGATCTTATGCTTTCTCGGCCCTCCCGGCGTCGGCAAAACGAGTCTGGGCAAATCGATTGCCGAGGCTTTAGGACGAAAATTTGCCCGCATGTCACTCGGTGGCATTCGGGATGAGGCCGAAATTCGCGGACACCGAAGAACTTACATTGGGGCTATGCCCGGTCGAATCATCCAGGAAATTCGACGGCTTGGTGTTCGCAATCCGGTGCTTATGCTCGATGAGGTTGACAAGATCGGCGCGGACATTCGCGGAGATCCCGCAAGTGCTCTTCTTGAAGTTTTGGATCCCAGACAGAACGATGCATTTGTTGATCGCTATCTCGATGTCCCCTTTGACTTGAGCCAGGTCATTTTCATCGGCACTGCCAACTATGTTGAAGGAATTCCTCCGCCGCTCCGCGATCGAATGGAAACGATCGCTTTGCCGGGTTACACAGAAACGGAGAAGCTCAGGATTGCCCAGAAATATCTCGTTCCCAGGCAGATTGAAGAACACGGATTGAGTCCCGAGCAGTGCCATTTCGACGAGGACGCCATCAAGACTATTATCGCGGAATATACGTACGAAGCTGGAGTGCGCGATCTGGAACGCAAGATCGCGTCCGTGTGCCGGAGCATTGCTGCAGAAATTGCAAGAGGGGTAAAGGCCGAGGTAAATGTTTCGCCCAATCTTGTTCGCGGGATTCTTGGCACTGCTGCACGGAATGTTGCCGAACAGCGTCTACCGCACGGTCTGGTTGGAGTAGTCACGGGCTTGGCCTACACTCCGATGGGGGGAGATGTGCTCTTTGTCGAAGCTACCAAGTACCCAGGAAAGGGCGGTTTTTTGTTAACCGGTCAGGTCGGTGATGTGATGCGTGAATCGATGCAGGCAGCTTACAGCCTGGTGCGTGCACGAGCCCGGGAGCTCGAAATCGATCCCCAGCAATTTGTGGAGAATGATGTTCACATTCACGTGCCGAGCGGGGCGATTCAGAAGGATGGTCCGAGCGCGGGAGTTGCTATGGCCACAGCGCTTGCCAGTCTGTTTAGCAATCGACCTGTCAGGAACGATGTGGCGATGACTGGAGAAATTACATTGCGCGGTGTTGTTCTGCCCATCGGCGGTCTGAAGGAAAAAAGCCTCGCCGCGCTCCGTGCCGGGATAAGCGAGGTACTCATTCCAAAAGGAAATGAAAAAGATCTCGAAGATATTCCTGCAGAGGCCAAGGAGCGCCTCCATTTCAATCCGATCGAGACCATCGATGAAGCTCTGGCGATCGCATTGGTAAAGTAGACGACATAGCGCTGTGATGGGGTGGCGGTAGGGTCCGATCTCCGAGCGGACCGTCAGCATTCGTCGCCTTGAGCTTGCGCCCTCACCGTAAAAACCGGTCGCCTCGGAGATGCGACCCTACTAGGCCCCAAACCGAGTTGGTGGCCTAACTCGCCAATAAGTAGCTCACGTTTAAGTTCCTTGGAAGATCTCGCCAGTCTGAGGCGCGGCCTCGCTAAAAGCATTTCTATGGTGACTGTGCCTCAAGGAATTTCCTAAACTCCACGGATTCATGGCCACATTTTACCCCCTTTCTTCGGAAGCCGACGCCCATCTCGCACCGATCGAGCCGAAAGTGTTTGATCTTTTGTCCAAATCTCTGCCAGTTCACGAGCGCGATCTGTTTTTGCTCCGCTTGCAGCGAAGTTTTCAGGATCTTTACGATGGAGTTCATGCTGTCTACGGACAGCGCGATGACTTCGGGAGCTTCCTCGAACGCTTAGTGCTGCTGATGGCGGGGCAATACATCGCCTGTCCGGAAAATCTCAGGCGGCGTCAGACCGAATCCTTGATCTGGCCTGACTGGTTTCAACACGAAAGCATGATTGGCTATATCGTCTACGCAGACCGCTTTGCCGGGGGATTGGAAGGTATTGAATCGCACATCGACTATTTGAGCAAACTCGGGGTTACCTACCTTCATCTGATGCCTTTCCTCAAGCCTCGGATGGGAGAGAACGACGGAGGTTACGCTGTAGCGGATTATCGCCAGGTTGATCCCCGCCTGGGAGATATCGATGCGCTGGAATCGCTCACTTCCAAACTTCGCGCAAACGGGATCAGGCTCGTAGCAGACCTCGTGATCAATCATGTCGCGGACGATCACCATTGGACGTTTCGCGCACGTAACGGTGAAAAACGTTACATAGACTATTTTATCTCGTTCCCAGATCGGAACTTGCCCGACCAATACGAACGCACCTTGCCCGAGGTCTTTCCGGTCACTGCTCCCGGCAACTTCACTTTCATACCGGAGATGAGCCGTTGGGTTTGGACAACGTTTAATAAGTATCAATGGGACCTGAATTGGCAAAATCCCGACATCTTTCTGGAATTCACAGACATCATTCTCTTTCTTGCTAACAAAGGAGTGGAAGTGTTCCGGCTTGATGCGATCGCGTTTATCTGGAAACGGATGGGCACAGATTGTCAGAATCAACCTGAAGTGCACAGCATCACGCAAGCTTTGCGTGCGGTTGCGCGAATTACAGCACCGGGCATTGTCTTTAAAGCCGAAGCGATCGTTGGTCCCCATCAGTTGATGCACTACCTGGGCACGGGACGTTATTATGGAAAGATCAGTGACCTCGCATACCACAATTCGCTGATGGTACAGTTCTGGTCGTCACTTGCTTCACGCGATGCGCGGCTGATGACGCGAGCCCTGTCCCGCTTTCCGATAAAACCTTCAAATACCGCTTGGGCAAGTTACATTCGCTGCCACGATGACATCGGATGGGCTATCAGCGACGAAGACGCCGCATCGCTTGGGTGGGATGGTTTCGCTCATCGCAAATTTCTCTCCGAATTCTACTCCGGCAATTTTCCCTTCTCCTTCGCGCGAGGAGGCGTTTTTCAGGAGAACCCGCAAACCGGCGATCGCCGGATATCGGGCACTACCGCAAGCCTTGCCGGTCTTGAAAGCGGACTGGCCAATAAAGACGAAAAAGCGATCTCCCTGGCAATTGAGCGGATCCTGCTCGGCCACGCGCTTATTTTCGGATACGACGGCATTCCGTTGCTCTATATGGGTGACGAGCTTGGTTGCTTGAACGACTACAGTTTTTCAGAGGACCCTGATCACGCTTCAGACAATCGCTGGCTTCACAGGCCAAAAATGGACTGGAAAAAAGCCGAGCGCCGCAATGATACCGGTTCCATCGAAAGCCGAATTTTCCGAGGCGTGCAAGAGCTCATTCGCGTCCGCAAGCAGACCCTTCAGCTGCATGCCCAAATACCGGCGATCGTGATCGACAGCGGCCATCCGCATATATTTACCCATCTTCGCCCGCATCCGGCCGGCAATCTTATGTGCGTTTACAATTTCAGTGAGTTCCCTCAAACTCTCACTCCGCATTTATTTGATACCTACAAGATTTTTTCGCCCTACGACTTGATTACCAAACGCACTGCGAACGCCTGGGACAGGCTGGTTCACCTGGCGCCTTACGACCGGCTTTGGCTCGTTGACGCGTCTTCAGTGGGTTAGCCTGCACTGATTACAAATCCTCAACCGCAGTCGCAACAGTTACATTGAATTCTATAAGGATTTGTGCTGAATGCAGGCTCTGGCGGCGGAATTCTCCGGCTGGCG
>Ga0182032_10001083_pt1 | contig 11943 bp, 11 predicted proteins | sample tim00Cox00000000_FD_125970 | JGI IMG/M metagenome (GOLD analysis project Ga0182032, IMG submission 125970) | Lab enrichment of tropical soil microbial communities from Luquillo Experimental Forest, Puerto Rico - timezero.00C.oxic.00.000.000 | ecosystem: Environmental > Terrestrial > Soil >... | reverse complement strand
GGTGCCACCGGGTTGGCAGCTCAACGACAACGCCGGTACGTCCTACGGCGGCATCATCTTGGCACAACCGGCGAATCCGTCCGACCCGCCCACCATCTCGGCGCTTTACTCGAAACTCACCGGTGACGTCGACCAGGCGAAGATCATCCAGTACGCGCCTAACGAGCTGATGGGCCTCCCCAGCTACCAGGGCACCGGCAACGGCCAGGCCTCCACGCTCGGCGGATTTCAGGCCTGGCAGCTGAACGGCACGTACCAGCGGGACGGCAAGACGCGGGCCGTCGCGCAGAAGACGGTGGTCATTCCCAGCCAGGGCGCGGTGTTCGTGCTCCAACTCAACGCCGACTCGCTGCAGAGCGATCAGGGTCCGCTGATGGACGCCAGCAACATCATCGACGACAAGACGACCATTACCCCCTGACCCACGACGAGGCGGATCGCGCCGCGGAGATGAACACGCTCCGCGGCGCCCCGTCTGAAATCGCTACGCCGTGACGCCCGATCGGCCTTACGGTATTGGTCATGGCAGAACAGTCGTACGCGATAGAGGTCGGACACCCGCCATCGGCGGTACTCAAGGCCGTGAACCCGGTGCTGAAGTTCCTACTGCGCACCCCGCTTGCCGGTCCGGCACGCAAGCAGCTGATGGTGTTGGGCTTCACCGGACGAAAGACGGGTCGGCCGTACTCGATTCCCGTAAGTGCCCACCTGATCGACCGTGACCTCTACGCGCTGACCAACCTTTCGTGGAAGCAGAACTTCCGCGACGGCGCCCCCGCCCAGGTCGTCTACGACGGCAAGACGACCGCCATGCGCGGCGAGCTCATCCGCGACCGCGCCGTCGTCTCCGACCTGTTCCACCGCTGCGCCGAGTCCTATGGCGTGCAGCGCGCGCAGCGCATGATGGGACTGAAATTCCGCGAACAGCGAATACCGACGCGCGAGGAGTTCGAAGAAGCGGTCGACCGGCTCCACCTGGCGGCCGTCCGGTTGACTCCGGCCCTGTAGCGTCCACGCTGCGGCCAATTCGCCTGCCCGCAGCCATGTTTCAGAGTTGCTGGCGAAGTCTTTCGACGAGACCGATCAGCCGTGCAAGATGTGACCCGGCCCAGTAGATCCGCGCGCATTCCACGCAGCGGCTGAACTCCTCGTAGTACTGCCGGGTCAACGGCTCGAGCTGGTCGGTCACCTCGTCTTTGGAGACCGCGGCCAACTTGCCGTTGCAGTGCAGGCACCGAGTGAGTGGCGCCAGCCGTTGACGTAGGTCCAGTCGTCGTATCACCTCGAGCACCTGTTCCTCGGGGTTCTGCGAGTGGACGAACAGACCATGGGTGATGGCCCGGCGCTTCAACAGGCCGCGGTCGCGGGTGAGCAGGATCCGCTGCTCGCCCAGGCTGACCTCGGCCAGGGTCGCGTCGTCGGCGTCACTCGACCACCACACGTCGAAACCGAGCACTCGAAGCAGCCGGGCGAGGCGGCCCAGGTTCACGTCGACGACGAAGCGCGGGTCGCGCAAAGGCACCGGCCGCAGCCTGGCGGTCGATCCGATGTCCAGCGCCTCGAACATCGGGTAGGCGGCGATGCGGTCGCCGACGCTCGGGCGGTGGCTGAAACCCTGCGGGGTTCCGTTCACCAGGATCAGGTCCACCTCGGTGTGCGGAATGCCCATCGCCTCCAGCACGTCCTTGACGGTCTGATGACTGCGAAACGGTCGGCGCACCGTGATTCCACGCGACTCGGGCGGCAAGAAGTCGTTGAGCTCGGCGTATGCCCGAACCTGTACATAGGAGCCGTGGCCGCCGGACTCGCTCACCCACCCGGCCCCGCGCCCGCTCCCGCATGGGTTTGGGTGATGATCGGCCGCGGGTGACCCGCACCGATCACCGTCCGTCGCACCGACTCCGCGACGGCGTCCGCCCGGCCGTCCGGCACCAACGCGATCACGCAGCCGCCGAAGCCGCCGCCGGTCATCCGGGCGCCCAGAGCGCCCGTACGCACCGCCGTATCGACGATCAGGTCGATGTGCTCGGTGGTGATTTCGAAGTCGTCACGCATGGAGACGTGTGAGGCGGTCATGATGTGGCCGGCTTCGACGAAGTTCGAATCACCCAATGCCGCAACAAAATCCAGCACCCTGCCGTTCTCGGTGAGAACGTGGCGTGCGCGGCGGGCATCGATCGTGCTGACGACCGCGTCCAAGTCCGCGCGCCCGCGATCCCAGATGTCGCGCAACGATGACCCCTGCAGATCGGCGGCCGCCCGCTCACACGACGCGCGACGGGCCGCGTATTCGCCGCCGACGTGTTGATGCCGGGCCCGCGAGTCAATGAGCAGCAGCACGACGCCGCTGGCTTCGGGGTCGAACGCCACCGGCGCGACGGTGAGGTCGCGAAAGTCGATCAGCAGCGCCGTCGACGGTTCCCCGAACAGCGATGCCAGCTGGTCGAGCAAACCCGTTGGGGCACCGACATACTCGTTTTCGGCCCGCTGCGCCAGCCGCGCCTGCTCCTTTTCATCGATGCGCATGCCGGCGGCCGCCGCGATCGCGCCCAGCACCGCGCATTCCAACGCCGCCGAGGAAGACAGGCCCGACCCCATCTCCACGTCGCTGAAGATCGTCATCGTGCCGCCAGGTATCGGTTGGCCGGTTTGACGCAGTGCCCACACCACCCCGGCGACGTAGGCGGCCCAGCCGGTCACCTGGCCGGGAACCGTGGCGAGCGGAAAGCGCACCGCGTCTTGTGCGCGTGCGCTCTGCACCGTGATCGCATCGGTTCGGTCCGGCCAGAACGTCACCACGGTGCGCTGTGGCAGCGCGATCGGCAGCGCGAACCCCAGGTTGTAGTCGGTGTGCTCCCCGATCAGGTTGATTCGCCCGGGAGCGGAGTACCGGATGCTTGACTCGGTCATCGGCCGAGCTCCCGCAGGCGCAGGGCCACGCTTTCGGGCGTGACATCGCTGATGAACGCGTCCATCGCGGATTCCGAGGCCGCCAAGTACTTGAGCTTGGTGGCGCTGCGCCGGATCGACATCAGCTCGACGTGGAAGTAACCGTCGGCCTGGGCGTCGGTGTCGGCGAACTGGTGCAGCGCCGAAATATAAGGCAACTGACCGGAAGCGGCCGAATACATCCGGTCGAACCGCCCGAGCACGTCGAGATAGATCCGCGTGAACCCGTCCAGTTCGTCCTCGTCGAGTTCGACGAGGTTGTGCACGAACCTGTTCGGGTAGATGTGCACCTCGACCGGCCAGCGGGCCGCGAACGGCACGAAGGCCGTGAACAGCTCGCTGCGCGCGACGACGCGGCTGCCGTCGGCGACCTCCTGTGCCAACAGGTCGGCAAAGAGGTTGCCGCCGTGAAGCATCCGATGTTCGCGCGCCTGTCCTAGCATGACGTCGGTTCGCGGCGTCAGATAGGGGTAACCGTAGATCTGACCGTGCGGATGGGTCAGCGTCACCCCGATTTCCTCGCCGCGGTTTTCGAAACAGAACACCTGCTCGATGCCCGGCGCGGCCATCAGATCCTCAGTGCGGTGCCGCCACGCCTCCACGACCAGCCGGGCATGTGCGGGCTCCAACTCCGCGAACGACCCGGTGTGTTGGCTGGAAAAGCAGATCACCTCGGTGCGGCCATGCCCCGGAGCGGACACAAGGTCGGCGCCGGCAGGCACGTGGAGCGGGCCGCCGGTGCCGCACAGGCTCGGAAACCGATTCTCGAAAACGACGACATCGTAGTCGAGCGCGGGCACCTCGCTGGTCAGGCCGGTCGGCCCCGGACACAGCGGACACAGGTCGGCGGGCGGCTTGTAGGTGCGGTCTTGGCGCAGCGCCGCGACGATCACCCACTGCCCTGTTGACCGGTCGAACCGCAATTGCGACGGGTCGGGGTCGCGCGCCGGCAACGGCCTGCGATCTTCGACCGGCGCCGGGCAGTGCCCGGGCAACGCGAAGAACAGCAGGTCGCGGCCGTCGGCCAGCTTTGCCCGCGTAGGCGCTGTCACGACGTCGAAGACTAGCTTGGTCGCCGCGGCGCAGTTCGGGGACCTCGGCGCGCGCGACGGCGTGCAGGTACCCAGCCCGGCGGCGAGCCGAAGCTCGCGTCGTCGCTTGCTACAGCCCGGGCAGGCAGGCGGGGAAGTAGCACGGCTGATTGGGACCTTGAGCCTTCATGACGAGCGCAGCCAGATGTCCCAGTGACGGCAACAGGATCGCGTCCACCCCCGCCTTCTGATCCTGAGGCAGGTTGCGGCTGTCCAGGTCCACCTGGGTGACCAGCTGCTGTAGTCCCGCTATCCGCTGATTCCGCTGCGCCGGGGTGAGACTGTCCCAGCTGCCGTCCAGGTCTGCGATCTGGCGCTGCAGCTCGTCCGCCTCCGCCATGGGGTCGCCAAGCGGGAGGGACGGCCGCAACGGGTTGAAGTGGCTCAGCGCCGGCGGCGACGCAACCTCGGCTTTCGCCGCACCGGGCGCCAGCAGCGCGCCGGCCACCAGGACAGCCTCGATTATCGCTATGATTCTCATTGGGGTACACCACATTTCGTGCTACTAAGGTGCGAATGCGCAGAGGAGTCCGAGGGCCCGCAAGCATTCCTCCCGCGTACGGAAGACCGGAGGCGGCGGCGGTGGAGGAGGCCCTTCGACGATGTTGTCGGGGCAGCCGCCGTAGTAGCCGGGCGGGCACTGCTCGTGGTAAACGTGACAGACGTTCAAGTCCCAACCCGTAGCCCGCAAGCCGGGCCACACATAATCGCCTGGGCACCAGCGCATCCCAGGCCCGTGATAGCAGCCCGTTCTCGTCGAACAGTGGTCGTCCGCGTAGGCGGTGCCCGCGGCCGGCCCCACTCCGGCCAAAGCAACCCCGCCCGCAAGCAGGGCGCCGGCAACCACCCGTTCCAAGCAATGGATGGTGTCCATGCTTTACACGCTGCCGCACACCGCTTGCCGGATCTTCGCCAAATCCTTGCGAAATTCTTGCGCTCACTTCATAGCCCGCTCATCTGAAGCCCACCCAACGGCAGAATCGCAGTTATGCGGATCGCCATCAGCGGTGCCGGCGTGGCCGGAGCGGCCCTGGCCCATTGGCTGCACCGCACCGGCCACACTCCGACGCTGATCGAGCAGGCGCCGAAATTCCGCACCGGCGGCTACATGATCGACTTCTGGGGCGTCGGATACCGAGTCGCCAAACGGATGGGCATCGAGGACGCGATCCGCGCCGCCGGGTACCAGATCGAGTGGCTGCGCTCCGTCGGCCCGCGCGGCGAAATCAAAGCGGACGTGGACGTCGCCGTCTTTCGCCGCATGATCGGCGACGACTTCACCAGCCTGCCCCGTGGAGACCTGGCCGCCGCCATCTACGCCACCATCGAGGACACGGTCGAAACGATCTTTGGCGACAGCATCGCCGGCGTGGACGAGCGCGGTGACAGTGTGGGCCTCACTTTCGAAAAGCGGCCACCTCGCGATTTCGACCTGGTGATCGGCGCCGACGGATTGCACTCCAACGTGCGGCGTCTCGCGTTCGGGCCAGAGGACGACTTCGAGCACTATCTGGGCTGCAAGGTGGCGGCCTGCGTGGTCGACGGCTACCGGCCCCGCGACGAACTGGTCTACGTCACCTACTCCACTCCCGGCCGGCAGTTGGCGCGCTTCGCGCTGCGCGGCGACCGCACCATGTTTCTGTTCGTCTTCCGCGCGGAGCGCGACAACACCGGCACTGCGCCAAAAGACCAGTTGCGCAACGAGTTCAGCGATGTCGGCTGGGAATCCCGGGAGATCCTGGCGGCGCTCGACGACGTCGACGACTTGTACTTCGACGTCGTCAGCCAGATTCGCATGGACCGCTGGTCGCTCGGCCGGGTGCTGGTGATCGGGGATGCGGCCGCGTGTATTTCGTTGCTTGGCGGCGAGGGCACCGGTTTGGCGATCACCGAGGCCTACGTGCTGGCCGGCGAACTTGTCCGCGCCGGCGCCGACTACCGCCGCGCTTTCGCCGCCTACGAATCGCGCCTGCGTCCCTTCATCAAGGCCAAGCAAGCTGCCGCGGTGCGCTACATCCCGTTCTTCGCCACCAAGACCCGTTTCGGTTTGGCGTTCCGCAACCTGGCGATGCGCACGCTGGATTTCTCGCCATTGGCGACACTTTTCGTGGGCGGCGTGCGCGACGACTTCGAACTGCTCGACTACGGCAGTTAGACGCCGTCTTTGGCACCCGATGTCGTTGACTGTCACCTGCAGCGCCCATACATTGTGTGAAAGTCGTCCCGCGACCGATGACTCGCGGAACCGATCAGGAGACCGTCATGGCCGTCGGTACAGCTCCCGCAAACGTTTTCGATGCCGACCTTCCGACCCTGGAATACGGCGACGAGGAAACTCCTGCCGAGGTCCGTCCCCGCCTGCGGGCGGCGCAACAGCAAGGCCCGGTCGCGCTCGGTCCGCACGGACCCGAAGTCCTCTCATACCAGCTAGTCCGGTCCGTTCTTCGGGATACCCGGTTCCAGATCCCGCCCGGCTTGAATCTGCTCGTCCAGGGCATCACCTCGGGCCCGCTGTGGGACAAGGTGGTCAACAGCATTATTTGCCTGGAAGGCCACGCGCACCATCGGCTGCGCAGTCTGACGTCCAAGGCCTTCACCCCCCGCGCGACCCTGCGCCTGCACGACACCATGGCCGACGTGATGAACGGGCTGGTCGATCAAGTCGCCGGCGCGGGCCGCTGTGACGTCGTAGCCGACATCGCACGCCCCTACCCGATCCCGATCATCTGCGCGTTGCTCGGCGCTCCACGCGAGGATTGGCAACAGTTTTCCCGGTGGACCGACGACATCTTCAAAGCCTTCAGCTTCGGTGTCGACTTCGCCGCGGAAGAGGGTGCTGTCATGCGCGCGTGGGGCGAGTTCGACGACTACGTCGACGACATGGTCGCCCGGCGCCGAGACAGCCTGACCGACGACCTGCTATCCGAGCTGATTCGCGCCGAGGACGACGGCGACCGCCTCGACGCCGCCGAACTGCGCATGCTTGCGGGCGGCCTGCTGTTGGCGGGGACGGACACCACCCGGAACCAGGTGGCCGCCTCGGTGCAAGTGCTGTGCGAGCACCCGGAGCAGTGGGAGCTCCTCCGCGGGCATGCCGAACTGGCGATGCGCGCGGTCGAGGAAACCATGCGGCACTCGCCGATCGTGTGCGGAACTCTTCGCGTGGTGGTCGAGGAAGCCGAGCTTGACGGCTACATGTTCCCCGTCGGCACGATGGTCTTTGTGAACACCGCTGCGGCCAACCATGATCCCGCCGTGTACAACGACCCGGACCGTGTCGACGTCACTCGCGAGGGGGCACCGCCGATATTGACTTTCGGTGGCGGCGTGCACTACTGCCTGGGCGCCAATCTGGCCAGGCGTGAGATCGCCGAAGCGTTCAACGTCCTCGCTGAACGGATGCGCAACCCGCGCATTGCCGGACCGGTGCCATGGAAGCCGATGGTCAGCCTCAGCGGGCCCAAGAGCCTGCCCGTCGAGTTCGATAGGGAGCGGTGAAGGCGGCGGTGCTGGTAACTGCGGACAACTTCATCCGGGCCGAAAGCGACCTGTATTTCAGCAACATCGTCGGCGACGGCGGGTTCGGGAGATTCACCCACATCCGAGAGCTCACGCCGATGGACAAGCAGCTGGTGGTGCGGTCAAACCGCGACACGCTTTACTCGGCAGGCGTCTTCGACCTCGATGGCGGGCCGGTCACGATTACGATGCCCGACCCCGGCGGCCGGTTCATGTCGATGCAGGTGATCACCGAGGACCACTACGTACCCGCCGTGTTCTATGGGCAGGGCGAACACACCCTCACCCGCGACGACGTCGGGACGCGGTATGTCATGGTGGCCATTCGCACCCTGGTCAATCCGAACGATGAGGCCGATCTCGACGAGGTCCATGCGCTCCAAGACGCGATCGCGGTGCAGCAGGACGGCACCGGCAGCTTCGAGATACCCGACTGGGATGCGTTGAGCCAGAAGGCGGTACGCGACGCCCTGCTTCGACTTGCGGCCACCTTGCCCGACTCCAAGAAGATGTTCGGCACCAAGGAGGACACCGATCCGGTGCGACGGCTGATCGGCTCGGCAGCGGCATGGGGCGGCAACCCGGAAAAGGACGCGATCTATTTCAGCGTCCCCGGCCGAAAACGACGGCGCCGCAGTGTATCGGCTGTCCGTGGACCAGGTGCCGGTCGATGGGTTCTGGTCGGTCACCGTCTACAACAAAGACGGTTACTTCACACCAAACGCGCGAAATGCCTATTCGCTCAACAATATCACTGCCCAGCGCGGCACCGGTGGAGTGATCACCATTCAGTTCGGTGGCTGCGACGCGGCGACAGCAAACTGCTTGCCGATCACACCCGGATGGAACTATCTGGTCCGGCTGTACCGGCCGCAGGACAGCATCCTCAGCGGCGATTGGATATTTCCTGAGGCACAAGTAATTTCGTGATCGCACCACGTCGGGGTCATGGGATCAACGGGCGCTCAGACAACCACGGATGTGCCGCTTCCAATTGGGACGCAACGCGAATGAGGATATCTTCCCGCCCGTAGGCCGCGGCGAGCTGTATGCCGACCGGGAGTCCCTCGGCGTTGCGGTGCAGGGGCAGGCTGATCGCCGGCTGGCCGCTCATGTTGAACGGTGGTGTGAACGCGGCGAACTGACCGGCGCGGCGCATCGGCGCCGTCGGATGCTCGGGGTTGTTCTCGAATTCCGTTAGTGGCAGGGGCGGTTCGGCCACCGTTGGCGTGAGCAGCAGGTCCCAACCGTCCGCCCACCACTGCTGCAGGGTGCGCCGGAACGCCCAGCCCGCCACCTCCGCCGCGGCATAGTCGACGGCGGTCAACCGCCGGGCCCGCTCGACGTGCACCCAATTCACAGGCTCGATGTCGTCGGCGGTCAACTCGCGCCCGAGCGTCTGGCCGAACTGGCGCGCCGCCATGGCCAGCTGCACCGCCCACAGCGCCATGAACTTCTCGGCCAACGTGCCATCGGAGAGACAGGCCGGCCAGGCCGGCTCGACGATGTGCCCGAGCCCCTCCAGCATCGACGCCGCGGCGCGCACCGCGATGACGCAGTCCTCGTGCAGGAAGCCTCCCCGTGGATGGACGTCGAGCAGCCCGATGCGCAACCGACCGGACTCAGCGCCCAGCTCCTCGACGTATGGCCGCTGCGGCGCCGGCGCGATCACCGCGTCGCCGACGCCGGGACCGCGCACGGCATCGAGCAACCTCGCCGTGTCGCGCACCGTGCGGCTGACGCACAGTTCGACGCCCAGCCCGACCTCGGCGCGCGCCGGCCCGACCGTGGTCCGCCCCTGGCTCGGCTTGAGCCCCACCAGCCCGCAGCAGGAAGCGGGGATACGAATGCTCCCGCCGCCGTCCGAGGCGTTGGCGAACGGCACCATCCCGGCGGCCACCGCAGCGGCGGCCCCGCCGCTCGACCCACCGGACGTGCGGTCCAACCCCCACGGGTTGCGGGTCGGCCCCCAGGCCAGCGGCTGCGCGGTCGGCAGGCTGCCCATCTCGGAGGTATTCGTCCGTCCGGCGATCACCAGCCCGGTCGCCTTGAACCTGGCCACCAGCGTCGTGTCGGTGGTGTCGATCTTGGCCGCTTCTTTCAGCGCGACATTCCCGTTCGACATGGTCTGACCGGCGAAGTTCGTGTACAGGTCCTTAAGCAAAAACGGGACGCCGCGGAACGGTCCGTCGGGCAGGGCCGGATCGGCGGCCACGGACCGGGCGTGATCGAACCATTCGATGACCACGGCGTTCAACGACGGGTTCGATCGCTCGATCCGCTCGATCGCCGCCTCGAGTAGCTCGCTCGGCGTGACCGCGCCCTCGGCCACCAGCGCCGCCTGATCCGTGGCATCCATCCACCGTGTTTCGTCGGCAAGACCGCTCATGGCACTGGGTGTACCACTTGATGCTCATGTGACTAAGACCGCCGTACCCAAGTCGCGGTTTCATCGGACCGGCTTTACGCTCGTTTGTTGCGTGAACTTAACGGGGGTTTTTGTTGATGAGTGGGGTTAAGGGGCGAACTGTGTCCACACACAGGCTTGCCCTGCTCACATCGGCCGTCTGCCTGGTCGTCGCGTCCTGTTCGGAAACCGCCCCTTCGCCCCCGCTCACACCCAGCACCTCGACTTCCACCGCGAAACCGACCAGTTCGGCTCCGGCGCCGCCTCCGGTCACAGGTCCGTTGGAGAAAGACTGGAAGAGCTACGGCGGAACGGTATACTTCGGCTGTCCCGAGAAATTCTCACTCCGCAAATCCGCGCTCGAGGACATCCGCCCCAAGGTGTTCGACACGAAAACGGGCCAATACCTCGCGCCGGGTATCCCGACGATCCCCGCCGGTGAAAATCTGACCGGTGGCATCTGCGCGCTGACGGGCACAGCGGACGATATGAAGGTCGTTTATGTGGTAACGACCGAAGCCGCCAAGGCGACCGCGTACGTTTTCGATTTCAAGACGAGCCAGCCGTTGGTGACAAAAGAGCTGCAGCCGCCAACCCCGGACCTGAAATTGACCTCGGCGAACGACTGGGGGCTCGCCGCAACCACATCCGGCGTGGCGTGGGTCAACGCCTTCACCGACGGGCATGGCGCCGCGTCGCCGCCACGGACGGTCATGCTTTCCAGTACCGATCTGTCGTTCATGTGGAACGACCCGCAGCCGGGTCGCGTGTGGCAGGACGTCCTTGCTTTCCAACGGAATACGGACGCGGCCAAGACGTCGGGCGCGGAACTGCGCCGGCCGAGCGGGGAAGCGATCTATCAAAACAACGACATCTCGAGCGTCGACGGCGAGTTGTCCGATGGCCCGGACAAATTGGTGAAGATCACGCTCGTCGATTCCGGCAACCCGCCGATCGCGTCGACCATGTTCTATGACCTGAACGCGAAGGCCATCATCAAGATCGGCGATTCGGACAGGATTTCCGGCGGCGCGTTGTCCGCGACGCTGTCGGACGGGAAGCTATTCGTCGATGGTCGCAACTCGGAGAACTCGCAGTTCGGGTTCGGGGTGTGGAACCTGAGAACCCAAAAGTGGGATTTGTTGAAGACACGGGACGACGCGAAGGCGATGTCGATTTCCAAGTTGGCGTTCTTCGAAGACCACCTGTACATCACGAACGTTGGCAAAACCTTTGCCGTCCTCGCCTTGCCCGCTCCCGATCCGATCTCGACGACCTGGTCCGTCCGGCCCTTCGCGCGGATATCGGGCTGGACGCTGGTGTGTCGCGGGGAGAATGCCGCGAACCTTAATGGCGAGTGCAGGGAAATCGTGATGGTGCAGGACCAGGACGGCCACTTCCCGGGCCCCTGGTTCTGAGGCTTCGCCGGCCCGTCAGGTAGCGTCGATCGATTCGGGCTGAGCGTTCGCCGACTGCTGACGAGGCGGGCCAATCATCAGTGCGCCCAGCAGCGACGCTCCGAACACTGTCAGAGGAATGCTCCAGGCACGACGCATCGCGATGGCGGTGTGGCACTGATCGACAAACTGGGCTCCGCCCGAGTCAGCCGCGCCAGCTTGTGTCAAACCGCTCTGAAACCCGGTGCCGCAATTGATTTGGAAACCCCACTGATCGAAGTCGGGAAGGAAGACCGGAAATCGAAGTGCGAGCAGGCCCACCACCACTAGCGCGACACCGGCTACCAGGACCCAGAAGCGCCGTGTCGACATATTCATCAGCGCACTGAGTATTGGGTTCGGCGACTTCTGCCTCTGCAGGGAATTCAGGGGCATCTCTCGTCCCAATTCGCGTGACATTCGCGCGGATTCGAAGACACCCATGTCCGACGGGTAGTGGTGCGGCGCGGGGCGATCTGGCGGCGGCGGCTCCGTCGCTGGTTGGGCGGCCGGAGCGGCAAGGGGGGTCGGGCGGACCCTG
>Ga0182032_10001079_pt1 | contig 11952 bp, 7 predicted proteins | sample tim00Cox00000000_FD_125970 | JGI IMG/M metagenome (GOLD analysis project Ga0182032, IMG submission 125970) | Lab enrichment of tropical soil microbial communities from Luquillo Experimental Forest, Puerto Rico - timezero.00C.oxic.00.000.000 | ecosystem: Environmental > Terrestrial > Soil >... | reverse complement strand
TGAGCGTACAGGTTCCGCAACATCAGCAGGAGCTGGTCTTTAGCGAAGTCGAAGTCCACCAAGGAAAGCGAAATTGTGTGGAAGGCAAGATCCCAAGCCGCATACCAGGGATACTCCCACTTGTCGGGCATGGAGATAACGTCCTGATTGAGCATGTGAAACCATTCTGGGTTTCGCGCTTTCCCTTGGCCAAGTCCGGTGAGCGGGTGAGACTCGTGTTCCACCAACCATCTGTCGAGATCGAAATAGTAGAACTGTTTGGACCACAACATTCCTGCCAAAGCTTGGCGATGAACACGTCTCCCGTCTTCGCTCAACGAGTTTGGTGTGATGCGATCGTAAAACTCATCCGCGTCCGCTAAACGAGCGGCGAAAGTTCTGTCGAACGTGCTGAATGCATCAGCGGAGGGCTTCGCACTCAAGCGCAGCCGTACGACCTTACTACCCCCAGCTGGCACTTCCACCCGGTAGTGGGCAGCGGCTTTCGTGCCGGTCCTGGTTTGATTCACCGCCTCTCCCTTACCTGATATGACGTATTCGTGAAATGCATCTTTCACGTATGGCGATGGATTTGGTTGTTGCCACAAGCGGTCGGCGTTGGATTCGTTTTCGGTGAACAGCAGTTCCGGATTGCCTTCGCAGTCCAGGGTCACTTCTCCAAGCAGAGCGTGCGAGGCACGAATAGATTGTTTTTCCACCTGACGCAAGGAGGGCTTGGCCTCGTTCTTATCCCAGGACCAGGTATTGCGGAACCAGAGCGTCGGCAACAAATGAATCACTGCAGGCTCCGGGCCACGGTTATGAACGGATACACGGATCAGCAGGTCTTCGGGTTCGGCCTTGGCGTATTCCACAAAGACGTCAAAATAGCGGTCGTCATCAAAAATGCCCGTATCGAGCAATTCATACTCGAACTCTTCGCGCGATCGCCGACGGTTCGTCTCCACCAGATCACGATACGGAAACTCCCGTTGTGGATACTTGTACAGGTACTTCATGTATGAGTGCGTCGGTGTGCTGTCAAGATAGAAGTAGTATTCCTTGACGTCTTCGCCGTGGTTACCCTCGCTGTTGGTCAATCCGAAGAGACGTTCTTTCAGGATCGGATCCCGGCCATTCCACAACGCAATCGCGAAGCAGAGCTGCTGCTTGTCATCGGAGATTCCGGCCAGACCGTCTTCACCCCAGCGATAGGCGCGGGAACGGGATTGGTCATGACTGAAGTAGTCCCAGGCATTGCCGTCCTTGCTGTAGTCTTCGCGAACTGTCCCCCACTGTCTTTCGCTCAGATACGGTCCCCACTTCTTCCACTGAATTCCTTTTTCACGGGCTTCGTTCAGGCGCCGTTGCTCGTTCGTTTCCATATACGCAATTGGAGAGTTCTGGCTCTGAATCATAGGATCTCCCTCTTTGTCTTCCTGAACTTAACAGTATGGTGGGCCGCCCGGATGTGCGGGCTCCTGATTGTTCCCCGTACAGGTTCCTTCGCCGTCAACTACTTCTCAGTGAATTGCCGCAGGTACTGACGCTGTCGTTCGTTCAACATCATGCAAAAACCCACTTCTAGAGTAGACCTCGAGTGTCGTCACAAACTGCTGGCAGTACTTACAGTCTCTGCCCCGGTCCCCTACGCTAAGGTCGTGAGATGGCGATCCGTTCTCTCTCCTATCCCTTCGCATCCGTTACACGAAGGGAAGTGCGTAGCACACCTTGTGGTCCGCACCGGCATCCACGGGAAAAAGTCTGGCCGAGCCCGTCGTGATCGAATTCGTTCGTTTGTGATTGTTGAAGTTCTACAGAGATGCGAGGGGCAGGGAACTCAAGCGGAAGGTGTTACGAAACCAGCCAAAAATCATGGCACGACAAAAATATTCTCGTTTGTGGAGTGGTAGTCTCGAGCGATGCACGGGTCACGTGGCTAATGCATCTCGGAGCTGACTGCCGCCTAGCACATTCAACATCCGTTTCAGGTTGTAAACCAGCGTCGCCAAGCTGATCTCTGTCTGCGCTCCACCGGTTCCTCGGAGCAAGAAGCGCGGATGCCCGAAGATCCGGTACTTTATCGTGGCGAACGGATGTTCCACCGTTGATCCTCGCAAGCGCATCACTTCCGCAGTGGTTCGCTGCTGCATGCGTTGAAGAGCATTCTCGTACAGGTTGCGAGAAACGTAGCGCCGTGGGCCCAGGGTGCAACGGCCTTTGAGTGCGCAAGCACCACAGACTTTTTTTCGAGGCGTATACATCACAGCGCGATCCTTTTTAGAGACCTGCTTGCGCCAAAGCGTCTGGCCTGCTGGGCAGCCGAAGGTGTCGCTCTTCTCGTCATAGACGAACTCAGTGCGGTCGAATAGTTTGCCACCCCCATGATTGTTGACCGTGCGCTTTGGTGGTACGTAGGGGACGATACCCTGGGCCTCGCAAGTTTCCGACTGCTCGCCATTGGAGTAGCCGCCATCCGCGATCACATTCAGAGAAGCTGGTGAACCGGCCGCTTGCTTTGCCGCTTCTGCCATGGGCAACAGCATGCGTTGATCGTTTGCATCGGTGGTGACCTTGTGGGCCACGATGAGCGCGTGTTCCGTATCGACAGCGGTTTGCACGTTGTAGCCAGGCGTCAGTTGCCGTCCAATCTTCATAAATCCGGCCTCTGGCTCCGGGTCTCTCTTGAGCTTCTTCAGAGCCTCGGCCACCGCACTCTCATCGATCTCTACTTCGTTCTGTTCGTCAGCTCGCTCCAGCTGATCTAGGTAACGCTTCAGCGCTTCGCGCTCGCGAACCCGATCCACACTACTCACCGACTGGAACTTCGAACCATCGATCGCGACCCACTCGCCACGCACCAAGCCCATGGAACGCGCGAAACGCACCAGCTCTGCGCCAGCTTCGGTCACCGCCTCGCGATGCATTCGCCGAAACTCCGCGATCGACTTGTAATCGGGAACCAGCCGGCCTAGCAGCCACATCACTTCCACATTGCGCTTGCACTCGGTTTCCAGCCGCCGCGACGACCGAATCTGCCACAGATACCCGTACAGATACAGTTTCAGCAGATCGCGCGGGTCGTAACCAGGTCGCCCTGTCTCAGCCGGTTCGGAGCGAACAAAACCCAGCTTCGCCATGTCCAGCCGCCCCACAAACGTTTCGATCACACGGCAGACATGATCTTGTGGAATCAGTTCATCCAATGTGGTTGGAAACAAAGTGTGCTGACTGCGGTGTTCGCCTTCGATGTAGGCCATCCAGCAATGCCTCAATGGCCGCCATCTTCGCATTCTTGTTATCGATTTCCCAGTGGGTTTCGTAACACCTTCAAACGCCGTCCCCTGCTCCGCGCCTCATCCCCGCTGAAACCGAAAATCAACCGAGGACTAACATTGAGGACTGGTACTGCGAACGGGGGCACTTCAACATGTTTTTCCACGCTCGTGATCGCAGGCAGGAGATCAAAGAACAAATGAAGGAGCTGCAGAAGGGTCTGGAACGCCAGCGATCAAAACCCAAGCGAGCAGCACGAGAAAAGCGTCGTGGATGATTGACAACTCCTAACCCCGCTATTGACCTAAAGCGCCGGTAGCGGGGTGTTCTTTTGTCGGTGTTCCCTCCCGGGGGATGACTTGATACTGATCTCTCTCTCCTGGTCATATGAAGTGACTCTAAGAGCCTCTGCAATAACGCAGAATTGCCCATTCCATTCGACGGCTAGTGCCGAAAGGGGGTGGACTTGCTGACCACAGAATCCCAAGTAGCAATCGAACTGGATGGTGGTCAACACCTGGCTAATTCCGAAATTCTCGACGTCGGCCGCCATGGTAGTTGTCACATTGAATACTGACTTCCACGCGCTGCTTGCCTTGCGCGTTACCGGGCCATCTGTAACCCGCTTCGGATCGAAGGCCTGCGAGGAGAGGACCTTGCCCGGCTGCTGGTCCGCGTGTTGCAGATTTGCGACGACGACTTGCCGAAAGGAGCGATGGTCTCTTTGACGGAGAATGGAGTCAGGATCAGACGGCTACCCATGCTCCGAACACCCTCAGAAAGACCGGCGAGTGCCATTGTAGTTGATCTCCGAACGGCCTTCTTCTTCTGTGTGCGGCGGCAGTACCTGCGCCGGAAGTCTTTTCCAATCCTGCGCCCAATCCTGGATTTCGGCCGTTAATGTTGGGGCTTGTTAACCACACCTCTCGCAAGCGCGCCAACAGGCGTTAAGAAAAATGCGACAGAGTCGACTAACCCCCGCAAACCACTGAGTCTTTTATAGTTGTGTGATTTTCAGGCTCGGCGAAACTTATTTTCGTCCCCTGTGTTCAGCAACGGTAAGACCCATCGAGGCTGACCCTCCCAGAAAAAGGGGGCTGGTGGAAGCGACCACAAGCGCCACACTGAGCCGCTGTCTTTCGCAATGCTCGACGAAGGCAAGAACGAAATCTGGGGGGTGAGGTATGCGTATAGAGTGCTGGGTAATTAACACTTCATTGCTGCTGACATGGAGCGCGAGCGCTCAGCAGTCGGCAAACCCGTCTGTGCCCCCGGCGACGGCGCAAAGGTTAGAATCGGTCGCGCAGTCTGGTCCGGGTTCTTTGCGCGGACAGCCGGGGCTGCCAGCGGCATCTGCGAGCAGCACGCCCGGATCGGTAGCATCTCCCACGATAGACCCGGTGGACCGCGCGATCGAGCGGGAACACGCTCTCATTGAAATGTTAAAGTCCCGCACGCCGTTGGTTGAGACCTACCTGCAAAATCTGAAGTTCGACTCGCAAGCCGGCCCATTACCGGCGCAAGACCATTACTTTCTCGGCCGCATGGATCTGGGAGAACACGCGGGTCGGCGGGATTATCTCTCGAAAGACAACAGCTTTGAGAGCCACCTGCTGGGCGGCTTCGCCAGGTTGTATAGACTCGAATACAAACCCATCGGTTTCTCATGGATGATCTATGTTGACCGCGACGACTTCGATCGCCAAACTTACGATTTCAAGTATTTGCATCGTGAATTCCTGGGCGATATCCGCTGTATCGTCTTCCAGGTGACGCCCAAAAAGGGCGCGGGCAATGGCCGCTTCCTGGGCCGAATCTGGGTAGAAGACCAGAACTACAACATTGTGCGCCTGAACGGCTTTTATGAGCCGCACCGTCGCAACGCTTACTTCTTTCATCTCGACAGTTGGCGCTTGAACCTGATTCCGGGCTACTGGGTACCGGCCTACGTCTACAGCGAGGAAGGTGATTTCGGTGACCCCTCGAAGAGCAAAGTTACCTTCAAGGCCCAGACCCGGCTCTGGGGTTATGACCTGAAGAACAGCGCACAGAACAGCGAGTTTACCGAGATGCTGGTGGACTCCACAGTCAAGGACGAAAGTCCGGCGACGCAGGACGCTTCTCCGCTGCAAGCGCAATGGCGATGGCAGCAGCAGGCAGGAGACAACGTGATTGAGCGGCTGCAGAATGCCGGCCTGCTTGCTCCGCAGAGCGAAGTGGACAAGGTTCTGGAGACCGTTATCAATAATTTGCTCATCACCAACAACATCACCCTTCCGGGCCCGGTGCACGCCCGTGTGATGCTGACCTTGCCGCTCGAGACATTCAGCGCGGGCAGCACGATCGTGATAAGCCGAGGCTTGCTGGACGTGCTTCCGGATGAAGCCAGTCTGGCCATGGTGCTTTCGCGCGAAGTGGCCCACATCGTCCTGGGGCACAACGTGGGCAGCAAGTACGCCTTCTCTGATCGCATGTTGTTCTCGGACGAATCGTCCTATCAGAATCTGGGCTTCCGGCACGTTCCCGAGGAGGAAAATGCAGCCGACGAGAGGGCTATCGAGTTGCTGAAGAATTCACCGTACGCTCAGAAGCTGGATACACCCGGACTGTTCCTGCGCGAGGTAGCGGCGCGTGGCCCGGGGCTTGGCGCGCTATTGACTCCACACTTGGGCACTGGCTTCACCGACAGCAAGGGCACCATGAATCGTATGCTGGAGTTGATGAACTCTGCTCCAGCCCTCGACCCCAACAAACTGGACCAGATTGCAGCTCTGCCTTTGGGCGGACGCGTCAAGCTCAACGCCTGGGATGACCATGTGGAATTGATCAAGACCCCGCCGGTGGCCATCACCTCGGCACGCTACAAGATGCCACTGGAAATCACGCCGTTCTTCCCCTGGCTTGCCCGCTCCGGAACAGTCACCAACCCGACCGCCACCGCGAACGCCGCGAACCCAACGCCAAGCAATTAGAAAGGGAAACATGCCTGGAATTTCTTCACGAGGGCACCTGTCAAAACCGTGACTGCGCTACTCGACTGTACGATCGCGGTAGCCGTCCCTCCCAGCAGCAGCGCCAGCCAGCGCCTCTCAGTAAGTCGGCCCAGCCACTTCTTCAAAGCTTCACCGCCACCTCCTGAATTTCATGGCTAAAGGATTCGAGTCCGTACAGGAACGGTACGATGGCTGAAGCGATCGACAGGAGAACTCTGAAATTCGACATGCCCACTTGCATCGGAGGCTTATTTCACGGAATAGCCCTTAGCATCCATGCACGATGAGAAGGCTCTGCGGAATGTGTCCAGCTTTTGCTGCTGTTGGGCTTGGGACTGCTGGGCGGCTTGTTGCTCCGCCTGCTTGTTCGCCTTCTTCTGTTGACGTCTGCCGCGCACGGCACCCGCAGTAGCTCCGATTGCGGCGCCAGTCCCGGCATCGCCAGCAATAGCGCCAATCGCTGCGCCACCAGCGGCTCCCCCTGCCGCTCCCTTCGCCCCACCCCCCTGCTTTTTGGCAGCTTCGGGGGGTGGTGCTGCCGGAGCAGTGGGATCGATGCTGGTTTGCTGCTGCGCAGTCAAATAGCACGTATTCTCGTCTTGCGTTTGCTGCTCGGCAGTCTGATTGTTCTTTGGATTTACAAAGAGGCCGATCTTAGCGGCGGGAGTTCCTGCCGAGGCCGTCGGTGCTTGTCCATTTGCGGTAGTCACATTTTGAGCGGCGATGTGCCCGGCAATGAGAATGATGGAGAGACTAGCAATTGTAACGAGATGAGCTTTCACTTCTTATGCCCTCCTAGGTTCGTAAGCCGAAGCTGGCCCATCACACTATGGCGAGGCTAATCAACACCGAACTGGCAGAAACGCCAGTTCAATTCGATTTGGTTCTCCCCCGGCCTAGCCCGCACCTCTGCCCCGTAGCAGGGCACAACCACCGGCTGAGTGAGGCGATACTAGTGGAGCGAAAGATCGTCAGATCGGTGGGAAGGATCTGTTCACCAGGCAGTGGTCAGGAGTACATCGAGGGAGCCTCAGAGCGGACACTTTTAGATCCGACAATCTACAAAGAGCTGCTCTTAAGGATAATTCTCCGGATCAATCGAACCGCGGAAACACCTTGCCCAGCCGAGTCTGCACTAGACACTCTGTAGCACGGGTCTACCGGTAGGAATCCCGGAATGTTTCTCTGTCATTTTTCCTAGTGTTTGGAGCAAGGCGGCGTTCCCTAGCATTGTCTTATTAAATGGCTTCCGTCTCTGCGGGATTTGTGTGTTCCGCGAACCCTTACGAGTGTGAAGAGAAACGTCGGCGTATCGTGTTCCTCCACTTTCGAGCGCGTGCGCACCTTCCGACAACCAAGGCGACAAACTGGAGGCGTCATGGGAATAGCAAGTATCGAAGTGAATCCTCGGGCGGCGGGCGCAATCCGTCCGGGAACAGTTGAAACATCATCCACAGAGGAGCTCCGAAAGATCGACGCTTACTGGCGAGCTTGCAATTACCTAGCCGTCGGCATGATCTACCTTCGAGAGAATCCCTTGCTTCGTGAACCTCTGAAGCCGGAGCACGTCAAGAGTCGATTGCTGGGCCACTGGGGAGCAAGTCCCGCTTTGAGTTTCAGCTACGTGCACCTCAATCGCCTTATTAAGAAACATGCTCTCAATGCGATTTTCCTAGCTGGGCCCGGCCATGGCGCGCCAGGCGTTCTAGGCCCAGTCTATTTAGAAGGCACTTATTCTGAGATCTATCCGAGCAAAAGCGAGGATGTTGAGGGCCTGCGCGCGTTCTTCAAGGAATTCTCGTTTCCTGGTGGCATCGGCAGCCACTGTACGCCAGAAACGCCTGGCTCAATTCATGAAGGAGGCGAGTTGGGATACAGCATATCCCACGCGTTCGGGGCGGCTTTTGATAATCCCGACCTCATTGTGGCGGTGGTAGTCGGTGACGGTGAAGCAGAGACGGGGCCTTTAGCTACTTCTTGGCATTCCAACAAGTTCTTGAACCCGATACGCGACGGCGCAGTTCTCCCCATCCTCAACCTGAATGGGTACAAAATTAACAATCCCACACTCCTCGCCCGCATTTCTCACGAAGAAGTCGAAAACCTGTTCAAAGGTTATGGGTGGACACCTTACTTCGTTGAAGGGAGTGATCCTGAGATGATGCACCTGGAGATGGCCTCCACACTGGAACACTGCATTGCGGAGATTCTTCGAATTCAGGAGGACGCTCGCAATAGCGGCAAACCCGCCCGGGCACGCTGGCCGATGATCGTGCTGCGCAGCCCAAAGGGATGGACCGGACCCAAAGAAGTAGACGGCCACAAGATCGAGGGCTTCTGGCGCGCCCACCAAGTCCCGCTCTCAAATGTTAAGCAGAATCCAACCCACTTGAAAGTGTTGGAAGAGTGGTTGCGCAGTTACCGGCCGGAGGAACTGTTCGACGAAAGTGGAAGGCTGATTCCGGAGTTGAAAGCGCTCGCACCAACGGGCACGCAGCGGATGAGCGCCAACCCGCACGCCAATGGCGGCCTGCTAAGGAAGGCGTTGCGGCTGCCCGATTTCCGCAACTACGCCGTCGCCGTTGAGAAGCCGGGACAAATTGCTGTTGAGAACACTCGTCCGCTCGGCCAATTCCTGCGGGATGTGGTACGGCAGAATCCGAACAGTTTTCGTGTCTTTGGACCTGACGAGAACACCTCGAACAAGCTTGATGCAATCTATGAAGTGAGCAAGAAGCTATGGCTGTCCGACTACCTTCCCGAGGACCTCGATGGGAGTGAGTTGTCGCCAGACGGCCGAGTTCTTGAAATGCTCTCAGAGCACACGCTTGAAGGGTGGCACGAGGGCTATCTTCTCACGGGGAGGCATGGGTTCTTCTCGAGCTACGAGGCTTTTGTCCATGTCATCGATTCCATGTTCAACATGCATGCAAAATGGTTGGCGACGGCCGAGGATCTGCCTTGGCGTGCACCCATCTCGTCGCTCAACCTGCTAATTACATCCACGGTCTGGAGGCAGGACCACAACGGCTTTACTCACCAGGATCCCGGCTTCCTTGATGTGGTGGTTAACAAGAGTCCGCGTGTTTGTCGAATCTATTTGCCGCCAGACGTGAACACTCTGCTCAGCGTAGCCCATCATTGTTTGAAGAGCACAGGCTACATCAACGTGATCGTGTCCGACAAGCAAAAACACTTGCAGTATATGACCATGGACGAAGCAATCAGTCACTGCACGAAAGGGATCGGAATTTGGCGGAAGGCCAGCAATGATCAGGGCTCGGAGCCGGATGTGGTGATGGCCTGCGCTGGTGACATCCCTACGAAGGAATCTCTGGCAGCTGCCGTGATGCTCCGGGAATTCTTCCCGAATCTCAAGATCCGTTTCATTAACGTAGTAGACCTTTACAGGCTCGTCCCTTCCACTGAGCACCCGCATGGCCTTTCAGACTTGGACTTCGACAGTCTGTTCACCAAGGATAAGCCCATCATATTCAATTTCCACGGCTATCCGTGGTTGATCCACCGACTGACCTACCGACGTAGCAATCACAAAAACCTTCACGTGCGCGGGTACAAGGAGAAGGGGAATATCAACACGCCTCTTGACTTGGCGATTCAGAACCAGATCGATCGGTTCAGTTTAGCCATGGACGTTATCGACCGGGTACCTCTACTGCAGGTAGCGGGTGCTCACGCCAAAGAAACGCTGCGCAACATGCAGATCGAGTGCCAGGCATACGCATACGAGCACGGAGTGGACAAACCCGAAGTAGATCAATGGACGTGGCCAGGTTGATTCCGGTTTGAGCGGTGTGTAAGACGACGTGGAACCACACCCATAACGCAGCACGGGACGGCGCGAAGTTGATTCGCACAGCCAAGTGGGACAACACGACCAGAAAGGGAAACCTCCATGAGCACAAGAAGTGTGCAGCCCCTAGAAAACGTGGCACGCACCAAGAGTTCCACCGTCGTGCCAATTCCCGCGACATCACCGGCCGTTGCGAAACTTATTGAGCGATATGGCTGTGGTCCGGTTCAATTCACGGGAGCCGACAACGCCCTCTACGAGCGCCATCTTATTTTCGACAACGTCGCCGATCTGAGTGCTGTGGATGGCCGCACGCGGTACGAGGCCGTTGCACGCTCGGTTCGTGACATCCTCTCGCAGCGCTGGGTGCTAACAGAAAACACATACAAACGTGAAAATCCCAAGCGCGTTTACTACCTCTCGATGGAGTTTCTCATCGGCCGTTCGCTTAGCAACAACGTCATCAACTTGTTGCTCGATCCGATTGTTAAGGACGCGCTCCAGCAGAAGGACATCAGTTGGCCCGGACTGGTGGAGGAAGAACCGGATGCTGGGTTAGGAAACGGAGGGCTCGGACGTTTGGCAGCTTGCTTCCTCGATTCAATGGCAACGATGCAACTCCCAGCCATGGGATATGGCCTTCGCTACGAATACGGCATTTTTAAACAGTCCATTCTGGATGGATGGCAACTCGAAAAACCGGACAATTGGTTGCGTCGTGCCGATCCCTGGGAAGTCACCCGCCCTCAGGAGGCGGTAGAGGTCAAGCTCAACTGCTCATTCGAACTGCATGGAGGAAGTTTGCGCGTGTCGCCGGGTCGCCCCTCAAGCCTGATCGGTGTTCCATTTGATCGGCCTGTTGTTGGGTACGGCGGCAAGACAGTTAACACGTTACGCCTCTGGGCAGCAACCGCACCTGATTATTTTGACTTCCAGGAATTCAGCAGCGGCGACTTTGTCGCAGCCTTGGCTGGGAGCCTCACGGCCGAATCCATAACCCGAGTGCTCTATCCGGACGACTCCACTACGGTGGGGCAGGCACTTCGCTTCGTGCAGGAGTATTTCCTCGTCGCGGCTTCCCTGGCTGATCTGGTGCGGCGCTTCAGGAGCGATAACAGTGATTGGAATCTGCTTCCAGAAAAGGTCGCCATTCAGCTCAACGACACACATCCCGCGCTCGCAGTGCCGGAGTTGATGCGAATTCTGCTCGACGAAGCAGGTCTTGGTTGGGAGGCAGCTTGGCACATCGCGCAACAAACCCTTGCCTACACGAACCACACCTTGTTACCAGAGGCACTCGAAAAGTGGCCGCTCGTCTGGTTCGAGACGATGTTGCCGCGCCATCTGGAGATCATCTTCGAGATAAACCGGCGCCTCCTCAGTTCAGTTCGAGAACGCTTTCCCCGCGACGAGGAACGTGCAAGGCGGGTGGGCCTGGTCGAAGAAGGAATGCCGCAGAAGATTCGAATGGCTAATTTGGCAATCGTGGGATCGCACAGCACCAACGGCGTTGCAGCGATTCACTCCGGGCTTTTGCGTACAAGTACGGTCAAACATTTGGCGGACACCTTCCCTGAGCGCTTTAACAACAAGACAAACGGTGTCACACCCCGCCGATGGCTGCTGCTGGCCAATCCCGCGCTTTCACACGTAATCACCGAGGCCATTGGTGATGGCTGGGTTAGGGATCTAAGCATCTTAAGAAACCTGAAGCCGCTGGCTGACGACCAGGCGTTTCGCGACGCTTTCCGGAATGCGAAGCATCGTGCCAAGTTACAGTTCGCCGATTGGCTGAACGCTATTACGGGTCTAACGATCGATCCGAACACAATCCTTGATTGCCAGGTCAAACGCATCCATGAATACAAACGGCAACTGCTCAATGCACTG
>Ga0182032_10001070_pt1 | contig 11978 bp, 11 predicted proteins | sample tim00Cox00000000_FD_125970 | JGI IMG/M metagenome (GOLD analysis project Ga0182032, IMG submission 125970) | Lab enrichment of tropical soil microbial communities from Luquillo Experimental Forest, Puerto Rico - timezero.00C.oxic.00.000.000 | ecosystem: Environmental > Terrestrial > Soil >... | reverse complement strand
GCTGCGACCGCCGCGCCCAGTTCTTCGGGCGTGATGTTCTGGTAGGCCTTGAACGAAGTCGCGCCCTGGGCAATCCAGAATTCCACGGTGCGGCGCGCATCTTCGGCATCCTTGAGCTGATGCATTTCGAGGGCGAAGGCCCCCGGGCCTTCCAGGTATGGTCCCGTGACGTGAATCTTGGGGCCGGCCATCTTGCCGTCATCGATGTCGCGTTTGAGCTCGAGATCCGCATAGGGCTCGATACTTCCCGTGGTTCGAATCGAAGTCACGCCTCCCGCCAGATAAAGCCGCGGAAAACTTGCAGCATGCTCCGGGTAGAGCGGCGGCGGCCCGCCCGGTGACGGGTAATACATGTGGTCGTGCATGCCGACCAGACCGGGAATAACCGTACGCCCAGAAAGATCAACGACCTTCGCACCTTCGGGAATTTTTGTACTTGTTCGGTCGCCAAGCGAAGCGATCCTTCCCTCTTGAATCACGAGCGTTTGGTCCCCCCGGGCGGCCGCGCCCGTGCCGTCGATGATCCGCACATGCGTCAGCGCCAGCAGCGGTGCGTCTTCCTTCACGAAGGCGCGCAGCTCGGGAGCGAGTTTCGGAGCGGCCTGCGCGCGGCAACGCGAAGCTGACCAGGGGGCAAGCACCAACGAACAGAAAACCGGGAGCAACCCTTTTCGCATGAACCACTCCGAGAGCCGGCGATTGACGGGCGTGGGGCAGTTTATGCACCCGGCGGCGCTAAAGCAAGGAGGTTTCACGTGAAACTGTCGATTGCCACATCCTTCCTCGAGGGCCGCTTTGCCTTCCACCCGATACTCCAGCTGTTTATGATAGATTTTTGGCCTTTCTAGCAAATCCTTTTGAGGTGAGACATGTCGCGATCCTTCTTACGACTTCTCCTTGGCCTGTTTGCCATGGTCTTCTTCGGGGAGCGGCCCGCCGCTGGGCAGCAGGCTAAGCCTGCCACGGCCGAAGGCGACTTTGTCGTGAAGAATTTCCAGTTTCGCTCTGGCGAATCGCTGCCGGAACTGCGCCTTCACTACACAACGCTCGGAAAGCCCGCGCGCGACGCGCAAGGCCGCGTCAGCAACGCGGTTTTGATTTTGCACGGCACCGGCGGCACCGGACATCAATTCCTTTCGCCGATTTTTGCGGGCGAACTCTTCGGGCCCGGCCAGCTTCTCGACGCCACGCGCTACTACATCGTTCTTCCTGACGGCATCGGCCACGGAAAATCCTCGAAGCCCAGCGACGGCCTGCACGCCCACTTCCCGCAATACGACTACGATGATATGGTCGCCGCGCAACACCGTTTGCTCACCGAAGGCCTGGGCGTGAATCATCTCCGCCTGGTCATGGGCACATCGATGGGGTGCATGCATTCGTTCGTCTGGGGTGAAACCTTTCCCAGTTTTATGGATGCGCTCATGCCGCTCGCCTGCCTGCCCATCCAGATCGCCGGGCGCAATCGCATCTGGCGCAAGATGGTGATGGACGCGATTCGCAACGATCCCGAATGGAAAAGCGGAGAATACTCGGCGGAGCCGCAGCAGGCGTTGCGCACGGCCCTCGACTTACTGTTGATCGCGGGGAGTGCCCCGTTGTACGTGCAGAAAACTTACCCGACGCGCGATGCCGCCGATGAAGGGCTGGAGGATTATTTCAAGGCGCGTTCTGCCGCGCTCGACGCCAACGACCTCTTATATGCGGTGAATGCTTCCCGCAATTACGACCCTTCACCACAGCTTGAGAAAATCACCGCGCCGGCGATGTACATCAATTCCGCCGACGACTTCATCAATCCGCCGGAGCTCGGCATCGCCGAACGGGAAATCAAAAGAGTGAAAAACGGCCGCTTCGTGCTTCTACCCATTACCGACGAAACCCGCGGCCACGGCACCCACACACGCGCCGCCGTCTGGAAGCAGTACCTGGACGAACTTCTCGAAAAATCAGCCCGCTAAGACGGGTGGTTCGAACGGTGCTTGGCGATCTACAGATAAAGTGGCGGCTCTTCTGTGGCAAGCGAGAAAGGGAAAGAAAGAATCCTGCGAGAGCCATGCAATATCTCGAGAAAGGGCGGGCTGCTGATCCCCTCCGCGCGACTGTTTTTGCCCAAATGGGCTCATGCTTCTACGACCTCCAGAGGGAGCCTATCTAAGGCTCGGCGATCGAACCAGCGCATGGCGCGAATATGAAATCCTGAAGCACCAGGACCTCGCTGGCGGGAGACCTCGAAATACTCATCAATGCGAAGACCTGAGCGATCTTGTGTCTAGCCCGCTTCCTGGCTGGCGCGGATTTCCTGCCAGCGGCGCGGGCGCTTATTGGATTGCAGAACCTTCTTGCGCAAGCGAATGGTCTTCGGGGTGATTTCCACGTACTCGTCGTCGGCGATAAATTCCACGGCCTGCTCGAGACTCAGTTCGCGATGGGGAATCAGCCGGATCGCCTCGTCCGCCGTAGACGAGCGCATGTTCGTCAGCTTCTTCTCTTTCGTGACGTTCACGTCCATGTCTTGCTCGCGCGAATTTTCGCCGACAATCATCCCCTCGTAAACGTCAACACCGGGGCCGATAAACAGCTCGCCCCGCTCCTGCAAATTCCACAGTGCGAACGCCGTCGAGACTCCGGCGCGGTCGGCCACCAGCGCGCCCGTTGGACGCAGCGCCATCTCCCCGCCATATTCCGTCCAGCCATCGAAAATCGAGTGAATCAGGGCCGTCCCCCGCGTGTCGGTCAGCAACTGGCTGCGCAATCCGATCAGCCCGCGCGAAGGAATCTTGAAGTCCAACCGCACGCGCCCCGAGCCGTGATTGCTCATCTTGGTCATCTCCCCGCGGCGGCCGCCGATGGTTTCCATGATGATGCCGATGAAATTGTCGGGAATGTCGACCACCAGCCGCTCGACGGGCTCGAGCTTGGTTCCCTTTTCCGTGCGCGTCACGATTTCCGGCTTGCCCACCATCAATTCGAAGCCCTCGCGCCGCATGGTCTCGATGAGAATCGCGAGCTGCAGCTCGCCCCGCCCCAGCACGCGGAACGATTCCGGGGTGTCGGTGTCCTCTACGCGAATCGAAACGTTGGTGAGCAGTTCCTTTTGCAGGCGGTCGCGCAGGTCGCGCGAGGTCAGATACTGGCCGTCCTGGCCGGAAAGCGGCCCGCTGTTTACCGTGAAAATCATGGCCAGCGTGGGCTCGTCAATCAGCAAAGGCTCGAGCGGCGACGGTCGATCGAGGTCCGTGATGCTCTCGCCGATTTGAATATTCTCGACGCCGGCGATGGCCACGATATCGCCCGCGGAAACCTCTTCGGCTTCGTCGCGCTCGAGGCCCCGAAACGTGAAAAGTTTCGTGATCTTGGTGGGCAGCAGTTTTCCGTCCAGCTTGCTGACGCCCACCTCGTCACCGCGCCGCAGCTTGCCGTGGAACACGCGGGCAATCGCGATGCGCCCCAGAAACTCGCTGTAATCCAGGTTCATCACCTGGATTTGCAGCGCGCCCGCGGGATCTCCCGGCGGCGCGGGAATGTGTTTCACGATGGCTTCAAAAAGCGGCAGCAAGTCCTTTGCATGGTCTGTAAGCTTCGCATGCGCCACGCCGTCGCGGGCATTGGTGTAAACAATCGGAAAGTCGAGCTGGTCCTCCGTCGCATCCAGATCGATGAACAGGTCGTAAATCTCGTCAAGCACTTCTTTGGGGCGCGCGTCGGCGCGGTCAATTTTGTTCAGCACAATCACCGGCGGCAGCTTGGCGGCCAGCGCCTTTTGCAGCACGTAACGCGTTTGCGGCAGAGGCCCTTCGCTCGCATCCACCAGCACGACCACGCCATCGACCAGCCGCAGCGCGCGCTCGACTTCGCCGCCAAAGTCGCTGTGACCCGGCGTGTCCACGATGTTGATCTTCGTGCCGCGGAAGAAGAGCGCGGTATTTTTCGCGAGAATGGTGATGCCGCGCTCGCGCTCCAGTTCGTTCGAATCCATCACCCGCTCGACCACCGCTTCGTTGGCGCGGAAAATGCCGCTTTGCTTCAGCATGGCGTCGACCAGGGTGGTCTTGCCGTGGTCCACGTGCGCGATGATGGCAATGTTTCGAATCTCTTGACTCATGGGTTCTTGTCTGAACGGCGCTCGTCGGCCGACTCCTCTAAACACAAAAATAGCTGCTGAGGGAACCAGCAGCCCGGATATTTCTCCTTTTTGGATCGCTTCGAGCCATTTTCAGTGTAACAGAGCCGCCCGCTTTCGTGTACCATCCTGCCCTTATCCTGCCGGGAGAGTAACGGTCGGTTTGCTCGGCGGATTCAGAGAAATGAAGATCGGCTCTATAGTCATTCGTTGTTATGAGTTCGACCAGATGCTCGCGTTCTGGCAACAAGCGCTCCACTACGTTCCGCGAGAGCCGGCCACGAGCGGCTGGGTGGTTCTTCGCGACCCTCAGGGGAACGGGCCCAACCTGTCTTTGGACCGGGTGTCCGAGAGGCGTTCAGGCAAGCGGAGCAGACTGCACCTCGACCTCTATACAAACAATCAAAAGGCGGAAGTCGAGCGGTTAACGAGCATTGGGGCGACCCGCTATCCCTGGCGGTATAGGCCGGGCAGCGACTTCGTCGTTCTGGAAGATCCCGACGGCAATCTTTTCTGCGTGGTCGAGAAAGCCGGCGGCTAACCGCAGCAAGGCAAGGAGGAGGAGAAACTCGTGCGTGCTTTTCCTTTTGACCGGAAGTATGGCTATTTCGTCTTGCCCCTGCTTCTTCTGGCCGGACTGGCCGCCGCGCAGCAAGAGCGCGCCGACTTTTCGAAGATCTTCGACAAGACCGACGTGATGATCGCTGCCCGCGACGGCGTGAAGCTGCACACGGAAATCTATTCGCCAAAAAACGCGTCCGAGCCCCTGCCCATCATCTTCGAGCGCACCCCGTACGGTCTCGCCGACGACGAAAAGGGCTACAGCCGCAAACTCGGCCGCTACGCGGAAATGATTCCGGACGGCTACATCTTCGTCTTTCAGGACATTCGCGGGCGCTACGGCTCGCAAGGCAAATTCGTCATGCAGCGGCCCCTCCGTGATCCGAAAAATCCCAAGGCCATCGATGAGGGCACGGACACCTACGACTCGATCGACTGGCTCGTTAAAAACGTTTCCCACAACAATGGCCGCGTCGGGCTGCTAGGCATCTCCTACGGCGGATGGCTCACCGTGATGGGCATGATCGAGCCGCACCCGGCGCTCAAAGCCGTTTCCGAGCAGGCTTCCCCCGCCGACATGTTTCTCGGGGACGATTTTCATCACAACGGCGCGTTCCGCCTGAGCTACGGCTTTGAATACTCCACCATGATGGAGACCGACAAGACCAACTTCTCGTTTCAATTTGATTGCTTCGACACCTATGAGTGGTACTTGCAGCTTGGCGCGCTTTCAAACGCCAACAAAAAATACATTCACGGAGCGCTTCCCACCTGGAACGACTTCGTCGCGCATCCCAACTACGATGCTTTTTGGAAGCAGCAAGCGATGCCCTATATCCTGAAGCGGCCCACCGTGCCAAACCTGAATGTCGCCGGCTGGTGGGACCAGGAAGATTTCTACGGCCCCATGAAAATCTACGAAATCCTCCAAAAACAGGACCCCGACCGCCTGAATTATCTCGTCGCCGGCCCGTGGAACCACGGTGGCTGGGCACGTGGCGCGGGCAATTCGCTCGGCCTCGTTCCCTTTGGCAGCGACACCGCGCTTTATTTCCGTCAGAAAATCGAGGCCCCCTGGTTTGCCTACTGGCTGAAGGACCGGGGCAGTCTCCCTCTCCAAGAAGCCTTGCTCTTCCAGACCGGCAGCGACACCTGGGTGAAATTCGATTCCTGGCCCCCGCGCGAGGCCAAAACGCAGAATCTCTACTTTCATCGAGACGGCCAGCTCTCCTTCGACCCCCCGACCGAGGAATCCACCGAGGCTTTTGACGGCTACACGAGCGATCCCGCGCATCCCGTGCCCTATCGTCATCGCCCCGTCGACATGACCTATCCCGAAGACCACCCCGGCGGTTGGTACACCTGGCTCGTCGAGGATCAGCGCTTCGTGGACAACCGCCCGGATGTCCTCACCTGGCAAACCAACGAGCTCCAAGAAGGCCTCACGCTTGCCGGGCAGGTCACCGCGAAACTCTTTGCGTCCACCACCGGCAGCGACGCCGACTGGATCGTCAAGCTCATCGACGTGTACCCGCAAAAATATCCGGAGAAATGGCAGCTCTCCGGTTACGAGCTGATGATTGCCGATGAAGTCTTCCGGGGACGCTTCCGCAACTCCTTCGAGAAGCCCGAGCCTATCCCGCCGGGCGTGGTCACGCCTTTCCAGATCGATCTGCACACCGCGAACCACGTGTTCAAGAAAGGCCACCGCATCATGGTGCAGGTGCAGAGCACCTGGTTTCCCGTGATCGACCGCAACCCGCAAAAATTCGTCCCGAACATTTTTGAAGCGCAGGAATCGGACTACCAGAAAGCCACCGAGCGCATTTATCGCTCGAAACGCTTCCCTTCGAGCGTGGAGATTTCCGTGCTCGCTTCGGCCGCGGCTGCGGCAAACTGAAGCGCCCTTTTTGCGCTCTTGCCCGGCATTTCTCGCAGGGCGCTGCCTACGCGTAAAGACAAGCGATGGTTCTTTTTCGTTGTCACCTCGTCCCTCTGAAACGCGCGCCCCCGGGCGGAAGGGAGCGGCCGAATCGGCGATTCAAGCGGGTGCCGGATCCTGCCTGTCGGCTTTATCGAGCATCGCCACCCTTGACAATGTAGTCGGACTACGATATATCGGAATACGACTATGAACGAGGACCTAAGCGTGATGCTGCCCCTGTCGCCCGCAGCCCTGCACATCCTGCTGGCCCTGGCCGGCGAAGACCGCCACGGCTACGGAATCATCAAAGAAGTCGCGCGCCAGTCAGAAGGCCACTACAAGCTGGGTTCCGGCACCTTGTACGACAATCTGCAAAAACTGATGGATCGCGGCCTGGTAAAAGAAGCGACCGTACGGTCCAGCAAAGAGGATCCGCCGCGCCGATACTACCGTCTGACGGAATTTGGCCGGCGGGTTCTGGAAGCAGACCTCGTGCGTTTGAAAACTGTACTTCGAGAAGCCAGGCTGCACCTCCGCGCCGCGGAATCGGGCAAGGCCTCATGAAGCGTACCGTCTACAAGTGCTTGCTCTGGCTGCACCCGGCGGCTTTCCGCGAGCGGTTCGCCGACGAAATGTTGTGGATTTTCGACGAAACCGGAGGGCAAGAAACGTTCAGCGACGTTTTGCTTTCGTTGCTTCGGCAGTGGACGTTGCATTCAGGTGTTTGGAGAATCGCGTTTGGAGCTTTGGCCAGTTGCCTGTTGCTTGGGGGCTGGTGGCATTTGCAGGGGGGCGCGCTGGCTTCTGCTCTTCGCCGTGGGAATCCCGGCGCCTTAGAAGAAATCAGGCATCGGCATCCAAGTGGCATGCCTTGCGCCAGCGCTTTGGGAGACGTTATGCAAGCCACAGAAACGGAGGCATCACGGTCGCAGGCGGACCCACGACCCTGCGACGTAGCTGATGCTATCCAGGGCATTGTCGCCGCATTCGGGCGTCATCCGGTGGTGATGATTGGCGAAGTCCATTGGCTAGAGCCAGCGGGCGAGTTTTATGGGCGATTGATCCGCGATCGAAAGTTCCAGCAAACCGTCCAGGACATCGTCGTCGAATTCGCCAGCCGCCACAATCAGCTCTTACTCGACCGCTACATCGCCGGTGAAGACCTCCCCATCGAAGAAGTCCGGCACATTTGGCGCGACACGACCAAGGTCGCTTCGTGGGAGTCCCCGATTTACGCACAATGGCTTGCTGCAGTCCGCGAGGTCAACAAGGGCCTTCCGCCTAATCGCCGTTTGCGCGTGCTTGCCGGCGACACCGCCGTCGCCTGGCAGAGCATCCATACCCATGCTGATTGGGAAGCCCTTGGCGACAATAACGTCTCCTTTGCCGACGTCATGGTGAACGAAGTTTTGAGAAGAGGGCGCCGCGCCCTGGTCGTTTTGGGAGCCAATCATGTCACCAAGTCCGGCGACCGGAACGGCGACGAGGACGCTACCACGCGCGTCGAATCTCGTTATCCCGGCTCTACGTATGTGGTTCTGCTCGACAATCGCGGGCTGCTCCAGCCACCGGCGCAAGAGCTGGTTCGCCTCCACCGGCTTCCGCAAAATGCTCCGATTCTCTGCGAGCTAGCCGGGACCCCTCTTGGAGACTCTCCTGATAACCATGGCACGCCCCTTAGCAACAAAGCGGACGCCTTGCTCTATCTCGGGCCCCCGGAGACGCTCGTTCGCGCGTTCCCGCCGGCGGGAAGTCTTGAACCGACTTACATGAAAGAAGTCGATCGGCGATCCATGATCGAGTGGGGCGAACTGCGAGACAGGAAACTCCTCGGCGCCGCAGTCGAATGACCGCGCGACCTGGAGCACACGGCTTGCTTGTGAGAGGAAGGTTAGAGTGCTCGAGGCGGAAAACCTTTGCAAGTTCTACGGCTCGGTCATGGCCGTTCAGAACGTGACCTTTACGCTCGAGCCAGGACAAGTTCTTGGCTATTTGGGACCGAACGGTTCGGGGAAGAGCACGACGGTCAAAATGTTGACTGGCCTCCTTCAACCGACGTATGGGGAAGTCACTTACCATCATCAAAACGTTCACAAGGATCTGATCGCGTTTCGAAAAATCCTCGGCTACGTCCCCGAGGAACCGAATCTTTATCCCCACCTCACGGGAGAGGAATATCTGGACATGGTGGGGACGCTGCGCGCCATGCCACCGTCGCGGAAAAGTACCAGGATCAACTCCCTGCTGGAGCTTTTCTCGCTATGGCCGCATCGCCACGTTACGCTGGGTTCTTATTCGAAGGGCATGCGGCAGAAGATCCTCTTGATCGCTGCCCTCATGGACAATCCAGACGTCTTGATTCTCGATGAGCCTCTTTCGGGGCTCGACGTCACGAGCGTTCTCATCGTCAAGAGCCTGATCCAGGCCTTGAGCGCGCAGGGCAAGGCGGTTTTTTACTGCTCGCATATTCTCGAAGTTGTGGAGAAGGTCTGCTCCCATTTGATTGTTCTGCGAAAAGGCCACGTGCTCGCTCACGGCCCCACGTCGGCTGTTCGCGAAAAGATCGGGAAGTCTTCGCTCGAGGATGTTTTTCTGGACCTAGTCGAGGACGTCGACATCACGCAAGTCGTAACCGACATCGTCGGCGTAGTGGCCTCTCCATGATTTCCCGGACCAAGCAATGGCTTGAAGAGCGGCGCTGCGCTTTTCGCCGATCGCCATTTGGATGCCTCGTCGAACTTTTTCTAGGCCGCATGTTTCGCGGCGCTGGTGACGCGGAGGCAGGCGAACTCGATCTCGGCGTAGGCGTAATCCTCGTCCTCCTGGCCATGCCGGGTTTGCTGGTTTCTTTGCTGATGCTTGAAAAGTATGGCTCCTTAATCCGGTTCCTCAGCGGACAAGGGGCCGTCGACCCCTTCAGGGCCGCCTTGCCCGATGAGTACCTTTTCATTGTCCTTTCTGTGTCGGTAACGGGAGCTGCCGCACTGTGGCGCTGGGACACCATCTTTCTTGACCGCCGCGACTACGCGAATCTGGCCCCCTTGCCGCTTTCTCTAGGCGCTATTTTCTTTGCGAATCTCTGTGCCCTCCTCGCGCTGACCGGCGTGTTCACCTTCGTGGCGAATGGCGCTTCGGTGGTTCTGTTCCCTATCGCGGTCGTGGGGTCCCGGCCGTCGCTCTCTCTGTTTCTGCGATTTGCAGCCGGACACGCTGCCGCCGTCTTCGCCGCGAGTTTCTTTAGTTTCTTTGCCCTCTTCGCGCTGGCTGGACTGCTGACCGCTCTCTTGCCTCCTTCGGCTTTTCGCAGAGTTTCGCTGTCGATTCGTTTTGTCTCGGTCGTCGCCCTGTTGATCTTGCTGGCCACCAGCCTGACCGTGCCCGATTTGCTCAAGCGCCTCTCGATAGCCAACGCGCATCGCGTTGCGCTTTTGCCCCCTGTGTCGTTCTTGGGCGTGGCGCGAACGGTTTGGGCCGGGGCGAACGATGCCTTCAGTGCCAGCATGGCCAGGGCCGCGATGATCGCTGTGGGAGTCTCCTTGCTCACCGCCATGGTCGCTTACGCGTTGAGTTTCCGCCGGTCCTTCATCCGCCTCCCCGAACTGGCCGATGCCCGTCCCATGGCTCGAATCTCTTATTTTTTGTCTCTACTGGCCTTTTCTCGCAAACTGCCTTTCCGCTCATCCACTGAGCGTGCCTGCTACCATTTTGTGTCGCGGAGTCTTTTGCGCAGTACCGCGCACCTTCAGACGCTGCTGTGCTTTTTAGCGGTTGGGCTTGTGATTTCCGCGGATGCCTTCGCGGCCGGCTCCCACCAGTTTTCCACCGGGCCGAGCGCCGTGCCAACGGTGGAATTTCTCTCGATCCCGTTTATCCTGGGCTACTGCACCCTAGTCGGTATCCGTTTTGCGTTCGAGATTCCACTGGACTTACGTGCGAATTGGATTTTCCAGCTGTGGCTCGACCCTGATCGGCACGATGCCCGCTCGGTAGTCCGGCGTGCGCTGCTGGTGTTCTCTCTGTCCTGGATGGGACCGCCGGTGTTGCTCGTCACCTGGGCGTACTGGGGATGGATGACCGCCCTTCTGCACACAGCAATCTGGTGCGCATCGCTGCTCGTTCTTGTAGAAATGCTCCTGATCCGTTTCCGTAAAATGCCGTTTACCTGCCCGTATCCGTCCTTCCAGAGTCACTCTCCTCTGCTTGCCGTCGGTTATCTGTTCGGCCTGTATATTTTCAAGTCGTGGCTCCCGGAGTTAGACCAATGGTCCGTCTTGAGTCCCATCAACGCTCTCTGGATCATCGCGTTGGTAGTAAGCGCCTTCGCGGGCCTGTACTGGTATCGAAATCAAATGCTCGACATGGACAAGCGCCTGACTTTCGAAGACCTGTCCCGAAGCACCTTCTTGTAAGCAGGTCCGCGCGGCCGGCCGTTTTTCTTCTAGGCTTCCGGACCATTTCACCTTGGCGGGAAGGATTGCTACAGTGCTGACTATGTCCGCGAGGGAGAAGTCCGCCGTTCCGGCTCAGCAACACGGCCCTCCCAGTCCTCCTCGCCGCCGCCTCGTCGTTTACGCCATCTTACGAGCGGCAGGCTCCTTGCGCCGTCTTTCCGCCGACATTTTCGAACAGTACGGCATTACCTTGTCCGCCGCTGGTTTGCTCGTCGAGCTTCGAAGAAAGCGCGCAACCATCCCGGAAATCCTGCCCACGCAGCATGAAGCGAACTAGCTGCGAACTAGTTTCTATCCGGCCGGTTCATCGCCCGTTGGTTTGTTGAAAGAGGTCTAGGGTTTCGAAGGCGGCGAATTGCTTGGTTCCCGGGCAGGCCGCTTAGGCGCGCCACGCAGGCCGCCGCCGTAAAGCGCACCACATCCTTCTCATCGTCAAGGGCCGGGCTGATTTTGGGAAGGAGCGACCGGTCACCGCGCAAGGCAATGGCTTCGAGCACGGCGGCGCGCAGCGGCGAGGAATCGTTTTTCGTCACCGTTTTGAAAACCTCGTAGCCGATTCCGGCAAACGGAATAAAACCAATTCCCTCTTCGAATCCCATTTCCGCCATCTTTTTTTTTGTCTTTCAGCGTGTCGAATTGCTCTTTGATCAGCCCCTGCTTCGCGCGTTTCTCTCCGGTGAGCACTTCGTAGTACGTGTCGTGGCCCACATCGTCGTGAAGCTGCAGCAGCGAATTCATCGCGGCCAGCACAACGCTCGGTTCGCTGTCCCCAACGCCTCTTCGAGAATCCGCCGTGCTCCGCGTGCATCGAACCGAGCGCCGTGGCTGCCGCCGACCGCACACTCGGTTTTTCGTCTCGCAATCCTTGAACCGCCGCCTTTTCCGCCTCCGCACTGCCCGCGAGCAAACCTAATGCGCG
>Ga0182032_10001063_pt1 | contig 12000 bp, 10 predicted proteins | sample tim00Cox00000000_FD_125970 | JGI IMG/M metagenome (GOLD analysis project Ga0182032, IMG submission 125970) | Lab enrichment of tropical soil microbial communities from Luquillo Experimental Forest, Puerto Rico - timezero.00C.oxic.00.000.000 | ecosystem: Environmental > Terrestrial > Soil >... | reverse complement strand
GCTGACGCGAATGACTTCGCGGACCAGCCCGCCGGCGCGCGCCGTGCCGGTATTGGCGCGAATGACCTCGCGGACGACACCGCCGGCATTCGCGCTCGTCATGACTTAGGAGCCGAGGACGGCGCTCAGCTCGGCCGCGCGGTCGCGAATGGCCTGCTCGCGCGTTGCCAGAACGACCTCGCGCTGCACCAGCTCGCGCTGCTGGCGGGCGATCTCGGTGTCGGCGACCTCGTGCATGCGCCGGATACTGGCGGCATGGGCCGCCTCGGCTTCCTGTGCCGCAGTCGCCGCCTGTTGCCGCTGGCGTGCGATCTCGTCCTTGGCCTGTTGTTTTTCGCCGGCGATCACCGCACGCTCGGCACTGCAGGTGTCGGCAAACTCGCGCGCGCTCTGCGCCAGCTTTTCGCGCTCGCCGACCAAAGCGCCTTCGCGCGCGGCGAGTGCTGCAGCCTGGTCGTCAAAGCTCGCCTGCCGGCGTGTGACCTCGCTCACACGCGCCGCGCAGGCCTGCTCGCGCTCGACCAGAGCAGCCTCGCGCTGATCGAGCTCGCCGTGGCGCTCCTCGAGCGCCTGCGTGCGCTGCCTGTGCTCGGCCTCGGCGCTGGCGAGTGCCGCGGTGTTGGCCGCAACCCGCTCCTCCTCGGCCTGCAGTTCGGCCAGACGTATGCCCAAAGTGCCATCGGCACCTTTCAGCAGTGCGACGAGCTCGGCGAGCAGGGTCAGCGCCGCCAGTTGCGGCGACGCATCGCCACGCGATCCCATCATGGGTCCCTCCTTTAGGTGTTGGTGATGACGGCGACCTTCATGCCCGGCGTCACGCTGTAAAACCGCGTCTCATTGGCCGCCAGGCGCTGATTGCTCGTGGTTGCCGCTGGGTCTGTGCCAAAGGCAATCGAGCAGATCGCGTCGGTGTGGATCTGAACAAACCGGGTGGTGCCGCCAAAGGCGTTGCTGGCTGCCGACTGACCGGCGATCGCCACGGTCTGCTCGAGCGCCGGTGGCATGCTCGGCGCCATGATAGCCTGGCCAGACGCATCGACGCCGAGGTGGGTGACCTCGGTGACATACAAAGTCGACATGAAGGACTCCGAAAAATGAAAAAGGCCGCCCAGTGGCGGCCTTGCGGCGATTGGCGGGGAGGCTCAGCGCGTTCCGACTATGGTGCCGAACAGGCCGACGATCGTGGTGTCGACCGCGGCCGGCGCATAGCAGCGCAGCCGGTCGCCGGCCGGCACAGTGAACCCCGGCGATACCGAATAGCTGCCGGTGGTCGCGCTGGTGGCGATCGTCATCGTGCCGACCGTGGTCGGGGTGCCGGCGTGGATCGTCTGAAAGGTCAAGGTCACGGTGGCCCCCGGTGCGACCTCGCAGCCGGGTGTCGGGCTGGTCGCAAAATTCGCGGGAAAGGTCAGCGCGACCGGTGCCTGGACGTCAAAGATCTCGTAGTTGTTGTCCCACTCGTCGAGCACCATGTCGGAGAACTTGCCGCCGACCGAAAACGACTGGAACCAGCTGTTGGCGTTCTTTGCGCCGATGCCGGTCAGCGTATAGGTGTAGTACGGCACATCGGCGAGGGCTTGCACAGCGCCGCCATAGGTGTTGAATGCCGGAAACTTGAAGTAGAGCGTCTTGCCGACAAAGTTCGACGGGTATTGCTGCGAAAACGTCGTGGCGAGGATGCGGCCGAACTGCGTGCCCGCGGCGTGCGAGCCGATCGTCGTGTTGTCGACGCCGCGCCGGATATAGGTGCCGAGATTGTAGTTGTAGGCGGTCGTCAGAGTGGTGGCACTGTAGGCGATCAGCTCGCCGTCGCAATAGCACAGGGTCAGAAAATCATCGGCGTCCTGGGTCGTGCCGGCGATCAGCTGCGACCGGCTCATCGTCAGATCGACCGACAAGGTGTTGGTTGTGTCGGGATCGGCGCCCGATGGAAAAGTCGCGGTCAGGAGACCCTGGACGGCGCCGGCGAGGATCGTGCCGATCGGCGCATAAGTGGTGTTGTCGACGCTGACATAGACGGTGCAGCCGCCCCAATTGACGCTCGCCCCGCTGGCGATGATCCACACCAAGAGATCACCATTGGTGAGCGGAAACGGCGGCTCAAAGATGATCGGCGGGTTGGTAAAGCCGGGTGCTGCCGACAGCACCTGCGTCAGGCCGGTCCCCGTGCTCGTGGTCTGTCGCGGATAGATGAACGCGGTCGACACACCGCTCGGGGAGATCGGAGGTAATGCCATGTCAATACGGGTTGCTGCCGCAGATCGCCAGCGAGTCGCCGGAGATCAGCATGTCGCCGCCGGTGCCGTAATTGTTGCCGAAATAGTTCACCCCCGGCTGGTTGGGGTTGTACGGGTCAGCCGGTGGAACGGCGTTTGTCTTGACGTGCTGATAATGCAGAAACAGGATCGGTGGTGAGCCGGTCGGGACCGAGCCAGTAGCGCCGAGATTGGCCGCTCGGCCGCCGGTGATGAATTTCGCGGGACCGCCGAGGTTGACCCCGGGGTCAAACCACAGATCCTGCATGCAGCCGTAAAAGGTTTCCTCGATGCCGAAGGTGTTGCCGCCGCCCGAGACAAACCAACCGGTCTGGGTCAAATAGCCGACATCGAAGCCGCTGCTCGCCACCGAGTAGACGGCGGTCTCTTGCAAGACGCCGTTCCAATAGACGTTGGCCGTCAGCCCGCTCATGTCCCACGCGACAAACAAATTGTGCCAATTGCCGTCGGGCACGACGACATTCGGCAAGGTGACGATCTCGAGGTGCTGATCCGTATAGAGCCCGGTGCCGCGCCAGAAGAGTGTGAGGCTGCCGGTGCCGCCAAACCCATAGAGCGGTCCGGGGGTCGAGATCGGCATGCCGCTCGTAGAAATGACGATCGCAAAGGCCGGGTTGGCCGTGGTGTCAGGCAAGCCACCGATATTGGTCGAGCGGATCACGCATTGCGGGCTGAGAACTGGCATGTCCGCAAAGGCGCCCGGGTTGAGCCACACCGAGAAGGTTCCGGTTGGCGAGTTGCTGATGCCGGTCAAGCCCCCCGCTGCGAAACCGGTGGTTTGTAGAAACGTCAGAGCCGAGAAATTGACCGCGCCGGGGCCGCCTTGCGGCGGCGCCGCGGTGCCGGTTTGCACCTTCTCGGCCTCGACGGTCAGATCGCCATTGTCGTTTTCTTCGATCGAGAGAACCCGCACCGCTTCATTGACCAGGTAGGAGTCGCCGGCGCTGCCGGTCAACAGCACCAGGTCCATCGGCTCGAGCAGCGCCTTGTCCCAGCCGATCTGAAACTTGTACGGGGTGTTGCGGATGAATTGCGCGCGCTGCAGGATGAGCTGCGCCGAGACCTGCGCCGAGGTGGCGCTGGCAAAGCACTTGCCGGGCAATGAGTCGCCGATGCGCAATCCATACTGGTCGATCGCACCCTGGTCATAAACCGCCAGGATCGTCGAATTGTAGAAATTGGCGCGGTCGAGATATTCCATCGAATACCAATTGAACGCGTCGGCCGGGTTGGTCCGGGTGACGATGATTGGATCGTCCTGGCCGACCTCCGGCTCGGCTCCGTCCTGGTGCGGATGCCACGGCAGAAAATCCTTGTCGGTCAGCGAGTAGACCGGCACCAGGTTGGGTGTCCAGGTGGCCCCGTTGTTGCTCAGCGCCAAATCGCCATAGGGGATGATCTTTAAGAGTTCGCCAGAGCAGACGATCGCGCTGTTGAGCAGCCGGCACAGCCCTTCGAGCCATTGCGCGGCTTTCTGTTGGCCGTCGAGCGAGACCGAGATCAAGAAGCCTGCCGCCTGGCAATAATCGCCAAAGCTGGTGCCCATACCCGGCAGCAGATTGTCGAGATGTGCGGCCGGGAAATTGGCCCCATAGCGCGGGTTGGTCAGAAAATCGGTGATGACATTGCCGGGGTTGGCGTCGACCGGGAAGTTTGGCCCACCGGTGTTGTATTCGATGCCATTGATCTCAAAACTGAGATTGGGGATCGCCGGCGACTTGCCGAGATCCATTGGTGTGCCGGTGACATAGCAGGTGCCCGAGTAATTGATCCCTGAGCCGATGCCGGCAAAGGTCGGATCGGGCATCTGGCCGTCAGTGCCGATGTAAAAATTTAGCTGGTTGCCACTCGAACCCTTGCCGGCGCCGGACCCGGTCGCGCTAAACGCCTCGACCGCCGAATTGGCAAAGACGAGGTTGTTCGGATTAAAGGTGACCGGCCCCTGGCACAGCGCAAAGGCGACATCGACCGAGAAATCGCCGCCGCCTTTCTTGCTGCCCTTGCCTTTGCCACCGCCGCCGCCCTTGCCGCTCTGCACCGTGTTGGTGCCGCCGATCGGCAGGGGTCCCACCCCTTTGCCCTTCTTGCCGCCACCCGGCCCCATATAGTTGCCGAGTGCCACCAGATTGATCTGCTGGCGCACCGTGCCGTAGATCAGCGGCACCACCGAGCCGATCTGCGAGGTGTTGTAGCGCAGCGCGTTGACTGCCTGGTTTTGCCACGCATTGTTCTGCAGGAACGGCGTGGTCGTGCGAAACAGGCTCATGGCTTACAGCGCCGAGACAAATTTCACCGACCGGCCAAGCAGCCGGCCCTGCTCGCCATCGCCCCAGCACACCTCGCCGCGCTCGGCAAAGGCGTGGATCAGCCGCGGCCATTCGACGACGATCGCGCCGTGCGCGTAGACGCGGCCGTAGCGGAACAGCGCCACATCGCCCGCTTCGGGGTGCGCGACCGGGTGGCCGTATTGCAGCAGCCCCTCGAGATAGCTCTCGTCGTCGCGGTGGTGCATGTAGTCGGGCCGGTAGAATGGGATCGCGATATCGCCGATCAGCCCGACCGCGCGGTAGACGCCGTAGATCAGCCCGAGGCAGTCGACGCCGGCGCCCTTGACGGCTTGCATGTGGTGAAAGCGCGTGCCAATCCAGGTCTTGGCTTCGTCGATGATGGCCTGGCGGCGCGGATCGAGATCAGCCAACATTCCTCACTCCCCCGCAAGCCGAGCCGGTTCACTTCCCACCGGACTTCCTGGCAGTCTTCGAGATCTTTCCGGCAAAGAGGTTGCCGGCGGCCGCACTGCTGGTGCGGTACCGGGCGCGCAGCCCCTTGGGGCGACGCAGGACGGCTTGCGCCCTGCGCCGGATCCCGGCTTTTGCGCTCATTACGAGTAGGTTCCGGTGCCGAGCGACTGCAGGGTGCCGGCCGATAGCGTGGTCAAGGTCAGCAGGAAATCGCGCCAGGTGTTTTGCGCGATCGTCATCGTGCCGGTGAGGGTCCAGCCGGTGTTGGTGGTGATCGTCCAAACGTGGTTGGCGGAAGACTCGTTGACGACGCGCAACTTGTAGAGCTGGTTGGCCACCGCATTGGGGATCGCCGAGACCAGATTGGCGACGGTCGGCAATTGCGCATTGCTGTCGCCGCTCATAGTGCCGGTCATCGCCAGGGTGACGTCGAGCTGGCCGCCGGCGATGTTGGCCCCGGTCAGTGTCGTGCCGCCGGTCGAGGTGTTGGTGTTGTACGCGAAGTTCGTGGTGAAGGACGGCAGGTTCTTGATCTGCAACGTGCCGGCAACCGGACAGAACACATCGCCGAGAAAGCCGACCGGCAAGGTGACACCAGTGCCGCTGGCAAACCCGTTGACCGTCTCGCTGCCATTGCCAAAGAACTGGATCGGGTTCGCCGCATTGTTGGCGATAAAGCGCTTCTGCCCGGCCACCGACGCGGCACTCGGTTTGACCGAGTCGTAAGGCGCCGACGACGCGGTCGCCGTCGTGATGTTTGAGAACTCGTTGGTGAGCTGCGTCGCACTCGCCTGGCCGCCACCCGAAAACGCGGTCACCCCGGTCGAGGCCGAATGGGTCAACAGCCCGCTCAAGGTCAGACCGGCGATCGTCGCCGAGTTGGCGGTCGCGATCAGCGCGCCGATCGAGATCTGCAGCCATACCGCGGCCCCGGTCCCGTTGCTGACGCAAATCCAGGCGCGGTTGGGCGAGGCGGTGGTGTTGATCCACAGCGAGCCCGACGCGTAATCCTGGGTGGTGTCGTTGCCGACCACCGGATCGACCGTCGCGGTCCAATTGTTGCGGCCGCCGGCGATCTGGTAGAAGCCCATGTTCTGCAGGGCGACAGCGTCGACCATCGAGGTGACCGACACAAATCCGTTGGTGTCGACGGTATAGGTCGTGCCGGACAGAACCTTGACCGATGAGCCATTGGCGAAGCCTGGCGGCGCCAGCATTGCAACCATAGGAATGCCTCAATGAAATGAAAATTGAATTAACCGTGCTTTCCCATGGCGGAAGCGGCGCAATCCGCGCCATACTCCGGCATGACAAAGCACATTGTGATCTACGGGCTGCAGCGGCCCGGCCGCGACATCTTCTACGTCGGCCGAACCACCAACCTGCAGCGCCGGCTCAATGAGCACCGGCGGGTTTTCAAAGGCCGCATCGACGCAATCATCCTCGAAGTGGTCGAGGCCTCTGAATGGCGCATCGCCGAGCACGCGTGGATAGAGGCGTTCCGCGACGCGGGTCTGACCATTGCCAATCGCACCGAAGGCGGTGATGGCGTCGAGACGCTAAACGCCAACCAGCTCGCCGCCCTCGCTAAAGGCCGCAGACCCCACACCGAAGAAGAGCTGCGCAAGATGAGCGCCGCTCAAAAGGGCAAGCGCAAGAACTGGTCAGCCGAAGGCGCCCAGCGCGTCGCCGAGAATTGGATCAAACCCGGCACCAAGCCGTGGAACACCTTCACACCCGACATGACCGAGGCGGGGAAAGAGGCGATCCGGCAGCGCATCATTGCCAATCGAACCGACGAAAGCCGGCAACGAATGAGCCAAGGTTCGCTGAAGGCCAATCAGTCTTGGTCAAATTACACAGCCGAGGAGCGCGCTGCGCGCGGTAGGCGTATCTCGGTAGTGCTAAAAAACTCCGCCAGACTGAAAGAAGCCAACGCGCGCAAAGGCCCGGCTGCGAGTGCGCAGATGAAGGCATGGTGGGCCAACATGACACCCGAAGAGCGCGCGGAATTCATTGACAGCCGAACGGAAAAGCGATACCCGTATCTATTCCAAAAGTAGAAGCAATCTCGACTAAATCGCGCTTTCGGGAGGGGGAATATCCGGGAACCCGCCGTAGCGCAGCTGGTTCAGAAATGTGTTGGTGCAGGTCGTGAGCGTGTGATCGCAGCCCGGCAGCAATCGAAACTGGTCGCCGTCACTGACCGGGAAGATCCACGGCTGCAGGTAAAAAACCGCACTCGGGCTCTGCGAGGAGTCGAGCTTGCCGATCGTGCGCGTGTAACCGGCATTCTGCCCGGTGAGACCGGTGATCGAGCCATTGTCGTAAGCCGTCAGTGGGCTCGGCACAAAGCTCGTGTAGATGACGTTTTGCGAGGAGTTGCCGGTTGCCGCGGTCGTCACCGCGCCGATGCCGGTCGAGACACCGAGCGCATTTCTGCCGTCGTAGCGGTCATAGCCGCACATGCCGATCGTATTGCCGCTCGCGTCGACCTGGCCAAAGATGTGCGTGCACGCCGCCTGGAACAGGCGCCGCGGCATTTGCACGGTCAGCAGATCGGTAAGGCTGTTGACGTGGATGTGGGTCTTGGTGCGGCCGATCTCGACGTCGCCGACCCGGCCATAGAAGCGGCTGATCGTGCCGACGACGGTCGCCGGCGGTGTGATGTAGGCGCGCCACACACTACACCAGGCGCCGTCAAACAGACCCGCCCACAGCGCCTTCTGCCAGGTCAATGTGCCGCCGAGACCGAGCTCGTCGTTCGGGCCGGGATAGACGGTGATGTCGATATGGCCGACTTCGACACCGACCTTTTCGATGATCTTGGTGCGCTCGAGCGGCGGTCCGAGGATGAACGGGTAACTCGGAAAGTCGGTGTTGGGCGCCGGCGCGTTTAGTGGCTGCTGCCAGGCCGAATAGCGCAGGATCTCGCCGCCCTCCAGCGAGAAGGTATAGAGGTCGGCCATCTTGACATTGACGTCCGGCCCCCAGCTCGCCAGCAGGGCTTGTAGTGCAGCTGTGGCGGGGCGCATGTCACAGCACCACCGAGGTCAGTTTGACTTGCTTGATTTCCCAAAACCCATTGGCGAACTCCTCGAAATCGAGCGCGTCGGGGAAGTACACCCGGAAGTAATAGGTAAAGTCGGCGGTGATCGTCGGTTGCGAGCCAGTGAACGTGCCGGGCAATGTGATCAGCCCGGTCGTCGGGTCGACGCTCCAGCCGCTCTGCGGCGTGCCGTTAAAGTAGATGTTGCTGACCGCGTTGGGCGCGATGATGTTTTCGGCAAAGCCGCCGGGCGCTACGGTGCGCACCAATTGCACAGTGGTCACCCAGGTCAGGTTGATGGTGGCGCCGGTACCGGTTCCCCCGCTCACCGCCGAGCTGGTAGGCACAGTCCAGTAGACGCCGGCATTGATCTCTTGGAGCCCGGTGATGCCGCCTGATCCGTCGACTGAGGTGACGCTCCACGTCGCCGGTGTGCCCGGACCGGTGCCGCCGGTCGCGGTGACGATGTCGCCCGCGACATACGAGTTGCCGGGATTGCTGATCGAATAGCTCGCCACTGAGCTCGTCGCCAGCGGCAGTACCTGGCCGGTGACACTGTTGTCGGTCGGGTCGGCCAGCAGAAACGCGTCAAAGGCGCCGCCCGATGAATTGAAGAAATCCATCATCGTGCGCAGCTCGGTGGGGCTCGTGTAGGAACACCACGGAAAGTCGTGCAGCACCGCGTAGATCAGTTTGAAGGTCCACACCGGGTTGACGTAATCGGAGGTGCGCAAGGTGCGGCCACTGACCGCGCGCTGCATGCGCGTCGCCCAATTCGGCGTCTTGGTCACCGCATAGGCGAGACCCGGAAAAACAGGATAGACCCTCTGCGACATAGCTCAGGTCTCCCGGTCCTGTGATAGCTGCGTGAAACAAGGCCGGCGGCACGAAGCCTTGTTTTAATTTTCGGTGCGAATCCGAGTCGGTTTCGGTGCTAATCCGGTGCTGTACCGCGCTGTACCGCGCGGTGCAGGGTCAGCCGTTGGGCGTGTAGCGGCTGCCGTTGCGGTGCGCGCGGTAAAGCGCCTTGCCGATCGTGTCCGAGTGCGCCATCAGGAATTGCGCACCACTGCGGCTGTCGATCGCCGAGAGATGCACATGCGTATCGCCATAGGTGACCGACGGGCTCGAAGTGGTAGGCGCACCGCCGCCCATCGCGCGCAGGCCTGCGGCATAGCTCGACGGGATGATCTGCTCGCCCTGATGCAGCATCCCCAGCATGTCGCGGTCGATCTCCCAGGCGCCCTGCGCGAAGTGTGGGACGCTCGGAACCATCATCCGCATGCTGAGGATCCGGCCGAGACCGCCCTCGGGCGGGGGCCCCGCCTGGAAGCTGCCGAGCAGGTTTGAGAGCCCACGCGACTCGCGGGCCGGCAGGACCATCTCCTGCGGGTGCGCGACGATGAGCCGGCCGCCCTTGCCGTCGGGCACCGCGCCGCCGGCGCCGACCACCATGCCGCCCGCGGCCGAGGGGACGACGCCGCCCTTCTCGAGGCCGAACAGGCCGCCGATCAGGCTGAAGATGCCGCCGAAGCCGCCGCCGCCGCCGCCACCGCCGCCGCCCAACAGCCCGCCGAGCTTGCCGAGCGCCGACAGCAGGGTCGAGCCGAGATTGGCGGTCGAGCTCGACGCCGTCTGCGCCGCCGGGGTGAGGTTGCCGACCGAGGTGGTCAGACCGTCGATGCTCGAGGCGGTGCTGGTGAACGACTGGACGTTCTCGCCGGCGCCGGTCAGGCCGCCGCTGAAATCCTGGTCGCCGGCAAAGGCGCTGCCGCCGCCGGTCGGGATATTGGTGCTGCCAAGCCCGGGCACGGCCCCGCCGCCGGCCGTCTTGGCTTGCAGCGCCTGGGTGTTTTGTTGCGTCGCGTGGGTGTTTTGTTGCGTCGCGGTGTCGAGCGAGGCAGACGACCCTTTGCCGCCGCCACCGCCGAACAATTTCGACAAGCCGGCGAGCGCGCTGATGCCGGCGAGCGCCGCCGGGAGGAACGACAGGTTTGAGCTCGGGTTGGCCTGGTTGAGCGCCGGATGGACCGAGCCCTGGGTCTGCGTGGTGATGCCGCCTCGGGTGAACACCGTGCCGGGGCTCGAGGATGCCGGCGTGCCACCGCGGCGATTGAACAGCCCCGCCGAGGCAGCAATTCCGCCGATCGCGAGTAATGGCCCCAGCAGCCCCAGCAGACCGCCACCTGACGACGAGCCTGTGGTGTCGCCACCAGTGTTGGCACCAGCTCCGGCAGCAGGGGTAGGTGCCTGCTGCTTGGCTTGGGCGCTGTCCTGCGTCGCCTTGGTGTCGTCCTCGACCGCCTTGGTGTGGTCCTGCGTGGCTTTGGCGCCGGCCTCGTGCTCACGCGTGAGCATGCCTTCACCGCCAAACGGCCCCGGTGGTGCCGGCAGACCGTAGAACTCTTCAAAGGAAAGCGGCGAAGGCCCCGATGGTGTTCCGGGTGGGCCTGATATGCCGGCCCAGCCCTGCGAGCCGCCGGCGGGTGGCATCTCGTTGCCCGGTCCGGTGATGACCGGCTGCTGCTGCCACGGCGGGGGCGGGGGCGGGATCGGTGCGCTCGCCGACTGTACTGCCGGGAGGGCTGTCTCGAGCGTATTCGCGGCCGCAATGCTGGGCCGGGTCGACATCGACACATCCGGCCCGAGGCCGTGCGTGCGGATATATTCGGCGAGTTCTGGCCCTTGCAGTTCGCCCTCATTAAGCGGCGTGATTTTCAGCGCTTGGAGCACTGCCAGCCAACCGATGCGCGGGAGAAGCGACGCCTCAACAGCATCATCGGATGTCGAGGCGCCGGGTTCGTTACCCGGACCGCCTTCGGCAACTTGCTGCGGCGGCACCGCTGCCGTGTTCGCCTCGATCTTCGTGGCGAGAATATCGGCGAGCGGTTTACCGCTCTGCACATCGCCGAGCAGATCATTGCCGGTCTTCGCCTTGTAGCCGGCGCTGGCCTCGTCAACGATCGCTTTGAGCTCGGGGTTGTCGAGGGCGCCCTTTAGTCTTAGCCCCGGCCCGATGGCACCAAGTCCGCCGTCGGCCGCCGACGTCAAATCAGCCCGCAGGTCGGCGCCGCCGGTTACTCGGCCGTAGAGGGGTGCCGCCTTATCAAGATACGCACCCAGAGTGGTCGCGGCGGCGGGTTGCCCGGTCGATGCAGAGGGGGGGGCTGCAACCACCGGTAACCCGCCACCGGACGTCGTGGCCGGTGTCGCCAATGGGCTTCCGGCTATGGCTCTGATGTCGGTTGGAACTGGCTGTTCCCCGCTGCGGATGCGGGAAACCGTGCTCATCCCCTCGTCGGCTTCCTTGTGGCCGGGATTGACCTCGCCGTGTCCGAAGACCGAAGTGCGCGGATCGTAGCCCCAACGCGCGGCGCGCTCGCCGATCAGCCGCGCCGCCGCTTCGCGCTGGATGGGCAGGACATCGCGGTCATTGGCCGCGATGATTTCCACACCCTCCATGTTGGCGTTGGACTTGCCTTCGCCGACCGGACCCCAGCCGGTCTTGATGTGCCGGCCCTCGGCGCCTTCCGGCAATGTGCGATAGGTTTGCCCGGAGCGGTCAATGACGAATTGCGAGGCGACGTCGCGCTCTTGGAAGGTACGGATGATGTCGTCGACGTTCTTTCCGCCACCGGTGTGGTGGACGATCATCCCCTGGACGTTTCCCAGGGTTCCGTACTTGTTGCCAAAGCCGAGTGCCGCGGTCTTGTCGATGATGTCCGAGGATGGTGCAGCAGCGAGCTGGGTGCCGCCGCCGGCCACTGCGCGGTCGTAGGCGGCCATCGCCTGCTCGACCGCCTTCGGGTTCTCTTGTTGGACGATCGCCTGCGTCATCGCGCGGCGCACGTCCGGGTTGCTGAGATCGACCGTCTCGCCCGGCGCAATGCCGGTGCGCTCAGAGGCGCGCTTGATCAGCTCGGCGGTGTTGTTT
>Ga0182032_10001058_pt1 | contig 12030 bp, 12 predicted proteins | sample tim00Cox00000000_FD_125970 | JGI IMG/M metagenome (GOLD analysis project Ga0182032, IMG submission 125970) | Lab enrichment of tropical soil microbial communities from Luquillo Experimental Forest, Puerto Rico - timezero.00C.oxic.00.000.000 | ecosystem: Environmental > Terrestrial > Soil >... | reverse complement strand
TCTGAATCGGCTGAGGCCGTTGAAACCAGGACTTTCCAGCCGACGGCGAGATTGAAAATGATGAGCAGGGCAAGGAAGCCGAGCAAAAGTTTGCGCTTCATCGAAACTGAATCAGGCAGCGTCTTTGTCTTGCTTTCTTCGAATCAAGGGCGCGCGCTTGCCCTCGACAACAGCGCGATTGACCACAACGTCCGCGACATCCTCGCGGCTCGGAACGTCATACATGACATCGAGCATGATCTTCTCAAACATCGAACGCAGAGCACGGGCGCCGGTGCCTTTCGTAACGGCCTGCTGCGCCAACGCGCGCAGGGCATCACGGGTAACGACCAGGTTTACCCCCTCCATCGCCAACAACTTGGTGTACTGCTTGACCATCGCGTTTCGGGTCTCGGTCAAAATCAGCATCAACTCATCTTCGGTCAATGCGTCGAGCGCCGTTACGATCGGCAATCGTCCGATGAACTCCGGAATCATCCCAAAAGAGAGCAGGTCCTCCGGCTCGGTATTCCTCAGCATTTGATCGGTTCGGTCCTCGGACGAAGGTATCTGTGTCGCATGGAAACCGAGGACCTTGCTGCCCAGTCGCCGGCTGATGATCTTATCCAGGCCAACGAACGCCCCGCCACAGACAAACAGGATCTTTTCGGTATTGACCTGGATATATTCCTGGTGGGGGTGTTTGCGGCCTCCCTGCGGCGGAACGTTGCAGCTGCTGCCCTCCAGAATCTTCAACAAAGCCTGCTGAACGCCCTCTCCTGATACGTCTCGGGTGATACTTACGTTGTCTGTCTTCCTGCCGATTTTGTCGATCTCGTCGATGTAGACGATTCCGATTTCCGCCCTTTTGACATCGTAATCGGCATTCTGCAGCAAACGCAAAATGATGTTTTCTACATCCTCGCCAACATAGCCGGCCTCGGTCAAAGTCGTTGCGTCGGCGATGCAAAATGGTACGTCGAGAATCTTTGCGAGGGTACGCGCCAAGAGCGTTTTTCCTGATCCGGTAGGCCCGATAAGCAGGATGTTGCTCTTTTCGATCTCGACGTCTGCGTAGGGATCCATCGACAGGTCTTTTGCGCTGCCGGCTTGAAGGATGCGTTTGTAATGGTTATGAACAGCAACCGACAAAACCTTCTTCGCAGATTCCTGGCCGACAACATATTGATCGAGCTGTCGTCGGATTTCAGCCGGTTTGGGAACGCGAAGGCCCGTCGTTTGCCGTCGGGCGTCCTCATTCAGCTCTTTGTCTAAAATGCCCTTACAAACGTTGATGCAATTATCGCAAATATAGACACCGGGTCCCGCAATCAACTTGCGCACCTCTGCATGGCTCTTTCCACAGAAAGAGCACATCGTGAGGTTTGAAGCACGCGCCATGTTTCCTTTTATTCGTCTGAAGCTCTTAGATCTTAAGAAGTCAAAGCACTCTCCGCATGAACAGGCAACGTTTCCGGAGACACATCCTTTCGCGATTTTACAACTTCATCCACAAGCCCGTATTCTTTGGCCTGCTGGGCACTGATCCAATAGTCTCGGTCCGAGTCAATCTGGATTTGCTCCTCCGTCTTGCCGGTGTGATGTGCCAGAATGCCGATAAGCCGCCTTTTTAGTTTAAACATGTACTCCACTGTGCGCTCGACATCGCTTGCACTGCCCTGCGCACCACCGGAGACCTGGTGGATCATGATGTCGGAGTTCGGTAGCGCGTGGCGCTTGCCCTTGGTGCCGGCTGTCAGCAGAACTGCCCCCATGCTCGCAGCGATGCCCACACAATAGGTGGCAACATCGCATGTCACAAATTGCATTGTGTCATAAATAGCCAGCCCCGCCGTGACGGACCCCCCCGGTGAGTTAATGTACAAATTGATATCCCGCTTCGGATCTTCCATCTGCAGAAAAAGCATTTGAGCCACCACCAGGTTCGCCACGTGGTCATCAATCGCGGTGCCGATAAACACAATCCGATCCTTCAGCAAACGGCTGTAAATGTCGTAACTCCGCTCGCCTCTCCCCGTCTGCTCGATCACCATCGGGACCAGAAGATTTTGCGGACCATGAAAATGATTGGACATGTGAACTTGGATCTCTCGATCAGCTGTTTACCAGCCCCTCGGAACTGATCTCGATGTTAGCATTCGAGGTTAGGAAATCAAGGACCTTGCCGATCAGCACTTGCTCTCGCACCTGACCGGTCGCTCCCTTTTCTTCCAGTTCCGACATCATCTTTGCGTGGGTCGTCCGGTATTGATCCGCGAGTTGTTCAACTCGATGCTTGAACTCTGCGGCGCTGACCTCCATGTTCTCTCTTTCCGCGATTTTCGTTAATATAAAGTTCCCTTTCAATCGTTCCTTAGCGTTGCGCGATGCAGCGTGGACAATATCCTTCTGGTTCTGACGAAGCACTTCCTCCGTAATGCCGCGCCGCTGATTCTCCTGGACGATCTCCGACATGATGCGAAGGGTCTCATCCTTCACATAGCTTTGCGGCAACTCACATTCCACGCGTGAGACGAGGTAATCAATGATCTGGTTGTGCTTAATGGTCTCGGCGAGCCGCTTTTTGTCGGAGGTCATCTCCTCTTTCAAGACTGCGTGGAGTTGGTCGAGCGTAAGTCCAGCGCGGATCTGGCTAGCAAACTCGTCGTTAACTTCCGGAAGCCGCATGTTCTTGACCGCCTTCAGTGCGACGTTGAAATGGAGAGCTTTGCCGGCCAGCTCGCGAACCGGGTGGTCGTCCCCGACAGCAAGGCCAAATTCCCGTGTCTCACCCGGGCGCATACCGACCAACTCATCGCTAAACCCCTTAAAGAACGTGTTTTCATCCAGTTTAATCCAGAAGGCCTGACCACCGCCGAGCATCCGTGGAACCTTGGGATAAACTTCCAATAAAGGCCGGTTATCCGCCAGGGTCGCGTAATCGATAACTGCGAAATCGCCGAGCTCTAGGGTCCGATCCTCCACCTCGGTAAATGTGGCGCGGCTTTCTCGCAATTTTTCGATCGCTTTCTGAATTTCTTCCTCTGTAACTTCGATACGAGGGGCTTTCACAGGTATGCCTTTGTACTCCGGCAACTCGAACTCGGGCGCGGTGATCAATGTCGTGGTAAACCGCAAGGTTTTGTCGGAATCAAACTCGACATCATCCACGTTGGAAATTGATAAGACCTTAAGCCCCTTTTGGCGAATAGCCTCGCCCGTCGTTTCTGATACCAGCTTATTGGTTACCTTTTCTTGAATCTGCTTTCGAAACTTGGCTTCGACGACACCCGGGGGAGCCTTTCCCGGTCGAAATCCGGGAATTCGGGCAACCGCCCTGACCTCTTGAACGACCTTGCTCCATTCCTTCGTTACGCGGTCTGGCGGCAATTCTATTCGGAGGGAGGCGATGCAATTTGGCAAAGTCTCTACTTCAACGTTCATGAAAATCCATGCTCGGATAAGGAAAGAACTTGACTCATCTGCAACCGGTTTTGCTTTTCCAGGATTCTAGCGAGGCCGCGCCTCAGACCGGCGAGGCTTAGGGGTATCAAGGTCGGGTTGGGAGCAGCGTCGACGTGGTGAAGCGGCCCCGCTTTTGCGGGACCGAAATTTGTAAAAGTTAAAGGTCGGGGCAAATCCCCGCTCCCGATAGCCATATCGCGTTTGGGTTTTGATTCGTGTTCGCGTATAGAACTGGTCTTGGAATTCAGCACCTTTGGGTTCCGCGGTCCCGCTTGTAGAATCCTTGAAAAGCAAAGCAACCGAATGACTAACGTGCGGGCATGGGAAAAAATTTGACTCATCTGCAACGAGTTTTGCTTTTCAAGGATTCTAGTGCCGATCACAATCGCGCGCAACGGCATCACCTTTGCTGTGAGACGCTACCGCTAAAACCCGATGTCTCTTACCCACGATTCGACTTCGGACTCCTCGACCGGTCCCACAAGCCCGAGGCCCATTTTTTCGGGAGCAAAGCAGATGTTCGCGACCTCCTGAACCTGTTCGGCGGTTACATGCCTGAAGCACGCCTGCACCTCATCAGGATCGATAACATAACCGTAAGCAAGCAACGATTCCCCCATCCACATGATCTGATTGGTCGTGCTTTCAAGTCCCAGTTCATTTTGGCCGACCGTATATTCCTGCGACTGACGAAGTTCCTTTCTGCAAGGAGCTCTGCTTCGAAGCTTATCTAACTCCTTGTGAATTGCACGCAGGGCGCTTCGCAATTTGTCGGGTTCCAGTCCGACGCTTATGCTCACCAAACCTGAATCTGCCAAAACCAGAGTACCGCTATAAACTGAGTAGCAGTAAGCGTAACGTTCCCGGAGTTGCTGAAATAACCGCGAGCTCATGTTCTCACCCAGGATCACGCTTAATAACTTCATTGCGTACCTGCGATCGTCCGTCCGGCTCATTGCATGATATCCGAGCGCTAGATGCGTTTGCTCTGTCGCGTCCTTTGCGATCAGGATACGCCGGTCCCGTTGCACTTCGTTCCAGGGTTGAAAAACAGGGGGTTTTCCTTCCGGCAAAGCTTTCAGCCTGTCCTTGAAATATCTGACTACGTCCTCATGGCAACAATTGCCTGCTACTGTCACGATCGTGTTATTGCCGTTGTAATTTTTCTCGAGAAACTTGAGCAGATCCTCCCGGTGAATACGCGAAATGGATTCGATCGATCCGGTCAGTGGCCGGCCCAGGGCGTGACGCGGCCACATTGCCTCCGTCAGCAACTCCTGGGAAAACTGGCCCGGGTGATCCCTGCACATCATGATTTCTTCGCGTATCACTTCCCGCTCGCGCTCGATCTCGTCTTCAGCCAAAAGTGAATGAACGTACATATCGCAAAGCACGTCGGCCAAAGCGGGCAAATGCTGACAAGCTGCCTTTGCGTAAAAGCAGGTGTGATCTTCCGTGGTGAATGCATTGATGAACCCACCAACACCTTCGACTTCCTCCGTAATCTGTTTCGCCGACCTTTCTGAGGTGCCTTTGAAAAGGAGATGTTCAATGAAATGCGAGATCCCGCACAAATTTTCGGGCTCGTGCCGGCCCCCAACGGCCACCCAGATGCCGACGCTCACGCTTTTCATCTCGGGCATCGGCCGGGTGGCAATCCGGACCCTGTTCTCCAAAATAGTTGTTCGATACTGCATGCTGATAATGAACCGGGTTTCGCAGAAGTTGGTTAAGGCTCGCGCCCGGGTAATACGCCTAAAGGCTAAACTCTCCTAAGTTGATCAGTTTTTCCGCAAAATCCAGGTCCCGAGGAAAAGTAATTTTTATGTTCCAATCTGGATTCTGCAGTAATTGAACGGGATAACCGGCCTCCTGTAGAGCTGAAACTTCGTCGGTCACGGTACGACCGGACTCAATAATTCGTCTGTAGGCATGAGCCAGCCACTGCGTCCGGAAAACCTGTGGGGTCTGCATACCCCATAAGCCTGTACGGTCAACGTTATCGGTAACACTACCAGCCGCATCAACCCGCTTTAGAGTTTCCACGATGGGCGCGGCAAGCGAGATCGCGCCCGCTTCCCGCGCCAGAACCACCGCCTGCCTGATCAGAGCCGGAGACACCAGGGGCCGCGCTGCATCATGCACCGCTACAATTTCACTGGACTCCGACAGGTGAGTAATACCATTCCACACCGAATGATGACGCTCCTCTCCGCCGTCCACAATCTTGTTAATCTTTTTGAAGCCAAACGTTCGCACAATTTGTTCGAATTCCAAACGCCTATCCGGACGAATAACAAGGGTCACTTCATCGATAAGATCGCATTTTTCAAATCGATCCAGTGAATGGGCTACCACCGGCTTCCCGCGCAGAAGGCTCGTCAGCTTGTCCAGCCCCATTCGCCGGCTGCTTCCCGCCGCAACAATAATCGCAGAATTCACGAAAGAATCCTCTGCACCGCCTGACTTAGTACCTTGCCCTCCACCCTTCCGGCTGCTTTTTCGGTTGCGACCTTCATGACAGCTCCCATCTGAGCTTTCGATGTCGCCCCGACTTCTTTAATGGCCTCTCTGACAAGCTGCTGAATTTCGTTTTCTGCGAGTGGCGCGGGAAGATATTGGCTTAAATAGTCGATCTCCCTTCTCTCCTTCGCTGCCAAATCGGGTCGCCCACCTTTTTCGAAGCCTCGAACTGATTCCTGGCGCTGCTTCAGCTGCTTACGAATGACATTCAACGCATCCAGGTTGCCTAGTTTACCCCCGGCCCCATGCTTTTCGATAGCCATATTCATCAGCGCCGATTTCGCCATTCTCAATGCCGATAACTTATCCGCCTCTTTTGCGCGCATCGCTTCCTTGATGTCGGCATCGATTCTTTCCTGGATAGTCATGAACCGAGTTTAGCGCCACAGGATCATCCTGCAACCACACTCAGGACAGGAATTTCTCTGGAAATCCACGCAACGCCGGTTAAATGTCCCGCTTTATGCGCAAGGTTGTCTTGTTCGCGCCTGTCCTGCTGTTTTTGGCATCCCTTACCAGGTTGGAGGCCAGCGTCTATCTTCCCTACTCGCGGGTTTTCAGAGGTAATGCAGAATTTGACGCCCTGGTTCAACAAGCTCGAAGGCAGAGCTGGCGTTCACTGCCGCTTGGAGACCGAACAGTCGCAGTCGGCCGAGCCTTGCTTGGGACGCCCTACGTTAACTACACCCTGGAGATTGATGATCATACCGAGTCCCCGTCCGTGAACCTTAATGGCGTCGATTGCTGGACCTTCTTCGAGATCGCGCTGGGATTTGCGCGGATGCTTGAAGTGAAGGCTGACAACTATACCCCGCAGGATCTCCTTGCGATGATCGAACTTGACCGGTATCGGAACGGTCGTTGCGATGGCAAATACACAACCCGACTTCACTTTTTGGAGGATTGGATCTACGACAACGAGCGACGCGGATTGGTCAAGAATCTGACGCCTTCACTCGGAGGTGTCCCTATGCGAGGTCGTTATCTGAATGAGATGAGCCGCTATTGGCGAAGTTCGCGCTACCTCCGAAATAACCCCGAGCTGGTTCCCGAAATGCGCCAGATCGAGAATGGGATTTCGAGCCGGACAATATATCACATCCCCAAGGCCGCCGTTCCCCGCATTGAATCGAAAATTCAAAATGGCGACGTGATTTGCATCAGCGGAAACGGGCCGGAAGGATTTACTGAGCATGTGGGCCTGGCTTATAGAGATCGGCTAGGCGCGCTCCATTTTATGCATGCGTCGAAGGACGAGCGGCGGGTGATAATCGACCTACCGCTCCACAGTTATCTCTATCGTTACAGGAAGTTCGCAGGAATCATGGTCGTTCGGCCGCAAGAAGTCGCCCACTCCAACCTGGCTGCGCTGATTGAGAGGACCCGATAGAATCCTTGAAAAGCAAAACTGTTTACGGATGAGTCAAACTTATCCTTATCCGCAGGGCAAAGCGTTGCTTAGTTTTACTTTTCAAGCGTTCTAATATATGTTCAAATGAGTATGGCTGCGACACCTTCTACAATGACAGATTTAGGTCGCGGAGCGTCCCCGTTCGCTCTGCCAAGCGTGTTAGATGGAGAAACCGTATCCCTGGATTCTTTCCACGGGCGCAAGGCGCTGCTGGTGATGTTTATTTGCAAGCATTGTCCCTACGTGATGCACGTAAAGCCGGCTTTGATTCAGCTGGCCACAGACTTGTCGCATCATTCGCTGGGAATTGTCGCGATCAGCTCTAACGATGCCGAACGCTATCCCGATGACAGCCCGGAGCGGTTAGCCGAACTTGCAGAAGAACTTCCTTTTCCTCTCCTTTTCGACGAGAGCCAAGAAGTTGCGAAAGCCTATCGCGCGGCATGCACTCCAGACTTCTTTCTGTACGATGCGGATCGCCGCCTCGTTTACCGTGGACAGCTTGATGACAGCCGGCCCGGTAACAGCAGGCCGCTTACGGGACGCGATCTTAGAGCCGCAATCACTGCGGTATTGACCTGTTCGCCGGTAAATCCGGACCAGCGTCCGAGCGTTGGATGCAGCATAAAATGGAAGCCAGGAAATGAGCCGGACTACTTTTGAGTCTTGAGTTTTCAAAAAGCAGGTGCTTGCTCGTTTCGGGACAAGTGAGAGCGCCTTTCGTTGAACTATGGCATCGGAACTACCACTGATTCATGGCCGGGGAGCTACACTCAACCCCGCGAATCGATTCGAAGCGCTCCACTGCGAGTCCGACGAATGGTGCGAGTCCGAAGCCGCTCAACCGAAGATCCAAACCCAGTTTCTGCGGGATGATTCGCAAACGGTCATTTCCTACAATAACAGTCCGGACGTGGGATTCGATGCGAGCCTGAATCCGTACCGAGGGTGCGAACACGGTTGCGCTTACTGTTATGCGAGGCCCACGCATGAATACCTGGGCTTCTCCGCCGGTTTGGATTTTGAAAGCCGAATCTTAGTGAAGAGCGGGGCTCCGGAACTGCTCAGATTGGAATTGGGGCGCAAAACATGGAAACCGCAATGCCTGGTCCTTAGCGGCGTGACCGATGCTTATCAACCGGTCGAAAAAAAGCTGAAAATCACGCGGGGCTGCCTGCGGGTTCTGGCCGACTTTCGGAACCCGGTCTATATTGTCACGAAAAATCATCTGGTGACTCGGGATGCTGATTATCTAGCCGAGCTGGCCGAAGTTAAGGCTTGTGGAGTAGCGATTTCCATTACGAGCATGGATCCGGATCTGACGCGCCTGCTAGAGCCGAGAGCTTCGATTCCATCATTCCGGCTCCAAGCAGTGGCAATGCTTCGGAAGGCGGGAATTCCTGTTGGCGTAAATGTTGCCCCTATCATCCCCGGACTGAACGACCATGAAGTGCCCAATATACTCAAGGCTGCGTCGGACGCCGGCGCGCAGTTTGCCGCATACACGGTCGTCCGGCTTCCGCTCGCGGTCGCACCCATCTTCGTTACCTGGCTTGAAACGCACTTTCCCGAGCGAAAAGAGAAAGTGCTCGGCCGGATCCGCTCCATGCGTGGGGGCAAGCTGAACAGCTCCGAGTTCGGCGCTCGGATGCGTGGTGAAGGACCGATCGCTGCAGAAATCCGGCAGTTATTTAGGGTGAGTTGTCATCGTTTCGGTCTGGATCGTGAGCGTGCTGAAATCAGTGTTGGCGCGTTTCATCGCCTTTCACCGGAGCAGCCGGAGCTCCCGTTGTAGATTCAGCAGCGCCGAGCAAGCGGAGCCCTCCAGTCAAGGTTGGTCAGCATAGATCTAGAGATCGGTCCGGGATTCGGGATTTGGAGTTCGAGGTTCAGAGTTCGGAGGTCCTTCTGACTGCTGGACTTCTGACTGCTGGACTTCTGACTGCTGGACTTCTGACTGCTGGACTTCTGACTGCTGGACTTCTGACTGCTGGACTTCTGTATTTTGTATTCTTCGGATCCGTATTCTCTGGATCCGGTCCCTCGCGGCCGCCGTGACCCGAAGTCAACACCATTTCACGGCTACGACGGAGCGTAGCCCTCCAGGGAATCGGCCGGCAATGGCCCATCAGGTCCTGGCAACGATCAGCGGTGGAGACCCGGCGATGCGGTTTGGGGTTTGGAGCTTGGGGTTTGGAGTTCGGTGTTCGGGGTTCGAGGTTCTTCTGTCTTCTGACTTCTGTATTCTGTGTTCTGTCTTCTCCGGATTAATGTCTTCACTACTCGCCATTAAACGGTAATGTTCGCCACCATGAGCGACGGAACGCCCGCGATCGGGGTCATAGGAGGCAGCGGTCTGTATCAGATCGACGGCCTGGAAAGACCAAGGGAGATCACGCTGGAGACACCTTACGGTAAGCCATCCGACAGTCTAATGTCCGGGCTGATCGCGGGGCGACAGGTGTATTTTCTGCCACGCCACGCGCGCGGTCACAGGTTGCTCCCAACCGAGTTGAACCATCGGGCAAATATCTTTGCATTGCGATCGCTGAACGTACGATGGATCATCAGCGTGGGAGCAGTCGGAAGTCTTCAAGAAAAATACGCGCCGCGAGATATTGTTCTGCCTTCACAGTTTTTTGACCGGACAAGCCAGCGGCCGAACTGCACATTCTTTGGAGGCGGCATTGTTGCCCACGTAGGTTTCGCGGATCCCGTAAGCGCCGGATTGCGTGACATTATCGCTCGGCAAAGCGCGGAACTCGGTTACACCGTCCACAATGGTGGAGTCTATGTGAACATGGATGGGCCGGCATTTTCGACCCGTGCGGAATCGGAGTATTATCGGAAGATGGGATTCGACGTAATCGGGATGACCAGTGCGCCTGAGGCCAGGCTGGCACGTGAAGCCGAGATTTCGCTTGCCTCAATGAGCTTCGTAACCGATTACGACTGTTGGAAAACCGAAGTTGAACCGGTGAGTGCCCAGACGGTTATCGGACACTTGCTGGCAAATGCAGATGCGGCTAGAAAAATCCTTCCCAAGGTCATTCAAAATATTCCTTTGGAGCCAAGCTGGCCTGAACATCGCGCGCTGGATTTCGCCCTCATTACAGATCGAAAGCTCTGGCCGGAAGCGACGGTCCGGAGACTTGAAATAATTCTCAAACGTTTTTTATAATTCTATGCGTCTTGGCCTGATCATTTTATTTTGGTTTCTGGGCGGGCTCATTGGACAGACCCAAGAAGCACAACCAAGTCCTGCACCTGATGAAACACCGGCAAAGCCTGCCACCTATGCTCAAGCACACGTCGATCAGCCATTCATCGCGATGACCTTCGACGATGGGCCCAGTGCGGAAAATACACCGCGTCTGCTCGAAATGCTGAAACAGCGCAACATCAAGGCTACCTTCTTCCTGATCGGGCAGAATGCTGCTTCTAACCCTGAGATTGTTCGGCGCATCCTCGCAGAGGGTCATGAAATTGGAAATCATTCCTGGACGCATCCACAGCTCTCAAAGCTCTCAGACGAGAGAGTCACCACGGAAATCACAAAAACCCAGGAGGCCATCAAGAGCGCAAGCGGGTTTACGCCGACGCTGCTACGGCCGCCCTACGGAGCGATCACACCCCGTCAGCGCGCGTGGATTGAGAATCAGTTCGGGCTCAACATCATTCTCTGGTCCGTCGATCCGTTCGACTGGAAGAGGCCCGGTGCTTCGGTCATTACGCAGCGAATCCTCACTCAGGTTCGTCCAGGGGCAATCATTTTGTCTCACGACATTCACAAACAGACGATAGACGCAATGCCGGCGACGCTCGATGGCCTCATTCGCAAGGGTTACAAGTTCGCGACCGTAAGCCAATTAATCGCGATGAATAAACCGAAACCGTCGCCATCCCCTGTCGCCAAATCCGAGGTGGGACAAGCAAATTCTCCGAAATCCGCAAAAGAGGGGACCAGGGCATCAGACGTGCACGTGCCAGGCGGGGAGCACGTGGAGGAAACACCCTCTCCTTCGCCAGCTTCTGCTCTGAAGCTTCAGTAGGACTAGCGAGGTGGCTTCACTCAACAACGCCATTCCCAAACCGACCACGCTACCCCTAGGTCTCAACGTTTCAATACGCGGCTCTGGCTAATGACTGATGTCCGATTACCGAAGAAACTTGACTCATCCGCAGCCAGTTTTGCTTTTCAAGGATTCTAGCTTACCCCAAAATGGTTGTTGAGAAATACCTCGAATTGCGCGCTCGGCTTGGAACTGCGCTCAAGTCCCTGGTGGCGCTGGCCAATGAAATCGGTGCGCCTGAAGATACTCTTCAAAATATTCAGAATCTGGTGGCCAACCTCAACCAACCTTTTCTGTTTGTGGTGGTTGGAGAGGTAAAGGCCGGCAAGTCGTCGCTATTGAACGCATTATTTGGTCGGGAGTTCTGCAAAGTCGACGTCTTGCCCGCCACGGACCGGATCTATATCTTCAAATACGGCGAGTCCGACTACGACGTACAACTCTCTGAGCATCTTGCTGAGCGCCATCGGCCGATCGACTTTCTACGGGACTTCAACATCGTTGATACCCCCGGCACAAACACCATCGTCGTCAACCATCAGGAGATCACGGAGAACTTCGTGCCGATGGCCGATTTGA
>Ga0182032_10001051_pt1 | contig 12046 bp, 7 predicted proteins | sample tim00Cox00000000_FD_125970 | JGI IMG/M metagenome (GOLD analysis project Ga0182032, IMG submission 125970) | Lab enrichment of tropical soil microbial communities from Luquillo Experimental Forest, Puerto Rico - timezero.00C.oxic.00.000.000 | ecosystem: Environmental > Terrestrial > Soil >... | reverse complement strand
TCAGTGCGCGCCACTTTTCTCCAATAAAACAAAGGTGCGAATCGGATCGATCTCGTTCTAATGTGTAAGAGGATGCCCACTGACGCAGATGACGAGGTGTTCGAAAATCAGTGGCGCGACGATGCCCGCGCCGTTGCAGCGCGGTTTGACAACCTTTCCGAGTTGCTCACTTAAGCTGGCGGCCCGTCGAAATCAACGAACCGGCTTCAGGTAGTTCTGGACGGCCAGTTCCCCGATCTTTTTGCCCATGGTCTTGCCCACTACCGTGGAATTCCTGTAGTGAATTCCGCCGTAGATTCTTGCGAGCGAAACCTCTTCAGCGTATTCCGCGATGCTGGCCCATTTGTGCACCACGCCCGGCGCTGTCGGACTCGTCATCGTCAACGGATTCGGACCCGTTCCGAATTCGGATTCTAGCACCGCCCTTGCTACGCCGGAGTTGATGCAGTGGGCGCACGGATATTCGGGGTGTAGCGGCGTGTCAACCAGCGGTTCCCAGCCTGCGTCACAGGCCGTGGCGTCGTTCCCATCCATATCCCCGTTTCGGATCGCCGTAATCGGCCGCCAGAAATTAAAGGCGTACTTCGCGTCCAAAACCGCGATATAGGAGTCGGCGGCGGCCATCTCCACCAGCGCAAACAAGCGCGCGTTTTGGCTCAAGCTTCGCGCGGGAAGGGCCGCTAGTTGCCGCACGATGGGATCGTAGCTTTGGGGGCCCGTGATAACCCAGAAACGCGCCGTTTCCGATTGCTCGCTGGTTCGCTTGGAGCTTTTCTTGCCACCGATTTCTTTTATTTCGTTGTAATCGGCGGCCCATTCGGCGCTCGTCAACGCCGGGGGCGGACCGGGCCGGAACTGCGATCCGCGTTCCATCACCCAGGGCGTCACGCTTCCCCACTGCGCGCCAATTGGGAGAGGTGTCGCAATGTAGGTGCCCGGAGTAGTGACCGGCCGGTACGTGTTCGCTGCGTCGGCGCCGTCCGAGGCGCGCCATGCCAGGACCTTGGCCGCCACCTGTTCGCCTACTGCGATTCCTGCGTTCTTTCCCGGGCCATCTGGGATTTGCGCCAAAGAGGCCGCATACTCAGCGTCGAGAGCGGCTTTCTGTTCGGGAAACAGTGTCACCAAAGCCGCATGCGCCGCGGCCGCACCAGCCGCTTCGGGCGAACTGCCGGCCGGCGCCGACACTTTGAACTTGTAGGGCGTGTAGCGGCCCTCGATGGAATTAATGGCATCGAACATGGCCGAATGAACGATGGCCATGACTCGTGAGGCGGCGTGCGAAAATATCTTGGCTTCCAGCACCGCCGTGTTGGCCTTTTCGTTCCACTCGGTGACCACGTCGGCGGCGGACGCGGATGGGAAGATGATCGCGACACCGAGCAGAACATAAGTACGAAGCTGATTAACGCTCATGGGGACCTGCCTTTTGACGGGTCAAAACACCTCCTGGCAGAGTCAATTGTTTGGCTCCTCGCACAGGAGAACTTCTCCTTCATTACCAAGCAGGCCGCCGGGTCCGAGATTGGGCTGCCTTGGGCAGGAATCGTAGAAACATAGGTGTCTGGAAGTCCTTTGCGAAAGCTGGTATTTTGTTGTGGATTTCTTGGGTCGCTGTAAATGCCCGCGGTTCGACATTACGAATTTGGCTCCTTCCGCCTTGATCCGATTGGGGGCGTGCTATTTCGAGGTGGTGAGCGTCTGGCCCTGACGCCCAAAGCCATAGAGATCCTCACCCTCCTCGTCGAGGCTCAGGGAAGTCCAGTTACAAAAGAAGAGTTGCTCCAAAAGGTTTGGGGAGAAACCGTCGTAGAAGAGGCCAGTGTTCCGTGGCACGTTTCCGCGTTGCGACGGGCTCTGGGGGAAGCGCCGGACAGCCGGCGGTTCATTGAGACGATTCCGAAACGCGGGTACCGCTTTGTCGCGCCGGTGAGAACCATCCGAAATGGCGAGTCTCAGCCGCCCACAGCGGAACCGGTTCAGGGCAAAGTGCCGGCCCTAAACAGTCGCTGGGCCAAAACTAGCGCCCTGGTCGTGGTAGTGATTGCTGTTTTTCTTTCGGCAGGATACCCCTGGGCAAAGCGCTTTCTGGTGCGCCCCAAGTATCCATCCGGCAGGCAGATGATGGCTGTTCTGCCTTTCCAGAATCTCACTGGAGATCCGGCGCAGGAGTTTGTGAGTGACGGATTGACCGAAGAAATGATTACGCGCCTTGCAGCGCTGAATCACGCGGAACTGGGTGTAATTGCCCGCACGTCAGCCATGACCTACAAGGGCAGCAATAAATCCGTAGATCAGATCGGGCGGGAACTGGGCGTGAGCTATATCCTGGAGGGCAGCGTCCGGCGATGGGGCGACCGTGCGAGGATCAGTGTCCAGATCATCGAAGCGCGTACTCAAACTCACATCTGGGCAAGGAATTATGAGAGCGACGTTGGGGACATCCTGAAATTGCAAACTGATGTGGCTCAGGCCGTGGCACAGGAAATCAGCGTAACCCTGAGTCCCGGCGCCCGGGTGACGAGCGCAGAGCGTGCTGATCCCCAAGTCTATGAACTTTACTTGCGTGGTCGCCACGAATGGAACAAACGCACCGAGGCCAGCCTTGATAAGGCAATTACGTATTTCCAACAGGCGATCACCCGCGATCCAACCTACGCTCTGGCTTACAGCGGTTTGGCCCAAACCTACGCGATCCTGCCTTACTTCAGCAAAACTCCGGCGAACGAAACTTCTTCTAAAGCCAGGGCGGCGGCGGAACTTGCTTTGCAACTCGACGAGAGGCTCGCTGGCGCACACGGAGTTTTGGGTTTTACTGACACGATCTACTTGGACCTAGTCGGCGCGGAACGTGAATATAAGCGCGCACTGCAGTTGAATCCGAACGATCCAACACTGCACCATTGGTACTCCTTCGTTCTTTGGGATACCAACCGCCAACAAGAGGCGCTGGCCGAGCTGGAGCGCGCGCGCGAATTGGATCCCCTTTCGCTGGTGATTAATACGGACGAGGCTGCGCTGCTTTGCGTAGCGCAGCAGACAGACAAGGCGATCGAGTTACTGCAAAATGCCATCGAGCTGGACCCGACCTTTGCCGATGCTCACCGGACGCTTGCAATTGCCTATAGCCAAAAAGGATTAACCTCGCAAGCCATTTCCGAGGCTCGTCAAGGATTAGCGCTAGATCCAAACACGTCCGAGCAAGCGACCCTGGCATACGTGTACGCTGCAAGCGGGAAACAAGAGCAAGCGCGAAAACTACTGGCGGAACTGGCGCGTCGCCCGGGGATCTCACCGATCTACTTGTCATTTGTCTACGTGGGGCTTGGTGACAACGATCGGGCTTTGCAATGTCTGGGGCGGGCCTATCGCGACCGCGATTTCATGCTCACCAACATCGCGACGCAAACCATGCTCGATCCGCTTCGGCGGGATCCTGGATTCCAGGATTTACAGCGCCGCGTGTTCGAGGTTCCTCATTCCCAGCCAAAACTCTGGTAGTGTCGAGCTTCCCCCTCGAACAATGTTGAGCAGACCCGCCGTATCTTGTTGATTTTGAAGTCGGACGGAGTTTTCGAGAACGACATGTTAATCCGGCTCTTGGCCCATCACTTGAGCCAGAAACGAGGATTCAATTCTCTGGGTCTAATGTCGTCTTTGCTCGGAAGCGCGCTCTTTGGCATGTGCTACTAACGCGGTGAAGCGTGGATCGCCATGGAGTGAATCAAAATCCGGTTCTTTTTCGATCTTCAGGTCAATCCGCGGCTGCAGTCCGTGGTCGACGGCTTGCCGCAAAAGTGAAAGGGCCTCTTCGCGCCGCCCTCGTCGTGCCAGAACGCAGGCGAGATTGTAAGTCGTGAGAGCCGTCTCGGGCTGGTCTGGGCCCAGAACGCGTTTCTCAAGCTCAAGGGCTTGACGAAATCCATTTTCGGCCTCGTCGTAGCGGCCCATCTCCGCTTGGACAGCGGCCAAATTCATCATCGAACTAATGGTTCCAAGGTTTTCAAGCCCAAACACGCGACGTTGAATTTTCAAGGTTTCTTGCTCCAGCTGTTCGGCCTCAGCCAGCTTACCTTCGCGGCTCAGCGTGCCCACCAAATTATCCATCGTTGCTAGGGTATCGAAAGCTTCTGGTCCGAGGATGCGCTTCTTCCTCTCCAATACCTCGCGTTGTAGTTTCTCCGCCTCCGCATGGTTCCCAAGCTCGTGAAGTGTGGCGGCAAGATTGTCCACGGTCCCCCAAGTGTCTTTGTGGTCTGGTCCAAGCACGCGTCTTTGCGCTTCCAGAACCTTCCGTTGGAGAGTCTCCGCCTCCGAGAGACGGCCTTGCTCGAACAGCGTCCAAGACAGATCGCTCATGGTGTCCAGTGTTTCCGGGTCCCGCCCGACAGCAGAGATGCCGATATTTATGCTGCGCTCGAATAGTGTCTGTGCGGAAGGGTAAAGCCCCAGATCTGAGTATGCTTTTCCCATGACATGCATCATCCGTGCCTGCAACTCCGGGTCCTTTGCCAAGCCAATCTCAATATCCTGTGCTGCTTTGTCGAGAACTTCGCGAGCTGTCACCGTGTTGCCGACTCTTTCATTTGGATCAGAAACCTTAAAGATACCTGTCATGAACTGAGCGATGCGGTCGGCGCGGTCACGTTCGCGTGTAGTTCTTCGCAGTTGCACACCCTGAATCACAGCGAAGGCCACAAAGACTGCTGTCAGCGTGGTTGCCGCGGCGACGGCGATTCGGTGCCGCCGAATGTACTTCTTCATGCGATAGGGAAGGCTCGCTGGCCGTGCTTGTATAGGTTCATGGTTAAGATAGCGGTGTATGTCCGCCGCGAGTTCCGACGGCGTGGCGTAACGCCGTGCGCGGTCCCTCTCCAGGGCCTTCATCGTGATCCAGTCAAGATCGCCCTGAAGCAGGCTAACGAGTTCCTTTGGTTGCGTTCTGCGCGTCTCTGCTATCGTTTTCGTCGAGTTGCGTTGCGTGCCGGCCTTGGTGCTTGGGCGCGGCGGATCTTCCTCGCGCAATTGCCGCAGCGCGACTTCAAGCGGCTGCTTCCGCCACCTCTCGCTGTCAAACGGCGGAGAGCCGCTGAGCAAAACGTAAAGAATGGCGCCCAGTGAAAAGACATCCGTTCGGGTGTCAACGTCAGTCACACTGGGGTCCGCCTGCTCCGGACTCATGTAACCCGGCGTTCCCAGAAAACCCCCTTCTCTTGTGAACTGAGCTGCACCGAATAGTTCCGGACTTGTGCTCTTGGCCAGTCCAAAGTCGATGATCCGGGGAAGCGGCTTACCGTCGACTGCGACAACGAGGATGTTTTCGGGTTTCAAGTCGCGATGGATGATGGCCTTTTGATGAGCGTGCTGAACGCCTTCGCACACTTTGATAAACAGTTCCAGCCTTTCAGGAATCGTGAATTTCTTCTCATCGCTGTAATCGGTGATGGGCACACCAGGTACGTATTCCATCACGAAGTAAGGTTGCCCGTGGGTTGTAGCGCCAGCGTCGAACACTTTCGCGATCGACGGATGATCCATAATCGCGAGCGATTGCCGTTCTGACTGGAATCGTCCTAACAGGGAGCTGTCAAACATTCCGCCATTGATCAATTTCAGCGCCACCTGGCGTCTCACCGGCTCCGTTTGTTCCGCGAGCCAAACCTGTCCCATGCCGCCCCGGCCAAGTTCTCGAAGCAGCCGATACCTTCCGATTGATCGGTTCATCGGCGGAATGAGTGCATTTGAAGCAGTCAGCAGAAGTTCCGGGGCGGGAACAGCAAGGAACTGGCTGCCCGCCGCTTTATGAGAAAAGATCAACGATTCCACTTCGGAGCGGAGTTCATCGTCGGCACCGCAAGCGGATTCTAAGTAGGCCTCTCGCTGTTCGGACGGGAGCCGCAGAGCCTCTTCAAGGATTCGCTTCGTCCGCTCCCATCGTTCGCTACTCATCGGCGGACTTCCTAGAAACTTCTCGATGCAGCCAGGCGCGCGCTGCTGTCCAATCGCGTTGCACTGTGGCCGGAGCAATTTCGAGCGCTTCCGAAATTTCTTCGAGTGTAAGTCCGGCAAAGAAGCGCAATTCTACAACTTTGCTCTGTCGTGGATCGATCTTGGCAAGAGCTTTGAGGGCATCGTCTAGCAAAAGAACGTCGACATCTTTTTGCTTGGACTGCATGGTCGCTTCCTCTAGCGACAACTTGAAGTCTCCTCCCCCACGTTTTGCCGCCACATGACGGCGCGCGTGGTCCACGAGGATCTGACGCATAAGTTGGGCCGCAATGGCGAAGAAATGCGTGCGGCTCTCCCACTGGGGAGCATGCAGCCCGGTGAGGCGCAAGTACGCCTCGTTTACCAAGGCCGCGCTCTCGAGAGTATGCCCTATCCGCTCTTTTTGTAGCTGAAAGTGCGCCAGACGGCGCAATTCCTCATAAACGATTGGCAACAGAGCGTCGAGTGCCTTGGAGTCTCCGTGCCGCCACTCCCGCAGCAGCAGGGAGACCTCGCTGGGTTCGCCTTTCACGGGACCATTCCGAATCGGAGAGTCGAGAAGCTTAGGGTAACAGGCTTTTTGCAAGTCGAATGATTAGATTTGCGGCGACTTTGCGCTGTACAGGGATAGAAGGCCCGCCCTTATTGCAAAAGCGCCTTTTCGTGAGCACCGGTCGAAAAGCTTCGGTGCTTTGACGAGCGGGAGTTCAACCGTGGCAAAGCCAACCACGCGCGTTGGTCGATGCCCGTGACTAGCCTTTTTCCGAAGGAGAAGCGATACATGAAATCCTCGTTCATTAGAACCACGCTGATCTTTGCCGCTCTCTCGCTCGCTTCCATTGCATGCCCGGCACAAAACGTCGTTACCGACTGGAACAAAATCGCTTCCACGACCATCGTCGCGAACAGTGGCAAAGCCTCTTCGACCGCCTCCGTTTGGTTCGCCTATACCAGCATCGCTGTGTACGATGCGGTCAACTCCGTTCAACGCGAGTTTCAGCCCTTTTATTACAAAGCCCAGGCGCCGCGAAATGCCTCAGCCGAAGCAGCGGCGGTCGCAGCCGCCCATCGCGTGCTTGTGAACTATTTTCCTGCGCAACAGGTGGCGCTCGACTCGCAATTCAACGACTCGCTGGCAAGAATCAACGCGACGTCGGAAGCAAAGGCCGCAGGCGTTCCCGTAGGAGAAGCCGCCGCCGCGGCGCTTATTGCCGCCCGCACAGGCGATGGTCTCGAAGCCGATGTGCCTTACACACCGGGAAGCGGCCCCGGCGTCTGGCAGCCAACGCCACCCAAATTCGCCCCAGCTTTGACTCCTTGGCTCGGCCAGATGCGCCCGTTCACCATGAAGAGCGTCGGCCAGTTCCTTCCTGGAGGTCCATCGCCCCTTGACAGCGATGAGTGGACTGATGACTACCAAGAGGTTCGCGCTCTCGGCGATGTGAACAGCACGATTCGGACTGCGGAACAAAGCGAAATCGGACTGTTCTGGACCGAACATACTGCTCAGCAATATGCGCGGGCCTTCGGCTATCTGGTCCAGAATTACAGTTTGAACTTGATGGATTCGGCACGGCTCATGGCCATCTTGTGGACGGGCTTCGCTGATTCAGCCATCGGTTGCTGGAATGCCAAGTTTACCTACAACTTCTGGCGGCCTGTCACCGCGATTCGCGCCGGCGGTGGTAACCCTGACCTTACTCCTGATCCCAACTGGACACCCTTGGGCACCACTCCCAGCCACCCTGAATATCCAGCCGCACATGGGTGTGTTACCGGGGCAGTCTCCACTTTGATCAAAGACTACTTCGGAACAGATAAGGTGCATGTCATCGTCGACAGCCTTGCATTCAGCGACGGCCTCCACACACATACCTTCGACGATACACGCGACCTCTTCGACGAGGTCTTCCTGGCACGCATCTACGCTGGCTTCCACTATCGCCATTCGCTCGAAGATGGCCACACGCTGGCCAGGAAAGTCAGCAGGCAGCTCTTTCGCAGGCACTTCCGTTCGCTTACGGACTGCGACCGCGACGATGACGTTTGCTGCAAACGTTGAAACAGAGACTGCCAACAAAAAGAAAGGAAGCACCGTATGTGGAGAAATAGCAGAAATTCCGTGTGGGCTGTTGCCATCTGTATTTTGGCTCTGGCGACAGCCGCTGCCCAGGAGGGTGAACACCACGCGCCTCCATTTCTCAGGGGACGCGTCGTTGCGGTTGGGATTCCCGGAGCCTCAGCGATCAGCGCGGTTGGGCGATTTCTGCCGGGCGGTCCCATCCATGACAAGCCTAACTTTGCCGTTTTCACGCAACCCGGCCACATTCTGGATCCAGTTCGCATCTTGGTGGCAAGCAGCTCCAACTTCGGCGCCCCACTAGCGAATCTTGATCAGCGAGAGGGTTCCTTCCTTTCCATTGATCCAACGGAAACCGACACGCTGTTGATTCCCAATGATTTCGCTTCAGCGGACGGCCAAGCGACAGCGCTCGACGGGCAAGTCCAGCTCTACACCGCGCAAAGCCCTGCCTTTCGCAACGGAATAAACAATCCGGCTGCCGCGACTGCCAGCTTCACGGGCGCCAGCAATCCGCTGGCACTTTCCATCAACAACGCCTTTGGACGGCTATGGCCCGCGAATGCTCCATTTGGCCTTAACGGGATTGGCACTTCTACGATCCTTGATCCCAGCGGAATCGGATTGGCGGGCGCACCGGACGCGCAGGCCGGTGGCGTCTTCGCCGGCGATCTTACGCCCCGACGGCCATCGCAACTTGTGCCTGGACTTTTAAGTGCGGGCGCTGTGGGTACAGCCTTTCTCGGCCACTCCCCCGATGGTTCTACGCGTGCCGTGTTTTGTGTCGTGCTGGCCGACGGCAGCATTGTGCAAGAACACACCGCAAAGGGTGTGGATGGCTTGGCATTACCCGGCACCATTGCCCCTTTGATCGGTCGAGACTTCGATGAGCGGGACCATTCAATGAGTGCTGAAGGGGCGGAGATCGACGACCGAGACAGCGATAGTCCCCGACACACGATTCCAAGATTGGGCGTGCTCTTCAACTGGGAACCTACGCGGATCCTTTATGTGAGTGAACCTTTCGAAAATCGAATCGCAGTGCTTGCGATTGGAGATGACGGTCAGGTCTTCCATGTGGCCGGTGTTCGCTACCTGACTTCGGACGCTTTGAACGAGCCCAGTGATCTCGCTCCCGTGAGCATTGAAAGCACGGATTCCAATTTCTCGAGTAACACAACACTGGACAAAGACTCTGATTTCTATGTCGCGAATCGCGGAAACAACACCATCGTGCGCATGCGCCAAGACGGAACTGTAGTTTCCGTACGGCACGTGCGGCTCGCAGATGACAGACCGCTGGGCCCCGCGCGGCTCAACGGCATCGCCACTTCGCCCAATGGCAGCACCATCTGGGTGACGGTGACTGGCCGCGTGCCCAACCATGAACGCGCCGAAGGCGCCGTGCTGGAGTTGCGGGCTTTCTGAAGCCGTTAAGGAGGGATGGTATGAGAGCCGTATCTCTAATAAGTATCAGGAGGTTAATGCTCTTGGCGGGCTTCGCAGCAGTGGCGCATTTCTGCACTTACGCCCAATCCGAAATCGATCCGGAGCATTTCGAATTCGAGAACCCGAAACCGTTCAAGAAGGCAGTGACCAAAGCAACGCAGGAATTCTTCCGGTCGGTACACGAGCGGGCGCGCCACGAAGCGAAACACCTCTTCGTTTGCGCCGGGGACCAGGCGCGTACTAACCCCGATTTTCTAGCAGTCGTGAATTTCGACGAGGATTCCCGAGACTACGGCAAGGTTATCGCCACGAGCCCTCTCCCAAACCCCGGGGCTACGGGCAACGAATTCCACCACATTGGCCTTTCGGCAGACGGGAAGGTCGTTGCCTGTGGCGGATTGCTTAGCGTTCTGAAAGGGCAGAAAGAAATTTTCTTCTGGGACGTTTCGGATCCCGATGAGCCCAGATTCATTTCTGCGGCGGACCCGCCTCTCTCGGCGATCACTGATGAGTTTTACGCGCTGCCCCATGGAGGCTTTCTGGTCACCATGATGGGCGGCGCGCACGGGCATGCGCCGGGACGCGTCGCTGAATTCGACAGGAATTTGAATCTAATTAAGGAGTTTCCGGACGAGCCCCCTGCCGACGGCTTCAATCCGCACGGTATTTCTGTGCGGCCTGAACTCAGTCTGATGGTTACCAGCGACTTCATTTGTCCTTCGACCACGCTCAACGCCGTGGCTGGCGGACTCGATCTCCGCGGCAGCGTGCGCGTGTGGGACTTCAAGCGTCGCGATATCCTGCGTACTATCGGCATTCCGAATGCTGGCGGCACGATTGATGTCAAACTCATTCCCCACGATCCGCACGAGCGCGGCTACACGGCCGGAATGCTGGACGACAAGCTCTATCTGCTAAACACGCACCAGGGGACTGCGCGGGCAGTCTTTGATTTTTCGACGATACAAAAAGGCGGCTGGCCGCAGTTGATGAGCGTGACATCGGACGGCCGCAGGCTCTTTATTTCCATGAATCAGGCGGGGAAAGTCGTGATGTTTGACATCTCGGATCCAGAAGAGCCTCGCATCCTTAAGATTCTTGATCTCGGGCCGAATTCGGGGCCTCACTACATCAACCTGACCGCCGACGAAAAGCGGCTTGTCATCAGCGACTACTTTTTGAATGAAGACAATTTCGGAAAAGTTCACGCAGAAGGCGATCACAAAATCCACGTAGCCCATGTCTTCGAACACGATCTCGTTCTCGATCCGAGCTTCAACCTGGATTTCAACACCGCCTTTTCCACCGGACCCGCGCGCCCACATGGCATTGCAGTTAAGTAAGAAAGGAAACGAGACTATGCGTCGCCGCATTCTGACAGTAACAAAAAGAAATTGTGCGCCGGCGTTGAACGCCCTCTCTGTTGCTGCAGCTGCAGTAGGCTACAGGGCAGGGGCTAATTTCCCCCGGCCGGCATGACCTGCATGGAATTTTCGGGAGAGACAGGCCACGGAGCTTCTCCGCCTCCTTCACCATTCGGCCATTTGCTACACATCCATCGAGACTGCTATTAAAATTTTCCCGGGCGCCAATGAGGGACATCGCGACCTCACAATCGCTGACGCGCCGGCGTGTGCGGAACGAAATGCGACAACATTGCCGCCGCTTGGTGGTAAGAGTACTGTTCCGCCGAGAGCGGTTGCTAACTCCCTCTCCTTACGGTTTTCGTGCCCATGTCGTCGCCGATCGTCAGCGTGACAGTCACAAGTTTGGTGGCTGGCAACCCCGTGGCGCGGTTGCCCTCGGCTGTGAAGGTGAAGCCGTTGGTAACTGGTATGATTCGAAATTCCAGGGGCACTCCTTGTACGCTGCCCTCATATTGGAAGGCTCCCGTGGAGGTCCTGGTAAAGGATTTCTTCGGAATCGTGATGGAGAACGTGTCCAGCGCAAGCGTGACCGGCTCGTTTACGGGATCGATGCCGTGGCTGCCGGCGCCGAGAGTAAAGCTACCATTAATCTCGAAGCTGCTGAGCGGATTGCCACTGATCTCGAGGTCGGCAGTAAAGGCGGAGAATGGAACCACCGGTACGAGTAGGAACGGCTCAGCGGCGCCATTACCATTGGGAATCGTTCCATAACCCGTAATCTGCCCGGCGTCATTGATGCCATAAGCGGCGAGAAGTGTCCATCCGGAGCCGCTCGGGATCAAGGTGTTCAGGTCAACCATTCCCGCACTCGGAGTATATAGGAACGCAACCTCACCGTTATTTGAAAAGGAATACCCCGTCACCTGGCCGGAGGCGTTGATGCCGAGACCATCAGAGAAGGTTCCACCTAGGGTTCCAAGGTCCGTCATGCTGCCTCGAGGGCCGGCCCACACTGCCATGTTTAGCCCTGCGGCACCCTCCTCCCGATATCGCTTCCACAGTCGCTTCGCCTGCCGGTAGCTCACCTGCAAGAGCTTGCTGGCATCTACAATCCGCAGATGCTTGCTCCGCACACGCGCCAGCACTTCCACCCTTCGCAACT
>Ga0182032_10001044_pt1 | contig 12089 bp, 18 predicted proteins | sample tim00Cox00000000_FD_125970 | JGI IMG/M metagenome (GOLD analysis project Ga0182032, IMG submission 125970) | Lab enrichment of tropical soil microbial communities from Luquillo Experimental Forest, Puerto Rico - timezero.00C.oxic.00.000.000 | ecosystem: Environmental > Terrestrial > Soil >... | reverse complement strand
GCGGCCTAGTCGTGGCTTAAGCAGCCGACCTGATCCCCGATAAAGGGCAGTTCCGCTCGCGTTTCCGCCATCCGCTCAGCTATTGTTGTCCGGCAACGATTTTTCGGGATATTTTGGCCGCTCTTTTTGGCTGGGCTCCGAGCGGCTAAGGGACAATGCCGCATGACGGATGCGGCTCATAACCAGCATTCGGAAACCCGGCCGCCCGAGTCGATCGCGACCGCATCACAACAACCGGGCCCAGCCCATTTCCAGCCCGTCCGTCCAGAAGTGTTGCGCTGAGATGATGTCGGTGTCGGTTGCGGGGATCCCGAAAAATTGTTGTCGGACAACCGTAGCTGAGCCGATTGCGGAAACGCGAGCGGAACTGCCCTTTACCGGGGACCAAGTCGGTCTGTTTAGGGCGCAACCAGGCCGCCCGAACGGGGGGGCTAGCCGGTCTCGGGGGTACCTTATTATGGTCTGCGGGATAATTAAATCGGGCTCAGAGTCTGCCCGTCAAACGACGCCAACACGACGGGTGATAATTTAGGAGCCGGTGATATGCCTCAGTGGCTTTCGGCTGGTTCTGTTTTATCAAACCCAGCGATGCCAGCGCCGATTCCCGTCGCCTCGAATAATTGATTCCCAAAGTAGCGATCTCTTCGGCGGCAGCAATCTGTTTGGCTACGGGAACGGGCATGTTTATTGAAAGATTAATCAAATCTCGAAATTCCAAAAGTGTCTTTGTATCGGAGAGAGGTTGCTTGAAGTCAGTTATAATGCGTTCCAGAACTTCTTTTTGAGGTTGCGTGTAAATTCCATAACCATAAGCGATTTCGACAAGATCGCTAAAGCGCGTAGCTGTCCTAATATGTTCTTCCAACTGAGTTTGACGCCGCAAATGTCGCGTGTTTATATAGGCACCCCCAATGGCACCCAGAAATGATGCTATTCCTGCAATAGCAGCTAAGACTGCCACCAATATAGTATTTTCAGACACCTTATGGACTTCCATGGTGACGTTTTCGCCACGCAGAGGGTATATCGTTTTGTGTGTAGCGGAAACCCTATCGGTACAGAGACTTTGCTGACTCGATACCAGGCGTAAGAGAAAGTTGGGGTCAGTTTGCTCCTAATGCCGATAAGATCCAGCGGCGCTGAACCGGCGAAATGAAAGGCAGGAAAACAAAATGATCGATAAAGATGACATTATCGCCGAACACCTACCCTACGAGATTGATATGCTGCGATATGCCTATCAACGATTGCCGGACCTTCAAAAGAAGGCGGAAATAAACGTCTTTATCGAGTGCTTTTGTGTGCACGCCCGGAATCTTTTGGACTTCTTCTGGGATGGGCGACCTGAACAGAAAAACTACGCGGTGGCGCGGCAATTCACCAGCGGATCATATAGTCCGTTCAGCGGTAAGAACCCAAAGGCAGATGGCCTTTATGGAAAGTTAAACGATCAAATCGTTCACGTTACGTATGGAAGAATTGACATCACGGAGCAGAAAATCGGAGATGAAGAAAGAGCTTACTTAAAAAATCTAATCGAGAGAGAGATTGACAATTTTGGTGGCCATCTTGCCGCTGCATATCGGCACCTCTGGACATATAAAGGAGAGTCCCCTATCGAGAAGCGGAACGCTATAGCTATCGGCGCAACAGGCCCTATCGATCCGACCAGCCCGCGGCGATCGTCTCCCTGAGGACGATGACGACCCCTCGAGAACGACCGCCGAGGCTCAGACGGCAAGTTCGAGCGAATCAGTTCCTATAATGTTTCCATCCGAGGAGGCAGCGGTCACTCACCCCGGCCCCTCTTGACCAAAAATCGCAACATGGACGAATTGGGCAATTCTCGGGCAGAAAGCTATTCCCGGACAAAGCCCACCTAGTGGTCAGACGCAAGGTAGACGGTGGCGTCATCGGCCGGTGCGGCCTGACCGAACTCGTTGTCGAGACCGCGACCCCAGAGCACGGGCTCCGCAAAGGGTGGTTCGGTCGCGAGAGGGCCCTACGCAGTCTCTGCCATCGGCCCGTACAACGCCCGCTCGCGCCGCATCGCCGAAGGGTCGGGCGCGCAAGCTGCCGGGCAAATGGACATAATGGGCCGCACGTTTGATCGCTACTGCATGAGCTGCGGCGGCAGCAAACGCGAGTCGGAAAAAATCGAAGGGTAAACGACGCGCGCGCCAGCTGTGAGCTTCGGGAGGGCGTTTTGCCACACTTCAAGCGCGTTCATGTCAAGCGCTCAGCCGCCGTAACGCGGCACTGGAGTTCTTTCGACCGGTCGTGAACGCCGCATCCACGGCCGCGCCGATGTCCGCTGTTCGGTTCAGGCATTCGACGAAGTCCGCAATTTTGCGGTCTGAAAGAGGACCATGAGCGGTTCTCGCGCCACGTGCCTCTGCACGAATTGCGCCGCGCTCATCGGGCTTGGCTAGTTGCAGTTTGTAGCACCCGCGTGAACGGCAGTGTCGATAACCGGTTTTACTGCTTTCTGTCCCGCTGAAATACCAACAATTGCTATTTCCGCGTGTTTAGATCCGACAGAGTCGCGCGCGACAGCCGGATCAACTCAGCTAAATGGCGCCTTTGAGCGATGGCTTCCGCCGTATAATGGCCATGGCGGAGGGCATTCCTATTGCCAATCGGAGCGCCGGTTCCGGTAGCTCCACCATGCATTCTACAGCGGCGCTTGCCGCGTACTGGTGGCGAGCGACACGGGTTTCCGCTCCGAGTGCGGGCTCCGCAGCGGCGTCTCCTGTCTACCGGTAATTTCTTGCGATCTATCAGAATGTTCGTTTCGATTTCTTCACCTTCGCTGGGTGCACTGCACCAACGATCGCTTGACCGCCGGCGTTGACGTGGACGTGCTCGACTGTGACCTTCTGCTGACCCTTGCCGCGATACCATTGCAGGGCCTCGACCTGCATCGTGAACGTCCGTAGGAGCTGCCCGCCCACTCAGCGAGATGTTTCAACGTGACGATGGGCGGCAATGGCCCCGTCATCGAAGCGGGCTTAGGAGCAGACGTCGCGGTCTTTTCCTTGTCGGCCGCCTTCGTGGTGACCAGCTTCAGCACCGCGGTATTGCTAAATTGCCGTTGCTATCCTGCTGAGGGACTGTCTCTGAGGCTTTGAGGAGGCGTAAAGCTTTCATCGCAGCCATATGCGTTGCGATCATCTGCGTCGCGAGCATCCCCTCAATTTCATCGCCTGCTCCAATACCGGTCACGGCCGCGAGCACATTATTAATATCTTCTGACCTGGGTGGGTCTGCCGACTCCCGACGCAAGCTGCGTTGATGATGCCATCGAGCATGCCCGACCTGCGCGTTAGCCGATAACACCTGAGAGTGCGTGGGGTTGTTCCCCTCATTTTTACGCGCCCCCCTCCCTGCCCACATCCTTTCCAACGGCCGTGCCGTTGCGCGGTCGCCGCTGGCCTTCGAGATGCGCCCCGCAGCCATCGCGCGCGCCCGCGCGCGAGGCCACCCACACGACCGCGGCTCGGGCAGCCAGTTCACCAGTGAGGACTTCACCGGCACCCTGAGGGATCACGGGATCATGATCAGCATGGACGGCAAGAGCCTGCCCCCGCGAAGGCGGGGGGCCGCTGCATGGACAACATCTTCGTGGAGCGGCTGTGGCGCAGCCTCAAATACGAGGAGGTCTACCTCCACGCCTATGCGACGGTCGCCGAGGCGAAGGCTGGCATTGGTGCCTGGCTCGACTTCTATAACGAGGAGCGCCAGCACCAGAGCCTCGGCTATCGCACGCCGCGGCAAATTTACCAGGAAGGCCTGTGGATATGTGGACGATCGGCGGTGCCGACCGGCTGCGCTTCCCCCGCTTCCCGAGCGAGCTCGCAAAGCGGTGAACTGCTCGCCTTCGCCGACATACCCACAGCCGCCACAGCCAACAAAGGATTTGCTATTGATCAGGTGAAGGGTAGAACCGTCGCATCAGCCATCGCGCTAACTGCGATCGGAGCCAATAGCGAAATCCGCCGGGCTACACCTTGACAAGCGGCTCCGGCTGTCTCACGATCAGGGTCCACCTCAGTCGCACGTATTGTCCTGGTGCCGCTATCAGGGCAAGCATCTGGGGATTCCAAATAAGGAGTACAGGGATGCCTTGGGAGCTGACAGGAAACGCCAACACCGATCCGACCGTGAATTTCGTCGGCACCACCGATCAAGAAGGTCTTAGCTTAAGGACCCACGGGACCGAGGCTGTGCGGATCGATCCCTCCGGCAATGTCGGCGTCGGAACTTCGAACCCAACCAGCAAATTGGAGATCCACGCGCAGGATGGTGTGCAAATCATCGGATACCAGCCGTTCCTGACATTGAGCGACAGCAACAGTGGATACCAACGCGCCCGAATTCAAACGGCCAATGGCGAGATCGGTTTTCTGACAGCGCCATCTGCCGGCACGCTCTCGACGGCGATGACTATCCAGCCATCAGGGACCGTGCAGATTCTGAGGCAAGATGCCCTCCAGATCGTCGGATACCAGCCGTTCCTGACACTGAGTGACAGCAACAGCGGATACCTACGCGCTCGAATTCAAACGGCCAATGGCGAGATCGGTTTTCTAATAGAGCCATCTCCCGGCACGCTCTCGACGGCGATGACTATCCAGCCATCAGGGACCGTGCAGATTCTGAGCCAAGATGCCCTCCAGATTGTCGGATACCAGCCGTTCCCGACACTCAGTGACAGCAACAGCGGATACCAACGCGCCCGAATTCAAACGGCCAATGGCGAGATCGGTTTTCTGACAGAGCCATCTGCCGGCACCCTCTCGACGGCGATGACTATTCAGCCCTCGGGCGATGTGACGATGAATGGCAATCTCACAGTTGCGCAGGATATTAAGCTCACCGGGGGCGACTGTGCGGAGGATTTCGACATCGCCGATTTGAAGTGCGCCGAACCTGGAACGGTGATGATCATCAGTGAGGAAGGCTCCCTGGAGCCCAGTCGGCATGCATACGATAGAAGGGCAGCGGGTGTCGTCTCCGGTGCAGGAGAACATAAACCAGGCATTATACTGAACAAACAGCAATCGGAAACCGACAGACCGCCCTGGTGGGCAGGGTCTGTTGTAAGGTGGACGCGCGGCATTCACCTATTGCAGTTGGGGACCTGCTGACGACATCAACAACCCCTGGCCATGCGATGAAAGCGGAGGATCCATTGAAGGCATTTGGTTCAGTGATCGGAAAGGCTTTGCGTCCCTTGCACGAAGGCTTGGGGCTCATTCCCATCCTGATCGCGCTTCAGTAGCACCGTGCGAAGCACAGTCAGTTGGGCTCACTCTCTATAATGCGGGAGGTACTCTCAGATGAGCGGACAGCGCGTCCACAATGCACGAATATCTTCACCGCACCAGAACGGTCAAATCAACCCAGGCGGTGTTAACGGCTGTTGCCACGGCTGGACCGCTGGAGTGCAGCCGAACCAGAGGCGCGTGCTTCGAAATCCCCGAGTCATGCTGATTTTCTGTGGTCATTACTATGAGACCAGCGCTGACGCGACCGCCTTTGCAACTCAGCTTGTCAACGACCTGGTCACAGGTCCGTTCATGAATAACCTTTGCCAATACGGAGTAGGGCGTGGGTCTATAATCGGCACGGCAACGTTCGACACTGGGCAGTTAGATCCTGCTCCCGGCACCATCGACGAGAGCGGCATCAAATCTCGACTTCGGCAATGGATTACCTCCGCAAGCGCGATTCCGGCGCCAGCCGTGAACGAGGGAAGCTTGGTATATTTCATATTTCCGCCTACTACCACCGAACTTACCTTGAACGGCCTGAAGGGCGACGTAGATTTCTGCGGCTACCATAATTGGGATAAATATAATGCGCAGTCCAGCGATGATGATCTATTTTTTGGGATCGTCAGTACAAAAGCAGTAGCTGCCGCCAATACGAACGCGGGAGCGTTTGTAAGGGCGCTCAGTCCCTGCGTTGGCCATGAGCTCGCCGAATCGTTTACGGACCGCGACGGTGCGGGCTATATTTCATCCGAGTGCACGAACCCTGATCACTCCACGCAGACGTGCGAAATCGGCGACATCTGTGAACAACATAGCTTTCAATATCAACGCCCTGGCAGCGTCCAAACCTGGAACGTCGAGCAGTACTGGTCCGGTTGGGACAACAGTTGCATCAATGGTAATGCGCCGGTCAGCATTAAGAAGTTTCTAAATGCGATCAGCTTTGATTACCACCACCTGGGCTTGCGGTCACTTGGCACAAGCGACATTAATCTCCAGTACGTTGCCTCAAGAATGTAGCGGGCATCAAGAAGAACGGGTGGCAGAGAAGGCGTCAACATAGCGCGCACATCCCGCCGGGTCGCGATGGCCTTTTCACCCTGATCCGAAGCATTCCGCTTAACTCGGCAACGGCGACGAGAGAGCTCCGTTGGAGCGATCTGCGGTAAAAGCCAGCTGCAATGATCTCGCTGTAAAATGTCTGCAGGGTGGATTGTTATTGGGACCAGCAGCGACTTAATCCACGGATACTAACCACTGCCCAAGAAGAGAGAATTGCAGCGCAAATGCGGCAGTTTGCCGGCGTTAAACCGGAAGCAGACCTGGAAGCCGCCTTCATGGCTTCAGCTCGCGTTTGAGCTCGTCGAGAAAACGCCAGTCGGTTCCGTCGGCAACGCCGCTGGTGCCGTCGCAAGGACTTGAATTTCCGATGCGCCCACCGAGCCAGGATCCGGTAATTCTTTAGAAGCTCAAATTGCTGATCGGTTATCTTTGTCCAAGTATCGGATGTTCCGTGCTGAAAACGGATTATCTGTTCCTCTGAAGTTAACTATCGCTAGTATTTTCCACGGCTTTTCTACCTGCAATGAGAAGGGAATATCGATATCTGACTTGCTAATCGCTACCCTACCGGTGTTCGTAATGGTAGCCCTCGTCACAGCAAGGTTTTTCACCGGCTCATTGTCGATAAGGACGGAAAGCTTTATTCTGTCTGTGAGTGTTGAAAGTCCACGCACGAGCTCGCTTGTGTATGGTGGACTGCTTCTAAGTTCTTTTTCGGTGAATCCGCCCGGCACAAAAATTCCAGAATATAATGCAGCAGACGCGGAAACGAGAATAGGAGAATGTTTAACACTTGCCAGATGCGGCTTTCAAAGGTCATCTCGGGATCCCCCCATCGGGAGTTGACTTAATTCGTTGCTTGTCACCTCGTTCGGGTTAAAGTCGAGCAGGGACTCGTATTGTGGGCATCATAGGCAGCGGCGTGCTTCAGTCTACAGATACGTAAACCGCGTCCCCCATAAAAGCCGGCCCGAGATGCTCGATGCGGGCCGCATGGTGTGGAACCATCCTGTACTGCACGGTTCCAACCGCTCACAGGTGCTTCGCGACTTCATCGATAGCCGTTGCAAAGTTGCAAACGCCGCAGGATTTGGCGGAAACCGACATCCGTTAGTGGTTATGCTTGCCCTTAAATTTGAACAAGCCGAGACCTGGGCCGACACCGCGATCCGGTCGGCACCGGGCAGTATCCCGTTGTCCCGTTCGGGACGGGCCGAAATCATCAAAAGGCTGTGGACGCCGATCACCGCGTAGCTCGGCCCAAGGATGGGCAAAGCGGCTGGGCGAGACCGGCGATGGCGAGGACCAAACTCTCCGTCAGTTGGAAATATGATCCTCGCCAGGCGATCGCCAGCGAGTGGGTTGAAGACGAAGTCAACCAGGCCTTAGAATGAAGTTGGGTGATCAACGTAATATAGGGGATTTCACGGAATGGGCTGATCCAGCTAAGTATCAACATAGCCTTGAGCGGCTTCTGCGGGCTCTTAAAACCAACAGTCGTTGAGATTCACACGAGTGGGGGTTGGGCAAAGATCCCCTTGCTGCAATCATGGAGACTAAACAATGGCACGCGTCCGCTTTCCTTTCCGCTGGCCCGTCGATTTCGACCTTAGCTTTCTGTCTGACATGGGCATCTACCGGTTTCTGTGCGAGTGTTTATCGCTTTGTCCAGAGTATTCAGTAGATGCACAAGGGGCAAACGCGTATAATGGGCTTGTCATCGACGCGCTAAATGTCTTGAAAGGTGACAAAATTTTAGACATACCACCGTCGCAGTTTGAACGCGATGAGCTTCGATTGCACGCAAGCGCTGCTCTCGACTTTGCAGAAACATTTTGGTCTAAGAACGGACGACCAGTCGAGCTCCCACTAACTAGTGCCGCCGATACGCTGGGTGAAGAATACATCATTCCGATTTATAGTTCGAAAGCTGTTCTGTCTGCTATTGACCACGACTTTAGCACAATGATCCAGCATATTATCTCGGCTGTGAGCTCACAGGCTCGTCTTAACGCACACGGTGATCCGAGTGGGGCAGCAATTGCAGAACAAGGAGAAGCTCTGCAAGTGCTAGCGGAGCGAATCACCGAGCTTTATGCCGAAAGGGCGAGACGTTTCGACGGACCAAACATTGTCAACCGAACTGAGCTTTCCAAACAGCTCTATTCAGAATTTATTGAACCGGCGACCGAGCGGGCTCAACAACGATGTGCTGACGCGCTTCTTCAGATTATAAGACAAGGTGCGGAAGTTTGGATCGCTTTTCGGGTGGAGCATCCAGAAGTAAAGATCGACCTTCGGAACATTGCGGCCCTTGCAGGGATGTGGCTTTATGGATTCAATTTCAGCGGCGCTGACTTTAGTGGAGCCTTCTTTGGGAGTATCAATTGCTACAAAAGTGACTTTAGAGGAGCGACTCTCGTTGGTGTTACCGATCATTTTTGATTTTGCTAAACCCACCAATAGAGACTTAACAGAAACCGTTATATGGGTGTTGCCAGTCGTCTCCTATAAGGACAAGGATCACTTAATCGTCAATATTGAAAAACTGACGAGGCTGGCTGAGAAAAGATATTTTGAAATACAGGTTGAAAAAAACCAAGAGAAATCAAGTGCCATTAATCTTGACGATTTACAGAATGAAAAATTTGATAGTGTACCTGTGCCTGTAACATCACAAGTGTTGGTCTGTAGGCGATTTCGAAACTATTCAGGCCACTGCCGGGAGGCTCGCGCGGTCAGAAGCCTAGTCTCGTTGACGGGGTCTTTTATGACCATCTACAGGTTTTGGACGATCTCTGACTACGCTTACCGCGTCGATAAGCTTCTCAAATATGACATTTTCATCGTGCTGGAGTCGGCGCGTTTCTAGCATCTCCGTGGTCTCGTCCTTCCCAAGTTTTCCGGCAGATGAATACATGGTCATCGCTTGAATAACGTCCTTCGTAGCCACTATTGCGTTATTTTTTGCGAACATTTTAAGAATTATTAAACTTTCTTCTCTACTCCTCTTTACAGCCTCAAAATACCGAAATTCATCCATAGCCGACCGATATTGACGTAAGAAAAACAATGCTATGAATTCAATAAAAAACAAGATCCCGAACCCTGGCGCAAGATTCGCAAGTCTTTCTAATAACTCTTTTGACTCGGGTAAACTATTCGCTCGATACGCCAGCCAGGCCGCCCGATGCCCGAAGAGCGCGACCCGAGATGACGGCCGCGCCAGGGTCGGCGCCCAAGGTGAGCGAGCCCGGCCTCTCGGCTAAGCCGGCCACGCGGCTAAGCCGGTCTCTCGGTCACACGGCAGTTAAAAGCGCCGACCGCAAGGCGCTGCAGACGCTTCGGTTCGGTTCTGACGGCGATAAACGCTACCCGGTACAACTCTCGCCGCCCATCCTCCCGCTCGACTGCGCCCTGCATCCGGACGGGTACGCCCCGCAACGTCGCGCCGACGCAACCCTTGATGAACACCGGCACATACCGCGCCGGTAATTGCTCGACCATAGGGATGGAATGATCGCGCTTCTCTGGCAGCTCCGGCAGCTCCATCAGAGCTGCGAATTTGGCTCCGTAGAAAAGCAAGGTGCAGTCTTCGACGACCGGACGGAGGGCTATGATAAAGCGGTAGACCCACCTCTCGCTCGTCATCTCGGAGATATTGACTGTCAGAAATGCGAGAGCGCGCCCGAGCCGGCCGGTCTCCTGTTCCCAATCGGTGATAACCCGCTCCGATTCACGGCGCTCCTGTGGGACCACCTTTGGCGCACTGTGGTGTGGCGCTTCCAGCAATTCGTTCGCTTCGACGGGCAAATTGAGGTCCGGCATGGCGTGCTCCGGTGGGCTCGTGAGAGCGTTTCGGGAACGATGTGCCAAACCCGATTAAGAGCGCCTAAAGAAAACTAGCAATTCGGCCGTTCACACGACGCCGTGCAGTTTCGGGCCGGGCTTTTTACCGCCCGTCAACCTCAAACGGGGCACCATGGCAGCATGCCCGCCTCCCTGCTTCGTATTGCCAGCATGGCCCTCCGGGCTGCCGCGTTGGCGGCGCTCGCCGGCATTCTGATGAAGCTGTTCGGACTAGCCTGACTGTCGCCCGCCCCGAGAATCGGGGCTCCTTTTCGACATCAATCGGTGGTATACTCGCCGGCATGGGGTTCGATCCCATCGCGTGCCGAATGGGTCGCGCAGCGTTTGACTGGACGCAAGCGCGGCTTGCCGTCGAGGCTGATGTCTCCGCCGGCGTGATCCGTGATTACGAGCGTCGACGCCGCATCGGAGCAACTTAGCCGAGATCGTCCGCGCTTTCGAAAACGCCGGCATCGAGTTTCTGGTGCATGGGACCAGGGCGCTTGTGCTGCCCCCGCTGAGCCCGGTCCCGATGGCGATCGTCGCGGATTTCGGCTTTGGGCTGCGGGTCACCAGGGGCGGCGCCCGCTCTTTCAATCCTGAATTTACCGGGCGCACGGGGTCGAGTGGCGCTACACGATCGGCTCATTCCCGGATTCGAGATTGTCGGCGCCCCGTGAGAAGGCAAAGCGCCTCAACCTCCATTCCCCGGATGAGCTCACGGTTTTGCGAGCATTTGGTGCAATTCCGGTAAGAAGCGGGCCTTCCGCAGCGCGGCGTCGGCGGCAAGCTAATCGGCGGCGCAATAGGTATGATCGTGGATCTTCTTGCTGGTAATGCGGGCGCTGATGATAGGCCTCAGGCGCAGTCATAGACCGGATCCGGGTTTGGAGCGGCAGGGCCGCAGGTGTCCGTGTCCGGCGACGGCTGCTGTTGCTCTTTCTCTCGTCGGAGCTCGTCGAGGCGCGCCTTAATCGCGGCGAAGTCTTCGATTGCTGGGGTCATGACAAGCCGTATTTGGCCTTGGCAGTGTTATACGCCGTGATGTTCCGGCCGCGGACTGCGAAGAGTTCCAGAAGGGCCCTATCTAATCTAAGCAGCATCAAGATTTCGTCCTGCTTGTCGGCAGGGACAAAGTGAGCCGGTAGGTGGGCGCCGAGCATCACGAGAAAGGTACCCGAGGTGCTGGCCAGGTAGCTGCTGTCAGTTGCGCGGTAGCGCTGCGTCCAACGTCGCCAGCTGCGCTGCCGTGCGCTCCTGCAAGCGGCGACCGCTGCCTCGGCCTCGGTCAGCGCTGGTGCTTCGTCAAAGGCCAGCAGCACCTGTCCGCGCATGAGCCAGCGCCCATCCACCATCACCGAATCCACCGACTCCGAGGCGCCGTGCTGCACCTGGGCGTCCTCTCCCGGGGCGAGCGCCAGCGTGCCGGCGGTACGGCACCGCACCCGCACGAGGTCGGCGAGCTGCCCGGCGGCGATCCGTCCCATCCGGTCCTCCAGCCCCAGCACGGCGGCGCCGTTCCGCGTCGCCATGTCGAGCACGTCGCGCCCATGCGGCCGGCGCGCGTGGTCGGGCTGGCCGACCCGCGGTAGCATCAACGCCAGCCGCATAGCCTCGAACAAATCGTGACGGCCGCCGGTGTTGGCCGAGTCAGTGCCGAGCGCAACGCGCAAGCCGACTCACCGAGAAGCAGACCGACCTGGTCCCCGGTAAAGGGCAGTTCCGCTCGCGTTTTGCACCATCCGCGCATCGGACGCCCCCACATCTCGTGCCGCGGTTGGCTGTCCCAAAGCTGTCCCACGGGACTCCGGCGTGGGACAACTGTTTTCAACCGAAGATAGCAACGGAGCAGCCATGACCGATGAGCCCACCGCGGAGCCCTTGCCCCCCTCTCCGGGG
>Ga0182032_10001036_pt1 | contig 12132 bp, 9 predicted proteins | sample tim00Cox00000000_FD_125970 | JGI IMG/M metagenome (GOLD analysis project Ga0182032, IMG submission 125970) | Lab enrichment of tropical soil microbial communities from Luquillo Experimental Forest, Puerto Rico - timezero.00C.oxic.00.000.000 | ecosystem: Environmental > Terrestrial > Soil >... | reverse complement strand
TACGGCGCGGGCATTGCGGCCGGAGGTCCGCTGATTCGCGATGTGCTCGGCTTTCGAGTCAGCGCTTGGGGCCGCTCAGACGGTGGCTTCGTGGATCGCGTCGATCCCTTCACCGGCGCGATCTTGGACAAAAATGCCAATCACGTGTTGAGCGAAAGTTTCCGCGCCGCATTGACGCTCGCCGTGAGCGATGCCGTGCAGATCGCGCCGTCTTTCACCTACTCCTCTTACCGCCTTCACGATTCCCAGTTTTTCTTCGCCGAATTGTCCGATGTCGCCGCCGGACAGCTCAGGAATGGAAGCCTCCTGCGCCAGCCCTACAACGACTCATTTTATGTCGGTGCACTCAAGGTCACGGCCAACCTGGGTGCCGTGGAGTTGGGCTCCGTGAGTTCCTATTTCCACCGTTCAGAAGACCTTTGGGCAGATGTCACGTATATCACGGACGTCGTCCCCCCCGTCAGCTACAGCGATGCGGTCGCGGCGCAGTTTCTCTTCCAGCAAGGGATATTCATGCAGGAACTGCGGCTCCGGTCCGCCGACCCCAACGCGTCGCTCGGATGGGACATCGGAGCCTTTTACTCCACTACGGACGAACGGACTACGCAAAATTCTGCAGGAGCATCGGTACCGGGGGAGGGTCCCAACGAGACCGACCGGAGCCAACAAACCCGATTTGCTGGATTCGGTGAGGTATCAGTCCGACTGGCGAAGGGACTGACACTGAATGCTGGGTTACACAGCGAACACGCGAGCGCCACCAAAACCACCGAGAGTCCCCCAATATATACGACAGGGGAAACCGGCTCGGTGATTCTGCCGCAATTTAGGCTTTCCTATCAGGCGGCCGAGCACCAACTCCTGTATCTCACGGCCGCGAAAGGGTACGGAACGGGCGGCACGTGGATAGTGCCCAACGCATGCTCTGGGGAACCGACAGCACGCATCGGCGAAGACACTTTGTGGAGCTACGAGGCCGGCGTGAAAAGCGCCCTGCTCGATGGACACCTACAGCTCGATACGAGCGTCTTCCACATGCAGTGGAATAACAGTGGACCGGGATACGAGCAGACCTGCGCCACAAACTTTCTCGGAACGCCTGGTCCCGCGGCCAGCAACGGATTCGACGTCGCAGTCCACGCGCTCGCCAGCACGCACGTTCGAGCGAGCGTTGCTGTCTCATATGCGGACGCGCGTTACACCCATACGATCACACAGGACGGCTTTGTCGTTCGCCAAGGCTGGGCGGTCGGCCCCCTGCCCCGCGTTGTCGCACCATGGAACGTCACGGCGTCAGTGGAATACTCGGTGTCGCTTTCAGGAGGCGCGACTGGGATACTGCGAGCGGAAGACATCTTTCGCAGCCGCAACCCGGGTCCTTTCCAGGACGACGATCCGGCTTCGCCCAACTACTTCCCAGGCAGCACACCTGACCCATCGACGAATCTCCTCAACCTCAGGGCGGTATTGCAGCGCGCGAACTATGATGTGGCGCTCTTCGTCAACAATGCGCTCGACAGTCGCCCCACGATTTCGCGATTTGGGTTCGGTGCCCCCACGCCGGTGTTCGCCACGACGTTCCGGCCGCGAACGGTGGGTTTGAGTACCAGCTGGCATTTTTGACCAACTAAGCCGCGGCTTTGTGGCCTGTTGCCTTGAGTTGAGCAGCTCCAACGCAAGCTGCGCGACCCTCCGCGCAAGCTCTGGATTCATGCGGCGGGATCCTTAGGTAGCTGTAAATTCCTCTACCGTGGACCAGATGGGATCGGCCTCTCCGCTCTCACCAACCTGATTGGCCTCCTTGCCGATCCACACGAACCTGGTCGCGACAACGTGCCGCCGCTCCGTCCGACCCCGGTCTAGAAACTGCCCGTTCTCGAATTTGTCCTCGGAGCTCAGATGGAATTGAGCGAGCGCCTCGGCGTAGGTCTTGAGTTGCTCCGGACGGACCGGCTTGCCTGTCACCCGATCGAAGACCTTGGGTAGCGCTCGCGCTGGATCGCGGTCGTAGGGTGCTATCGGCGCCACCTTTCCCCGCTGCGGTGGCCGCCCTGATTCGGCCTTCTCGAGCACGGTGGCGCTGAACGGTCCGAACATACCGTGGCGGGTCATGAACGACAGCAGGAACCCGAACGGGCGGATCTGCGCCTCAACCGGTTTACCGGAGTTCCACGCAGCCATCCAGTTCAAGTTGGGGGCTGGACGCTGTATAGCGGATCGCCGCGGGACGAGACAGTGCGGGGTGCCAGTCGAGGAGAGCTTGCTCCGGATGGTCATCGAGGGCGGCCTGGAGAGACGCCCGAAGTGCACACTCGGTCACGCCGGTACGCGAACTCTCCGTACTGCGAAGAGCAAGCAACCCAGAATTGACCCAAGTGTGAGCAGGTCGATGCCGCCACCGCCCCCAGAGCTACCACTCGGGTCGCCGCTGACGACAATGTTCACGGCGGAGCCAGGCGCAACACTCGTGGCCGCGGTCGGACTCTCGCTTATTACGGAGCCAGAGGGAACCGTCTGGCTCGACTGTTGCGTCACCGTCCCGACGACAAGCCCCGCACCGGTGATTGCCGCTGCGGCTGCTGTCTGTGTCATGCTGACGACCTTTGGCACCGTGACGGCAGGACTGAACGTCGCGGTGACAAATTGGTCCTCATTTGCCACGAGATCGCACGAATTGGTCCCTGCGCAAGCTCCGCTCCACCCGGCGAAGTACGACCCCGAAGCCGCAGAAGCAGCAAGCTTGACGTTCGTTCCGAGAGCGAAGCTCGCGGCGCAGTCCGACGCTCCACAATCGATGCCCGCCGGGTTGCTGGTGACGGTGCCCGCGCCGTTGCCCGATAGCTGTGCGGCGAGCGTATGCGTCGTTGCAGCAAGACCACCGTCGATGATTGCGAGGCGACCGGCCGACGCGCCGTAGAGCGCATAGATCTTATTGGTCGCCGGGTCCGCCGCAATCGCCATCCACCACCCTGCGTCGACAACATCCGCGTCGATCAACGTCGCGGTCGAGCCAGCGCTGCCGTCGATCACAGTAATGCTGGCTCCGACGCAGGCCACGGGGTTGCAGCCACCCAAGTTAGCGACGTAAACGGTATTGCTGACCTCGTTGACTGCCACGGCGACCGGGACCGCCGCATTTCGATCGGTAACGGTGCTGGTGGAGTTCGTCGCGCCGTCGATGACGGTGACGTTATCACTGCCACCGTTGACCACGTATATCCTGTTGGTCGTTGAGTTCACTGCGACCGCAAGTCCCTGGCTGTTGTAACCCGGGCTAAGCGCATTGGGATCCGTGATTGTGGTAGTGGCGTTTGTGGCACCGTCAATGACCGTCAGGTTCCCGTGGTTCGGTCCGCTTGGGAAATTGCCCAAGTTCGCAACATAAATCTTGTTGGTGATGGTATTCACTGCGACACCGACCGGGTCGAAAGCGTTGGGGTCCGTGACCGTAGTCGTCGAGTTCGTGGCCCCGTCGATGACGGTGACATTGCCAGGGCCGGTTCCCCCGGGCCCCGGGTTGGGGGTGGTATTGACCACATAGATTTTGTTGGTGACCGGGTTTACGGCGAGGGCGGTAGGGACCATACCCTTCGCATTGGGATCGGTGACGGTGGTCGTGGAATTAGTTGCGCCGTCGATGACGGTGACGTTGCCGCCAGCATTTGCCACATATATCTTGTTCGTCGAGGAATTCACCGCCAGTCCGGCGGGAAAGCCGGAGGGGAAGGCGAGGCCGCCGCCTCCGCCGCCTTTCGCGTTTGGATCGACGACCAGCGTGGTCGCATTCGTGGCACCATCAATTACAACGGTGCCGCCGCTGTTCGCGACGTAGATTTTATTCGTGCTTTCATTCACAGCCAGCGCCGCAGGCAAAGCCGTGCCCGCACCGGTTGGCTTCTGCACGGTCGTGACGGCGTGAGTCGTGCCGTCTATCACGCTGCCCGAAATCGCGTGTGAGCAAGAGAACATGCAGAAGGCGCTCTGGCTCACATAGATTTTGTTTGTCGTCCTGTTGATGGCCAACCCGTACGGCCGGCCAACCGTCGATACGGTGGCGGTGATGCTTTGCGGCCAAACCCAAGCCGGCCAGATGAACCATAATCCGACGAGAATCAACGAGCAGATCCGCGGTCGGAGCGACAGATTATGCTTGGAGCCCATGGCACACCCCCTGCTGTTTCAACACAGAATCCCCGTTCGCTCTATTATTCTCACTACGCGGAACCGACAAACCGGGGAGCACCCTGTTGGTCATGTGTGTTAGTTTTCTCTTGCCACCGGAGTTCGTCAGCCCACCAAGTGACTAAACTGATGTCTACTCCTATTTGGGCCCGCATCCCGTCGGAGGAGACTTGTTGTGCGATGCAGCACGCACTTCGTCGTGGCATCGAAATTGCGCCGGATGCGTGCTAGCAGACGCATTCCGACGCTTTGTTAATTGATAGTTCAACCCCTTCTTCTGCAGCCTGCGTCACGCTGTCTTGACGAGCTTTGCGTCCCAGGCTGCGGGGAGTAAACGAAGGATTAGCCGTGCAGCGCGTCTCCGCCCAGGACGAATTCCGGTATCCTCGCTTCGAGCCGGTAACAACGATCTGGCACCGCTGAGGCGCAAGGTGCATGAACCTGCTACTGATCGATGATCACGCTCTCTTTCGCGAAGGTCTCACTCTTTTGCTGTCGAAGCTGAGCCCGGGAATCGTCATTCATGAGGCGGATTCCGTGGAGGGGGCGGTCGATGAATGCAGGGACATTACCTTTAGAATGGCGTTGCTCGATCTTCACCTCGCGGCAACCAGCGGACACGAGACGCTAGATACCTTCCGCTGCCGTATACCTGATGTTCCCATGGTCGTGTTGTCCGGGGATCAGGATCCGCAGCTGATAAAGGCTTCCATCGCGCGTGGCGCAGTCGGGTTCGTTCCGAAGTCTTACACTTCCGACATGATGATCGCCGCACTGCAATTCATTCTCGCCGGCGGGATTTATTTGCCTGCCTGCGTCCTGGATACGGAAGTAAACGGCGCACATCGGCCTGGCACCCTGACGCCCGAAGCATCGAATTTGTATTCCAAGCTGTCACCGAGGCAGCAGGAGGTCGCTCGCTATCTGCTGCAAGGTCTCAGTAACAAAACCATCGCCCGCCGACTGAATATTTCAGAGGGCACGATCAAGGCGCATGTTTCGTCTATATTTCAAATCGTCGGTGCGCGCAATCGGGTCGAGGCCGTGTTGATTGCCGCCAAGGGCGGCTTTTCCGTGATGTAGTCGATCCGAAGGTTCGGTCATGCGTGCCGCGGTGTCCCGAGGGATCACTGGGAGTAGCGATAACGAGCGGTCGCTCGAGGACATTATCGCGCGCGCTTCGATGGGGTTTCGAACCTCGCAGCTCCCGAAGACGCCCTTTATCCTTTTACCAGCGGTAGTCGGTCTCGTCGTCGTCACGCACGGCCGAGTCAATCCGGCGCAGTTGTACTGGTGGGCGGGATTTGTGACGGCTTCGATCATTGCCCGCACAGTCTTGTGCCGGGCACTTAGCAAACGCGTCGATAGCGCATCGAATGTGGACCTGGACCGTTACGAGCGGTATCTGTTTGCCAGTGCAGTCTTAGTTGCCACAGCCATCGGATCAATGTTCTACCTGGTCGCGCGCAACGGTGATCTCACTGTCAGAATGGTAATAACGCTCCTTTCCTCCTTATACGGAATTGCCTATGTTATTGTCGCGTCCAGCCACCTCAAGAGCTTTGTAGTTGCGAGTTCGATAAACTTTGGCCTCGGTATCCTCTTCTGGCTCGGGTTTTATTCAGAAGACTCGCCGCATATTGAGATTGCTTTCGGCTATCTCGCGGTCGCAGTAGTGGTGCTCATCGCAGGACGCGAGAATTCACGGCAGTTTCGCGAGTCGATACGTATCCGCACCGAAAATGTAGCATTACTCGACTCCCTGGCTGCGGAGAAGAAGCTGGTCGAGCAGGCGCTTCAGGAACTGAAGCTGGCCAGCGAATCCAAGAGCCGGTTCCTCGCGGCGGCAAGCCACGATCTGCGCCAGCCACTCCACGCTCTCACGATGTTTCTCGGCACCCTGTCGTTTCACGTGACGTCGGACGAGGCGCGGCGACTGTTGCGCCGGATCAAGGACACCGCGGTGGTTCTTGAGGAACAGTTCAACAGTCTGCTCGACCTTTCGAAATTTGACGCCGGTGCTGTGAGGGCTCAGTTGGGGCCCCTCAGGATCGATAAGCTCATCGAGCGCGTTGTGGAGGAGTTCCGGCCGGAGGCGGAGGCCAAACATCTGCTATTGAGGGGCGAGGTCACTCCTATCGTGGGTAGCTCGGATCCGATGCTGATCGAGCGCGTCCTGCGTAACCTGATTGGTAACGCCGTGAAGTACACCGCGGCAGGGTGCGTGAGCATCCGGGCATCACTGCTACAGAATGAAATACTGGTGGAGGTCCGAGACACGGGCTGCGGGATCCCCGCGAGCGAACAAAAGAGGATATTCGAGGAATACGTACAGCTGGCGAATCCGGCTAGGCAACGCCGTCGTGGCGTCGGTCTTGGGTTGGCGATAGCCAAGCGCATCGATGCTCTGTTGGGGCTGCGGCTATTCATGAACTCGTCGGTCGATGTCGGGTCGGTCTTCGGATTTTACATTCCACTTGCGGATATGCAGGAGACGCCCTCGCAGTTTGAGCCAGTGGTCGTAGACACGACCTGCTTTAAGACTTCGTCGGTCATATGGATCCTTGACGATGATCTGGATGTCGTCGAGGCGTTGCGGGAACAATTACTCGTCTGGGGTGCGAGGGTCCAGACATTTTCCAGTCCCGAGGCTCTGCTAGAAGAGTTGCGATCAGGGTCCGAACCTCCTCAGTGGATACTGACTGACGACATGCTGGGATCGGAGCTGTCCGGACTTGAGACAGCGCAGCTTCTCGCATCAAGCTTCGGGTTCGTGAAAGTATGTTTGATCACGGGCAACACCGAGCCGGAACGCTTGGCACGCTTGCGCAACAGTGGCTTCCCGCTAATCATCAAACCCGCACAGCCTGAGGCCCTAATACAGGTGATCCGCGATCCGTCGATCGCGGCATAAGTAAGGGCTTACGCGCACCCCTAGAAGACAGTCTAGTTGGACCGCAGGCATTGGTCGCTGCCTGCGCTAATGACCGCAACTGCGCGTTGTAACAGGAAGCCTCCGCCGCATACCCAAGCCAGCGGTACGCACGCAGCAAAAGGCGACTACCGACCTCTCGGTTGGTGGCACTAATACTGTTGCAACGCAGCCTGTCGCAGCACGTACAGGATCCGACTGCGGGTACTCCCGTAATCGTTGGTTTAGTCATTGGCATCGGTATCTTTATCCTCTACTGGCATACGCAGGAGTTTAGTCGACCGACAAATGGCGAAGGCTGCGCTTCCAGACTACAAGGAAGCCGTGGACAGGGACTCAACGATCACGAGCAGAACTGAAGTTCCACACGGGAGAGATCGAGATGAACATCAGAGCACTCATCCTCAACGGCAAGGTCATCCTTTGCATCGCCGCCCTGGGCACTGCAGCTGGACTTTCAGCAGTGACGCCCGCGGCTGCGGTCTTGTCCAGCGAGGCCGCGGGATGGCCCGTCGACGCGGAGTGGGGAGATGGTGGTATAGCGACTGACCATGGACGGGAGGGTGGCACCGCGCTTGCCACGGCGGACGCCCCCGTCAAGGAGCGACCGGAAATCGTCGTTACGTCGGGCGCAGGTGACCCGAGCGTATCTCAAGGTACCGAATGATTCGTTTTGCGAACGTTCGCAGAGCGCTTAAGAAGCATCGGCGATACCGAAGCGCACGGTCAATTGGTGCATCACTGACTTCGGCCACAGATTACCCGCTGACCAGTGCCTGCTTAAATACACTTTTTTGCTGTTAGCGTAGCGGGTAAGAACTGATGATTGTTTTGGGTCTGTTTTTGTTTATTTCCGTGGGATATATCTATACCCCCCAACGATGGTTAGAGCGCACCCCAAACGAAGCCACCATGCGACCGGCGCTCAAGTCGAAGATGGCTGCAAATACATCGCCCACACCCAAGCCGCCGTGAGAACGCCTGCAGCCGCGATAGTCACGATTATCGAGGCCCAAAAGCAAATGGGCCTCGTGGACCGATGGCACTTCCTGTTGCCGCGAAGCGCGACCGTGCCCGTTCGTAGTGAACGGGCAACTGAGCACGCCATCAAGACGTTCAGGCCCATGAGGAGCACCGTAAGAAACACAAGCCGTACGGCATGCATTGTGCGCTCTAACGGTGAAGTTGAGGGGCCGCCCAGACGCGCCCGATCATGCGCCGCGGGCGCGCAGTGTCTTCAGCGCCCGTGGCGCGGACACGCAGGCTGTTCACGGTCCCCTCCAACGATTGTTAGGTGCCCCAAACTGCTGCCGTTCCCAAGACTCCACACCTCCCCGAACGATCTTAAACAGTGGGTGCGGTTGCGGCCGCGCATCCCTGCGCCACCGAGTGTATAGCCCTGGGCTACGCGCTCGAAGTTTGCGCAGGAGATGCCCCCATTCATAAGCAAGCTGTCCGCGCGTCGCTTTCAGTGTGACGCCTCGACGACAGGGACCGAGCCTTTGTCGATCAAATGAATATCCGCGCTTTTCTGCCTCAATCGCCACCCCTCTAAGATAGGTATTGATTGCAGCTAACGGCGATGCATGCGCCCGAAAGCGCTCGAGCTGCGGATGATGTCGGTATCCTTTCGTCATGCCCTTGAGCACTGCACGCGCGAGCAGGCCCTCTCGCCACAGCGCAACCATACCTTTGGCGTCAAGGTACTTGGGGTGGAGCGTCCACAATCGCATTGGGGCACCTAACTACTTCTAGAAGAGCGAAGTGTCGCGTCGCAAAGCGTCACATCGGTCATCTAACACGTCCGGCATGTCGCAACCCTCTCATTCGTCGCCGCGTTGCCGTCCATGTCGGTGCAGTGGTCGGTGTTAATGGGGTTCATGGCTGTACCGTCCGGCGACCGCGGGTGCTGTCGCCAATCGTCAGGCGATTATTCGCGGATGTCCCCGTCGCGTGACCGCCTACGCGGTCCTGCCTCCCGGACGCGGGGGCGCTTCGGGTGACACAGGCGAAGTTCCGCGGATGATGCTGGTCGCCATGCTCACCACCGCGGCGAGGTCCGAGAGATTCCCGGGCACGACGAGCGTCGTGCTCTCCTTGGCGAGCTTGCCGAACTGACGCACGTACTCCTCGCCGATGCGCAGCTGCATGGCTTCGATGCCGCCGCGCTCACTCAGCGCGCCCCCGACCCGGCGCAGGCCCTCGGCGGTGGCGGTCGCGACCGCGAGGATCGCCGCCGCCTGACCGTCGGCCTCGTTGATCTGCTGCTGCTTGGTAGCCTCGGACGCCTTGATGACCCGCTGCTTGTCACCTTCCGCCTGGTTGATCTTGGCGTCGCGCTCGCCCTCGGATGTGAGCACCACCGCGCGCTTCTCGCGCTCGGCGCGCATCTGCTTCTCCATTGCGGACAGCACGTCCTTCGGCGGTGTGATGTTCTTGATCTCGTAGCGCATCACCTTGACGCCCCAGGCCACGGATGCCTTGTCGAGCTCGGCGACGACGTTGGCGTTGATCGTGCCGCGCGCCTCGAAGGTGCGGTCGAGCTCGATCTTGCCGATCTCGCTGCGGAGTGTGGTCTGTGCCAGCTGGCCGATGGCGAACGAATAATTGGTGATGCCGTAGGAGGCGAGGTGGGGATCGAGCACCTGCATGTAGAGCACCGCATCGACCGCCACCTGCACATTGTCCTTGGTGATGCAGATCTGCTCGGCTACATCGAGCGCCTGCTCCTTGAGACTGTGCCGGTAGGCGACGCGCTCGACGAAGGGGATGAGGATGTGGAAACCGGCCTGGAGCGTGCGGCTGTACTTGCCGAGATTCTCGACCACGTAGGCGCTCTGCTGTGGCACGACGGTCGCCGTGCGGAACACCACGATCACGGCGATGATCGCGAGCGCGATGAAGACGTAGGAGGTGTACATAAGAGCTACTTTTCGGGCCTTACGAGAAGTGTCAGATCCTGCACGCGCGCGATGCGCGCGCGGCTGCCGGCAGGGATCGGCGTATCGCTGTCATTGCGCACGGTCCAGAAGCTGCCGCCGTACTCCCCCTGGCAGCTCTCGCCCGCACCGAGCGACACCTGCAGCGTGATCACGCCGCCCGCGGGGCCGGTGTCGACCCTCGGCATGGTGTGGGTGAACCTGTGATAGAGGCGGTTGCGGAAGGTTACCATCGAGACGACGGCCAGCACTGCGAAGAGCGCCCACTGCAGCCAGTCGGGGAGCGGCAGGAGAAGAGTCGCGAGTCCGACGAGGATCGCGGCGCTGCCGATCAACACCAGGTAGAACTGCGCGCTCACGAAGGCGAGCTCGGCGCCGAGGAGTATCGCGCCGGCGATGATCCAGCCCCACCAGGTCATTCGGAATCCCCCTTGAGTGCTCTGAGCGGATGGCGTCTCACGGCAGCGAAGCGAATTATACAACCTGGGTGGCTGAAACACGGCGAACACGCGTCATTTGCGGCTCGCGCCGCGCGCGGCGATCTGCTTCCATGACGGTTTGGGTTGCACGCATGCCGACCGAGCCAGAGACCCGCCTGGACGCGTCGCCCGGCCTGCTGGCCCTGGCGCGCGAGCGCATGCGTACGCGTCACCTGGCACGGCGTACCGAGCAAGCGTACCTCCAGTGGCTCGAGCGTTATGTCGCCTTTCACCACGGCCGGCATCCGCGCACCCTCGGCGCCGCGCAGCGTGACGCGCGCTACCCACGGGAAGAAGCTGCCGGTGGTGCTGAGTTGGGAGGAGGTGCAGCCGCTGCGGGCGCAGCTGCAGGGCACGGGACGCCGGGATCCTCCGCTCAGTGAGTGCAGGGCAGCTCGGCCTGCAGCTGCTCGTCACACTCGCGGCCCTGGCCGCGGTTCGGCGCCGGTGCGCGGCTGCGCGCCGGCGAAGCCGTTCTGCCGCCACGCCTCGTAGATGACGAGCGCCACGGCGTTGGAGAGATTGAGGCTCCGGTTGCCGGCGCGCATCGGGATCATGAGCTGCCGCTCGGGTGACACCAGCGCGAGCGCGGCGCTCGTGAGCCCGCGGGTCTCGGCACCGAAGAGCAGGGCATCGCCCGGCTCGAATTGGGCGGCGCTGTAGGGCTGCGTGCCGCTCGTCTCGATGCTGAAGAGCCGCGCGGGAGCGAGCGCCTCGAGGCAGCCCGCGAGGCTCGCGTGGACGCGCACCGGGGCGAGCTCCTCGTAATCGAGGCCGGCGCGGCGTACGGCCCGTGCGGTGAGCTCGAAGCCGAGCGGTTTCACGAGGTGGAGGGTCGCGCCCGCGTTGGCGGCCAGGCGGATGATGTTGCCGGTGTTGGGCGGGATCTCGGGCTGGATGAGCACAATGTGGAACATGGCCTCACCGCGGGCGGCATTGACGCGTGTGCGATAATGCCTGCCATGACGAGCCGCGAGAAAGACGCACCCGCGAAGGCAGCTGCGGCGGCCGTGGCGCCGCTCGCCCTGGATTTCTGCGGCCTCCGATTCGCCTCACCCATCGTGCTGCTCTCCGGCTGCGTGGGTTTTGGCGAGGAGTACACGCGGATCGAGGGCTTCTCCAACCGGGACGCGGGCGCCGTGGTGCTAAAGGGCACGACCGGCAGCGCGCGCCTCGGCAACCCGCCGCACCGTGTGTACGAGACGCCGGCGGGGATGCTGAACGCCATCGGGCTGCAGAACCCGGGCGTCGACCACGTGGTGCGCGTCATCCTGCCGCAGCTCGATTTCACCGAGACGCGCTTCATCGCGAACGTCTCGGGCTCGACCATCGAGGAGTACGTCGAGGTCACGCGGCGCTTCGATGCCTCCCCGATCGATGCCATCGAGGTCAACATCTCCTGTCCGAACGTGAAGGAAGGCGGGGTGGCGTTCGGCAACTACCCGGATATGTCGGCGCAGGTCGTGGCCGCGTGCCGACGGGTGACGAAGAAGCCACTCATCACCAAGCTCTCCCCCAACCAGACCGACATCCGCGAGAACGCGCGCCGCTGCATCGAGGCGGGGACGGATGCGCTCGCGGTGATCAATACCGTCATGGG
>Ga0182032_10001033_pt1 | contig 12142 bp, 14 predicted proteins | sample tim00Cox00000000_FD_125970 | JGI IMG/M metagenome (GOLD analysis project Ga0182032, IMG submission 125970) | Lab enrichment of tropical soil microbial communities from Luquillo Experimental Forest, Puerto Rico - timezero.00C.oxic.00.000.000 | ecosystem: Environmental > Terrestrial > Soil >... | reverse complement strand
GCCGTGCCGACGAGGTGATCGAATAACGACATTCTTTACTGCAGCGCAGAATGTCCGCTTTTGGCACAAAGCGGACATCGGAACTCGCTCAACTAATGTCCGCTTTCGGGGGTAAAGCGGACATTGGGCAACCTCATAGACCTCGATTTATGAGTACACGCCCTAGTCTACCTCCCCCTGATCCCTGGCCTGTTCCCCCGAAGCTTTTTCACGTCGTCATGGCTCAAGGTCTTAGAGAGCTTTCTCGTATTGACCACAGTTTCCCCCACCCACCAAATCGTGACCTTGCTTTTAGTCCCCTTGGGCTTCCCAGCGGGATTGCCCGACTGCCCCTTCTTGAACGGCATTGCGTTGCTCTCCTTTGCCAAAGGCAATGGGCCAGCTCGAAATTGGGGTTGCCAACAGGCGAATAACGCTGGCTTCGATGTAATCGAGCACTCTGATTTCGCGACCGACAAACTGTACAACCCAAATCGCCAGTGCGTCCGCCTTTGCTCCCGTGCCCCCTAAGTCAAAGAAGCATTTCATCGGCAGCAGTGGATCTTTGGCGACGCGCGAGATCCTGCCCTCGCCCTTCGCCTGGACTAAATGCTTGGCGAAGTACGCGCCCTCGAATGCGTTCTGATAGTCCCCTTCCCAGACGTGGTCATAACGATCGGGATATTGTGATAGATCGTGTAAACGCTCCGCTTCGAGCTCCGGCGGGAACCACGGATTGTCACGCCAAATAACGTCACGCCAAATAACGTATATGGTGTGCGCGGAACGTTCCCGGGGCGCTGTTTTGGGTAAAGCCATCAGTTTTTCAATGTAGTAGCTGCAATCAGATAGGATTTTGACTGTTACCTTTTTGAGCTACATTTTGACGGTGTTCACGCTTCGCCCTGCCCTTGGCGATCTGCCGCGCTTCCCACTCCTCATCAGCTTTCCGCGTGATTCGCTGCGCCTTGCCCTCACCGATCACATCGGGCTTATCTTCGGGCGGCATGCGATACCAATGCGGGCGACTCAAATGGCGCTTGTGCAGCCACTCGTTGATCGTCATGTCTCTGGCGACAGGGGACGCGGACATCTGTGACACCTCTCTGCATGGGGAGGGTCACACCGCAAAGCGGCAATGATCGCCTCCCCGGTTAAAACCGGGCTGTCGCGCTCATTGATAAGCTTCTGTAGGGTTAGTGGGCGGCGGAATGCCGCCCGACAGAATCAGATTAGCCAAGAATCATCCGACGCTCAAGATGTCCCTCTCTGCGTTGGCGGATATTTCACCTAATCGCGGTAACGTTCGACTTCGTGAGGCTGTACGACGGCACGGCATTGCGGATCGTTTCGGCAAAGTGCGACGGCACGAAGTGAATATAGCGGCCGCCCTAACGCCGCGTACAGCCCGATTTTTTATTTGATCGAGCGAACGTTCGATTTCCTTAAACCGCTATCTGATCGTGCGGACGTTCGACCTCGCGATGCCGTAGCTCGGCACGCTGGCGCGAATCGTCTCGGCGAGGTGCGATTTCTCAAGGTGGCCGTAGTGCTCCTGCACCATCTTGATCGAGGTGTGGCCGAGCGATTGCGCGACATAGAACAACGGCACGCCAGCCTTGACGAGCGCAGAGGCGTAGCTGTGGCGTAGGCAATGGTACGGCACCGGGTCGATACCAGCGCGTTCGCAGGCTGCACGCATCCGCCTGATCTGATGAGACATGCCGAAGGCCGAGCCATCGTTGCGCCGAATCATGGGATCGCTGCGCTTGCGACCGGCTGCGAGGTTCTTGAACAGTTCGACGCCCTCAGCCGTCAGATAGACTTTCCGGCCACGCCCTGACTTCGATCTCTCGATTGAGATCGTCGCCGAGTCGGGATCGAAGTCCAAAACCTTTAGGTTGCACAATTCCCCATATCTGCATCCGCATAAAAGCGCCGCCTGTATCAGCGGGCGAAACTCGTCATCGGCTGCATTGATCAGTCGCTTGGCCTCAGCGACCGACAGGAATTGTTCACGCTTGCGATCTACGCCCTTGAACCGTTCCAGCGAGCGCCACGCGACGTTGCTGGCGACCTGCTCGTCCTTGTAGGCAAGATTGAGCGCAGCCTTGAGCGTCGTGATCGTCCTATTGGCCGAAGACTTCCGAGCGCGGGCATCGTACGACCGGCCACGGGCTGGCATGGCCGCGATCTCGGCTTTCCACGCATTCAGCCTCGCGCTGGTGAGTTTTCCGACTTCGAGCTTGCCGATCAGCGGGGTGATGTATTTCGGGATTGCCCGCTCCACGTTCTCGGTCTTCTTGCCGTTGTGATCAAGATGCGTGACGTAGGCCGTCATCGCCTGATCGACCGTCAGCGGGCCGGTGATGCCTGCCGCTTGGTTGGCGCGCTCGGTGTGGTTCTTGCGAGCCTTGGTCACCGCGTCGTCGAAGCTCAACACCGTGATGTGGTCGGCGTCGCTGAGATCGTCGGCAGTGCCGAGCGCCTCGACGACATAGGACTGTTCGCCGACGTAATGCCGAGCGACCCACGTTCCCGATCGACCACGCAGGCGGCGGTAGCCGATATGAAGCCCGGTCTCGATGCTGCGATAGTGCGGCTTGCCTTTGATCGGGAGCCGTGTCCTGGCAGTGCGGTCGCCTAAATCCTTGTCCTTGACTTTGCGTGCCATCGTCGCCCCCGCTATTCGCCTATGATCGTCTGCAATTGGGAAATGACGCTCTCGACCTTGTCCGCCTCAACGTATGGCGCGATTGCCTTCAGCTCTTCGTCGCCGTCGAACTCACCGAGCGCGTGCGACAGTTCGTCGAGGGCTTGATAAACGCGAGCCTCTCGATCGAGGGGGTGAGCTTCTTCGTTTTCTTCGTCGCCATGATTTCCAGCCGCCGTGTCCAACAATTGTCCCATATACGGGCCGAAACGCTCAGAGACAATGATAAACTAAGAGACGCAGAAATTGCGATGGTTCTAGGGAAACCTGTGACGTTGAGAGACAGAGAGAGACGGTCGCTTGGCTTGATCATGGGTAAAACGAGGCGAGACGCGGGCGGCATTCTCGCCTAGAATAATGAAAGGGCCCATCGGTGGGTCGCGTGAGGGAGCAAGCAAGTATGTCGTGTAGGGTTATTGTGGCCGCGCTCATCGGAGTAGCGGCGGTGGCGGCGACTGCAACCGTTCCGGCAGAGGCGCAGCCACGACGCGTGCAAGTCGGCAGTCTGGCCTGTTCGATTTCAGCCGGCGTCGGGATGATCGTGGCCTCTCAGCGCAACGTGAACTGCAATTTCCAGCCGGATAACGGCCCGCCCGAGGCCTATACCGGAACTATAACCAGGGTCGGCGTTGACGTTGGTTTCACCACCGGTGGCGCGATGGTTTGGGGGGTCTTCACCGACACCAACCGCTTCGCCGGAATGTTAACCGGGACGTATGCCGGAGCGACCGCCGAAGCCACGCTCGCCGCGGGCCTTGGCGCCAACGTGCTGGTTGGCGGTTCGAACCATTCGGTCGCGCTGCAGCCGCTGTCAGTGCAGGGTCAAGTCGGACTCAACATTGCGGCGGGTGTCGGCGCATTGGATCTGCACTTGGCGCAATAGTTTGCACAATAGTTTGGCACGGTAATTACCTTTAGTGGCTTGGCGCTGAAGTGCCGGCGCTGCCGTCATTTGCGCCGTCGCGGTTCGACTTCGAAATCGGCCGTCTTCGCGCGTCTCGCGGCGGGGCGCCACGTCACGCCTCTTGACCCAACCCCGCCACCGCTGAAACGATAGCGTCCTCACGAAACAATAACTCCCCGCGGCCCGCGCTGGATGACGGGTCCGCCCTCGGGAGGCGGTGCGGGAGGTGACGATGGCGACAAATGGCGGCAATGGCACACGCGCGACGGGTCCGCGCTGCGTCGCGCTGGTTGGCCCGTTCCAGAGCGGCAAGACAACCCTGCTCGAAGCGATCCTGGCCCGCACTGGCGCGATCGCGCGCCAGGGCACGATCGAAGCCGGCAACACGGTCGGCGACGCCAGCAAAGAAGCGCGGCATCACCGGATGAGCGTGGAGCTGACGGTCGCCACCACCAATTTCATGGGCGACAATTACACGTTTCTGGATTGTCCCGGCTCGGTGGAGTTCGTTCACGACATGCGGGCGATACTGCCGGCGATCGATGCCGCCGTCATCGTCTGCGAAATGGACGAGAAGAAGATTCCACAGCTGCAGCTGATCCTGCGCGAATTGGAAGACGCGAAAATCCCCCGTATCGTGTTCGTCAACAAGATCGATAAGGCCGATGCCGGAGTGCGGGATGTGCTCAATCTGCTGCAGCCGGCGTCCCGCACCAAATTGATATTGCGGCAAATCCCGACTTTTTCTGGCGACATCATCACCGGCTTTGTTGATTTGGCGCTGGAGCGCGCTTTTGTTTACAAAGAATACGCTCCCTCGCAGCTGGTACCACTCGAAGGCGACGCTGCCGATCTGGAAAAGACGGCGCGATTTTCGATGTTGGAAACTCTCGCCGACCACGACGACGAGCTGATGGAGCAACTGCTCGAGGACATCCAGCCGCCGCGCGACAAAGTATTCGACGATTTGACCCGCGAATTGCGCGAGGGGCTCGTATGCCCGGTGCTGATGGGTACCGCCGCGCGCGCCAACGGCGTATTGCGCCTTCTTAAGGCGTTGCGTCACGAGTCGCCCGGCGTCGCCGAAACCGCCAAGCGGCTTGGAGTGAAACAGAGCGGCGACCCCGTCGCCTATGTGCTCAAAACGCTGCACACGATCCACGGCGGTAAAATGTCGATCGTGCGGGTGCTTGCCGGACAGGCCGGCGATGGCACGACTTTCCTGGCCGGCGACGACGAAGCGGGCCGCGTGGCAGGCGCTTTCAAATTGCTCGGCCAGTCGACCGAAAAGCGCGGTCCCGCTGCGGTGGGTGAAGCCGTCGCCTTCGCCAAGCTGGAAAAAGCCAAGACCGGTGACACGTTGACGGCCGGCAAACAGCCGCATTCGCCGCTTGCCAAGGTCGCGCCCTATCCGCCGGTGCTTGCTATCGCCATTTCCGCGAAAGAACGCAAAGACGACGTCAAACTTGGTCAGGCCCTTAACAGGCTCGCCGAGGAGGATCCCTCGATCACAATTGTGCACAACCCGGAAACACACGAAGTCGTGCTGTGGGGTCAGGGCGAGATGCATTTGCGAGTCGCTACCGAACGCTTGAGCGATCGCTATGGCGTCGCCATCGAGCGGCGCACACCGAGCGTCGGCTATCGGGAAACAATCCGCAAATCGGTCACCCAGCGCGGGCGCCACAAGAAGCAATCCGGAGGCCATGGCCAGTACGGCGACGTGGTGCTCGAAATCAAGCCTTTGCCGCGCGGCGCGGGATTCTCTTTCGAGGAACGGATCACAGGCGGCGTAGTGCCGCGCAATTACATTCCTTCCGTCGAGGAAGGCGTCGTCGACGCGCTCAAGCACGGCCCGCTTGGTTTTCCGGTGGTCGACCTTAGCGTCGTTCTAATCGACGGCTCGTATCACACGGTGGATTCGTCCGACATGGCGTTCCGCACCGCGGGGCGCATCGGCATTGTCGAGGGCTTGCCGCAATGTCAGCCGGTATTGCTCGAGCCGATCCACCTCGTCGAAATCGTCTGCCCAAACGACGCCACCGCGAAGATCAACGCTTTAATGTCAAGCCGGCGCGGCCAAATTTTGGGCTTCGATACGCGAGAAGGCTGGGACGGCTGGGACGTGGTCCGCGCCAAAATGCCGGAGGCGGAGGTTGGTGATCTGATCGTCGAGATCCGCTCTGCGACCGCCGGCGCCGGCACCTTCACCTTCAAATTCGATCACATGGCCGAGCTCACCGGTCGCACCGCTGATCAGATTGTCGCCGCCCGCCGCGCCGCGGAGTAATCTTTCTTCTTCGTCATTCCGGATCGATGTGAAGCATCGAATCCGGAATCCATATTCACGAACCGTGGTTATGGTCTCCGGACTCTCCCTTCGCTTGCCCCCGGAATGACAAACCGGGAGAGTCAAAACAATGCCAGCTTATTGGGTTGCGCGTTCCAAGATCAACGATCCGGCCGAATACAAGAAATACACCGATCGGGTGCCGGCAATCATCGCCAAATACGGCGGCAAGGTTCTCGCCCGCGGCGGCCGTTTTCAGATCATGGAAGGGCCGCACAAGTTCCAGCGCTTCGTCGTTATCGAATTTCCGACCTTCGAGCAGGGCGTCGCCTGCTTCACGTCGAAGGAATACGACGGGGCGGCTGCGTTCCGACGCGCTGGCGCCGGCGAGGTTGAAACCGTCATCGTTGAAGCCGGTGACGCGACGAAGTGAGATATGAGGGCTATTCGCTATTCACTTGGCGATCATCATGCCGCGACACACGGATCGCGCCCGGGCGGCGGCACCGTGACCCCATCGGCGGCATAGTCATTGAGCTTGTTGCGCAGCGTGCGAATTGAAATCCCGAGCACGGCGGCTGCGCGCGTGCGGTTGCCAAGGCAATGCCGGAGCGTCTCGAGGATCAAATCGCGTTCGACTTCGGCGACCGTACGGCCGACCAGACCGATCACATTGGCCATAGCCGACGTTCTCCCCGGGGCGCGCGCTGGTGTGGATGCGGCAAGATTTGCGCACGGGAAGATTTGCCTGTGTCATGGTTAGCGGCGAGTTAACGTCGCCATGCGCGCAAACCGATCGCAACACGCGCCGGTGGGAACCGGCTCATCCAATCGGCAGGACAGTTAGGCGGCCGTTATTGGCGATATTGCTGGATGCGCGTGGTGCGCAAGCCGGCAAGGCCGTGCTGTTCGATCGAGTATTGCCAAGAAAGGAACTCTTCGACCGTCAAGGTGTACCGGCTGCAGGCTTCTTCGAGCGACAGCAGTCCACCGCGCACGGCGGCGACGACTTCAGCTTTTCGGCGGATGACCCAACGCTTCGTCCCGGGTGCCGGCAAATCGGCAACGGTCAGGGGCGAACCGTCCGGCCCGATCACATATTTAACCCTCGGGCGATGAGGTTCAGTCATAGCACTCTCGCGAACTCGACTACTCTACAGCGGGTCAATCTAACGGCCCCGACTTAAGATTTGGCTAAGCGGAACAAACGGTTTAGCGGCATTTTTCGGCATGAATCGCATTCGTCGGGCCGGCTAGCGGTGTTCTCCTTTTCAATTTGTTGACGGCGGCCCGGCTTGTGCCCGGTTGGGCCGCTCCTCTGCCATGGCGGAGCGGGAAGGCGCCGCCTATAGTATGGGGGCATCGGTCCGACGCTTGGGCGGCAGATGCCGATGCTGCCGCTCTTTGTCGCCGCGGCCTTCAAACTTCAGGATGTTGCCGTCGCGGGACGCATCTGCTCCAAGGCGATGGGTGTATCGATGGCTGTATCCATGTCTCTTCTATGTCTGCGCCCATGAGCTTGAACACGCTGGATATCGAAGGACCCACATCCGCCACACGTGTGGTCGTGGCCATGTCGGGTGGGGTCGATTCGTCAGTTACCGCGGCGCTCTTGGCCGAAGAGGGCTACGACGTCGTCGGCATCACGCTGCAACTTTACGACCATGGCGCGGCGACCCACCGCAAAGGTGCGTGCTGCGCCGGGCGCGACATCCACGACGCCCGCGCAGTGGCCGCGCGAATCGGCATTCCACATTATGTCCTCGACTACGAACTGCGCTTCAAGGAAGCGGTCATCGACCGGTTCGCGGAAAGCTATGTGGCCGGCGAGACGCCGGTGCCATGCGTCGAGTGCAACCAGGCGATCAAATTCCGCGATCTGTTGGCGACCGCACGCGAGCTCGGCGCCGCGGCCTTGGCGACCGGTCATTACGTCGCCTCGCGCCGGCTGCCTGACGGCGGTCGCGCGCTCTATCGCGCACGCGAAACCGAGCGGGACCAGAGCTATTTCCTGTTCGCCACGACACGCGCGCAACTCGATCTGCTACGTTTTCCGCTCGGCGATCGGACCAAAGCCGAGACCCGTGAGCTGGCGCGCCGGTTCGGGCTTACGGTCGCCGACAAGCAGGACAGCCAGGACATTTGCTTTGTGCCAACCGGCCGCTACGCCGATGTGATCGAAAGGTTGCGTCCCGGCGCCGCCGGCCCAGGCGAGATCGTCGATCTCGACGGCCGTGTGCTTGGCCGCCATGACGGCATCATTCATTTCACTGTCGGTCAGCGGCGCGGGCTTGGTATCGCCACCGGCTCGCCGCTCTATGTCGTGCGGCTCGATGCGGCCTCGCGCCGAGTCGTCGTCGGTCCGCGCGAAGCGCTGCGCACCAGCCGGATTCGCCTGCGCGATGTCAATTGGCTGGGCGACCGCACGATCGTCGAAACGGTCGGGCATCATGCCGAAATCTTCGTCAAGGTCCGCTCGACCCGCGCACCACAAGGCGCTTGGCTGCGCTGCAGTGCCGCCGGTTTCGAAGTCGAGTTGATCGGCGGCGAGGACAGCGTCTCGCCGGGGCAGGCCTGCGTATTTTACGATGCCGCCGAGGGCCAGGCGCGTGTGCTTGGCGGCGGTGTTATCGCCGGCACCGTGCAGGCGGCGCAGGTGACGACCGCCGCCGATGCGGCGCTCGCCGCCCGATGAGCCTTAGCCGCGCATGATTGGTTCGGAGGATTGCCGCTGCCGTTGCTCGCCCGATGGCAAGGCTCAGCGAATGACGGCCCGACGCCAATAATGGCCGATCAACTCGACAAGGCGGTCATCGCCAGAGCCTATGCGCGTTGGGCGCCGGTCTACGATTTGGTATTCGGTGCGGTGTTCGAACGCGGGCGCAAAGCGGCGGTCGCGGCGGCGGAGCGGATTGGCGGCCGCATCCTTGAAGTCGGCGTCGGCACCGGACTGTCCTTGCCCGATTATTCCTCATCAAACCGGCTCGTCGGCATCGATCTTTCCGCGCCGATGCTGCGCAAGGCCAAAGCGCGTGTAGCAGACCGCCGGCTCGGCAATGTCAACGGACTCGCCGTCATGGATGCGCAGCATCTCGGCTTTGCCGAGGCTGCCTTCGACGTGGTGGTGGCGCAATATGTGGTTACCGCGGTGCCCGATCCGGAGGCGACACTCGATGAATTTGCCCGCGTCACCAGGCCGGGCGGCGAGATCGTTTTGGTCAATCATCTTGGCGCCGAGACCGGTCTGCGCGCGATTGGGGAAAAGTGCTTCGCGCCGCTGGCGCAGCGGCTCGGTTGGCATCCGGAATTCGGCTGGCAACGGCTGGCGCAATGGGCGGCGCGGCATGGTGGGGTCGAGGTCCTCGAGCGGCGTGCGATGCCGCCGCTCGGTCATTTTTCATTGATCCGGTTTTCGCGGAAGGCGAGTGCTTAAAGATGATCCCGAAAAGTGGACGCCGGTTTCCCGCCTGCCCGAAGCGTAGCTAGCCATCGTATTTTAGTGTCGAAGCCGGGTCGGGAACGATGCTTAGACAACACCAAACTGAAGCGAAATACCCAATCGACCTAAATGATTTCGTCTTAGCTGCGACGTTCAGCTTGCCAATGCCCGGAGCATTGCGAGGTCGACGAGTGCCCACTCCAGGAGCCCTCACCGTAATTGCCGGACAGCCGGCCGTAACCGTTCGCCGACTGCCCGCCGGCGCTGAGGCCCACTTGGACACGGCCGGCGCCGTCAACGCCACCGGAAACGCTGAACGACGGATCGTCATAATAGACTCGGCCGTCAGCGATCCGTAACGCATAGCGATAGGCCCGATCGCAGGTACCTTGGTCGGTGACGATAAGTACGCTCCATGCGCCGTCGAACCGCGTGCTCGCCACTGCGCTTGGCGACGCCCATAACCATGCCGCCGCCAACAGTGCCGAAAGCCCCGCGACAATGACGCTGCGTTTCATTCTGATCTCCCGTTTCGGGCTCCATACCTGGCGTTAAACCGGGACAAGCCGGTATCGGTTCCGCACATGTATGGGTTCCGGCGGGATTGCCAAGCGCCGGCTAGCTGGACGGAAATCACTCAAAACGCAGTGTCGCTAATGCGTCGGCGCCCGCTCATCGGCGACGGCTCTGCCGTTTTGTAAGCGGACGATGCGGTCGCACTCGGCCAGGCTCTGGTCGCGGTGCGCGATCATCACGATGGCTGGACGCGGATTGAGATCGAGCATCCGCCGGATGATTTTTTGTTCCGTGGCAACGTCGATCGCGCTGGTTGCTTCGTCGAGCACGAACAGGAACGGGCGCCGCAATACGGCGCGGGCCAGACAGAGCCGCTGGCGTTCACCGCCGGATGCTTTTTATCTTTACCCGCATCTCCGGACCGGCGATGGCGATAAGCGAGACGCTGCAACAATTCGCTAGTGCGGTTCCCGCGCACGCGGAATTTCTCCAACTCGAACATCGTCAGGATGACCGCCGCCTGGATGTCGAACAGCACCAGACTAACAAAGGCGATCAGCGCGCCGACCATTCCGGCAAGGATGGAGGCGGCGAGGCGATTCCGATTTTCCAGACGAATATAAGCGAGTTGCTCGCGCGTGAGCCTGTCAAGACTGTCTTGAAATTCGGCGACAAAATTGGCTTGGCGGTTTTGCCCGGCAGCGAGCTTGAGCCCGCCGAGAAATTGGCTCGTCTCATGCACGAGCTCAGTGCCCATTTCGCTGAGCTGCGCGCCCAAATCATGCGCCCGCCGGAGCATTATAAAGCCCACGGCCGCGCCAATAGCGATCAAAACGAGCGCGACGATCGTCAGCAGCGGCGCGAGCAAAAGGGCAATGACGACCTGAGCCCCGATGACGACCACTGATGCCGAGAATTGCACCATATAATGCGTCGTGGCACCGACTCGATGAATGTCGCCGCTTATCAGATGGGTGACGCGGGCGTGCTGCAGGCGCGACACCACCGGCCAGGGCGCGGCGGCAAGCCGCCTGGCGATCCGGGCGCGAACGGTTTCGACGAAACCAGTTTCGAGCTGCGACAGCGTTATATTGCGGCGTGCGGCGATGAGTGCGCGGACGACGATCAGCAGAGCGAATAGCGCGAGCAGTACCGACAAGCGCGCGGTGCGCGTCTGTGCGCCAACAAGTTCGAGCGTCTGCGCAACGAATCTATGAGCCGATTCCGGCGCGGCGTCGGTCGCGGTAACGATCGCGAGTATAGGCACCAGCAGAAGGAGACCCACGCCTTCGAATGTCGCGGCTATGACGGCGAGCGCTGCCGCCCAGATTCCGCCCAAGCCGGCAAATGCCGCAAAATCCTGCACAAAGGTGATCGTCTGCCGCACCAAGGCGGACACCGTCGAACCCGAATCCATCACCTCAGGCCTGTTCATTGGCACCGATCGCTTTGGCTTGGCACACAGAGGTCCTGCCGGGCGATGCGCCTGCCGCGCTGCCGCGTTCTCCAAGCTGTTATTGCCGTCAAGACCCCTTTACCGTCAGTAGCATAAAGCCCGACCAGCGGCCGCAAGCAAGCCGCCTGCAAGCAGTCTATAGGTGCGCAGAATCCCGCTTGGAAAGCGGGCGCTGCTGTCATAAATGTGCGTCCTGCGTACCGACGGCGCCGCGCAGGCGGCTCGTCACCCGTCAGCAAAGGCTGGCGGGTCGCGGCAGCGAGTGGACCCTGGTGCGGGCGGCAGTCGGTGCGGGTTGGCGGAGTAGCTCAGTTGGTTAGAGCAGCGGAATCATAATCCGTGTGTCGGCGGTTCGAATCCGTCCTCCGCTACCAATCCAAGCTAATGATATTGCAGTTCTAATTGTAAAATCGCAGAGGACAGCAAACCATTTCCATGTCGCAACGTGTTGCTGTTTGTTCGCTTTTATTTCCGAGCATTTCCGGGCATTCGCAAAGATTGCCGGGAATTACATGCGACACGTTTGCGACATGATCGAGCTAACAGTTGGACCGCACTTTGCACTTTAATATCTGCTGTCAGAACCAAAGGCAGAGACGGCCGAGAAACGCTCAGACTTTTTTCGGGCGGATTTCTTATATGCTGGCCTGGGACTCCGCCCCGAGCCATAACACTGCTCGCCACCATCGCGATCGGTCGTTCAATGGTAAAGCACTCCCTTGGATGCGTTCGGTGTCACGTCGAAGGTCGGGTTCGAGTCCCGGGAGAAGTACGACACCGCTTTTATGTCAATGATTTATTTCTCAGGTGAGGGCGAATTAGGCGCTTTGAACGTCAAAGCAAAT
>Ga0182032_10001032_pt1 | contig 12157 bp, 13 predicted proteins | sample tim00Cox00000000_FD_125970 | JGI IMG/M metagenome (GOLD analysis project Ga0182032, IMG submission 125970) | Lab enrichment of tropical soil microbial communities from Luquillo Experimental Forest, Puerto Rico - timezero.00C.oxic.00.000.000 | ecosystem: Environmental > Terrestrial > Soil >... | reverse complement strand
GGTCCTGAATACTAACTTCGGACAGTCGAAGCACGGCGTCTTCACCAAGCGACCCGAGACGCTCACGAACGACTTCTTCGTCAACCTGCTCGACATGAATACGAAGTGGCAGCCGTCTTCTGTGTCCGAAGGCGTGTACGAGGGGCGCGATCGCGAAACGGGTGAACTCAAGTGGACCGGCACCCGCGTTGATCTTATCTTCGGTTCGCACTCTCAGCTTCGAGCAATCGCGGAAGTCTATGCATCGGACGACTCGAAAGAGGCATTTGTGAAGGACTTCGCGGCGGCATGGAACAAGGTAATGAGCAATGATCGCTACGACCTCGCTTCGGCGGACAAGAGAGCTGTCCATTAGGCAGTAACCCGGGTAGTGTCTCAACCTGAGACACTACCCACTCTTGTTGTAGTGGGTTGGCGGTTGGATCCAAGTCTGCGATAGCGCCTTCGGTCAAGACCAACCGCGGGTAAGAATGTGGGTGCCCATCCTGTCGCCGTCGGTCGACGCAGGGTGGGAGCAAGAATCCCACCAACCCCCAAGACCCGACAACGTCCACTGGCCTACGGTCTTGCCTGCACTACACGGCTACATGCGATAAAGTACCAAGCGCAGCGCGACGTTGTGGGGATCATGCGCGACGCACAGAATCATCGCTCTTCCGAGCGGGTCCGCTTGGATCTCATAGAGGCTGACGTGGACATGGCCTTTGGTCTCGTGGATGACGCCAGGGATGAGGTCCGCGAGGGCAACCAGATTTATGCCCAGCGTGCCCTCGAGGATGCTCGAAGAGCGCTCGCCGACATAGAAACACGCCTACGTGAGCTCGGATCTGACCGCAGTTCACCTTTCGGACCGCTGGTAGAGGAACTGCGCAAATTCATCAAAGAAGCCGAGGCGGAATGCGCCTGATCCTCTTCTCCGTGGTGAAAATTCATTCGTTATGAATCATCAACCGCGTCCGCTCCTCGCATTTTTCTCTCCGTAACCTTTTCCCCTTTTCGCCGGTTTATCTTAATGAGCGCGTTATGCGGAGAGCCGGGTGAAGCCGCTAAGCAAGCCAGCGGACGAGCAGTGTCTGATCGAGGCCGCCCAGCGCGATTCTGCGCGGTTCGCTGAACTGTACACGCGCAACTTTCATGTGGTATATGCCTACGTCGCACGGCGCGCCGCAAATCGTGAAGAAGCCGAAGACCTTACCTCGGAGGTCTTTCATCAAGCGCTGGCGAATCTGCACCGCTTCGAATGGCGAGGGGCACCGTTTGCGGCGTGGCTGGTGCGAATCGCGGCCAACGCCATCGCCGACCGATGGCGGCTGCGGGCGCGCGAAACACCTGATCCTCCGAGCGAGGAGTTGAGCGATCCCAGCATGGCGGACCTGGAACAACGTGCCGCGCTTTTCGAGATGGTGGACAGCTTGCCCGCCGACCAGCGCCACGTCATCGTCCTGCGTTTTGCGGAGCAGAAAAGTATTCGCGAGATTGCAGAAGAAATGGGTCGCAGCGAAGGCGCCATCAAACAGCTACAATTCCGCGCGCTGGAAAAACTTCGCGCAACCATGGAGGGTGCAAATGCCTGAGCGCTCTCTGTTCGATCAACTCGACGCAGCTATCACGCAGTTGCTCACGCAACGCGACGTGCAGGTCACGGATCTGGCCCCCGAAATCGTGCCGCTGGTCCGCATTGCCAGCGAACTACGCAATCTTCCGCGCAGAGAATTCAAGGAACGGCTCAAATCCGATTTACAGAGGAGTACAGCAATGGCAACAACCACAGAAACAGTAGCGGCGGTACGTACCTTCAGTGCCCCGAGAATCGCATTCAAGCATCCGGCGAAAGCGATCGAGTTTTACAAAGTCGCCTTCGGCGCCAGAGAAGTCATGCGTTTCGCCATCGGCGACGAGGTCCCGCACGCAGAGTTGGCTATCGGCGAGACGACAATCTATGTGACCGGCGAGTGGCCGGAAGGCGATCGCTTCAGCGTCGAGACACTGGGCAAATCGCCGATCTCCCTCCACATCATGGTGCCCGATGTCGATGCCTTCGTCGAACGCGCGATTTCTGCGGGTGCCAAGCTTACCAACCCGGTGAGAGACCAGTTCTATGGCCGTCGAGAAGGTACTGTGGTCGACCCCTTCGGTTACACGTGGGGTATCTCGACTGTTACCGAGGAGATCTCCGTCGGGGAGATGCACCGCCGCATGCGCGCCGGACAGCCTGAGGAGCCCAAGCCCACCGGCGTCAGCCCGATTCCCAAAGGTTATCGCACTCTTACGCCGTATCTGGTGGCTGAGAACGCGGTCGCATTGCTCGAGTTCGTGCAGAAGGCCTTTGGCGGCGACCTGGTGTTCCGCAGCGTCGGCTCCGCAGGCGGCATGCACGCCGAAGTGCGCGTTGGCGACTCAATGCTCATGTTGGGGGGCGGCGGCCCCGGCCTGAAGTGGAACGGCACGCCGAAGCAGTTCGGCTTCCACTACTACGTCTCGGACTGCGACGCGACGTACAAGCGCGCGCTCGATGCCGGTGCTGTGTCTCTCTACGGGCCAACCGATCACCCGTACGGCGAGCGCTCCGGCGGTGTCCGCGATACTGCTGGCAATCTCTGGTACATCGCTACCTATCGGGGCGACAACTACAAGTGGGAAGGTGCCCCCGACATTCAGCCTACCCTGCACCCGCTGCGGGCTGAACCGGTAATCACTTTCTTGAAGCGCGCCTTTGACGCCGAAGAGCTGGGCCGCCACGCCACATCCCAAGGCGTCATTCAGCATGTCACCATGAAGGTCGGCAGCTCGCATTTGGAGATGGGTGAAGCCCACGAGCAGTACCAGCCGATGCAGTCGATGTTTTATCTCTACGTGCCCAATTGCGATGCCGTCTATCATCGGGCCTTGGCCGCAGGTGCCAAGTCGGTGATGGACCCGGCCGACCACCCCTACGGCGACCGCAGCGGCGCCGTGCAAGACGCTTTTGGCAACGAATGGTGGATCGCAACCCACATCAAAGATGTTCTCGCTTAACAAACAGGGCGCATCCTTAGGGATGCGCCCCCATTCATTCCAGCCCAGTATTAGAGTTTGGGCGCAATCCTCTCCAGTGCCTCTTTCGATGTCATCACCGGATGCACTTCGAACTCGACCAGGTCGCTCCAACGCGACATCCACTTCTCGAGCAGTCGCGGATCAATGCTCTCCATGACCTGGAAGCAAATCGTGAAGTCATCATTCACCCAGCTTGAAACGTACGTCAGGCCCTCAGGCGCCATTCTTCCTTGCTCCCGAAACCGGCGATAGACCGGCACCGCGTCACCGCCGCCCTTGAAGCGCTCGACCACCATGAACAGCTTCTTTGCCATGCTCTCCCTCTCGCTCAATAAGAGATTGCCTCCGATAGCTGCCGTATACAATTACGCTGCCTCACCAACAAGGAGAGCCGATGAAGATCCTGTTCCTTCTTCTGCTGACATCCTCATCTCTGCTCGCGCAAAAAGCTCCAACTATCTCGCAACTAGTCGGGACCTGGAAGCTTGTCTCCGTCGAAGACACCATGCAGGACGCCACCCTACAACCCTCCAAACCATTCGGGCCGCATCCCCACGGCTTCATCATGTACGGGCCTGACGGCTACATGTGCGCCACCATCGTGAACGGCGACCGCGCGCCCTGGACAGATCCGGCGAAACCCACCGAGGCAGAGAAGGCCGCATACTATGACACGTTCCGCGAGCTCAACTGTTACCCATTATCCCGAGGTCGCCTGGACTCAGGCCTATGTCGGCTCAACCCCCGCCGCGGCCTTTCAAGCTGGAAGGCGATCAGTTCATCATCACACTTACAAAGGGAATCTCTGATCCATCGATTAAAACAGCGCGTCCTGGTGTGGCAACGAGCGAAGTAAGTGGTGGTTCGCAACCAGCCGCTAAACAGTTTCAGGTTTTCAAGTTTCGAGTTTCAAGTTCCACAGGCGATTGGCCGCCAGCCGGGTGCCCCACCCTTCAGGGTCCCCGGCGAGCGCCGCCGCCGTCGCGCTCGAACTGCTTTTTCATCCCATTCTTATCCCGTTCTCTCCCACCCTCTGAAAAACCGCTAACATATGCGTGATGCCGAGCAGGCTTCGCACCGATTTGCCAATATTCACGATCTCAATGACAGAACCCACAGACTTGGCATGAACATACAATCGCGCCAGTGTCCCGAGTCCCGAGCTATCCAAGTGGGGGACTTCCTGAAAATCGACGACGATCTCCTTGTACATCGACATCAGTTCCTTTAGGTCGTTGTAGAAGCGCTCGGTGTCTCCGGCCACCAGTTTGCCTCTGCAGTGCACCACGGGCGTTTTGCCGGTGAGATCAACCGAAAGGAAAAAACGCTTCGCGACTGCTGGCTCAGTCATCCGCTCCTGCCTTTCCAGATTGGAAATTGTTAGTGAATTCGTTCGCCGATTGTCACACATTTGATCGCAGAAGGGAACCAGGCCGGGGAGATCGGCACTGTTTAGTGACAAAGGAGCGGTACGAAAAAGAAGAGACCAAGCAGTGATGAAGCTGAGGGAATGTCGGAACAGATGGGAAATGCATGAGCCTTGTTTCGCTGACAGCTGAGGCTGATAGCTGACGGCTAATCCTTCGACTCGCCTTCGGGCTCGCTGGCTGCGCTCAGACGCTCAGCCATGCAGGGTCACTTCTTCTTCTCCTGCCGAATCAGTACGCTCCTGCTTACTGGCACAATGGCCCCCCGGGAGGCATCAGCGGCTTGGGCCCGCGTCATCACCTCGGTGCGTACATAGCTAACGAATTCCGCCATCTGCCGCTGCATCTCTTCCATACGCTCGCGCAATTGCAGGATGATAGCGATGCCGGAGATGTTGACACCCAGGTCGCGCGCGAGCGACAGGATAATCTCCAGCCGCTCAAGGTCTTCATGGGTGTAGAGACGTGTGTTGCCCTCTGTGCGCGACGGTTTCAATAGGCCCTCGCGCTCGTAAAGCCGCAAGGTTTGCGGATGAATGCCATACATCTCCGCCACTGCGCTGATCATGTACGCGCCCTGCTTTTTACGTTTCCCCATGGGCTCCACGCATCATTGATCCTACTAGGATTGTCATCCCGAGCCAGAACCACGCAAACAGAGGTGGTCCGAGTCGAGGGACCCGCCTTTTGCCGCGGATCATTTCACTCGTTGTCATTTCAAATCCCATCCTAGCCAACGCGCTAACCAGCGCGGCACGTTTCTTTAGTATTCCTCGTGTTCGCCGTAACGCACGTGCCGATAGAAGCTGGGGACCACCAGACGCTTTGGCGGTGCAAATAGGAGCCGGCGTCCCGTGCCCGGTCCGTTGCGTAACTTCCCGCTCGACCGCATGTGACGCCTCATTCATGAACTCAAGCCGCATTCGCGAACTCTTCGCGCGTTATCGCATACACCAGGTGCGGCAACTTGGCGTGCATTACCAGGCGCTGCACTTTCATTCCGTTCCGCTCAGCAACTCGACGCGACCGCACATTCTCGGGCCGGATCAGCGAGATTACCTTGCTCTCTCTAAACTCCCGAAACGCCAGTGCCGTGCACGCCTTTGCCGCCTCGGTCGCATAACCGTTTCCCCACTGATCACGGCGGAAGTGATACCCAACTTCTACCTGCGGCTCGCCTTCCAACACTTGAGCTATCAAGCCGCAATCGCCGATGACCTCTTCACAGCCTCGAAGAGTTACCGCATACAGCCCGTTCCCATGCTCTTCATACCGGCGCAAGTTGCGTTCAATCCACTCGGCTGCGTCGCGGAATTGGAACTTCTTCGGGTAGTAGCGCATCGCGACCTCGTCACCAATGATCGCAAATACTGCATCTACATCCCCCCGCCGAAACCGCCTCAACCGCAGCCGAGCTGTCTCGAGCACGAAATCACCGGCCGCGGTTTTTGTTTCAAACACCATTGCCCGTCGCTTCAATGACATCGTGGTAAAGTACCTATTACTTTACTCATTGCCAGTTAACGGTAACCAGTCACCCAAGCTAGTTGCTTCGTCGCTAGTTGCTAGGGCTCGCTTTCGCCCACAACTCCTGCCGTGGGTCCTCCGGATTCAGCTTTGCGAACTCGCGCATGATCTCTTTCGATTTTTCATCCCGCAACTGCGGCACCACCAGCTTGACTTCGACAATCTCATCGCCGCGCACGCCTTCTTTCACAGCAGAGGGCACACCCTTCTCGCGCAGGCGCAACTTCTGCCCGCTCTGCGTTCCAGGTGGAATCTTCAGTTGCGCACGGCCATCGATAGTCGGCACCTCAACTTTGCTGCCCAAAGCCGCCTCACTTAGCGTAACCGGAACGGTTACATAGATGTCATCAGCGTCCCGGGTGAACACAGGATGCGAGCCCGCGCGCACAATGATGTACAGGTCGCCTGCCGGGGCACCCATCGTACCCGCATTGCCGCGTCCCGCGAGCCGAATGCGCTGTCCATCGCGTGTCCCCGGCTTGATGCGCACGCGAATGTTCTGGCTGCGCTCTACCCGCCCTTCGCCATGACATACAGGACAGACTGTGCGATTTTTGCCCGACCCTCCGCAGTGCGGACACGGCATGTTGAACTTCATGTTGCCGCTCTTCTGCGTGATCGTACCTTTTCCCTTGCACTCCGGACACTCGCCCGGGCTCTCCAGATAGCCGCGCCCGTGGCAGTTCGCGCAACTCTCAAGGTGTGGCACGCTCAGTTGCAACTCGGCCCCGCGAATCGCCTGCCAGAAATCGACGTTTACCTGGTATTCCAGATCGTTTCCAGGTTCCTGCTCGCGGACCGCTTGGCGCCTTCCCGCACCGCTGAAGATGTTGGAAAAAATGTCGCGGAAGCCTCCCCCGCCGCGCCGCGCTCCTTCGGCGGAGTCGCTGAAGTCAAACCCGCCAAAATCGAATGGCACTTCCTGCCACTGGGCGCTGCCGGTCCCCGCCGTCTGACCATTGTTGGCGCCGAAGCCACCGGCGCCAAACCCGCCGCCGCGCGCATAAGCCTCAGCCGCCGCGGGATCGATGTTGTCCGAGTAGAACCCAAGCTGGTCATACATCTTGCGCTTCTTGGGATCGCTCAGCACATCGTTGGCTTCAGAGATTGCTTTAAACTTCTCCTCCGCGGACTTGTCGCCCGGATTCACGTCGGGGTGGTGCTTGCGCGCCAGCTTGCGGAACGCCTTGCGGATCTCTTCCGTTGTGGCGTTCTTCTTCACGCCTAGCGTTCCGTAATAGTCTTTTTTGTCCGTCGTGGCCATTCGTTTCTCTACGTAGCGAGTCCCTCCAGCAAGGAGGGACCACTCTCATTGCAATGGGCCTGAGCCCGTCGGTCAACAAACCGCTACTGACTCGAGTCGGCGTTAGCCGACGGCAATCTCTCAATTGATCATCGCCGCCTCCGCAGGCGCAACGAAGTTCGGCACAAATCCTTCTTCATCTTCCAACACCGGGATTGCCTTCGCCATTCCGCCAAGTCCCGCCGTCACCAGGTACCACCGCTCATCCTGCGGATTCCAATTCAATACATACGATTTTCCATTCAACTCGAAATGCACTTCTGACCTCATCTTCTAACCCAAACTTCCCGAATTTCACCGCCGAACTTGCTCTATTGGACAAGGGGCGCATTCCGCGCCCCCAATCCCAGGCAACTAGTCCTTAGCTAGTTGCTTATTTTTTGTCCTCCACGTCCACGTACTCGGCGTCGATGACACCTTCATCTTTCTTCTTCTGCTCGGTTTGCCCGTCTCCACCCGGAGCCGGACCGCCTGCCGCCGCGCCCGCCTGAGCTTTGTACATCGCCTCAGCCAGCTTGTGCGACGCCTGCTGTAACCGCTCGCGCGCCGAATCCATTGCTTTCGCGTCGGACCCCTCCAACGCCTTCTTCGCGTCGGCCACAGCGTTCTCGACGTCGGCGCGCTCTTGGCCCGAAATCTTGTCGCCATGCTCGCGCAGCATCTTTTCTACCTGGTACACCATGCCGTCGAGCAGGTTTCGCGACTCGATCTCCTGCCGCCGCGCCTTGTCTTCGGCCGAGTGCGCCTCGGCTTCCTTGGCCATGCGGTCGACTTCTTCTTTGCTCAGCCCCGAAGAAGACGTAATCGTGATCTTCTGGTCCTTGCCCGTGGCCGTGTCTTTCGCGGTCACGTTGAGGATGCCGTTGGCGTCGATATCGAACGTCACTTCGATCTTCGGCACGCCGCGCGGCGCCATCGGAATGCCCGTCAGATGGAACTTGCCCAGCGTGCGGTTATCGCGCGCCATCGGGCGCTCGCCCTGCAACACGTGAACTTCCACGGAATCCTGGTTGTCCGCTGCCGTCGAGAAGATTTCCGTCTTCTTCGTCGGAATCGTCGTGTTGCGTGGAATCATCTGCGTCGCCACGCCGCCCAGCGTCTCAATCGACAGCGTCAGCGGAGTCACGTCCAGCAGCAGCAGGTCCTTCACCTCGCCGCCCAGTACGCCACCCTGAATCGCCGCGCCCACAGCCACAACCTCATCCGGGTTGACGCCTTTGTGGGGCTCCTTGCCGAACAGCTTCTGAACCAGCGACTGAATCGCCGGCATCCGCGTCTGTCCGCCGACCAGTACTACTTCGTTGATCTGCGCTGGCGTAACATTCGCGTCCTTCATCGCCTGCTCGCACGGCTTGATCGACCGCTCGATGATGTCGCGCACCATCTCTTCCAGCTTGGCGCGCGTCAGCGTCTTCACCAGGTGCTTCGGCCCGCCCGCATCCGCCGTTATGAACGGCAGATTGATCTCGGTTTGCATCGTGGTCGAGAGCTCGATCTTGGCGCGTTCGGCCGCGTCACGCAGACGCTGCAGCGCCATCTCGTTGCCCTTCGCTCGCAGGTCGAGCCCTTCGTCCTTCTGGAACTCGGCAATCAACCAGTCCACAATCCGCTGGTCGATGTTGTCGCCGCCCAGGTGCGTATCGCCGTTGGTTGACTTCACCTCAATGACGCCCTCGCCTACCTCGAGAATCGAGATGTCGAAGGTGCCACCGCCGAAGTCGTACACGGCAATGGTTTCGTCCTTCTTCTTATCGAGTCCGTATGCCAGCGCGGCCGCCGTCGGCTCGTTGATGATGCGCTTTACCTCGAGCCCGGCAATCTGACCGGCATCTTTGGTCGCCTGCCGTTGCGCGTCGTTAAAGTACGCCGGGACCGTGATCACGGCGTCTGTGACCTTCTCGCCAAGATAGTCTTCCGCAGCTTTCTTCAGCTTGCCAAGAATCAGCGCGGAAATCTCCGGCGGAGTGTACTCCTTGCCCTGCGCCAGCACAGCCACGTGATCGCCCGCCCGCACCACCTTGTACGGCACCATCTTCATCTCTTCCGAGACCTCGTCGTAACGACGCCCCATGAAGCGCTTAATCGAATAAATGGTGTTCTCCGGATTGGTGATGGCCTGGCGCTTGGCGACCTGTCCAACCAGCCGCTCGCCGTTCTTGGTGAATCCAACTACTGACGGCGTCGTCCGCCCGCCTTCTTCGTTCGGGATGACTTTAGGCTCGCCGCCTTCCATTACTGCGACCACGGAGTTCGTGGTGCCCAAGTCAATTCCAATAATCTTTCCCATTGTTGCCCGCCTCCTAAACTTGATTAGTGCGTATAAACCTTCGCATTGGGTGCCCGCGTCCTGTCGCGCCTCTTTGGCGACAACGTGGGTTCATCGCGTAACCCATTGAAATGCATTGACATAGCAGTTCAACGCCCCTCACAGAAACCACACTATAGAACTTGAGTGACTTACTGTCAAGGTGTTAGATGACGAAGTTGAGAGTTGGGGTGCATCATTTTGGAGCGGTTTCGGAAGCGGAACTCGGTAAGGAAAATGTAGCCTCCCGTCTACCGCTACAGGCAAATGCTGGCCACTCGCCGGACGGGCTCTGGGGCCACTTAGCAGCGTAAAATCCAACTCACAGGCGAAGAGTTTGCTCGAAACGAGCAAGTTCACAGTCGACGTTGTCCATGACCTTTAGCTCTGAGCAAATGGTGGCCATGATAATCGGCACGAGCTTTGCCGCCGGGCTTAACGTTTATGCTACCGTCGGCTGTCTTGGACTGCTTTCGCACTTCGGCGTCATCCAACTTCCGGCCGCATTGCACGGGCTCGAGTCCTGGTGGATCATTGTCCCCGCGGCCGCGCTCTTCGCGCTCGAATTCTTTGCCGACAAAATTCCGGCCTTCGACCTGGTGTGGAATGCGCTGCACACATTTGTTCGTGTGCCCGTGGCTGCCTACCTTAGCTACGCCGCTAGCTCCCAATTCTCCCCCAGAATGCAGTTGGTCACCACCCTGCTCGGTGCCACCATCGCCTTCGCTGCGCACGGCGGCAAAACCGCCGTCCGCGCAGCCGTAACACCGTCGCCCGAACCCTTCTCCAACGTAGCGCTCAGCTTGGGCGAGGACGTTCTCGCCATCGGCCTCACCTGGATCGCCACCCACCATCCTTTTGTTGCCGCAGCCGTCGTCATAGCGTTGCTAATGGTTATCGCGCTCGCTGTCCGCTGGATCGCCCGCTCGCTGCGCCGACTGTTTCGAGGGGCATCTCGAGAGCTGTCGCGGGTTTAGCTTTTTTGTGCCTTTGTCCCGTGTTTGAATCCTTGGGCGGAGTACCTAGATTCGATCGCGGGTGTTCCTGGTTAAAAGGAAGAAGGCGATGTAGCAGAGCATCGGCGTCGTGACACTGGGTGTGTGGAGAGTGTGCAGCGGCGCCGCCAGTTCTATGAGCGGCTGGGATGGCACCGCTCGTCGGCCAGCAACGAAAGTATCGTGTTCTTTCGGGCAGGCGGAATAGCTCTGGCATTGTGCCCGCTAGCCGAGCTGGCTAAAGACGCGAACCTCTCAGCCGATGGTCAGGGGTTCGGCGGCATCACCCTGGCTTATAACGAAAGCAGCCGCGATGATGTGGATTTAGTGCTGTCGGAGGCGGTGAAAGCCGAGGCCACGCTGTTGAAGCCCGCGCAAGAGCGTTCTGGGGCGGATATTCGGGATACTTCGCCGACCCGGACGGATTCCCTTGGCAGGCGGCGTCGAATCCGTAGCCGATCTCCTCAGGATGACAAGCGAATTGCTAGTCGCTAATCGCGGCTAGTCGCTAGTTGATCCGCAACAGCAGCACCGGTTCCACCATAAACGGGAAGTCGTTGATCGTCTCCACGGCTCGGCGAATCGTCGGCTCCGAGACAGGTTCGACGGTAAAAAAAAGCGACAGGCGTTCTTTGGGCGAATGCGGTTCCTGCTGCACCGAGTCGATGTTCATGCTCTCGCGGGCGAGGACATCGGCGACGCGGGCGATGATCGCGGGCTCGTCGTTCACCGTCAGGCGCAAATACCATCCTGCAGCTCTCGGCTCGGGGGCGAGCTCGAGCTCGCGCGACTCGAGAAAGCCGACCACGTTCTTGGCGCTGAGGCGTCCAGCGGCCAGGTCGCGGGCGATCTCGACTAAATCCGATACGACAGCCGCGCCAGTGGCGTCGCCGCCTGCGCCGCGTCCGTAGAACATCTGCGTGCCAAGGCGGTCGCCGACGAGGAAGACGGCGTTGTTGACGTCTTCGACCTTGGCCAGCATGGAGCGGCGGCTGACCATCCAGGGACGCACAGAGAGATCGAGACCCTGCGCGCTGTGCTCGGCGGAGGCGACGAGACGGATAGTGCGGTCGAGGCGAGCGGCAGAGCGGATGTCCACCGAGCGGACGTGGCGAATGCCGTGAGTGGGGATGCGATTGACGTCCAGGCGTCCGCCGAAGGCCATGCGGGCGAGGATGCAGAGCTTATCACGGGCGTCCTGGCCGTCGATGTCGAAGGTGGGATCGGCTTCGGCGTAGCCGGCGAGTTGCGCTTCGCGCAGGGCCTGATCGAAGTCGATGCCGCGGGACTCCATCTGGGTGAGGATGTAATTGGAGGTGCCATTGAGGATGCCGTGCAGGGCGATGAGGCGGTCTCCGGCGGTGGATTCGTGGATGACGCGGAGGATGGGAATGCCTCCGGCGACGCTGGCTTCGAAGCCGATAGGCAGGTTCTTGGCGACAGCGAGGGCGAAGAGTTCGTCTCCGTGCTCGGCGAGGAGCTTCTTGTTGGCGGTGACGACAGGCTTGCCATGCTCGAGGGCTCCGCGAAGAAGTTGCAGGGAGTGGTCAACACCGCCCATGGT
>Ga0182032_10001031_pt1 | contig 12158 bp, 12 predicted proteins | sample tim00Cox00000000_FD_125970 | JGI IMG/M metagenome (GOLD analysis project Ga0182032, IMG submission 125970) | Lab enrichment of tropical soil microbial communities from Luquillo Experimental Forest, Puerto Rico - timezero.00C.oxic.00.000.000 | ecosystem: Environmental > Terrestrial > Soil >... | reverse complement strand
TTTTATTTCTGTTCTTAAATCTTTTTTAATTTTGCTATAAATCTCTTTTCATATTTTTGTTTCTGGATCTCATTCTCTTTTGAAATATTCATAAGAACCATAATTACCTATATCCTTTTCTCAGATATTTCAATAAAATTTACGTTTACTAATATCATGATATTTAATATAAATACTATTAATCTTTGGTCCCACATAATTAAATCCTAATTTCACTTTACCTAATAATCCTTTTTTAGGTATAACAAATTCTTCACTATAATAACTATTAACAGCTGCTGTACTTCACCCATCACTAGTATAACCATCTAGTGCTTTGTTACTTCAAGCATAACTTGCGTGGCTAGGTGTATCAGGAACTTCATAAATAGGACGATTTTGTTCTATTTCATATTGAGTCGATGTAGTTACATTAGAAGTTTGATCAATAGATGTTACACCTAAAGGTCTACTATAATAAGATGTATTGACATCTAATTTATGTGTAACACCTTTATCTATTATTAAGGGTTTCTTAGTAGATCAATATTCATCATTAAATGGTGAGTTGTTATCAGGTTGACAATATAGATTTTCTACAAAACATATATTCAATAATAAATATGTTAGCATAATTAAACTAATTAAGATTAGCACGAAGAGCAATTTATATCTTTCAAATAAATTTTTCATTAAAACTTTATTATATATTAAAAGTAAAAAAGAGACTGTATTCTCTAACATAATTCATTTTTTCCTAAAATTTCCGTTAATATTAGAAAACCTAGGTGTAAAATTTTTAGGGCGTTTAAATTCCCTATTTTGATTAGGGTTTCTACGACTTAATAGTCAAGATATAACATTTTTAAATAGTAAAACACTTTCAAATTCGTTTCTCAAGTCTGGTTTAATTTCTTTTCTCAACCCTGTATTAATATCTCATTGTTTTTTGAATTCCTTATAAGAAGAATATTTATCCGTGTATCTTTCTCATAAAGTTCAAAAAAGAAGACGTTTACTTCTATCATAAAAATTCAAAGATTCATCCTTTTGCCTAGTTAAACTATTATAATCTCTACCAATATCATTAGATGTATAAATAGTATTATGTTTATTAATATATAAACCGTTTATATCATTATAATTAAAAACTGAAAATAATTCAACATCTACAGAAAATAATTCAAATAGAGAAATAGTTAAAAATATAAAATTAATAAATAATATTAAAAAAACGATAAAAACAGATAGAAAAAAACAATATAAATAAAATTTCTTCATATTAACTAACAAATATAATTTATTGAAAAAGAGACAATATTCTCTAATACAGCTAGTCGAATTCAAATCGATACCAATTGTGTGATACAATTAGTCTATTCTTAGTAACCGTTTTTTAATCCCTAGTAGTATACCTAGCTTTATTCATTCTTGACTTTATTTTTCGTATTTCTTCTAGTCCTGATGAAGTTAAATGAACTTTATCCTTTATTAATATTGCTGCTTTACAGAAATCATCATAATCTAATGTTTTTACTCCTCTTATTTCATATTTATTGAAAAAGGGAATCATTTTTTCTTTTATTTCATTAAATTTAGATATTCTTAATTCTGCCGCATTTTCATTAGAACTATCATAAACGTTTCCACAACCTAAGATATTTATTAAAAAATTCATTAGTAGTTTATCTCTAGAATGTTGAGTAACTCTTATATATAATTTTACTGAATAACTTATTTTACATTTCACATCTTTACAAATATTTATGAAAAAACAACTATCTCCTGAAATGAATCCAGCTATTTAATTATAATCTATATTTTTAGGTAAAGATACTTTAGGTCTCTCAGAATTTTTTATATTTGAGAAACAAGTACTTAATTTTGCTGAAAGTCCTCTATTCATAGAGGCTCTTAAATTAATTAATTCAATTAATAAATCTTTATTTAAATGATTACCTTTATTCATTAATTTTACTATCTCTTTAAACAAAATATAATCACTTTGTTTTTGAGTAATTAAAGGAAAATTATTAAAATGTGGAATGATTATTTTTATAATATCCTTTAATTTACTAACTCTATAACGAGCAATATCATTCCTTATATATATGATACCAGTTTCATTAAAAAATGATTTAATTTGTTTCAGCAAATCTTTATCTCTTATATGTAACTTTATTTCAAAGTGTGCTTGAACTTGTTATCTTATTCTACTAGATTTACTTTTATAAAATCCTATAATAAAACATCCTTTAGCATCTACAAAGCCTGTTACTCAGTTAGGATTTAATTTGTATTTATTCATGATTTAAATCATTTTTTTTAATAAAATAAAAAGAGACTCAATTCTCTATAATATATAAATATACTTATTTATTTATTTATATTATGATCTATCGAATTCGAATCGATAATTTTCGAGTGGTAATCGATGGTTATACCAGTTTAACTAAGATCATTTTATTTTTCTTAAATTTTATCTTTCGATAAAAGGTAAATATCTATCTTTTGTTGCAATATTAAATGAATTTAAATAGGTTATATATTTATAATCGAATTTAAGCATTGCCATCATGTAGCAAGACAATCTGAAATCTAATGGTGATAATAAATGAGATTTTTGACTGCCTCCTCTACCAATATTTGTATTAAAACCATTAATTTTACTAAATATATTTTTAACATCTATGTAGCTACCTTCTTTTATGATAAAAATAGTATTTTTATTATAATCTAAAAAATTAAAAGATGAATTGTTTAGACAATGAGTAATAAAGTCATTTGCACCTATTTCTAAATATTTAACATCAGAAGGTTCCTTAATATTAATGTAATTAATTTTTTCTATTACATCTAAAGGATAAAGAGCTATAATATTTAATCTGTCAATTCCCATTAAATTTAAAAGTTTACCTAATTCAAATAAATCTACTTCTTTATTTTCCCTTAAAATTATAATTTTCCCTATTAGATTATTAATTTTATCTTTAGCTAGATTATTATTAAGAGTTAAAGTAAAAAGTATGTCGAATGAATTAATAAAAAAATTAAATCATGTAAAATTAGTAGAATCTACTTCATTCAACTTTCCAGCGTAAATAATAATTATTTACCAAAAAATCTTTATCAGTTATATTATTTAAATCTGAATTATTGTTAACGTTAATAATATTAATGCTTTCATTTCTCACATCAGTACTAGTATAATTATTATTCATGTTCATATATAATTAAGTTTTGTTATTTAAAAAGAGGCAAATCCTCTAATAAGATATTATTTATACTTTAAAAAGTATAATATATTTATAAAAAGTGTAACGAGAAATATTATCCAGTTTATAATTTACAAATAATAATTAATTATTTTACAGCCATTAGGCTTGAGATCTACGAGATTCGAACTCATAAGCTACGATTAAAAGTCGCGTATTTTACCCTTAAATTAAGATCTCTTTTTTATTTTTTTTCTTTGTTTCAAACTTAGATAATGCGAAATTATAAGAAGCACTCAGAAACTTTCTTGTTTTTAAATTTAATTGAGGATTATAAATTAAAGATAAAATTTTATGATGTTTATAACAGTTATTAATGTTAATAAAATATTTAATGAAATTTTTATTCTTTTTAATATATTTTATATTACCAAGTTTCATTCAATATTGAAATTGTCTAAGTAATTTTCTATGTTTTTTAGAATTATTAATAGTTATAGAAAACTGTAAAAAACTTATTCGATTGTTATATAAACTCTTTTGTGAAAATCCTTGTATAGGATTTGGATGTTTTAAAGGCAAAATATTCAATAAATTTTTAAATTTATTAGGTATTTTTCTTATACCTATTTTACCTCATAGAAAAGATTTTAATAAGTTAATTAATTTTATTAAAAATTTTTTTCATTTTGGTTTTTTGGGTCTTTTTTTAAAAATTTTAGTATTTTTATTAAATAAAATACACAAATTTTTATATAAATTAATAAATGTTATATATACATAATATATATAATAAGTTATGAACCTCAATAATAAACAGAAACGAACAAAAAAAGTCATACAACATCTACGAAATGTCAGTATAAAATACCTGATTCTAGTCCAAGATGATGATTGTCTGTAAAATGATAAGCTAAAACACGTCATGTCCCAACGGTTAAAAAAGCTGTTCCTATCATAACATGAAGGCCATGAAAACCTGTACCAAAAAAAAAACAAGAACCAAAAGCACCATCTGTTATAGTAAAAGATGAAACTGTATATTCTATACCTTGTAATCCTGTAAATAATATTGCTAATATTATAGTAAAAAGTAAACCATATAATGTTCCACTTCTATTACCTTGTATTAAAGAATGATGAGAGTAAGTAACTGTAACACCTGAAGATAATAAAAGAATTGTATTTAATAAAGGTAATTCAAAAGGATTAATAGGATCTATACCTTTAGGTGGTCAATGACCACCTAATTCTATAATAGGTGATAAAGCACTATGAAAAAAAGCTCAAAATATAGCTAAAAAGAATAAGGCTTCTGATACAATAAATAAAGCGACACCCATATTTAAACCTCTTTGAACAGCTAAAGTGTGATTTCCAAGGTATGTACCTTCCGATATAATATCTCTAAATCATAATGACATAGAATATATTACTGATATCAAACTTAATATTAAAAAATAATGCCCTGAATTAAAAGCATGTATAGTTGAAACAAGAGATGTTGTTAAAGTAAGTAATGCTATACTAGTATATAAAGGTCAAGGAGATGGAGAAACTAAGTGATAAGGATGAGCTTGAAATTTACTTCTTGTTAAATTGATCATTTTTTTTTTATTTTTTTTTTAGTTTATCATTTATCTATTTTTTTACTTTCGATATAGTATATTATACTTTAATAATTTATTAAACTCGTCTTTTAGTATTCTATAAAGAATGAGTGATTCGAACACTTAACCTACCGTGTGTAAAACGGTTGCTCTACCGTTGAGCTAATTCTTTTTTTTTTAATTGTTATAATAATAGCACCAACCATTGCTAATAAAAGTATAATAGATGTTATTATTATTCAAATGGAATAATTAGTATAAATTATATTACCTATAGTTGTAATATGAGTAATTTCTACTATATTACCATCTCAAGTTTTAGATGTTACAAATGATATATTTCCATCAATATTTAATGGAAATATTTTATTTAAATAATCATTATAATTATCATATCAAATACTATAAAATATATTATTTAAATTAATAATATAGCTATTTTCAATAGCTATATTATTAGGTAATATATTATATATAGGATAATTAAAAGTTATAGTACTTATAATAGCTAAAGGTATATTATTATTAGTCTCACTTAATAATTCAGAAATTCTAATATTTATTAACATTAAAATAAATAGAAATAATATAGATACAGCACCTATATAAACTAAAATATAAGATATACTCACAAAATTAAGACCTAATAATATTAAATAACCAGATATGCTTACAAATAAACCTATTAGAAATAATACAGATACAATGGGATTTTTTGTTATAATAACAAAAATACCACAAATAATAGCAATTAATGAAATTAAATCTAACATTTCAGCTCTATAACCATTAGTATAATTTTCAGTCAAAATATATAGACTATTCATAAATACAAAAATTTATATCTTTCTCCTTTAATTTCAATTGTAATTGAAATTAAATAACTACCATTCATTTTTAGAGAATATAATAATAAATAATAAATAAATTAAATTAAATTAAATTGGTTTAATTTTAATTTAGGCAGATAGCCTTTAAGATGAATCGAACATCTATAAAAATATTAACAGTATTTCGCTCTACCGTTGAGCTATAAAGGCTATATAAATATTAATATCTTAATATATATGTATATTAACGTGTACAAGAATTGAACTTGCAATTTTTGTGTCCGTAGCACAATGCTATACCTATTTAGCTAACACGTGTTGTTTATACACAACGATAACAATAATAATAATAATAATAATAACAACTTATTATTGTTGTTATTATTATATAGGAAGAAAAGGAATTGAACCTTTGATAATTATTCATTATTGAGTTTACAGCTCAACCCGATTACCAACACACGGAACCTTCCTTATGTTAAATTATATATAGTTTATTGTTAATATTAATTAAACCCGTGCAATTTCCACTACACGAACCATATTTCGACTTAACACTAATTAAAGTCATACATACGAAAATTATAAATTAACATTTATTAACCTAATTATTAATATAATTATTAAATATATAATCAAACTTATTGCACATACTCATTTCAGCGCCTGACGAGTAGTTAGTACCTAACTGATAGTAAATTCACCGTGTCGTGGTGATTCACGATTACTAGTAATTCCTTATTCATATAGTCGAGTTACAGACTACAATTCATATTATATCCTATTTTAGGGATTAGCTCAAATTCACATTTTAACTTCCTTTTGTCTAGGAGTATGTGGCACGTCTATAGCCCACAATATTAAGGTCATGATGACTTGTCTTGGTCCCTTTTATCATATTCAATATAATGACGATCTACTCTATAATAAATTTAATATATTAAATAAAGTAAGGGTTTACGTTAATTTGTTGGAACTAACCAAAATCTCACGACATTAACTGAAGACAACCGTGCAACACTTGTGATATTAACAAAAAATAACATTCAAATTGTGGTAAGGTTTTTCGCGGATCATCGAATTAAATAACATACTTCACTACTGGTTTCAGAAACGGTCTAATGATTTCAGTTCCTGCGTTGCCACATTACTCTTGAGGTGGAATGTTTACACTTTCATTTATAAACTAAAAACAATAAATTATTTTTATCTAGTCTATGACATTCATAATTTTCTGCTTGGACTACGAGGGTATCTAATCCTTATTGCTACCCAAGCCTTCGTTACTCAACGTCAGTTTTTAGATAGAAGGTTGCTTTTGCCACTATCTGTCCTTATAGTATTAAAGAATTTGATCTCTACTCTATAAGTTCTACCTTTCTCTTATTAAACTCTAGTTAATATGTACTATTATTAGTTATATTAACCGTCTAGGAACCCTTTAAACCTAATAAAGATGAATAACACTAGTCTTCCACGTATTACCGCGACTGCTGGCACGTGATTTAGTCAAGACACATAGATAGAAAATTGTCATTATCAGTTATTTATCTAGAATTTTATTCGACATAATCGATATTATGTTAATATTGACATAATTAGTAAATACTATTCATTCCCCCAAGTTGCTGGTTCAGCCGTTAGGCTATTGACCAATATTCCTCACTGCTGTACTATACGTATTGGGATTTTTTCAGTCCCAATGTGGCCGATTAATTTTTCAATCACGACTACGGACTTTAAGCTGATTAAGCTATTACCTTAATTACTACTTATCCGAAACATAAATTTACATCTTAGAGCAGAAGAAGTAGATTTTATTACAACCTCTTCTTCCTTTAATATGTTAATATTCTTATAAGGAATTTTTTTTCCTTACTCTAAGGTAGCCAAAATATCTTATACTCACCTGTACACCACTTCTAATTAAAAAATTGTTATTAAAATTAGACGTTCAATTAGCATGTGTCAAGCATTTGGACAGCATTCATTCAGAGCCATCATCAAACTCATAAATTATTAATGATAATTTTTTTTTCATTATCATTAATAATGTATTTATATTTTTTTTGGACACTAATAAGCCAGATTATATTAGTTTATTAATTTTTAATTTATATATGTGTCTAAATAATGTTTTGATAATAAGCTTTTAAGTTCGCAATAATATGATATTATATTATTTATATTTTCTGTTAAATACCAAGATTTTTATCTTCACATATTTAATATATGTATATATATTATTAAAAACAGGACTTTCTTTTACTATATTATATAGTATTATATAAGTGTCACTTTTTAATATTAAAAATAATATATTTAATAATGTATTATATATTAATTAAGATTAATTATTATAATTAATCCTAACTAATGTAAATCTAATGCATCTTTTATATAACTACTACTTAATACAATGAAAACTTGTGCTTGGATGAAGGCAATAGCCAATTCTAAACCAGAAAATGCTATGATAAAACCTAAAGGTATCATACCAAATAAGAAAAAAACAATACTAGAAGTCATAATATTATATGTGAATCCACTTAATATATTTAAAAGCATATGACCAGACATAATATTGGCTGCTAATCTTAAACCTAGAGATACATTTCTTGATAAATAAGAAATAAATTCTATTAACACTAATAAAGGTAATAAACCTAAAGGACAACCTGCTGGTACGAATAGTGAGAAAAAAGTTAACCCATGTTGTTGGAATCCTAATAGTGTAGCACCTAAAACTACTGTAAAACTAATTGAAAATGTTAATATAAAATGTGAAGTAGATGCAAAACTATAAGGAATCATTCCTATAAGGTTATTTGTTAATATAAATATGAATAACGTATATATGAAAGGAAAATATATTTGACCTTTTACTGCGTTTATTTGATTTATTACTATACTATAAATAGTTGCATATAAAGATTCTTGACTAATAGATCAATGATTAGAAATTATTTTATTGTAATTAGTAGCTATAATATTTAATGTTAAAATTATTAAAGTACTTAGTATTAAATAAAATCCAATATTAGTTAAAGATAAATGAATATTAGCTAATATAGGTAAATCTATACAAACAAAATCTCTAATTTCAAACTGTTCTAAAGGACTTGTATTTATTAAAAAGGATTTATTATTATTTAAATTAATTGTTATATTTATTCTTTTTTTTTTATTAAAATATTTAGTTAAGTATACAACAAATAAAATTATATATAATAAAATATAAAGATATTCAAATTATAATTATTATTGATTATAATAATTATAATTTACTTATGAATATACGAGTCAAAAATAAACGAACAAATCTTGGTAATATATTTTTTGAAAATATATAAATCATTAAAACTAAAACTAAAAAAGCAAATATTACTTGATTTATAAAATAAAAAGGTACCAGTTGTGGCATAATAAAATAAACTTTTTAATTAGACACAAAAACATCCTTATCTTATATAAGACAAAAACTTTTCAGATCAAAAAAGTTTTTTTACTGTTTTATACATTATATATTAATGTTGAAACATAATAATGTAAACCATCTAATATAAATATAGGATATATACCTAATAGAACTGTAAATAATATTAATATTAATAATATAAAAAATTCACGTTTATTTAAATCAGGTATATTTATACGAATTAATTGAGCTAAACTACCCCCAAAAGCAATACGATTATACATATACATTGTATATGCAGCTGATAACACAATAGAAGAACTAGCTATTAAACCTAAAAAAGGTAACCGTTCAAATATACCATATAAAGACATAAATTCTCCTATAAAATTCAAAGTAAGTGGTACTCCACAATTAGCTAAAGATAGTATTAAAAATAATATAGAAAATAGTGGCATTACTTGGGTTATACCCCTATAATAAGTAATTAATCTAGTAGAAAACCTATCATATAATATACCTCCTGCACTAATAAATAAACCAGAAGATACAAAACCGTGAGCTAACCCTAAAACAATACCTCCTTCTATACCTTGTATAGTATTACTAAATACACCTAATAAGTATACGGCTGCATGAGAAACAGAAGAATAAGCAATAAGTTCTTTAATATCTATAGTTCTTAATGTGCTAATACTAGAATAAATTATAGTAATAATTCCTATTAAATATATCACATAATTATAATCCATTGCAGCTTTAGGTATTAAAGGTAAAATTAACCTAAATATACCATATAAACTCAATTTTAGCACAATAGCTGCTAAAATTATACTACCACTTAAAGGCGATTCAACATGAGCCTTTAAAAGTCAAGTATTTAAAAAGATAGTTGGTGTTTTAACCGCAAAAGCTATAAATATACCATAAAATAAAAATAACTGAGTGGAATAATTAAAATTATTTTTAAATAATACGTCAAAATCCGTAGTTCCCATAATAGAATAAATAATAAGAATAGATAATAATAAAAATAATGAACCAAGTAATGTATATATAAATAAAAAGAAACTAGCTCTTACTTTATTACTTGAACCATATAATCCTACTAATATAAATAAAGGTGGTAATATACTTTCAAAGAAAATATAAAATAAAAAAATATCTAATACTAAAAACACTGCTAGTAAAAGTGTTTCTAACAGTAAAATTAGTATTAAATAAGATCTTATATTTTCGGTTATAGATTTTCAATTTGATAATAATGCAATAGGCATTATTATTGTAGTTAATATTACAAAATATATAGATAAACCATCTATACCTAAAAAAAAATCATAATAATTTATTTTATGATATTCTTGTACAAATTGAAATTGGTTAATACTAAAATCAAACAATACATATATAATTATGGATATTATTAAATTTAATATTGACGCACTTAGTGCAATACATTTTATGAGTCTTATATTTTTTTCTGCATTATTATATGATATGGTCATAGATATTAATAATATACCTATAATAGGTATAATTAATAAAGATATTAACATAAATTGTTTTTAATATATTCATATATTAAATATAATTTACAATATTACTATTTTAGTATTATATTTAAATAGAAAATAAAATAGTATTTAACACCACATATATTCTTATGGTAATAAATAAAAAATTATTTTTTAAAATAATGATATGTTAACACAGATAATTTCAAAACTATAAATTATACAAGGAATCAATATTATAAATGCTATTATTATAGGTAGTAAAATTGTTCAACAATATGACATTAATTGATCATATCTTATTCTAGGTAAAGAAGCTCTAACTCATATAAATATGAAAATCATCACACAAGTTTTAAAAGCTAAAAAAACACCAAATAATATCCCTTCTATTAAAGGATCTGAAAAAAAAGTTTCTAAGGTATTGGAAACTTCATAGTTAAAAGATTTAATTAATAAAATTAAAGGTGTAATATTTAATAAATAACCCCCTACAAATAAAATACTTATTAGTATACATATAAGAACTATACTAGCATATTCCGCTAAAAAAAAGAATACAAAAATTACTGCAGCATGTTCAGTCATAAACCCACTAACTAATTCTGATTCAGCTTCAGCTAAATCAAAAGGGGCTCTATTAGTTTCTGCTATCGATCCTATGAAAAATATTACAAATATAGGAAATAAAGGTATTATAAATCAAACTGCTTTTTGTGATTCTATATTTACAGTTAAGTTTAAACTTCCTGTTAAAAGAATCACAGTTAAAATAGCTGAACTTAATATTAATTCATAACTTATTAATTGAGCAGTACTTCTTAATGAACCTAAGAATGTATATTTTGAATTAGCAGATCAACCTGCTAATAATATACCATAAGTTGATAAAGAAGATACAGCTAACATATATAATATACCTAGATTAAAATCATTTAAAGCTATACCAGGTCCTATAGGTATAACTCCATAACCTAATAATGAGAAAACTAATGTTATTATAGGACCTAGAAAAAATAGTATTAAGTTTGCTTGTGTTGGTGAAACATATTCCTTTATAAGTAATTTTAAGGCATCAGCAAAAGCTTGTAAAAGTCCATAATATCCTACTATATTTGGTCCTAGTCTCCTCTGCATACTAGACATTGTCTTTCTTTCTGCTATAGTTACAAACGCTACACTAAGTAAAGTGGGTACAATAATCAATAATACTTCAAAAATAGAAATAAATATTGTAAAATCAAACATTATTTATATTTGTATTAGTCTATATTTATATTTAACGTTAAATATAAATTGATAGGTTAATTTATATTTACTCTTAATTAGTTAATATTAATTTATATTAATATATTTTATTAATATCTATTTATAAATACACAGTATTTTTTTTTATCTTAATTTTTTTTTATCATAATTTTATTATTATTATTATTATTTTTTTATAAAGAGTATAATAATATTTATCCTTTTATTATTAATATCTTTTATAATGTATATTAGTCTAATATAATTTAATATATAAATGTTAAAATAATAATAAAATATAAATAAATATATATTAAGCAACATATAATAAAAGGAAAGCCATC
>Ga0182032_10001025_pt1 | contig 12197 bp, 12 predicted proteins | sample tim00Cox00000000_FD_125970 | JGI IMG/M metagenome (GOLD analysis project Ga0182032, IMG submission 125970) | Lab enrichment of tropical soil microbial communities from Luquillo Experimental Forest, Puerto Rico - timezero.00C.oxic.00.000.000 | ecosystem: Environmental > Terrestrial > Soil >... | reverse complement strand
GTCCGTCCACCCCGCCAGAGGCGGGAATCCGTGATCGATTGGGTAGTCGCGAGCATCATGGCTATCAAACTAAAGGACATTCCGGTTTGTTCGGAAGGTGGGGTGCGTAGAGTAAATCTGCGGTGCTTCCCTCAAGAAAGGATACGCCCCCCCACCTGCTCCCGATCTCCACTTGAAAACTTTACTGTAATTGGTACCCGGCCTTCCCCGTTCCGATGAGGTCTCGGGATCACGGGGTGCCGCAGGTCTCGCCAAGTTCCCGAAAGCGGAAAACTAGGCGCTACCCCGACCCTGGTGTTCGGGATCTATGAACGCTCGTCCGAAATTCCATGTCGTCAACTCGTCGCGACTACTCGCTCTGAACGTTCGCGACGAGAACCCTGTCACTGGCAAGCCTAATAACCCGCGGTTCCGCCGGCCTTCCACCCGGCGGTCTTCGTGATGGCGCAGCACCGACCAAATGCGTATGTCGCTCGTGTGCGGAAAGACATTCCGGCTTTGGTGGTTGATTTCTGCCGCCTCGCTTTTGCGATCGCGGACACTCCAAATGCAGGCTAGCATAGCCTATTAAACTTGTCAAGCGAAATGTGATGCCGGTGCGATAGAACCCTTGAAGTTCGGCCACGGCTTCGCGGATTACCTGCTCTACGTGGACGGCCGGGCGGCCGCGGTGGTTGAGGCCAAGAAGGAAGGCGAAACCCTAACAACCTACGAGATTCAAACCGCCAAATACAGCGAAGGCCTTCCGGAGGGACTGAACGCCCACCGCAGGCCGCTGCCTTTCTGCTATCAGAGCACAGGCGTAGAGACCCGATTTACAAACCTGCTTGATCCTGATCCCGCAGCCGCCAGGTGTTCGCGTTCCATCGCGCCGAGACGTTTGCCAAGTGGCTGGAAGACGAACAGAGAGCCGCCGGCTCAATCCTGCGGGCGCGGCTTCGAGCCATCCCGCCGCTCATCGAGGAGGGCTTGCGAGCCATCCAGATTCGGGCCATGCGGAGGTTGGAAGAATCTCTCGCCGCCGGCCGTCCTCGGGCCCTCATCCAGATGGCTAGCGGCTCCGGCAAGACATTTACTGCCTGCAACTTCTCTTACCGCCTCATCAAGCATGCTAGCGCACAGCGCATCTTATTTCTTGTTGACCGCAACAAGGATTTGCAGCCGTTGCTCGACGAATTGAACGAGGCTCTGGCAGCGTAGCCCAGTTTTGAATGACGATGCGTAACTTCAAATCACCTCCCTTGCCTCGTTGCGGAGCGGGTGACGCGAGCAAGCACCTATCAGATGCCTACCTCGCCCCCTTCCTTGGGGAGGGTTGGCGCGGCCACAGGCTTACGTAGGAGACGGTGTCGCGCCCACAATCTTGGTGATTTCTTCCCTCGCGCCCTTGGGAGAGAGGGTGTCCCGCCTTGGCGGGACGGGTGAGGGGGTACGGGCAACTATGCGGCGAGACATCGCCAATGCTCGGGATCTCCGCCGGACCGCGACGCAGGCGGAGCATATCGCCTGGCGGCTGCTGCGCTCTCTGCGGCACAGGGGGCTGAAGTTTCGCCGCCAGCACCCGATTGGATCCTGGATTGCGGACTTTTGCTGCCCGCAGCGCGGCTTCGTGGTGGAGCTGGACGGAAGTGTTCACGCGCAACCGAGCCAAGCGCGAAGAGATGCTGCGCGTGACCGCGCCTTGACGCGGGCCGGCTACACCGTTCTGCGGCTGCCAAATGGGTTCGTATTCGAAGATCCAGACGCATTTGTGAGAAAGGTCGTGGAGAGGGCTGGGGCTCTTCCGAATTTCTTCACCGGCGTCTAACCCCCTCACCCCCGGCCCCTCTCCCCCAAGGGGGCGAGGGAAGGAGAAGTTGCCGAAGTGACGGCTGTCCCCGCAAAATGGGCGAGGGGTGAAGGAATTCGAGTTGTGAACGAGGGCGCACAAAACGGATTGCCGCTGGGCTGGGCCTACACGACGATCAGCGACATTACTGAGTCTGCTGTTGAGCAGGGCCCACCAGAAGGGCGTGAATTCCTCTACGTCGACATAAGCAGCGTCGACAACGCCACTAAGACAATCGCGTCTCCGAAGGCCCTTGCCTCCAGCGAGGCACCCAGTAGGGCGCGCCAGCGTCTGAAGCCGGGAGATATCCTTGTATCAATGACGCGGCCCAACCTGAACGCTGTGGCGATGCTGCCACCCGAATTGGAGGCAGCTATCGGCTCAACAGGTTTCCACGTCGCGCGGGCCCTTGGCGTGGAGGCGCGATGGCTCTACTACTTTGTCCAAACGCGGAGATTTGTCGACGCGATGTCACGGCTCGTACTAGGAGTCTTGTACCCGGCCGTCCGGCCGAAGGATATCCGCACTCATGCCGTGCCTTTGGCTCCGCTCCCCGAGCAGCACCGCATCGTGGCGGAGATTGAGAAGCAATTCACCCGGCTGCGCCCCGAGAGGGCAGGAAAAGAAGCAGCGGAGAAGCAGGTTACAAAGCGGACGAGAAAGCGCCGCAGCGCCGTGCTGGGCGACGTAAGAAGCCTATTCGGATAAAGTCGGAAGGGGGTTTGTCGCACCGCCCTCTTGATAATACTCACCAGAAAAAGTGGTTCCAGTATGAAACAGTATGAAGCCGCGACCTTGACTTGCAGACAGTTCTTATCTACATTCGGATTCGGAAATGGGCCAAACCGTTAAAGAGCAGATCATCGAGCAGGTGGATCGACTCGATGACGCACGGCAGCGGCAGGTACTGGACTTCGCCAGGCGGCTTGCCGCTCTCCCTGCCGTGCGGAGCCAAGATCTCCTCCACCTAGCCGGGTCCATCGGTCGGAGCGATCTTTACGCCATGTCGAAGGCGATCGAGGAGGGCTGCGAAAGGGTCGATTAGCGTGGCTGGTAGTGCCGTTCCTCGGTACCAAAGTTTCAGCTTATGAGGACGCAATAACAATGAAAACGGTCAAGTTTACGTACTGGCAAGATGGCGCCTACTACCTGGGTTATCTGAACGACTACCCGGACTATCACACTCAGGGCGTGTCGAAAGAAGAATTGGTCAGCAATCTGAAGGAGTTACTGTCCGATGTCGAGTCGGGTGAGGTGCCGTATGTTCGGAAAGTGGAAGAGCTGGTTGTGGCCGAATGAAAAGGCGGGATCTCATCAGAAAGCTGGAGGAGATGGGCTGTGTTCTGGTCCGCCACGGAGGAAGCCACGACTGGTATACCAACCCCACAACCAAGAAGTCGCAGCCTGTGCCACGGCACAATGAGATACACGAAGAGCTGGCCAAGTCCATCATCAGAAAGCTTGGTAAGACTGACTAGCTTATCCGATCGGTGATCACCACCCACCGTGAAAATGTAGGGCCGCCCCTTGGGTCGGCCTGAGGCCGGAGCAAGCCCCGGCCCTACATTTGCGGTTGTGAGACCCATTCTCGAAATAATGTCGAAGAACCGCAGGGCTTGAAAACCGAGCCCTGCGCTACAATTTCTCGTGGCGAATACATCCTCCACCATCGTTCAGAAGCTGTGGAACTAGTGCAACATCCTGCGCGATGACGGTCTTTTTTACGGAGGCTACATCGAGCAGCTCACCTACCTGCTTTTCCTCAAGATGGCGCACGAGCGCACGCAGCCTCCGTTGAATCAGCCTTCGATTATCCCGAAAGAGTACGATTGGCCGAGCCTCTTTGAATACGAGGGGATTCCCCTCGAACGTCTTTACCGAGACGTTCTGCAGCAATGACAGGGGTCGGATGCAATACCGACGTCGATCTATCAGTTCTCCGAGGTAGCGCCCGCAATGCTAAAATTTGGACGACTGCAACATGAACGCACGGATTGCACAGGCGGTAGAGATGCTGAAGGCTGGAGGCGCGAGGGGGATTGAGAGCGCCTTGGAGTCGCTCACCACGAGCGCCTTTGCTTTTGCTCGCAAGGTATGTGGCAACGCGCAGGACGCCGAGGACATCGCCCAGGAAACCATGATGCAACTGACGCGTTCAGCCCATCGCTTTCCGGATGCCAAAGGACTGGGCGTCTGGCTCTACAAGGTAGCCAAGACCCGTTGTCTTATGAGCCGGAGGCGAAGCAAGTTCGCTCCTGCGCACACGCTCTCCCTGGACGAGCTTATGCCCACTCCCGGAGAGATTGCCGGCGGCTCGCAGGATGCATGGCCGCAGAACCCCGAAGAGTTTATTCTGCGGCGGGAACTGCGTAATCAGCTCGAACGCGCGGTTCTGAATCTGCCTGAAGCCTACCGGCTCGTCCTGGTCCTGCGCGACATGGAGGAATTATCGACTGAGGAGGTGGCCGAGATCCTGGGCGTCTCCCAGCCTACCGTCAAAATGCGGCTGCACCGCGCGCGCGTTTTTGTCCGTAACGCACTGGACCGGTATCTGAAATCGGTCGGCTCCGAGGTGAACGGTGAAGATCGACCCGCGGTGTAAGAAGATCTTCGCAGCGCTCTCGAACTACGTGGATGGAGAGCTCAAGCTCAAGGACTGTCGTGAACTGGAAAAGCACCTGCGCGGCTGCCAGCCTTGCCTTCGCTACCTCCACACACTGAAACTTACAACCGAAGCCTGCCGGAAATACGGGAGGCTCAGCACGCCCAGTCTCGCTCCTGCGGCACAATCTGCATTACTCGCCCGACTGGTCAAGGAGCTTGGAGCGCGAGCGGCTGTAAAACGCAGCTCCTCGAGAGCCGTCGTCCCAAAGCGCTAGCCTTGCTTCAGTCCGAACGTAATTGCACGGTATTGCAAAACGGAAGGCGGCAGGGGCTAAAGCCCGCTCACTTAAGGCATTGACGCGGCACGGCTAAAGAGGTTGCGGAAACAGTGTTGTGGCGCGCTCCAGAAAGGGCGGGGCTTCAGCCGCCCTTCCGAGGCCTTCAATAGCGTTTTTTCCGCAGCCTCTAAAGCCGCCGCCCTGATACAAAGCGATGGCACGAGGTGAGGGCCAACTCCAAAGACGTACCGACCTGGACAAGGACCCCCATTTAACTGGAAGGGACAAAGCGCGGGGTCACCGACGTCCCGGGCCGAAGTTGGTCCGTACCTCGCACTGCCACCCCGTCGCCCTCTTTCAAGTCGCCGAAGACTTCGATCAGGTTGCCGGACTTGGCTCCGGTCTTGACCTCCACCCATTCGACCCGATTATTGCTAACGCGAATCACGAATGCCCGCTCCAAGTCGTTGGCCACGGCAGAGGCGGGAACAAACAAAGTCGAGTAAGCGCGCCGCACCGGCCAGGACACTTCGCAGAAGGTGCCGGGGTCGAGTTCAGCATGAGGGTCTCGAACGTCCAATTCGACAGGCATGGTACGCGTCTTGATGTCCACGGCACGCGAAATCCTGGCAATCGGAGCGTGGAAGACTCTTCCCGGATAGGAGGGCACGGTGAAACTCACTTCCGTTCCTTCCGGGATGCCGGCCACGTTGTACTCCGGAACAGGAACCACCATCCGGTGCCGGGTGAGCGTTTGAATCTGGACAATGGGGGTCATGGCAGCTGAACCGCCCGCGGGTCCGACCAGCGCACCGGGATGTACATACCGGGTGGTCACTTGGCCATCGAAAGGAGCAGTGATGTTCAGGTATGATTCAAGTTGCGTGACCGATCGAAGGCTTTCGTGCGCTGCTTGCGCGGTCTTTTCGAGCGCGGCCACATTTGCCTGGTCTGCTTGGGCAGTTCTTTGGGCGATTTCAAGGTCGTTGGCAGCCACAACACCAGGCACCTTGGCGGCGGCGCTCATGTGCTGATAGGTGGCCTGGTCGGCGGCGAGCTTGGCCTGGCCTGCCGCGAGCTGCGATTCAGCGCTTTGGAAAGCGGCATTCGCTTGAGCTCGCTGAGCTACTAATTCCGGAGCCTCAAGTTCAGCAATGAGCTCACCTTCCGTTACCTTTGAGCCCCGATCAACCCTGATCGACCTCACGAAACCAGTCTCCTTAGCGTAGAGGTCGACACTTTCGTAAGGCACCAGCTCAGCAGGCAGACGCTCGGTGGTGCTGAGTTTCTGGGACTTCACTGTAGCTACTTCCAACTGGGGCACGGTTTGGGTTGCTGCGGAGGTTGTACTGCTCGTGTCCTGGCGACAGGATGTGGAACCCAGGCAAATCGCAAGAAGCACCGAAAGGGTGGTAGAACAAAGAAGTCTCATAACGTCTCCTTGAGAGATAAATCGGATTCACTCAGTTGCCGCTACACCGAACCTCGCCAGGGCTGAAGCGTCCCCGCATACACTAAGTGCCGCACATGCGCACTGATCTACGTCGTCATACTTGGCTCGCATATCGGCTTTCCGGGTCGTCAGGATCGAGCGAGGAAGACGCGGTCTCGGCTCGCTGCTGGACGATAGAGAACACAAAGGGCAGCGCCGTTAGATTGGCGCACGTAGCTGCGAGTAGCCCGCCGATTACCGCTCTGCCCAGAGGGGCCGTCACTTCAGCCGCAAGCGCCATGGGAATCATACCGGCGATCATGGCGGTACTGGTCATCAGGATGGGGCGCATGCGTTCCTTAACTCCCTGTATCCCCGATTCGATGGAAGAGCCACCGCTCCGTCGGTGCTGCTCGGCAAAGGTCACGAGGAGGATGGCGTTGGCGGTCCCGACTCCAACAGCCATAATGGCGCCCATGTAGGACTCAATATTCAATGTGGTTCGGGTGATCAAAAGGACCAGGATCACACCACAGATTGTCGCGGGTGCAGTCGTTAGGACAACAAATGCAAGGCGCAAAGACTCGTAGTTCGCAGCGAGCAGCAGAAAGATGACGAGTACGGCGAGCCCCAAGCCGATGCTGAGATTGGTTATCGTATCGTGCATGGGCGAAATCTGGCCTCGCACCTGAACGGTCGTGCCGCGTGGTGGAGTACCTACGCGTCGAATGGCTGCGTCGATGCTTCTCGAGACCCTTCCCAAGTCTTGCCCAGCAATGTTGGCGGAAAGGGTCAACATCCGAAAGCCATTGCGGCGATCATATTCGCCCATGACGGTCCCATCATCGACTTTGGCAAGATCGCCGATCAGCGGGTGCTGAAACTGTCCGAGCATCACCGGGATATTTTGAACATCTTCGAGCGAGGTAATTCTCGGCTGTGGGTACTGTACCTGCAGTTGGTAGGCGATGCCGGTATTCGGATCAGCCCAATAGTTGGGCGTTGTGAAACGGCTTGAAAAGGTCGCCTCTGAGAGGGATCGTGCCACTTGGCCCGCCGTCACACCCAGCTGGCCCGCCAGCTCGCGGTTCACCTTGACATCCACACTCGGATAATCGAGTGGCAACTCGTATTTCAGGTCGCGCAGGTCCACGATTTTGGCCACTTCATTTCGCAACCGATCGGTGTAAGCGCGGCTGGCGGACAAGTTCGGCCCAGCCACTGCTACCTCGACGGGGGTAGGCGCCCCGAAGTTCATGATCTGATTGACAAGATCTCCCGGCTCGAAGGAAAAAGTCGATCCTGGAAATTCTGACGGCAGGATCTGTCGAAGCCTCTCCTCGAACGCGCTGATGTTGATGTGGGCGTCAGGTCGGAGAGCAACGCTAATGACCGCTTCGTGGGGCCCACTCGTCCATAGGAAGACCGTGTTGATCGGGTAGCTTGCCCCCTGCGTGCCCACGTAGCCAAGAGTGATCAGGATATTTTGCGACCCGCCAGCTTTGCGGATTTCGCCGAGGACTCCCGTCACCAGGCGCTCGGTATCCTCTGCTCGCGTTCCGGTGGGAGCATCAAAACGCAGGCGGAACTGGGTCGCGCCAAGGTTAGGGAAAAGTTCCTGGCCGAGACGCGGTCCGAGGAGGAGGATGATGACGAGCACAATGGCGACGTAAGCTGCAACCACCAGCCCGGGGACCTTCCCCACACGCCCGAGGAACGCTCCCCAGCGGTCGCGAACCGTGTCGAAGTCCCATCGTCCGGCGATCAGAGCTTTACGGCCCCGCTCAATATGTCGATGCACCCACAGGAATAACACGGGCAACAAGGAGCTCGAGAGTAGGAACGAGGCGATCATCGAGAATGCGACTGCGAGCGAAAGCGGAACGAAGAGGTTTTGCGCTACACCGGACATTAGGAAAGAGGGCACAAATACTGCCACGACCGAAAGCATCGACAGAAAGCGGGCCAAAACGGTCCTCTGCGTGGCGCGGAGAACGCCGCGGGCAGGTTCGAGACCGGGCTCTCGCTGCAGCGTGCTGTCGATATTCTCGATTTCGACTACACCCTCGTCAACGAGGATGCCGACGGCTAGCGCTAACCCTCCCAGGGTCATGACGTTGATGGTTTGGCCGGTGAGCCATAAAGCCACAACCGAGGTCAGAAGCGCAAACGGAATCGTGGTCAAGACGATGAATGAACTCTTCCAGTCGCTAAGGAATAACAGAACCACGAGGCCTGTCAGCAGGGCTCCAAGCAGTCCTTCCCGGACGACGGCGCTGAGCGCGTTCGTGACGTACGGAGACTGGTCCAGCTCATAGGTGACCTTGATATCGTCCGGAACCAGAGACTGGAAGTACGGCAAGCTCTTCTTAACTTCATTGACCACCGTCACCGTCGAGGCATCGGGACGCTTGGTCACAGGGATGTAAACAGCCCGGCGGCCGTTCACCAGCGCGTACCCTGTGGGAATGTCACTCTTATCTTGGATTATTCCAATGTCGTGAAGATAGACGGTAGGGCCGGCACCGGTCCTTATCGGCAAGTCAGCCAGAGTCTGGATATTGGGAGTAACGGAATCGCTCTGGGCGATGCGAAGCAGGCTGCCGGTGCGCACATTTCCGGCGGGCTGAAGAATGTTGCCGTTATTGATGGCCTGCACGACTTCATCGGGAGACATGTTGTAGGCTCGCAGGCGATCGGGATTCACCGTAACGACGATGGTGCGTTGATTGCCGCCGAACGGCGGTGGCGACGTAACACCGGGCAACGTGGCGAACGCCGGCCGCACCCGGTTGAGGGCCAGGTCTTGGATTTGGTCCACGGTGCGGGTTTCGCTGGAAAACACGATATACCCCACCGGCACAGTACCCGCGTCGAAGCGAATCACAAACGGAGAAACTGTTCCAGGCGGCATGAAGGCGCGGGCGCGATTCACGTAGGCTATCGTCTGCGCCAAGGCCTGGCTCATGTCCGTACCCGGGTAAAAGGCCAATTTCAACAGGCCATTGCCTTGTATGGACTTGTCCTCCACGCTCTGAATCCCATTGATGTAAAGAAAATGGTACTCATAGTAGTAGACGAGGTAGCCTTCCATCTGCGCCGGGCTCATGCCACCGTAGGGCTGTGCGACGTAGATCACGGGAAAATTCAGATTGGGAAAGATATCGATGCGCATTCGCGTGACGGCCAGAATGGAACAAAGCGCGATGCCGATCACCACGACTAAGGTGGCGATTGGCCGTCGCAATGCCGCTCGAATCAGCCACATGGGCTTTCTCCTTCCGCCTGACTAGTTTCCCCAGACTTTCCCCTTAAGGATTCGGCCCGCGCAAAACGTTCAGGAACGGCTGCAGGTCACCCTGCGCGTAAGCCACATTGAAGAGGCTGTGCCACACATTCAGCCGGGCAACCGCATCGTCCATTTCCGCCTGAGCCAGGAGGCCCTCAGCGTCGGCCACTTCCACAAGAGTTGCCAGGCTCGCCGCGTAGCGTGCCCGCGATTGAGTCTCCGATGCGCGTGCCGCTTCGAGCTCAATGGGAGTTTGTTGCGCCACGAGCTGTGCGCTCTTGAGTTGAGCCAGAGCTGTTTGGACCCGGCCGGTCAGGTCCTGTATTGTCTTGTCATAAAGGGCCTGTTGCGATCGCTCATTGGCTTTGGCAATTTGCTTCTCGGCGCTAAGCGCCTTGAAATCGAAGACGTTTGGGAAGGTGATGGTTATCCCTGCCACCCAATTCCCCCTCCCCGGCGCCAGGCCATTCCAATTGCCGATGATGGATCCATTATTTGGAACCTCGCTGCCTCGTCCGAAGGCTTCTGCCTCAAGAAAAATCCGCGGATAGTCAGTCCGGTTCAGAACCTTTTCCTGCGCCTGCACTTGCCGCACCGCAGCCATTTGGTCCCGAGCCAGCGGGTTGTCGGCAGGCGCCAAACGGGGCAACGACTCGACCGGCGGCAGATGAAGCAGCTTTCCGGCATCTAATCGCACGTCATTGCCCGCCATCCCCATGAGCGCTGCGAGCGTGGCTAGGGCCGCCTGTTCCCCAGCTTGCGCCCGAAATAACTGAGTTTTGGCGAGGGCGAGCTGAGCGTCGGCGCGAGAGGCGTCGGCACCAGGCCTCAAAGCGTTGTCGACAAGGGCGTGAACCGATTGATGGAACACTTGCCAGCGGTCCACATTCGCCTGCGCTGCTACTACCGCCTGATGGGTGGCCAGCGCTGTTAGGAAGTAGTTGCCTACTGCTGTCGCCACCTCGAGCCGAGTCACTGCCACGTCCGCAGTCGACTTGTCTGCGGCGGATCTCGCCCCTCCCACCGCAGCCGAACGCAGGCCGAAGTCGAACGGCTCCCAGGAAAAGAGCATGGCGGCTTGGCTGCCCCAATAGCTTTGTCCACTAGACCCGCCGATGGGTCCTTCTACCGTCGGCGTAATAGCGGTGGGCAGCCAGATGCCCGGCACTTGGTTCTGCGTCGCGCGGCTGTCCTCATAAACCCCCTTTAGGAGGGGAAGATACTGGGTTCGTGCCACTGTTATGCGCGCATGCGCCGCCGACACTTGTTCGAGCGATGCGCGCACGGCAGGATAGTGCTGAAGGGCGTAATCCAGCGCCTCCTCGAGCGTCACCAGCTTCGGCTGAGAATTGGTCGTCGGCGCGGTCGAGGCGCGTGGCAGGAGAACAACGCTAAACAAAATGGCGGGATAAGTTCGATAGTGCTTCCGAGGATTTCTCGTCACGAATCTCATTCCTCCGTATTAACGGAGCACATCCACACACGGACCGGAATCCGTTGGATGGAAGCGCATCCTTCTCCTCGTGTTCGGCTCACACGTGATCGAAAAGGGTCATCGAACCGAAGTCTCGCCCTCGTTATCCCCTGGCCTCCCGAACAACCTCACGGTGCATTTCCTCCACCTGCTCTCTGACTAAACCCAGAACAGTTCGGCCCGCTCTCGTGAGCGTGTAGTTCTTGCGCGCTCGCGGGCCGGAATCCTTGCTACGCTTGCGTTGAAGCCACCCGTGCCGTTCCATTCTCTGCAGAAGGGGATAAAGAGTCCCCGGGCTGATATCGTAGCCATGACGACGCAGTTCACTCATCATCCATTGCCCGTAGACGGGACCCTCGCCAGCGTGATGCAGAATGTGGACCTTCCAGAAGGCAAGGAGGATCTCCCGAGTGATAGCATTAATCTCTTCGTCCATATAACGCCTATCGTAGTCGGTAACCGTAGTAACGTCAACCATTGGAGCCCAGGACGAGACGGGATGGTAGGGTTGTGCTGAGGTGAGTTGGGGGAACTGCGGCTGCGGTTTAGCCTAGCGTCCTGCGAAGGTGTGAAAAAATCGCTGGTTGCCGGATCTTGCGGCTCCGCCGCTTGTTGTGCGAAAAGCCTCCGGCTTTCCGGCAAGCGGCTGAACCCTAAGAGTTTAGTCTTGAACCTGAGGTCCGGAAGGGCTGAGGCCTTCCGCCCAGCAGAGGGCAGAGCCGCGATTTTTCCACACCTTCTGTGCCCTTGGGGCGACGTCCACCGATCTCCGCGGGTACGGGCCGTCGCGGCCGGTACCCGGGAGGCTGCTGGAGACCATAGGCTGGGATAGGTCAGGGCAGAACGTAGCGAACATCCACGTACACCATGCTGAGGTGAGCGTTCTTGGGCTGGTTCACAGCCACGAACCAAGGAGCGCGCGTCACGTACGAGTACTGGGTGATCATTTGTAGCGCTCCCCAGTGCGGGTTCCTCCACAAAGTCTGAATATACCCGATGGTCGGCTCCTGGACCGATTTGTTGGCAGCATTTGAAGAGCCGGCGAACCCAGCGGGGAACCCAAAACCTACGTAGAAGGGCTTGCTGGACGGCGTGCTGTTGCAGGCGGGAAGAACGGCTGGGGGCACGACCGGCTGGACGAAGCACTGGATGCCGTAGTTCCTGTTGAAGTAAGCTCCACCGTAGTAGGCGTAGAACTGGAACTTGGAGTTCGGCTGCCACTCAATGCCGCCCAGCCCCGAGTAAGCGTGAACCAGTCCGGGTGAACCGTCCGGCTTCACAATGAGGCTAGG
>Ga0182032_10001024_pt1 | contig 12207 bp, 13 predicted proteins | sample tim00Cox00000000_FD_125970 | JGI IMG/M metagenome (GOLD analysis project Ga0182032, IMG submission 125970) | Lab enrichment of tropical soil microbial communities from Luquillo Experimental Forest, Puerto Rico - timezero.00C.oxic.00.000.000 | ecosystem: Environmental > Terrestrial > Soil >... | reverse complement strand
GGTCTATCTTGGCCAAGAAGGCCATCGCGGAGGCCATCATGGCTGAGCGCGTCCTCGAGCTCGATAACGTCCGCGCTGGCTATGGCGAAACCGTCGTGCTTGAGGACATTCGCCTTGCGCTCGCGCCCAGCGAGACCGTGTCCATTATCGGCCGCAATGGCGTGGGCAAGACCACCCTGCTGGCAACGATCATGGGTCACACGACGTTGCATAGCGGCCGCGTCTCTCTGCATGGAAAGGACATCTCCAGCCTCGCGACCTATCGGCGCGTGACCGCGGGGCTGGGCTACGTGCCCCAGGAGCGTGAGATTTTCCCCTCGTTGACGTTGCGGGAAAATTTGGAGGTTGCCGCCAGGCTGGGAACCTGGACGATGACGACCGTCTTCGAGCTGTTTCCGCGCCTTGCCGAGCGTGCCGAAAACCGCGGCAATCAATTGTCGGGCGGCGAACAGCAGATGCTTGCTATCGGTCGTGCGCTGATTGGCAACCCGAGTGTTCTGCTGATGGACGAACCATCGGAAGGCCTTGCACCGGTGATCGTGGAGGAACTTGCACGCGCGGTGAAGCGACTTGCTCAAAGCAGCGGTCTGGCCATTATCCTGGTCGAGCAGAATTCGCGTCTTGCCCTCGATATCGCACCGCGTGCCCTGGTGATGGACCGTGGCCGGATCGTCTATGACGGGCCGAGCGAAACGTTGCGCAACGATCCGGCCAAGCTCGAGCAGTTCATCGGGGTCGTAAAGGCGTGATTGAAAGCTCGGCCGTTTGGCCGGAACGGGCGTTGTCTCACTCGCCATTTCATTCGTGCATGTTGACCATGCATTGCGTTCCCGCCGTCCGGCGTGCATAGAGCGCCCATGAAACGTAGCAGCAATCGCATTCTCACGACGCATGTCGGGAGCCTGATCCGTCCGCAATCCTTGCAGGATTTCCTGCGCAGCAAGCAGGCGGGAAAGCGCTACGACGAAGCTGCCTATCAGAAATGTCTGACGGCCTCAGTTGCCGATGTCGTGCGTGAACAGGCAAAGGCCGGCATTGACATTGTCAGCGATGGAGAATTCGGCAAGTCGATCAGCTGGGCGCAATATGCGCTCGAGCGGCTCTCAGGCTTCGAACGCAGGCCGATCAAACAGGACGCCAATCCGTTCAAACGCGGCGCCGACCGCACCAAATTCGCCGAATTCTATGCCGAGCTCGATTCCAAAGAGGCCGTGGCGACGACGACCGAGGCCATTTGCGTTGGACCGATCAAGTACACCGGCCAAGCGGAGCTACAGCGCGACATCGATAATTTCAAAGCCGCGCTGAAGGGCGTGGAGGTGGAGGAGGCGTTCCTGCCTGTCGCCGCGCCGTCAAGCGTGATCCCCGATCGCAAGAACGAGTACTACAAGAGCGATAGCGAATTACAGGCTGCCATCGCTGAGGCAATGCGCACGGAATACAAGACGATTGTTGACAGTGGCTTTTTGCTGCAGCTCGACGATGCACGCAGCGCTGTCACGTTCGACCGCATGGTGCCGCCGGCGAGGTTTGCGGATTACCGCAGCTGGCTGGCCAGTCAGGTCGATATCCTCAATCATGCCATTGAGGGGCTGCCGCTCGACCGCATCCGTTATCACGTCTGTTGGGGCAGTTGGCCGGGCCCGCACACCAGCGATGTTCCTCTCAAGGACATCGTGGATTTGATCCTGAAGGTGAAGGTCGGCGCCTACGTGATCGAAGGTGCCAATCCGCGTCACGAGCACGAGTGGCAGGTCTGGAAGAACGCAAAGCTTGCGCCCGGACAGGTTCTCATTCCGGGCGTTATCAGCCACGCAACCAATGTGGTTGAGCATCCCGAACTGGTCGCCGAACGCATCGTGCGGCTGGCCAGGTTTGTCGGACGCGAGAACGTGATCGCCGGCACGGACTGCGGCTTTGCACAGGGACCCTTCTATCGCCGCGTGCACCCCTCGGTGATGTGGGCAAAACTTGAAGCGCTTAGCGCCGGTGCCCGGCTTGCGAGCAAGGACCTCTGGTCATAGTCTCTGGTTCTCGTCAGCCGGAGCCTCGATCATGAACGTCAACGCGCAGCCTGCGAGCGGATTAGCGATCCCATTCGATAATCAGCGTCTCGATTGGCTGATGGAAGAGGCGGGCATCGACGTGGTGATCGCGACCTCCAAGCACAATGTTCAATATCTGCTTGGCGGCCATCGGGCGGATTTCTTCGATTACATGGATGCGACCGGCGTTACCCGCTATCTGCCGGTGCTGGTCTATCCGAAAGGCGCACCGGAAAAGGCCGCCTATATCGGTCACCGGCTGGAGAAGTTCCAGCGCGAGGTAAAGCCGATGTGGACGCCGGAGACCCAGACCACCACCTGGGGCTCTGTCGATGCGATGCAGAAGGCGGTCGACCATCTGCGCAAGATTGGCCCCAAGCCGAAGCGCATCGCGGCCGAATTCGGTTTCCTTCCTTACGACGCATCGCAGGTGCTGCGGGCCGCCTTTCCCGATGCGGAATGGGTCGACGCGCTCTTCGTGCTCGAACGCCAGCGGGTCAAGAAGTCAGCGAAAGAGCTTGAGTTGCTGAAGTACGCGTCCGAGGCGGTAATTGAATCCATGCAGGCGGTGATCGCCGCCAGCAAGCCCGGTATCACGAAGGCTGATGTGGTTGAGGCACTGCGCCGCGAAGAGACCAACCGTGGTCTGACATTCGAATATTGCCTGATCACGGCCGGCACAGGCATGAACCGCGCGCCCTCTGACAAGAAATGGGAGAAGGGCGAGATCATGTCGATCGACTCCGGTGGAAACTATGAGGGCTATATCGGTGACGTGTGCCGCATGGCCATTCAAGGCGAACCGGATGCCGAGCTTGAGGAACTGCTCGGCGAGATCGAAAGCATCCAGCGCGCGGTAATGAAAGTGATCCGCCCCGGGGTCATTGGCGGCGAAATCTATGCTGCCGCCGCGCCCCTTGTGCAGAAGTCGAGACACAACAACCACATTGAATTTCTGGCGCACGGCATGGGAATGGTGAGCCATGAGGCGCCACGTCTCACCGACCGCGGTCCGGTTCCTTATCCGGCCGAATATGCCGCGCAGCCGCTTGAATCGAGCATGGTGGTTTCAGTAGAGACCACGCTGATGCACCCCGTACGCGGGTTCATCAAGCTCGAGGACACGGTTGTGGTTACCGACCAAGGCCACGACGTGTACGGCGAAGGCGCGCGGGGCTGGAACCGGGCGGGCGTCCGCTAGCGTTTCTGTCATGGCCCGGCGTGTGCCTCACACTACCTACGCGTTGTCTTGTCGACTTGCGCCGCTAACGCTTTCAGTTTGTCGGACACCCGGACCGCATAGTCCTCAGCCTTTTCTAGGCGTCGGAGTGCGTCCGGCAAGCGCGCGAGTTCGCGCGTGGAGCGCTCGCGGATTTGTCCCAGGGTTGGCGCCGCCGCAATGCGCTTGCCTTTGCGCATCACAGGCACGATCATCATTTCGCCCGCCTGGGTGTCGCTCTCATGAGATAGAACGTCTCCGCTCATTCGCCCGTCGGCGCCAAAGCCTCGCCAGACTTGCTTGGTTCCGGGCCAGGTGGCCTTTCCCTCGGAAAGTTTGCGGCGTGGTTCGCCGCGGTATTCTTGAAGTTTATAGGCACAATCAAGTGACGGCGCGTCGATCGACGCATCGAGGTTGACACCGATGCCATAGCCGTCGATGGGCACATTCGATGCCGTCATCGTCTGCAGCACGTCTTCATTGATCCCGCCGCTCACGACGACGATGACATCGGATAGGCCGCCCGCATCGAGAATTCCCCGCACCTTCTTCGCCATGGCGCCAAGGTCGCCGCTGTCGATGCGCACGCCGCGGATATTGATGCCATCGGCTTTCAACTTCGGCGCCAGCTGCACGACCTTTCGCGCACCTGCCTCGGTATCGTAGGTATCGATCAGAAGAACGACGCCCTCTGGCCGCGACCGTGCAAAGTTTTCGAAAGCGATAATCTCGTCTGCATGCACCTGCACGAAGGAATGCGCCATGGTCCCAACAATCGGGATGCCGTAGCGCTCGCCCGCGAGCACATTGGCGGCATTCGTAAACCCGGCAATGTAGCTGGCGCGCGCGGAGAATAGCCCTGCCTCGGCTCCATGCGCCGTCCGCAAACCAAAATCTGAAAGGATCTTTCCGGGTGCCGCGAGAACCATTCGCGCCGCCTTCGAGGCGATCATAGTCTGGAACTGCATGATGTTGATTAATCGCGTCTCGACCAACTGCGCCTCTGGAAGAGGGGCGGTGATGCGCACGAGAGGTTCGTTGGGAAAGCAGACCGTGCCTTCTGGAATGGCATGAACGTCGCCGGCGAACCGGAATTCAGCGAGATAGTCGATCAAGTTGGCACGAAATCGTCGCGTGCTTTTGAGCCAATCGATTTCGGCCGCTGAAAAGCGCAGAGTCTCAAGGTAGGAGAGGGTATCCTCAAGCCCTGCCGCGAGCAGGAAATTGCGTCGCGCCGGCAGCCGCCGCACAAAGAACTCAAAGACGGCCGTCTTGTTCTCGCTGCGATCCAGGTAGGCCTGGATCATATTGAGTTCATAAAGGTCGGTGGTGAGTGGGCTGGTCGTTGGCGCCATGTCGACCCTGGACGGAGAAAATGTGAGTTGTCCTTTTGCCCGGCCTGTGAAGACGGGTCAAATGCGAACGTTGAGCCTTGCGTGCCTCTGACAAAATCAGCATCTTGCGGCCGGGGGCGCAGCAACTTTGACCTTATGGGTGTACGTTGCGCCGGAATCCGTGCTCCGGCTGTTGGTCCCTACCCATGACTTGGCACGACAACTTCAAGTCTGCTAGAGGGGCGGCTCAATCTTCCAAGGAAAGGACTGTCATGTCGTTGAGACTCTCTGCTTGCTCTGCCTTTGTAGCTGCGTTTTTTGGTCTTGCCTTGACGGCAACGACGCCCGCACATGCCTATGTCGAGGCGGGCAGTTTGAATTGCCGAAGCTCGGGGCCCGCGGGCTTTGTTGTCGTATCGACACGTGTGTTCGATTGTGTCTTCGCTCCAGCCTCAGGCGCACCGCTGCAATACTATCGGGGCACCATCAGCCGCTTCGGGGCGCAAATCGGCTTCACCAATGATGTTGCCTTGGGTTGGATCGTGCTCGCGGCGACTTCGCGCGTTGGCCCGGGCGCGCTGGCCGGCGGTTATGCCGGCGTTTCCGGCGGGGCGGCGATCGGCGTTGGCGTCGGAGCCAACGGCCTTGTCGGCGGACTCAATAACTCGTTCGCTCTCCAGCCGGTGAGCGTTGAGGGCCAGACCGGCCTCAACGTCGTGGCGACAGTGACGGGGCTCGATCTGCAGCCTGTTCGACCGATCCGTTATCATCGCCGTCATCGCCGCTAGAGCACATTTCGGCGAAACAAGAACCCCGGGCTTTGCCCGGGGTTTTTTTATCGTGCAAACGGTTCTGAAAGCGAAACGTGATGTCAGATCGGTTCCTTGAAGCGCGCACACCATTTCGGCCGAAATTTTTCCGCGACCTTCGGAGAGCAATTGATCCTGCAGGACTCAGTCACGCAGTCCATCAACTCGCCGGGTGCTTCGTTCACCTCGGCAGGCGCCGCAGCGCTCGCAGCAGGAGAGAGATTACTTCTGTTCGGGTTTGCCTGCTGCTGGGGAACTGTCCCGGGCGCGGACTGGTTCGCCAGCGGCACAGGCTTGGGTTCCTCCTGCTGGAACAAGCCTCCCGATGTCGAACACCCTGCAAGAGCGAGCAGGAACAGCAGTTTAGCAAGCTGTCTCATTGATCTTTTCTCATTATTGCCGTGACGCTCGACAAGTTGTGTGCGACATCTCTATGCTCGCATAGTGTGGACCAGAACGCCACCATTGCGACCATACGATGTCCGCTTTTTACGAGAAGCCCGATGAGGACGGTAGAATAGTCGCGCTCAGGAAACGTGCGATGCCCCGCTTTGGAATACCTCGTCGGGAATTCGACGAGCACGATAGCAACGTCCTAAAAATAAACTGGCGGCGCGGTCTGCTACGCGTGTGGCTGCTTCTCTCGGCCGCGTGGATCATGGGGTGGATCGTTTATCTGATCATCTATGGGATTCAGAGCGGCTTCCAAAGCTCCGGTGATTTCCTTGCGATCTTGGTTCTGCTGATCGGCCCTCCCATCGCGCTGCTTCTGTTTGGATTAGTCGCGGGCTGGGCATTCCGAGGTTTCAAGCCTGAATAGCGGCACTTCTTGAGTGTTCGACCTCACGCCAATCGAACCTGAGGCGTTTTCCTGTGAAGCTGTTTTCGGGAGTCCGTCCCGCTATTTCAGCATCAGGAGCAGGGACCAACATGTGTGCGGCGTATCCTTGGCGCTCACGAGCGTTGCGACCTACCCACAATGGGCGTCTCTGGGCTTCGCCCGGGGTCTCAGGTGGCACGGTTTTCTACGTTGTTTTGCCGCTCGATGCGGGAAAGACGCGCACAGTCGCGCCGAGAAATACGGAACGCTATGTGAGCTAGCTCACAAGCGTTTTGCGAGATGAAAGCAAATATTGGAATGCAGAGGGCTGTCCGCCCGGAAGGTGAGCCGATGGGATGAAACGGGGAAATCTCTTTGCTGTTGTTGGAGCCTGCATCTGCGCGGCTAGCTTGATGCTGGTCGCGTTTCCCGACGCGTCCGCGAGTGCAGACGACCCTCCGGCCCACGGATGCCAGGCCGTTACCAAACAGGAATACGACAGCGCCAAGAAGCAACGGCTCTTGCGGACGCGGTACAGCACGTATGTGCGAACGGGCGGAATTGGACGGCGTCGCTATTGGTATTGCAACGCGTGACGCTTCAATCGGCGCCCTGATCAAGAAGGTCGAGACGATGGCTGAAATCGGACGCGAACGAACGGATGAAGACGTTCTGCAGTTCGATGTCTGCAACGAAGCGTTGGAATGCGCCGCGGGTACCCAGCGGGCCGTCACGATCACGCAATGGATATGTACCGCGCTGTATTTCTGTCCCGGACCGTAACGACCTTTTTTATTGAATCCCACTGATCTCGTGTGACCGGTTTGCCACGCCGGTTCGGTTCTTAATCGCCGTAGGCATTTCGGTATTTTTCTGCCTCCGGGTACCAGGGTTTCTGGTCTATCTCAGGCCTGCGATGGTGGTTGGGTCGTTTGTCGCAGGTCGAAGTAGATGCGTAGAACCGTGGTCCTGATTGCAATGGCTTTGGCGCTCGCTGGATGCGCAAATGGGCGGCAGGACCGCGTGCTGGGCGGCGCCGTGATCGGCGGGGGCACCGGTGCGCTGATTGGCGGGCTCGCCGGCCGTACGGCAGGCGCCGCGGTTGCGGGCGGCCTGATTGGCGCCGTCGCAGGGGCAATAATTGCTGACGCCACGAGGCCCGGATGGTGCTATTATTGGGGGAATCACCGCCGCCACTACGTACGTTGCTGATTCGGTTCGGACTGAAAAACCGCTTCCGTAAACGGTCGCGTGCCAGCAAAAGCTCTGAGAAGAGTGCCAGTGCGACATAACGAATGTGACTGAGTGCTATCCGCCTATCCGACTTTCGCCTAGGAGGAGAAACATGAAGGTCGCCGCACTTGCCGCTTTCGGTGTGCTCATCGCATTTTCGGCCGGAGCCGCTCAACAGCAACGCCAATCCGTTTCGCCGGCAACCACATGCGACAATGATGGTCATTGCAAGACGGCCAGTGCGGACGCGGCGCCGGCGGTTCATAGGATTCGTCCGAAACCTCAAAAGATGATCGCAAACGTCGTGCAGCCATTGCCACAATCGCGACCGTCACAGACGGACACGCAATCGCAGCAGGACCAGCCGTCAGAACAGCAATCGCAGGAAACGCAGCAGACAGAACAAAATCAGGATCCGCAACAAGCGAAGCAGGAGCCGCAGCGGCCGCCAGAACAGGCGCGACAGATACAGCAGGCGCAGCGACCGCAGCTGCAGTCACAGCAGTTGCATGCGCTTGATGCCAATGGGAACAAAGGCATCGTCATTTCTCATAAGACCGGTGCGCGTGCACGCGTCGGCGTCGCCTATGCTGCGCGCTTTCAGGCTTACATTGACGATCTGGAAAACAATCATGGCGCACGCGTGCTGTTCATGAACGGCATTCGGCCAGGACGTTGCTCGCCCGCGAGCGAACATCCCTGTGGGAAGGCCTTGGACGTGTGCCAACACCGGCGTGGCGTGGTCGACCCGCGCTGCAATCTGCCGGGGCGGGTCGCTCTCGGTCATATCGCTTCGGTGCACGGCCTCTTTGAGGGCGGACGCTGGTGCAATTCGGATTACGGCCACGCGCAGGTCGGGGTTACCGCGGCCGCGTGCGGGGATCGTTTCCGCCTTGTTCAGCGGCAGAACAGCGTTCCTGCGCTGCAGAGGCCGACCTTGTCCTCAGCAGGCCCGTAGCGCCCGACGACGCTAGGGTCGCTACCTTCGTATAGGCACCAGAGCCCTTTCGTTGGTGTGCACCACCCGATGTACAATTGGGGCATCGGCGCCCGTGCACCCATACTCCGCGCGCTAAGGCGAGGAGGTGCCGATGCGTATGCCAGTGTTGGGTTATTTCGTGGTCGTCGGATCGGTGCTGCTCGGATTGCTGTATTGGACAGGCGACAGGGGAGCCTCAGAGAGTTCGGCGTTCAAGACATCCCAGACCGTCGGCATCCCGAAATCGTTCTCGCCGCGACCGCAGCAGCAGCCCTTGCCGGAAATAACGACAGTTAATTTTGCGTCCGAATATGACCAGCCGCAACCAAAAGCCGTGCAGCCTGTCGAACCAAAGCGGGCGAAGGGCGCGGAGACCAAGCGGAAGGACAAGGCGACGGCCGGGCATCGCCCGACATGGAATCGGTTTGTTGAATATCCACACGACAATCTCAGCATTCATTAGAGCGATCGACGGTGACACTTGCGGGAACTCCACAAGTTCCCGCCCGGAACGATGCTCCGCGACAGGCGTTTTGCCTCCACACCCTTTAAGGAGGCGATTATGCGCAAATATTTCGCGCTTTCGGTTGGCTGCTTGCTGGCGACAGCGCTCATTTCCGCCGCATCGGCGGCGGATTGGCGTCAACCCTACATTTATCGTGAGACGAGCGGCAGCTGGACTAACGTGGAATATAACGATGGCACCTGCCACTACTACTATTCGTTCAACTCGTACGACCAGAACATGAAGATTAACCGCTATGGCGACTGCTCGCACCTCGCAATCGGTCCGGATGGCGTTGCCAGGCCGGTGCTCATGGCCCCGGTTGTCGAACCGCGGGTGAGGGTGCGTTAGTCGTCTCAGCCGTCCGCCAAAGAAAGTCTGGGCGAGTTCGGTCGACGTCCGCGCTGTCTTAATCGTCGCCCAGACTTAACCCGGCGCGCAGGAATTTCTGCGGGTCGACCGGTTGACCGTTCACCCGCGTCTCATAGTGCAGATGCGGTCCGGTCGAAAGGCCGGTCGATCCAATACTGCCGATGATCTCGCCGATCCGCACGACTTGTCCGACCTTCACGTTGATTTCAGACAGGTGCCCAAAGCGGGTCGCGAGTCCATTACCATGACTGATCTCGACCATGTTGCCGTAGCCGCTCTGCCGGCTGGCAATCGTCACCTTGCCGGTTGCCGTCGCGCGCACCGGGTCGCCAGTATCGCCGCGTAGGTCGATGCCTGTGTGGATCGCCATGCGCCTGAAGATCGGGTGTTTGCGCATTCCGAAAGGCGAGGTCATATCGGCCTCGCCGATGACCGGACTGCCCAACGGAACTGTCAGAATCGTTTGCTCGACGCGATCGATCTGCGCGCTGCCGGCATTGATGCGACTGAGCTGGGTTTCGAAGGCGCTCGTATCCGTTTGTCCCGGTTTGACCGGAACGAACGGCCCGCCAGTAGCGTCAGGGCCAGTCGAGCGGCTTCCTTTAACTCCGAGGTCGGCGAGTATGGTCTGGATCCGGCGCGTGCGCAGGTTGATGCGTTCCTCGAGATCGGACAGCGTCGCGGTCTGCTTTTGCTCGGCCTTGTCGAGCGATCGTGAGATGCGTGCCTGCCATTGCAGCAACGCGTTCACTCGCTGTTCAACCTGCTGCTGATCGAGCATCTTTTGACTCATGACGCGGTCGAGCCGTGACCGCAATTCGGCAATACGGTCTTCGTAGGTGAGCCGCAATTCCGTCTGTTCGTCCATCAGGCGCGTCACCAGATCGCGCTGGAACGCGAAATAATAGACGACCGTTGCGACCAACCATACGGCCGCGCCGATCAGTCCATATCTGAAGAAAGGCCTGCGCGCGGGCGCAGGGGTGGCGCGCTTCGACGACCCGCTGCGTTGGCGAGATTTCCGCGGCTGGCGGGGCGATCGCTGACGCTCGGTGACCGGAGTAGATGGAGCCGACATCAACTCTCCGTGCTGGCCGTGCTTCGTTCTCCGCCGCGTTGGTGGCGATGACGTGGGTTGGGGGTTGAGCCGCATCGGTCTGCCGGACAATTTCGGCTCATTCGTCTGCGTGTGTCATCACGTAGGTGGAGCCCACGTCATCGCCGACAGCTCTATGACTGAGTCGCTTTCAAATACCGGGGTAATATCACACGCATCGGCGAAGTATTTGTATTTTTGTTCGTGCAACGAATCATTGACACGCAAGTATTGGCACGAATCACCAAAATCTTGTCGCTAAACAACAAGACAGGTTTGGCCTGATTCCACTAATCGAACGCAAAAATTTCGTCAGCAAGTACTCTAGGATATCGGGCGCCTGGTTCTTCGTACTGCGCTCGATAGTTTGCGGGGTCGTTTTTTCGCTCACCCTGACGACCCCGTACTTTCTCAGACCAACCATGTGTAACGCCCGGGAACCCGTTCTAGTATCCGCCCGCAAAAGCCGTGGGTCGAATCACTGGGACAAAAGACGACTACGACGCACGACGCGGGGATGTTGAGGGGCCGGTCGTCGGGCGCATTTTCCGCTCGGCCGTTGCACCGACGACGACTCCCTGGTTCTGGACGACATGATCATCAAGCTGAAGCCTCTGAAGCCGACCGAACGTGGATACGTCATTCCGCGTGAAGCGGCGGCCTTGAGCTTGTTTCCGGCATGCCAGTCGAGATTTTCGTGCAAACCGGCAGCCGAACGATGATGAGCTATCTTCTCAAGCCCATCACCGACCAGCTGCTGCGCACGTTTAATTAGTCGAACGGGTCGACTCTGATGGACGCGCGGACTCGTGCGTTTCCGTGGGTTTTGACTGAACGCGCTTGGGCGGAGGCAGGATCGTGTTTTCGTCGAAGACCGTTTTGATCAACGAATTTTCCGAAAGATATTTATGGTACTGGGTGACGACGGCTTTTGCCTCCTTCAGTGTCGCCAGCCTCCACTGGATCTCCAGATTTTCGTTGCCGGCGATGCTTTCGACGATCCTGCGTTCTTCGACAAGCAGCTTGAACTCGCTTGGCTGATCGGCGTCACCGTTGCCGTTCAGATTGGTCGCGAAATCAATGCGGCCGGTCGGAACCCAGTCGCGCTTCACAACACCTTGGTAAGGCGACTTCTTCCAACTCTTCCAGCCTTTCCAGCTGTCCGGGCTGGTCATGTGTGCCAGGGCGTTAGCCATTTCATGCTCCTTTCTCCGCGCCGGGGGCGGAACGGATTCGAATGTGCGTGAAATTTCCCATCGCTCATAACCGCCGAGCAGGCGAACCGGTTTCCTCGGTCTTGCCACTTTTCCGTTTGCGTGGAACTTTATTCTCAGGACAATAGCTCGCCAGCTATACTGGGATACCCAAAGGACCTACTGGCGCTATCATAACGTGCACAATGACGAACTCGCGGTACGATGGTCATGGCCCAGACACATGTGCAGACACGGTTAACCTCGCAACGATCCGGGCGCGACTGGCCATTCAAGGTGAAGCCGCTGCATCCGGTGCTTGGTTGCGAAATCACCGACATTACGCTAGCGGAAGCGGTGTCGCCGGCGCTGTTCGCCAAAGTTTACGAAGCATTTCTGACGTACGAACTGATCCTGTTCCGTGATGTCGATTTGCCGCCGGCGATCCAGGTTGCTTTTGCGCGCAATTTCGGCGAGGTGCAGGTGCACGTGCTTAGCCAGTATCACGGCTACAAGGACCATCCCGAAATCTACATGCTGTCCAATCTCGACAAGGACGGAAAGCCGAGCGGCAAGAACCCCGACAGGGGCACGCTTTATTG
>Ga0182032_10001018_pt1 | contig 12230 bp, 9 predicted proteins | sample tim00Cox00000000_FD_125970 | JGI IMG/M metagenome (GOLD analysis project Ga0182032, IMG submission 125970) | Lab enrichment of tropical soil microbial communities from Luquillo Experimental Forest, Puerto Rico - timezero.00C.oxic.00.000.000 | ecosystem: Environmental > Terrestrial > Soil >... | reverse complement strand
TGAAAGACCATGCCCAGTTTCGCTTCCTCCACTACGGCGCCCTTCTGAGGCAGGTAATCAAAGTTGCTGCGGTTTGAGCCGTAGTAGGAGCATAGCCAGAAGCCGTCCTCGGCTTCGATGGCGTACACGGCCGTCACCAGCGGCAAGGGACGCGTAGGATCGACAACCTGCTTGATCTCGGCTTCAACAATCGTACCGCTGATCCCTCGTGCAGTGGGAGGCGTAGTTGTCGGGGTAGCAGGCATGTTTCTCTCGGCTCACACCTTCGAGCTCGGCGCATCGGTTCTGCTGTTCTTCAGGACAAGCCGCGGACCCCAATTGCGTCTGCGCTGAACGTCCGATGCACCGTGTCGGCGAAGACTGCAACATACATCGACGGCCGCGGCTTCGTCAACATAGCATCGTAATTCATGGCATCGTAATTTATTTAACCCCTTGTCACTTATTGTCCAGCGCTGCTAGTATCTGGAGTCTGGAATTGCTTGTTATCTTGGTTTGGCTAGGGGGATCCGATGAACCGCAGAGACTTCATCCGTCGTTCGAGCGGTGCGACTACCGGGGCCTTGGCCTTACGTTCAGGCGGCAGAGTGCTTTGGGCTTCTGAGCTTGGCCGCGCTTCTGTTGCGCCCAGCGATCGAGTGCGCGTCGGAGTGATCGGCATCGGGGCGCGGGCGCAGCAAGATGCCTACAGCTTTACGGTAGTGCCCGGCGTTGAGTTAGTGGCTGCGGCCGATGTTTACACCGACCGCCTGACGCGCGCCAAGGAGCTCTTTGGCGAGACGCTCGCCACTACCGGGGACTACCGCCAGATCCTCGACCGCAAAGATATCGATGCCGTGCTGATCGGCACGCCAGACCACTGGCACAAAAGAATAATGGTTGAGGCGATGGAGTCCGGCAAGGACGTCTACTGCGAGAAGCCCATGACCTACACCATCGAGGAGGGCTTTGAAATCATCGATGCGCAGAAGCGGACGAACAGGATAGTCCAGATCGGCAGCCAATGGCCGGATTCGCCGCTAACCCAACTGGCCAAGAAGTGGATCGACGAGGGACGGCTGGGCCAGATCACGCTGATCAAGTCCTGGGAGAACCGCAACACTCCGGCGGGGGCCTGGTTTTATCCCATTGCGCCCGACGGAAACGAGAAGAACATCGATTGGAAGACATGGCTCGGCTCTGCTCCCCAGTGCCCGTTTGATCCCAAGCGGTACTTCCGCTGGCGTTGCTATTGGGACTACTCGGGCGGTTTGCAGACCGACCTGGTGGTTCACCATCTTAACACCGTGAACTTCCTCATGGGCCAAACGGGACCCCAAAGCGCCATCACTTACGGCGGCAGCTATCGCTGGAAGAAAATCTATCCCGAGGCTGAGGTGCCTGACGTAGTCAATACTCTGTTTCAGTATCCGAACTTCAGTTACAACGTGTCGCTCACCCTCAACTCCTCGGTCGAGGGATTCGGCACCTACGTCATGGGAACCAAGGGTACTATCCAGATTGATGAAGTGAAGATGACGTTTTACCCCGATCATCCGCTGGATGACTACGGCTGGGTGGTGGCGGCCTGGCCGGAGGCCTTGCAGAAGGAGTTCGTGAAGAAAGAGAATATCGTCGGCATCAATCAGCCCTGGGCTCCTGGCACCTGCACAGCGCCAGAAGCCAACGAGCACTACGACATTATCGGTGACCCCACGGACTTACACGTCAAGGCTTTCGTGGAATCAGTACGCTCTCGCCAGCCTACTCTCGAAGGCGCCGAGCAGGGACACAACGCAGCGGTGGGCGCCCACATTGCGAACATGTCCTACCGGAATGGAAGCTGCAAAGTGACATGGGATGGCAAGCAAGCAAAGCTCGTTTAGGGCGGTCGGATAATTGTCAGAAGGAGTTGTTCACTGCTTAGTTTGCCGGAGGCTGGCTGGGGACAACCAAAATTCACAGAAGGAGAGGACAAACATCATGAGAAGGTTTCTTCACCCCATGCTTGGCGTAGCAGTATTTGCCGCTCTGGTCGGTCTTACGCTTGCGGCAAATTCGCGCGGCACCGCAGAGCTCACGCTGAATGGTAAGAAAATCTCGGTCGAATATGGCCGGCCGTCCTTGTCCGGCCGCAGCATCAACGATTTGCTCGGGCAGTTGCCGGCTGGCGAATTCTGGCGTCTGGGCGCTGACAAATCCACGACGTTCTCGACCACGGGCGACCTCATGTTTGGAAACGTAAAGGTTCCCAAGGGTGAGTACAGTCTATGGGCTCAAAAGCAGGCGGACGGAAGTTGGAAGCTGGTCTTCAACAAGCAGCACGGCCAGTGGGGAACGAATCATGACGCCGCTCAAGACTTTGCCTCTGTGCCCCTGAAAACGGAGAAGGAGAGCAAGCCGGCCGAACAAGTGACGATCATTCTCGAGGAAGAACACGGCAGCGGTGAGATCGCTATTCAGTGGGGCGATATGGAACTCTCCGCCGCTTTTAAGTAGAAGCGTCTCAGTGTCCTGTGATCCCGTGCTTCGTTACGGCACGTTCGGTGGCCTCTTCCTGATCCTGCTCGCTGTTGCCCCAATCCACTACCAGGGACAGGTGTCCCAGGACCGTTTGGCTGGCGCGCCGGAGACACAGTCGGGCGCCCGTGCCGATTACGAACGCCCGATTTCCCTCAAGCAACTGCCGTCCAACATCCTTCATGACCAGAAGCCTATCTGGTTGTTTCCAATCCAGGTCGCCAAAGGGAAACACCTGAAGCCAGTAGTGGCGGTGACGCTGGCGACGGCCGGCCTGGTAGCCCTGGACCCCAGCGTCGGCGGATATTTTCGCAACAATCCGCGCTACGCAAATTGGCCGAATGGCTTCTGGTCAGGACTCAACACAGCCCTGGCGACGGCCATTCCTCCCGCGACTGTCTACGCGGTGGGACTTGCCCGCAAGGATTCCTACGCTCAGGACACATCGCTCCTGGCACTCGAAGCCGTTGCCGACTCCGAGCTCGTCAGCGTAGTGATGAAGAGCGTTACCGGGCGGCTGCGCCCCAGCGACGTCCCGCCCCACGGAGATTTTACTCACACCTGGTTCAAGTATCCGGGCACCTTCGGCAATAGCGGTTCCTTTCCCTCCGGACATGCCATCGCCGCCTTCTCGGTCGCCTCAGTGTTCTCCTATCGCTACCGGCGTCTCCGATGGGTTCCGTGGGTGGCTTACGGGGGAGCGGGGGTCATTGCGCTTTCCCGCATACCTGTCCAGGCGCACTTCCCATCGGATGTGTTTGTTGGGGCCACCCTGGGCTATGTAGTTGGTCGCTACGTGGTGCTGCGTCGGTAGGCGCGGAGTGTAGCGGGGAAGCGCGTTACCCGTCATTCCGAGTGTTACATGGGCCTTCGGCCCACCAATGGCCATGAAAGTCACCCCAGCCTGTCAGCTAGAACTCCATTGACATCCGCAAGCTGACACTACGGGGGGCGGCGATAGCCGTCCCTGAAAACAGGCTGTCGAAATTGATGACATTTAAATGGTTCGTTAGGTTGAACCCCTGAACTTGCAAGCTCACAGCTCTTCGCTCCTGGCGGTAGAGCTCGAGACCGGCGGAAGCATCAAGTGCATAAGACGGTCGCACCCGGCCGCGTGCGAAATCGACTTCCCGTAGAACACGCGGGCCATATTGCGCAAGCAGGAAGCTGAAGTCCACATCGCTGGTGTCGAGCTCCACGGGCAGGCCGCTTCCGAACCAGCCGTCCGCGGCGAGCCAGAGTCGGCGGTTCGCCTGAAAGCGCATCTTGGCTCGCGCCGTGTTGCGCTGATCCTGTGAGACCCAGAAGCGGCTGTTGTCCGGCACGTCGGCTATCGCCTGGCCGCCGATGAACAGCCCACCGGTGATCGGTCCCTGTCCGACCCCGACTTGGTTGGCGTAGCTGGCGAAGCCGGAGAAACGGCCCCACTGCGCCAGCTCGACCTTAGCCTCGACGCCCTGAATGCGGGCCCTAGCGTCCGCAATCGGAAAACTAACGCCTGTGTTAAGCAGCGTGTTGTCGTCCGAATAGTTAAGAAAGTTCCTCCGAAACACATTCGCGTCGAACCGTACCTTACTCCCTAAACCCTTGGTCAGCCCAAACTCGTAATAGTTGGCGCGCGCCGGCAGAACTGGCAGACGCAGAACCAGGCTGCTGATCTGACTGACTTCAGGGGAGCTCGCGAGCAGGAGGTTTTCAATAGCCGGGGTCTGAAAAACCCGGTCGTAAGCGGCGTGAAGCAGAAGGCCCGCGGAACCGAAATAACGTGACACCGCTACCCGCGGGCTCCAAGCAGATTCGTTCACCACAAAGCGGTAGTGGTCGTAGCGCACGCCCAAGCTGACGTTCCAGTTCGCGCGATGGAATTCGTCCTGGAAGAAGGCCGAGAATTCGACATCGGTCAGGTGGTCGTGGAAATTGAAACGTGGGGCTGTGTTCGGATCGAACTGCGAAGGGTTCGTAATCACGTACTGCAAGGCTTCGTGAACCGGATTGAAGATCGAGTCCGCCCCGATCTTCCAGTCGTTGCTGCCGCGATGCCCCGCCAGAGCTACACGGCCGTAACCCTCGCAGAAACCTCGTTGCTGGCTGATGATAATCGGTGTAGCCAGATCATTGGACCAAAGGTTAAAGGACTCCTCGAACGCGCCACCTTCGGCGCTGAGCAAGAGATCCGGAGTCAGAATTCGCTGATAATCGACTTGGCCGCTAGTTTCCGCAGCCGTGGCATCCTGACGCTGACCGGCCTCCTGTTGTACCAGTTCGTTGGGAACGAGGTAGCGAACTTCGCCCTGCCGGATGGAAAGCCGGAGCCGGTCCCGGTCCGTAAGGTCCCGCGAATAAGTCGCCGTGAATCCGTCCGTAGAGCCGTGGTTCGTGTAGTTGGCAATTACGGGAGGATCGAGATATCGATCCGTCGCACCAACATTACCGGTCAGCATGAACTGGTTGGCACCGTGCCCGTACCCGATTCCCAAGTAGCCATCTGCTGTTGAGAAGCTTCCGCCGCCGGCGGCGGCGATCACATGGAGGCCGGAAGGCGGGTCATTCGGGGCCGTCACCTCAACCACACCGCCAAGCTTCCGGCCATACTCGGCCGGGAAGCCCGCCGTCATAACCCGCATCGATTCCGCGTCGTTGGACTCCAGGGGCGGAGCAAACGCCGGAGAGTGGTTCGCCGTGAGCGGGAGACCGTTGACCACGTATTGAACATCGTACTCGGAGCCTCTGGGATGCAGCACGCCATTCGCCTCATAAAGCCAGCCAGGCTCCGCGTTAACTAGGTCGGAGAGACTCCGGCCCATCTGGGCCGGAAGCCCCTCACGGATGGCTTGGGAGCCAACCGAGTAGATTGTTGCAGGCTGCCCGGGATCCACCAGGGTGCCAGAGTCCCCTACATTAATAGTGCTTTGTACCGGTGCTAGACTAAGGATCACAGAAATGTTGAGTGGCACTTCGGAATGAACCTCGACCAACTGCTCGCTGGAGAGAAATCCTGCGTGGGTTACTCGTAGGTTGTACCTGCCAAAAGGAAGCCCGCGGGCGGCGTAACCGCCGTCCGCTCCGGTTAGGAAGCTCCGGTGCACCTGGTTCGCCTCATTCACGAGGTCCACGGAAGCCACGAGACCTCCACCGTGGGGATCTCGAACCTCGAGACGAATCTCGCCGCGCTCATGCTGGGCTGCCGCCGGGGCGACAGCAAGCGCAACCAAGGTAAGAGCAGGTGCGAGTCGGCAGAACATGTCGAATGTCCAATTATACGCTGCCATAGGCAGGCATTCGCCCCGGATTTCTTGTCGATCGGACGGGCGAATGATTGAGGCTGAGTAGCTCGACTGAACTCCTGCAGACACCGCTCTGGGCCCGCTGGATTCGACGGGATACTGATGATATGTTGATCATCACGTTCGGGGCGGCCGCTAGAACAGCTTGTGGCACTACATCGAGGAAGCCGGTCGCGGGGCTCGCCTCCCCTTCCGTTTCCTCGGAGAGCTGCGCGAGAAAGATGAGCGAACAGGAACTGCAGAGCATCCTCGATAACTCAAACGCCGTGATCTACGTCAAGGATACGGACGGGCGCTACCTGCGCATTAATCGTCGATTTGAGGACCTGTTCGGAGTCAGCAGGACGGAGGTCCTCGGCAAGACCGACTACGATCTGTTTCCCCGAGAGATGGCCGATCGCTACCATACCCACGATCAGGAAGTGATGCGCGTTGCGCAGTCTTTGGAGTTCGAAGAGATTGCTTCTCAAGAAGATGGGCTCCACACCTATATTTCCAACAAGTTTCCACTTTACGATTCCGCGGGAGCTGTGTACGCCGTGGCTGGAATCTCCACAGACATCACGGAGCGCAAGCGAGCCGAAGACGCCCTGGGTCGCAGCCGGGCATTGTTTGAGAAGTTCTTTGAGTCCTCCCCCGATGCAATTATGAGCGCAGACGTGGAGGGGCGGATTCTACGCATCAATACCCAGATGGAGAAAATGTTCGGTTACGACCGGGCTGAATTGCTGGGACAGCCGGTTGAGCTATTGATGCCGGAGCGCTTCGGCGCTGTGCACCCCTCCCATCGCGCCCAATACAGCGCCCACCCTAGCTCGCGGCCCATGGGCATGGGGCTGGAGCTCTACGGCAGGCGCAAGGACGGGAGTGAGTTTCCGGTAGACATCATGCTGAGTCCGTTAGAAACGGAGAAGGGCCCTCAAGTGCTGAGCGTGATCCGCGATATTTCTGAGCGCAAGATGGCCCAAGAAGCGCTGCAGCAGAGCGAGGAGCGCTTTCGTCTCCTCGTCGACGGCGCCAAGGACTATGCCATTTTTATGCTCGATCCCGACGGACGCGTCGCCAGTTGGAACCCGGGCGCGGAACGCATCAAGGGTTATCGCGCGGAAGAGATCATTGGCCACCACTTCTCGCAGTTCTACACGCAAGAAGACCAGGAAAGCGGGAGGCCGGCCGATCTGCTTAAGATAGCGGCGGCTGAGGGGCGCATTGAGAATGAAGGCTGGCGGGTACATAAGGACGGCTCCCGATTCTGGGCCAATGTCACCATCACTGCCTTGCGGGATGAGAAAGGTCTGCTTCGCGGCTTCTCCAAGGTGGTGCGCGACTTCACCGAGCGCAAACGCGCCCAGGAGGCCCTGCTGCTCCAGATCACGAACATCCTGGTCACGAATCTGGACGTACGGCGGCTCTTTGCAGCCATCTCCGCCAGTCTGCGCCAGGTGACCTCGCACGAATTCGCCAGCTTAGCCCTGTTACAGGCCGCCGGCAAAGAGTTGCGCGTCGAGGTCCTGTACTCGTACGGCAAGGGCGCTATAGCCCCGGAAGCGGTAATGCCCCTGGAAGGTTCCCCCGCCGCCGCGGCGCTGGCCTCGCACAAGCCTCTGCTGATCGAGGCAGTCGATCTGCAGCACTTCCCCTCCGAGATGACTCGGGGATTTGCGGCGGAGGGCCTCGCCTCCGCGTGTATCCTGCCACTGGTCAGCCGCGATCAGGCTCTCGGGACGTTGAACGTCGGCAGTCGCCGACGGTCGGCGTTCGCCCAGGAAGATGTGACCCTGCTCAGCCAGGTGGCTAGCCAGATCGCCCTGGCCGTCGACAACGCCCTGGAGTTCCAGCAAGTGGCGGAGGTGAAGGAAAAGCTGGCTGAAGAGAAACTGTACCTTGAGGAGGAGTTGCGCACGGAGTACGACTTCGAGGAGATTGTGGGCGAGAGCCCGTCCTTAATGCGAGTGCTCAAGCAAGTGGAGACCGTCGCGCCCACGGAGGCGACGGTCCTCATTCTGGGGGAGACGGGGACCGGTAAGGAACTCATTGCGCGCGCCATACACGATTTGAGCCCTCGCCGCAACCGGACGTTTGTGAAGTTGAACTGCGCGGCGATTCCCAGCGGGTTGCTGGAAAGCGAGCTGTTCGGCCATGAAAGGGGCGCCTTTACCGGCGCTATTTCCCAAAAGATTGGCCGCGCCGAACTTGCCCACCTGGGGACTTTGTTCCTCGACGAGGTGGGGGACATTCCCCTCGAGCTTCAGCCTAAACTCTTGCGCGTACTGCAGGAGAAAGAGTTCGAAAGACTGGGAAGCACTCGCACCATACCAGTCGACATTCGCCTCGTTGCCGCCACCAACCGCGATCTAGCTCAAATGGTCGCGGACCGCCAGTTTCGCAGTGACCTTTACTACCGCCTTAAAGTCTTCCCCATCTCCGTCCCACCCCTGCGCGAACGCGGCGCTGAGGACATCCGTTTGCTGGCTCTCCGCTTTGCTCAGAAGCACGCGCAACGAATGAAAAAGCGGATTGACACTATTCCTCCCGAAGCCCTGGAAGCCCTGGCGCGCTGGCATTGGCCGGGTAACGTGCGCGAGTTGGAGAATCTAATCGAGCGCGCCGTGATTTTGTCGCGAGGCCCGGTACTTTACGTTCCCCTCACCGAGTTAAGACCGATGGCCGAAGGGGAACCTGTCCCAAACTCCGCAACCCTTGAAGCCGCAGAGCGCGAGCACATCCTGCGGGTTCTGCGCGGCACACAGGGGGTCATCGGCGGCCCTCACGGCGCTGCAGCCCGCCTCGGGCTGAAGCGCACTACGCTGAATTCCAAAATGAGGAAGCTAGGAATAACCCGACAGGATTTCTAGGCTCACAGACTGCTGAAAAAGCCTCCAATCATGTCATCCCGAGCGAAGATTCCATGAGCCTTCGGCTCTCAACTGCGCATGAAAATAGGCTTGTATGGTGCTAAGTCTTTTGTTTCCACGAGCGACCTCGGCTATTTTCCTGGCACCGAGGGATCGGCCGACTCTCTGGTGTCCTCTGTGGTTTTCGAGCTTAACACTGAACACGCGGAGCGTCTCGGTGACCTCCGTGTTGAGGCTTGTGGTGGGCACAGAGGGTGCAAAGGCACCACCGGGATCAGGAAAAATCTTCGCGACACGCGAAGAAGACACGTTCAAGTGCTACGGATCCCCCCTCGATAAGGGCTTCCCGCCTGACCGTGTCCTCTTCCTCTTGGTGGGTCGGGTTGGCAACGTCGACGGCATGCCAACCCTGAGCCTGCCGCCGAACCATTCCTACTTCATAGCCCTACTTCATAGCCCTACTTCATCGGCGGAGGAAAGTTTTTCATCAGCTTGGCGATGCCTTTGTTCAGGTTCTCCAGGTTTTTCTCCTGATTCTTGCTCGGGCTTAGGGTCTTGGTTGCCCTTCCGGTCCACACCAACTGTTTGTTAGCTGCGTCGTAAATGTCGACGACCAGCGTACCATTAGTGATGGTAGAGCTCGTTGCAGTTCCCATGCCGCCAAAACGGAAGCCTCCACCCATTCCAAAGGCGTTCCACTGCCTTTCCTGGTCCAGCGCAACCTGGTAGCCAACGTATAGGTCAGCGTTATCGGCTTGGGTTTGGGTGAGCCCCTTCCCGGTCAACTGCCCCACGACGGCGTTTTGAATTTCCTGGTCGGTAATCTGATTAGGGTGTGGGCCGCCCGGAATCGTCACCCATTTGAAGGTGTGGAATTGTGAAAAGTTGGTGCCCGGCATGAAGTTGTAAGTGACATCTTGCGCCAGGCCGAGGCCGCAACAACCAAGCAGGGTCACACAGAGCCCCGCCACGATTTGAACCGACTTCTTCATCTTCACCTGCATCATAATTTCCTCCCTTGTAATGACTCTCTCCTTCTTCAACTGCAGATTGAGTCACTGTCAGATTTTACCACCGTCCGTCGTGGCGAGTCCGGCCGCGCCCACAGCACACAAGGTGTGCCGGGCTGAAGCCCGCCGCTACAGCGGTTGGTAGTTCATGTTTTGGATCTGGATGGTGAGGTGCTCCTTCTCGCCGTTCACCGTGGCGGAGGACATGTAGTTGGTCCCGTCCGGCAACTTGGAGAACTGGGCGGTGAAGGTCGCGGCATCCTTCGGGTCGTTGTTTAGATAGGACGACACGTCAACACTCTGGATCCCCCTCTGGACGGTGTTGAAAACGAGTTTCATCGAGTCGCCCTGCATGTTGTAGTTCGTAAAGGTCATTTGAACCCTATCGGGGCCGGCCTTGCTGATTGATGCGCTCCCCTGCTGGAAAGCCTGCTGCATCTTCTGGGGGTTGGGCGGCACATAGCTATGCACCAGGGCCGAGATCTGCTGCGCGTAGTCCTTCAGCTCCGCCGTCTTCTTTTCGATAATATGTTGCTTCATGCGACGGCCCGAGGGCGGCGGAGGGGGAGCGCTCAGTTGTGTCTTCTGCGGCTTGCCGTCGGGCCCCATTTGGACCTGGTACAAAGTTTGGCTTTTCACGTCCCCCTTTAGACTGACGGTTTGCTGCTCCTGCCAGGTGTAGTGGGCGAGGCGTTGCTGGTTCTCTGCAACCGACTGCTGGATCTTCTGCTGGATTTCGGGGTTCTGAGCCACAGCCGCCGAACCGGCTAACGTTACCAGAATGATTGCAACAGCGATTTCTTCCGCCCAAAGTGCTCGCGAGAGCTGATTTTTCATACGAGAGCATCTCCTTTAGAGTTAAGGTTTCTCCCGGAATCCGCAACATTCGGGACTCCTGACTTGGGAAACACGCGCTGCTAGTACTTGGTGACGCAAATTCGCGCAACAAATTTGCCGTATCAGGGCACGACTTCAGTCGTGCCGCCCCTGGCGTCTGACGCGGTCGGCTTTAGCCGCTGCCACCCCATCCCTCAGGGCCTAAAGGCCTTGGCGATCATTCGGGCGCTGCCTTGCGGCACGCCTGAAGGCTGCCTGAAGGCGTGCCCTGATACAAGACATAATTGCGCGAATTCTTGTCACTAGGCACTAGCGTAGCAGGGGGCAACGCCCCCGGAAAACGTCCACCACCCACAACCCACATCACGACCCTGAAAGGGTCGCACCTGCCCCAGCTCCAGATATAGCGCTCATCGCCCTCCACCCTACCCAGGGCAGCTGTCCACCCAATGGCAACTTACCCGCGCCGACCAACTAGGCCCCTTGAAGTGGCAGAGGTTCCTACGGACCGTGCCGGGTCATGAAATTTGCCCCGCGTCAGGCGCCGCCTGCCAGGCCTTTGTTGACGAGAATCTTGACGACCACGCGGCGATTTTCTGACATGCCCTGCGGCGTCTCGTTGGTGGCGGCCGCGTGGGACATGCCCATGGCTGCGGGCGCGAGCACTCGGAACAGCGGAATGTTGCCCTTTTGCTGCAGATACGCGATAACAGCGGCGGCGCGCTCATCACTCAGTTGCTGGTTGTAAGCAGCATTCCCCGACGAATCTGTGTAGCCCGCCACCTGGATCATGTAGGCATTGATCTGCTTGGCCTGGTCGCATAGCGCTTGGAGGTCCTGCTGGCCTTTCGCGTTAATCGTATGACCGTTGACGGCGAAATAGACGGTGGCCGTCGCCTTCACGTCGTAGTCGCCCAGCTCACCGAAGCGCTTGCTCAAAGCGGCCTGCTCCGCCTGGTTTTTCTGAATCTGTTCCTGGTTGGCGAGGATCTTCTGTTGGTTGGCCAGGGTTTGCTGCTCCTGGGCCTGGAGCTGCTGCTGCTGGGCCGCGATCTTCTGTGCGTTGGCCGCCTCTTCCTCCTGGGTCGCCTTCAGCTCCTCGTCGGTCGGTTGTAGACCGGCCTGGATCTGGTTGGCGGTGTTTAGAGAGGAGGCTCTAAATTTCACGCTCGTTGCGACTAACTGACTTCCACTTTGCTCAGCCTCAACGTCAACCGGCAGACCAGGGATAAGGGCAGTCATGCCCATGTCTTCCCTCCGACCTCCGAACCTACCCTTGACCGCTTCGATTTTTGTGTTGTCGGTAAGGGTGACGGTCACGGTGTTTCCATCCTGAGTCTTGATAATCACATTCTCGCCGTTGCGTCCCGTAATCAGGCCCTTGATGGTTTGTTTTTGCCCCCAAGCCGTCCCTACAACCGCCAGCAAGACCGCGGTGAGTCCACAAAGCATTAACTTTTTTCGCATCGAATCATTCTCCTTTTTCCTTTGCTGGGTTCTTGTTAGTTTTCGTATTGCCGCCTGGCCGCGACCATGTAGGGCACCTCTTGTGGGTGCCCTTTTCTCTGTTCGCGCCTCAGAGCGACCGCGCTGGGCACCCACAAGGGGTGCCCCTACCAGGGGCAGAGCACGAACTGGTAGCCACGGTCAGTGCTTTTCTGACCGTGGGTCTGTTTCGTTGTCCAAGGCTCCCGCTCAGGGAGTGGGCACCACGCGGTAATAGACGCCGTTCGCGCCATACGATG
>Ga0182032_10001016_pt1 | contig 12232 bp, 13 predicted proteins | sample tim00Cox00000000_FD_125970 | JGI IMG/M metagenome (GOLD analysis project Ga0182032, IMG submission 125970) | Lab enrichment of tropical soil microbial communities from Luquillo Experimental Forest, Puerto Rico - timezero.00C.oxic.00.000.000 | ecosystem: Environmental > Terrestrial > Soil >... | reverse complement strand
TTCGCGAAGTCCGGATCGACCACATGCAGCGCGATTGTATGGAAAGCCAGGTCCCATGCTGCGAACCACGGATACTCCCACTTGTCCGGCATCGAGATGATCTCTGAAGTGGAGAGATGGCGCCATGCACTGTTGCGCTGGCGCTCAGCCGTGATGCCGGCAATGTGACTCCACCCATAAACGTCGTAAATGTAGTGCTGCTTCGTCCAAAGCATGCCGCCAAGCGCCTGGCGCATTACGTTTGCTTCATCAGGACTGACCCTCGGTGGGATTACGGTTGCATAGAAGGCGTCAGCGTCCTGCTTCCGCCGCTCGACAAAATCGTCAAAAGACTTTGCGTCAAAGCTGTTGCCCTTGGAAACCAAAGGCTTCTCGTTCGAAAGTCGCAAGCGAGCCAGGCCAGAGCTTTGAGCCGGGATATTGAGTGTATAGTCTGCCGCCGCTTTGGTCCCGCGCAGTTCAGGGTTCACAGCAAGGAACTGCTGGTGCACAACGTAATTGTTAATGCCGTCCTTCACGTAAGGCGATGTGTTTGGCAGCCCAAATATCCGTTCATTGTTCGTTTCGTTTTCCGTGAACAGGAGCTGGTCGGCTCCTTCGCAAACCAGATAGTAATCACCGAGCTTGGGATGCGAGGCATAAATAACCTGAGAGGATGACTCACCCAAAACGGCCATCTCTGGCTTAATTGCTCCAGCTACCCAGGACCATGTGTTGCGATACCACAATGTGGGAAGCAGACGCAGCGCGGCATCTTCCGGCCCGCGATTGTGGACTGTAATCCGAATCAATAAGTCTTCCGCGGAAGCCTTCGCAAACTCGAGTACTACGTCGAAGTAACGATCGTCATCGAAGACGCCCGTGTCGATGAGTTCGTACTCTAAATCAGTTCGGGTGCGCTTCTTGTTGGTGGCAATGAGGTCGTCGTAGGGAAAAGCTCGCTGCGGGTACTTGTACAGATACTTCATGTACGAGTGCGTAGGCGTGCTATCCAGGTAGAAGTAATATTCTTTCACGTCCTCGCCGTGGTTGCCTTCGGAATTGGTGAGGCCGAACAATCGCTCTTTCAGGATTGGGTCTCGCCCGTTCCACAATGCAAGAGCAAAGCACAAAACCTGCTCATCGTCGCAGATGCCGCCGAGCCCGTCTTCTCCCCAGCGGTAGGCACGCGAGCGTGCCTGGTCATGAGTAAAGTAATTCCAGGCGTCACCATTGACGCTGCAGTCCTCCCTGACAGTTCCCCACTGCCGCTCGCTGAGATAAGGTCCCCATTTCTTCCAAAGAGCTTGCTTCTGTCGATCTTGTTCGAGGCGACTATGCTCTGCGGTTGAACTCAACATGCGAGCCTCCATATTGATCAGGGCGAGTCTTTGCACCCGACTCTCGTTGAGGGGCTAAGGAGGCTAACTATACACCCGAATTCCGTCCGCGGTTGGTCTTTTCCTTGCGATCGTGTTACTGACCTTCTGGAGAATTGGATTGTCTTATCCTGTTTCTGCCGGTGATATCATCTGCGAACGAGGGAGGACGAAATGCACAGACTGACTCTCGTTAGTCTTCTACTCTTAGTGTTAGGCACGGCCTGGGCGAAAGATAGCGCAACTATCTACAAGTCGAAATGTGCAGGTTGTCATGGAGCTCCGCCAGTCCGCCGGGGCTGACGGAGAGTGGCGCGATCTCGCGCGATGGACGTTACGTCGTGTTCGATCTTCTCAAAGGCGGGCTCCCGCTGGCAATGTATACTCCCGCCCGGGCCACAAGTGCGAGCTGCTTCGCGACGTCGTGTCCAACCCGCTCTGCGCGCGGGATAGCTTCCAGTATCAGAATTTCCGCTTGTACCGGCTGGCCGCAGTAAAGCGGCTGCCAAAAAAGTCCCACATCGACATCAGCACACGACCCAGTGGCACAATTCGATCAGTGGGTGTGGCGGCGTTGTCGAGACACCACGTTTCATCGCCTCGTCGATGACAACGGCACGCCGACGCCCGACCTTCGCGAGGACAATCACGGTGCGTTACTTCGCTACCGGGAGTTCAACAGCAACAGTGTCAAATACCTCAGAGATTTCGCGGGTCAGAACTGGGCGAGTGGGGTCACCAGACCGTGTCTTTCATGCCGGACATGGCAGGACCAGATGATCCTGATTCGACCTCGGGACCGTTAAATTGGGCCATCAACCAGTACTCAATCCCCAAACCGGCAGGTTCTCCAGGGAGAGACTATCTCATTAGATTCTCGGTCGAAGAGTGGGTTCCTTTCGTGACGCCAAATGCCATGTTCAATGAGAGTCAAGCGATGAATTGTGGATTTGCCGTGGATATTTGGCGCCCAAATCATTTCGGAAGTGGAACGGATGTCCTGACAAATCTACAAGTCAACAATATCTTCTCGGGGATCAATGCCGATCTCGCTGTTCGCGAAAAGGATGCATGGTTGTACCGACTAGGCTACAGTATCACCCTGCTTGGGAAGATCGTTTTTGTAGCGACCTCATAACAGGCGCGGCGACGCCGAAATTCTAGGGGAGGAATCACCCTCGTCAAATGTGATTCCATTCTGAGGAGTAGTACTTGACGCTGCTCGATGGACAACCTGCAACTAGAACGGGTCGTACGCAATAATCGATTGAGCCCGCTTCCGAGCTGTTGCGTACAGTGCTCTCCGAACTTCAGAGGTGGCGACCTGCTGCTGTGAACCAGCAGGATGACATTACGCTTATCGTGGTCGATGTTCTTTAGATTCTTTAGCTCACTCGCCACCCATCTAAAAGTCTGTAAACAGCGCTTGTGAGTTTCCGACAGCGGCGAAAAGAGGGTTTGTCAACTGTTGTTGTATTACCATAACTGGCCAATCATGATGCCCTCGCGCAGATAACTCATTCAGGGTGAGTAGATTAAAGGCGAGTGCACAGATTGGACCAGTTATGGGGTAAATAACTAGCCAAACTGCTTGATTCGAATTGGCTTCGCTTAATACTAAGGAACAAGCAGTTTGGGCCAGTTATCTTCACCATTGCACTCACATCCCCAGAATCGGCCGGCCAGTCGGCGAGTCGTCGCCAACCCTTACCTAACCTGGTTGTTGAAGAGTTGCCAGTCATACGGGCGCGATCGATAAGGTGGCACACGTTTCCGAAGCTGCCACGTTCTTCCTTTTCTCGTCGGTTACGTAGTAGGAAGGCATCAATCCGATGGAAGCCGGTGGCCAGTGTCATTTTTGCAGTTCGATGTCCCAGTTCACGATCACGTTAATGGGTTCGGCGGCCTGAGGGTGGTCCACGGAGTTAACCAAAAAGCGTTTTCCGTCGGCAGACACCTCAAATGGATCCCATGCCGATCCCAATCGATTTGCGGTGGACGCGAGCATAAGGTGCACTGGAAATAGTGCCTCAGGTATCCCGATCCGTGGGACAGCATTCTTCAGATCCAAATCGGCCGCCATTATTGTGGTGCCGTCACTTCCGAGAAAAAACAGCTCGCAGCCATCCCCCCGCCACCGTGGGGAACGACCGCCTCCCACTGAAACCTGCCACTTTCCTGTCTTGCGGGGAATGAGGTGATGTATACCTCTCGTTTGCCCCGCGAGTATTCGGTGAAGGCCAACCACTTTCCATCGCGAGAGAATGTCCCCTCTCCCGGTAAGGTCCCGCCCTCCCCGCCGAGGAAAACTGCAGGCTTGCGGTCGCCGGACACAGGCAACAGCCAAAGCTCGGCTACCCTGGGATTCGGCTCAGAAAGAATGAATCGCCCGTCCGGAGACCAGTCATCCGGATGGTCGTTGGTGTTTGAAGCCAGCAGTAACTCGTCGCTGCCCTCGCCGTTCGCGGCTTTACGATACAGCTGCGGGAATCCATTCTTGCGAGTGGACCAATACACAATCTGGCGGCCATCTGGCGACCAAACCGGGCAGTAATTGAGCGAGGAATCAAAAGTCAGTCGAGTCCTGCCTCCGTTCCGCAGGTCGTAGATCCAAATGTCAGCCGCCGCCCGCGAAGCATCCCCAATAACCACCGCCAGCTTCGTGCCTTCTGGAGACAGTCGCGGATTGGCGTACGTTCCGGGATCACCAACCGTACTGAGCTGTTTGCCGGTTCGGTCCAGCCAGCGCAGTTGGGAAGGCTCAGCCTCTCGGGGAGAACCGCCGTAGGCAAGAACGCCATTGTCGGAAACCGAAAGGATCGCCCGGCCATACGGTGCGTTCACCAGGATGCCCTGGCCGATGGGCGCCGGGTCCCCACTTAGGCTCAGGTGTTTGCTGTCAAACGGCTGCGCCATTAATGTGTTCTCGCGGACAAAAAGCAGATATCCGGGTGCGGCGTAAACCACGTTATCGAGGAGTTGGTTAATTCGCCCAGAAGGTCATTCCGCGATTGCTTTTCCTCCCTAATCTGGTAAGGCCCGAGTTTTTCTCCGGGTGCAATGGACATGGTGCAAGGCAGCATTATAAGCCGGAATTTGCGGGCGAGGTTTTCGCTCCGCTAGGCGGGCTAAAGGACGCACGTGGAACTTACTTCCTGCCGGCGGGCGACGGCTTGTATCGCCATAGGGAAGAGTCAAGGCGGGCGCCGACAGCGGCAATCCGTCCGTCGCTCTCCCATCCGGGCATCCAGACGTCGCCGTTAAATCTCGTTGGTATCACAGCGAAGCTCTTCCGCGATGTGTCGATGACGGCGACCCGCTCGTACCAGGAGTCGGCCGAATCCACTTCAAATACGATCCGCCCTGCGGCGTCGGCTGCAGCCGGAGACAGCTGATCATCGGAGATCGTGTATTCCGGCGGTATTGTGAGCGTTTCCACTTGGCCGCCGTTGAGCGGCATGCGCACTAATTCTCGCTGCGCTTTCTGCATTCGCTTCACGTACAGATACTTGCCGGCACCGTCTATCGCAATTGAGTCTCCTTCCGTTACGGGAACTGGCTTAGCGTTTTCATCTTTCGTACCGATCCACGACACCTGTCCGTGATCGCAGTAATAGAGCTTTTCGCCGTCCGGCGTAGCCGCGATTGACTCTACTGATGAGGCGTCGAAAGAGAAGCGCTTGATGATTCGTCCCTCGCGCAGTGTTGCGATTGCGATTCGCGGCGCGGTCTGCGGGTCTAACAAAAATGCGACGGAACCGGCACCAACTCTCGCCGTGGGAGCGGAGCTCTCCTCCGAGGACTCCAGGAGGTTTCGCTCCCCGACACCTGCGCGAAACACCTTCAGGTGTGTCTTCCCGCCCTCGAAGCGATCAATCAGAAACGAACCCGTATCCAGCGGAAGAAGCGCCGAACCTTCAAGGGATACCACCGTCTCCGAAACCGCCTTTGCTGCAGTGTCGAACTCGAGCACAGACCTCGGCCGCATCATGTAGTCGAAGTACACCGAACCATCGCGCGCGGCATCGATTCCCCAGACGGCGCTTGGTTTTGGGAACGAGATCAACGCACGAGGTGGGCTCTCACCTGACCTCGGTACGGCCGCAATTTCCCACTCGTCGCCCCTTGCATTGACGATCAGAGCCGATTGGTTGTCAGGTGACACGCCTACACTGAAGACACTTGGCACGACCTGGGTGTTCAATGCACGACTGCGAAGCGACTCCAGGTTCAGTACGTAATAGCGGGGCGCTCCCCCGGGCGTGGAATCAGGAGTTCCAAGGTAAACAACCTCGCGGCCATCGGGAAAGACCGCCACGAGCGGATCGACCAGCTGCCTGACTCCGCCTCCCACCAGAGCCGGGAGAGACTGCAGTTTGCCGGAATCAGGCCAAAACCGGTACAGGCGATAACGCGCTGATTCGTCAATCTGGGTCACGATGAGACTGCCGTCCGGCAGCGCGTGCGGGCACTGTGCAGTTTCCAGCAGCAGCCGAGGCTCGCCGCCGAGCGGAGCAATCGAGTAGACGCCGCGCGGTCGCCCCCACACTCGGTCGAAGTAGATGCGGCTCCCATCGGGAGCCCAACTCATTTGCGCCTGCATGCCGGCATTGCGATCATGGGTCAGCACAGTCCAGCTTCCGGAGTCCGGTTGCATTACCGCTAATTGCGTCTGGCCATCGATCATGGCCGAGAATGCGAGCAATTGTCCATCGGGCGAGACGGTGGGCCGCATCGCGATACCGGGTCCGCCGAGTTGAGTGCCGATCCACTGTGGAACATCGGGGCGGTGGTTTACCAGCCATCGCGCCATTACTGCTCCGCCTACGAGAAGAAGGAGAGCGGCGGCTCCCAAGAGGAGTTTGCGCGCGACGCGTGGACGCGCCGGAACGACTGAAGCAGTGGGTACTCGGGTCGCGGCACTGCTGCTGTCAGAGAGCGCTTCGAGCGCGAAACCTAAGTCCGATGCGTGGTGAAAGCGTTGCTCGGGAGCCTTTGCCAGGCAGCGGTCCACGATTCGTTGCAATCCCGGAGGCACTGTAACGCCGGAGTCAGACAATGTGGGATGGTCTTCTCTCAGCATCGCCGCCATCGTCTCGGCTGACGTATCTCGCTGGAAGGGGCGCTTTCCCGCTAGCATCTCGTAGAGAATCACACCGAAAGCGAAAACGTCACTGCTGGCGTCGGCTGCTTCCCCGCGCACCTGCTCCGGAGACATGTAGCCGACTGTGCCCAGCACATGCCCAGGGCTAGTGACCTGCTGCAACGTAACGGTGGATCCATTGCCTGAGCTAGTTTTTGCGGGATCCAGTTTCGCCAGTCCGAAATCCAGAATCTTAATTCGGCCATCTTTGGTAATGAAAAGGTTCTCGGGCTTCAGGTCGCGGTGAAAGATTCCGGCATCGTGCGCGGCGCCCAAGCCGCGGGCGAGGTCTTTGCCCCAGTCCAATACTTCGCGTACTCGCACTGATCCGCGGTTAAGGCGGGTGCGAAGAGTTTCACCCTGCAACAGTTCGGTGACGATATAAGGACTGCCATCGCACTGTCCGACGTGAAAAATGGAAACGATGTTGGGGTGGTTGAGCGCCGCCGCGGCTTGCGCTTCTATGTCGAAACGCCGCAATCGATCGGGATCTCGCGACCAATAAGCGGGTAAGACTTTGATGGCGACATCGCGGCGCAGTGTGAAATCGCGAGCCCGGTATACCTCTCCCATGCCACCCGCGCCCAGGGGCATGATGATCTCGTATGAATCGAGCCGGGTTCCCGCCGAAAGTGGCATCTTTGCGCGCGATTATACTCCGAGTCCTCAGTTTCACACCCAGAGTTAGCGATGCTGGTTGGGTTCTTCGCACTCAGCAACTAGGACGTGGGTCAGAAACCGAGTTGGAGGAAGTTGGCTGGAAAAGGCCAGGAAGTGGATGGTTCGCTGACTAGTTCCCCAGCAGGGAGTCGAATCGCGAACTCTCCCGTACAGGTCGGTGCGCAGACCGGTACTCGAGTTTCGGCGTTCAGAGAAATGCGAGGGATTTATCCTCTAGTAACCCGGAAGAGAGTTTCTCTAGTACAAGTCTGCAAGGAAAATTGTCGGGAAAGGCCGCCAAAGAGGCCAAAAGCGCGCAGCTGCTAGCGATTTCTCTGATAATAACGACTTGCTGGCGGAGAGGGGGGGATTCGAACACGGTGAAATTGCTTAAACTCTCATTGAATCAGTGGGTCGCCCAGAACCGCCTGTCCCATAATAAGTTATGTGATTTATCCTAAACGCTGCTGAGCGTCTGCAGCTGCTCCTATTAGCTCACATTTCTCCGAAAATGGTATCACTGGTATCAGTCTGTCGAGCTGCCGTACCCAATAGCTGCAACATCGATCACACCGGCGAAGGTCCTTTATTTTGTTTGCTCCCCGATGAGATCTAAACCCGTATTACCTCCGTGAAAGATCGGCCCATATATGACTTTACAGGACTTAAAAAAGGCGGACGACCTCTAAGTACTCGGAAATTCCCGGTAGCCGGAGCAAAACCGTAGCATAATCCGTAGTGCGGATCGACCCGACGGGACAGCACTGACTCGACCCGGGTTGCGGCAACAACGGGCAATCAGCAGATCAAAACGTAGCGCCAGCAAAAAGAGCACGATTGTATATGGCATGCATGAGAGCCGCAGTGGTTGTGGAGCGCGAAGCGACGCGGATCCCGCCATAGGCCACACCTGTTCCGGTAAGTGATACCCAATGCGCCAGGTTGCCCGGCTGGTGCAAAAGTGCGAACAAAAGGGCGGTAAGAATCACGGCAAGGACACTGCCGGTAGTCTGTGCCAAGAGTGGCAGCAGACATCCTCGAAAAAATGACTCCTCGAGAATTGGACCGTACGATGACCGTCTACGGGCGATATCACAAAGAATACAGAGCCGTTCTGATGATCCTCGGCGATTCGGGGAGGACGGCTGGAGAAAAAGTGAGGAGGCAGCGCCCCCATCCATTGTAATGGAATCCATTACAATGTAATATTCTGGTATGGCTACTGCAAGGAAATCGAAGGTCTACACGATCAGCCTGCCGCCCGAACTGGCGCAGAGGGCCGAAGCCCTTGCCCGGCGAGACAGTCGCACCATGAGCGAGCTATTCCGCGAAGCCTTTCGCACTTACTCTGCACAGCAGGCGCGGAGGACACTGGATGAGTTAGGCGAATATGCGGCAGGCCGCAACCCGAAGGGCTACACCGAGGCCGATGTGCCCCGGCTCATTCAAGAGGTGCGTGCTGAGAAGCCGCGCCGTCGCAGGGTACGGTCTAACGGGTGATCGTCGTCATCGATACAAACGTCTGGATTTCTGCGCTTCAGTTTGCGAAACGTCGCGGCACGCCGACTCTGGCGCTCGAAAAAGCGATGAGCGAAGACGTGATTGCAACCTGCGATGAGATTGACGCGGAGATCGTGCGCGTCTTGACGGAAAAGTTTTCCTGGGACCAGCACCGGGCAACATCGGCGCTGCAAGCGATTCTGGCGCGTGGCATCCGTGTGAAGATTCGGGGCGCGATAAAGGAATGCCGCGATCCCGGCGACGATAAGTTTCTGGAGTGCGCCGCCCTTGCGAAAGCGGATTTGTTGGTTGCAGGGGACAAGGATTTGCTGATTCTTGGCGCGTACAAGGGAACGCGCATTGTCACCCCCTCGGAGTACCTGAGAGCAAGATAAGCATCCCGGCCACTGCTCAGAGATGAGCATAGCCGTAGATCGCCGGAGCGATATTCACGCAACGTGTGCCTAACGAAAACTCCGTCAGCCCTAGCTACTTTCCGGCGCAAAAGTCGATTTTGGTAGAAGCGTCGAGCAGGCGTGACGAGAGCAGGTTGGCAGTGGAACTGGCAAGGATGGTCGGAGGGCTTACTCGGCCAGGGCACGACCGATATTGATGAGATTATCGCTGATCACGGCGAGCCCGACCCAGCGTTTCATCCCCGCCGGTCCTTTATAGCGACAGCGATTTAACCCGTGCCGCCGCTTCAGCACACTGATCTTGCCTTCGGAACCGGTTCTCCATTTCTGCCCTTTACGGAACCAGCGTTGTTTTGATGGCGCCGGCGGGCGAGGCTCTTGCTGGAGTGATTCGGAATGGAGATGCGCTTTACCCCCATTGCCAGGGCTTGGGATTCTCCGTGCGCGGAGTAGAAGCCGGCATCGCCGGCTACCAGTTCCGGCACCCGCTCCAGGCGCTGTTCATGGAGGGCCACGGCGGGGACGACATTTCGCCGACGCTCCGCTACCACGCTCGCCGATACCGCCTGCGCATCCAGTTTCCCAGCCAATTTCCCCACCAGCACCGCCATCACTTCCTTCGTATCTCGCTGCGCCGGGCCACGCGACTTCGTCTGCTTCGAGGTCTGTTCACTTGTCATTCCAGAGTTGCTATGCTTCTTCACGGGTCGATCTCCTCATTCCTTGTGATTGCACCTTTTGAGTGCGTTGATCACCGGTAGCTTAAGGCCATCCGTGATCAGGGATCGACCTTCTCATTCCATCTCTTGAACGACTGTGCCAAGTCAGTTGTACAAGGACGGAACGCCGAGTATACGACCAAGCGAGATTCCACCGTCGGTGGGGATGATCACACACTTGTGATGTCCACCTTGGAAAGTACTTTCTCAAGATAAAACGGATAAGCCAAGAACTGTGCGCTGCGACGCTTGCTTAAGCGGCCACTGAGTTCAATCATCAATTTTTGAATGAAGTGAGCCGTTAAACCACAGCCTAGAGCAAGCAGTGCTGCAGGCGCCACAGCATGGCCAGCCAAGAGCGCAGCTCCCGTTCCCGCTGCGGTTGGTACAGCTGCTCCGAGAAATAAATCGGGTATGGCCTTGATCCCTTCCGAAACTGCGTTCTTCACATCAACGGCGTTGAAGACGTCTTTCAGATGCACCCGCCTACCTTGCAGTTCTTCGTACGCCGGTAGGATCTTCTGACTGTATATCTTGTAGGCCTCATTCTCGAAGTCTGCGAATTTCGGCTTCTCCCAAAGATTCTGAGACTGGACCAGATCCGCCAGCCCATGTCTGAAGATCTCCAGGGCGTGTCCTTGTTTTGGGTCTTGGCGCAAATTGAGGATTTCCTGGATCGGCAGATTCGAGGCTTTTTTGATGGCTTCTGGAACTTTGGATTGCAGAACCCAGGCACCCAAGTAAGCAACTGCGACGTTCTTGTCGAACTCTGGTTCCATTTCGAACGTCCTTCGCAATTCCGGATCTCGCGTTAAGCGTTTCCAACCCCTTTTCAGGCGCAGCATCAGAAAGTGCTGCGAGGCATCATCATCTGTGAATAACGTATAGCCCCTGTCGACAGCAGCCCACAAAGCCTCACTGAGGCCAAGCGACATGCCGACTAAGAAAGGTACTCGGAGTAGCTCGCCAAATTGATCGTGGCGAATCGACTGAATCTGGTATTCAGGGCGTTCTAATACCGGCGGATTGCCCCCAAAGTAACTCGGAAGAACAAACCAGCTTACTTCTTTTCCCCCATACTTTGCTTTCCACTGGTGCTCCCAGTTCAGTACGTCGCGATCGGCCAGGTCTTCAAATAGAGCGGCTGTAAATTCATCCCGCCGGTCCTTGACGATCTCTTCGTCCGGGATCATCCGTATCACCTCGTACGCCGACGGCAGCGACCAACTTTCATTGAGGGCTCCTTTTTTGTCGACATCCGCCAGCTCTTCGCCGGGAGAATCAGCTAGAACACTGCCCATGAGGGGTGTAGTCACCGGAGCGATCAAGTTCACTCTGTCGTATAAGAGTAACGACTGTTTGATTCCCGCCAGGTCGTTTGGATTGAAGTTGGGATAGTAGAGAACTTCAGATGGCTTCGTGTCCATGATGCCTCCCACAGCTATTGGACTGGACTCTGGATCATCTTTTGTTCGGTTTATTCTCCGCGTCATTATAGAGTACGTATGCATCCATTGCTCTGTTTGGGCCATCCCGACCAACATGAAGAGCCTCTCCCCCCAGGGTCGTCTCCTCGAGCTAGTATTCGAAGCCTGCAGTTTAGTGAAGCGACCCTTCCTAATCGAACGAACTCCTGTTTTCACGTGGGGACGTGACCGCGCGTCGCGCCGCCACCGGGCAGCGGAGCATAGTGCTAGCCGTTTTGAGAAGCTCGCCGCCGCTGCCGTCGCAAATCCCGCCCGGAGCTAAGGTGGTGCGAAAATCGACTTATCTCGCATTCGCCACACAGTCGAAGGTTCCGCTTAGCAATATTGTCCCTGACCTGTACACACCGGAGATTGCCAAGCGCTCGCAAGCGTTCTGACAGTCAGGCGTGTGAGTTCAAGTCCCGGTTAACTCAAGTTGGCTTCTTGGGCGCTATTTTCAACCCTGTATTCGCACTTCGTAACCCTCAAGGGGCGAGGGACGACATGCTGGGAGATTGCTCTCGTGAAGTCCGCGTCATGTCAACTTGACGAGAAACGACTTATTCGTGGATGTGGTTCAATTGTCCGAGATGCCGACAACCCGTCAAAGTGGATTGTGTCCATGTAGCCGACGATCCGCTCGGCACCAGACAGGCACGTCAAACATTAAGGCGGGCCATAAGGCCGCCGGGGCTTGCTTGTCGGAAGCGGGCTGCCGCCTCAGTCTGACATGGTGCGCTACCATGTAACGTGAGCGCCTCGTCGCCTGTGTGGTCAAACTCGAGGTGCGGTTGTGAAAATCTTTCTCCTCGGCGCAACTGGCAATAGCGGCCGACGGATTCTAAGGCTGGCGCTTCAGCGGGATCACGAAGTGACCGCGTTTGTACGAGACGAGACGAAACTCCTAAGTCTCGTTGACAGACCCATTCCGTCAAACTTGAACTTATCTATTGGTGAAATAAGCAAGTCA
>Ga0182032_10001013_pt1 | contig 12244 bp, 9 predicted proteins | sample tim00Cox00000000_FD_125970 | JGI IMG/M metagenome (GOLD analysis project Ga0182032, IMG submission 125970) | Lab enrichment of tropical soil microbial communities from Luquillo Experimental Forest, Puerto Rico - timezero.00C.oxic.00.000.000 | ecosystem: Environmental > Terrestrial > Soil >... | reverse complement strand
TTCATCCCCATGCGGCCGGTGACGCCGTTCATGATGATGCCGAGACGATGCTGCGCCATTGGTTCGCGACCTCGCGATCGAGCGTTTCGTTTATTCCATTCCCAACAGCCGATAAATCCGCCGCGTGTATTCTCCAAACAGTTCGTTCGTTTTCATTTCGAGCGTGCGCGGATGCGGCAATTCGACGCGAAAATTGTCCGCCATCCGCGCCGGGCCCGCGGTGAGCACGATCACGCGAGTACCGAGAAACACCGCTTCGGTGATGCCATGGGTGACGAAGATGATTGTTTTTTTGGCTTCCTCCCAGATACGCAACAGCTCGAGATTCATCTTCTCCCGGTTAAGCGCATCGAGCGCCCCGAACGGCTCGTCCATCAGGATCAGCTTGGGATCATGAATCAGGGCGCGCGCGATCGCCGCCCGCTGCTGCATGCCGCCCGAAAGCTCGTAGGGATATTTGTGCTCGCTGCCGCGCAGGCCCACCAGCGCCAGCAGGTCGCACGCGCGGCTGCGGCTCGCATTCATTGGCAATCCAAGGATTTCCGCCGGCAACAGGACATTGTCGATGACGCGCCGCCATTTCAGCAACAGTGGTTGCTGAAACACCATGCCGATATCGCGCGAGGGATCGAACGGCTGCGCGCGCGACCCAATCGTCAGTTCGCCAGAATCATGAGCATGGAGCCCGGCGAGAACTTTGAGCAGCGTGGTCTTGCCGCAGCCGGATGGACCGACCAGCGAGACAAGCTCGCCGGGCTCGACGTCGAAGCTCGCCTCGGAAATCGCCAGAAAATCCGCCCCGCGCGTGCGGTAGACCTTCCGCACGCGCGCGAGATGGATGAAGGGTTCGCCCATGCGAGGTTACGCGAGGCGCGCGTCGCGCACCACCAAGATGCGCTCGAGCGCCAACACCATCGCATAGAGCACCATTCCGATCAGCGTGATCAGGATTACCGCCATGAACATCGCGGCAGTGTCGAGAGTCACCTGCACCTGCAGCATGAGATAGCCGAGACCGCGATCGGAGCCGAGGAACTCGCCCACGATGGCGCCCGCCACGGCGAGGATCGCCGCGACCTTCATGCCGGAAAAGATATAGGGCAGGGCGCCGGGAAGCTGAATCTTGGTGAACACCTGCCAGCGTGACCCCTTGAGGGTGCGCACGAGATCAAGGAGATCCGGCTCGACCTCGCGCAGCCCGCGTGCGGTGGTCAATACGATAGGAAAGAAGCAGATCGCGAACGCCATGAGCGCGTTGGGGCCGATGCCGTATTTGAACCAGACTATGATGAGCGGCCCGAGCGCCACTTTGGGAATCATGTTGAGGCTCACCAGCAGCGGCATCACGCCCATTTCCAACCAGCGAAACCAGGAGAACAGCAGAGCCGCCGCGATACCGATCGCAAGGGCCAGGATATACCCGCCGAAGATCTCAGCGCTGGTTACCGCGATGTTCTCGAACCATCGGTAGTTCGGGACGAGCAGCGCCTGAACGGTATCGTAAGGCGAGGGCATGACGAATTTCGGTACCTCGCCCAGCCTGACGAAAAGGTACCAGGCAATCACCAGCGCGAGGTGACTGAGGATCGCGAGCGCATAACGATGCACGGTCTGCAGACTGGCTCCCAACGTCTCCTCCCTCCCACCACTTTGCCCAAGACATGGTAAGCAACGGATGACCCCGAGCCAATTGCCTCCAGTATCCCGATTCCGAAGTTCGCCCGCGCTAGCGGCAGTCTCGATGCGAACTTCGGAATCAAAAGGGACACTAGCAACGTTAAGATTCTAGTGCCGCTTTTGAACCGAAGTTCGCAAACGCTTTTGCGGCACGGTGTGTGCGAACTTCGGGTTCGCGGCACTAGCTGCCTGAACGCGTGTTGGCGACGCGTCAACTTTCGATTGGCTGCGATTGACAGGCCGAGGAAGCTCCTCTTATCGTCGTTGCCAAAGGAATAATTCACTGCGCGTCAACATGATGCGCCAACGATTGGAGCTCGGCATGAGCATCACGAAAGTTACGCTGAGGGCGCTCGCCGTTTTTACGCTCGGCGTCACACCGGCCGCCGCGCAAAAGATCACGTTCACGCTCAACTGGGTCGCCGGCGGCGATCATGCGCCCTACTTCTATGCGCAGAAGATGGGCGCGTACAAACAGGCCGGGCTCGATGTCGATTTCGAGACCGGTCGCGGCTCCGCGGCGTCGGCGCAGAAGGTGGGCGCCGGACAGTCACAGCTCGGCCTGTCCGATATGGCAGGCGTGCTGCTGTTCCGGGGCAAGGGTGCCGATCTCGTCGGCGTCATGAACATCTACGCCAATTCGCCGCAGGGCCTTTACTGGCTCAAGAGCTCCGGCATTCAAGGCGTCAAGGATCTCGCAGGCAAGAAGATCGGCAACCCGGCGGGGGACGGCGCGCGCACCATGTGGCCGGCACTGGCCAAAAAGGTCGGCATCGATCCCAACTCGGTGACCTGGGTCAACATCGACGCGAACGCGAAACTCAGCGCGCTCAAAGCACGGACCACCGACGCGACCACGTCGTTCTTCAATCTGCATCACGTGTTCGCGCGCGAGCTAGGAAGCGACATGGGTTTCCTGGCGTGGAAGGACGCAGGCGTGAATCCCTACGGCAATTCGATCATCGCGAACGGCGCATGGCTCAAAGCCAATCGCGAAAAGGCGGACAAGTTCGTGAAGATCACGCAGAAGGCGTTCGCCGATTGCGTGAAGACGCCAGAGCCCTGCGTCAACGCGCTGGTCGAGGCGAACGGCGCGCTGCTCTATCAGAACGAGCTCGACAACTGGCATCTGGTCACCATGCTGATGAGCGACGAAGTATCGCGCAGCGTCGCGCTCGGCTGGCACGATGACAAACGCATGGCCGACGATTACCGGCTCGTCGACGAATATCTGAAGATGGAAAAGCCGTACGACGTCAGGACCGCCTACACGAACGAGTTCCTGGACAAGAACGTCAAGATGCCGCCGATCCATCCGCCCAAGCTGTTCTGATCTTTGCTCACGAGCGCAGCTCTGCGAGCGAGACGCCCGCACGAGATCGTCAGCCAAATTCCGGCCCGACGACGGCGAAAGTGCGCGCAGCATCATCGAAACGGCTGGACGTTCTATAAAGCATGCGGGTGAACGGCCGCACCGCATTGAAGCCAGATGCGTCGAGAAAGCTGTGCACCTGCGTCTTGGCGTCGGCGAGATCGATGAACACCGGTCCTTCCAACGCGGCGAGTGCGCGCTCGAGCAGCGCGCAGGCGACCGCTTCGTCCTCGGCGATGAGGGGACCGATGTGTTGCGCAAGCCGTCCGTCGCGGCCGAGCAGAAAGCCGGCGACGTTGCCGTCGCGCTCAGCCATGAGTTCGGCCGCGGGCAAACGCCCACGTAGGCCGGCAAGCACAGCGCCGCGTTCTGCGCCAAACGCCGCGGCATCGTAGGCCAATACCTTGCGCCAATCGGCGTCGCTGATTGGGCGGACTACGCAAGTCGCCTGTGGTCGTGGTGTTGCGGGCGCGCGTTGGCGCTCGCGGCGGATCAGGCGATGAAACCCCCAGGAATCCTCGAAGCCGAGCCGCCGATAGACCGCGCTACCATCGGGCGTCGCATCGAGCACGGGAGTAAGCCGCGCTGTTGCAAGCTCGTCCATCGCTTGGCGCAGCAGTGCGGTCGCCACGCCACGGCGGCGATACTCGCCTCCCACCAGGACCATACTGATCCAGGCGAAGCGGCCGCCATATGAGAGGGCCGCGGTCGTCGCGACAATGCGGCCCGCCGCGGTGTGCGCGACATGAAGGCGGCCATACTCAATGAACACGCGCCAATCGGCGGCGAGTTGGTTCCAATTGGCTTCTGTCACCAGCGCACTGAGATCGCTCAGCTCGGAAGGGGAAAGCGACGCCTTGGCCGCAAATCGCAATTCAGAAGTTGCCATCGCGGACGTCGTAATGGGTTTCCTTTCCGAGGCTCGGCATTCCACGGCTGACCCAATCGGCGGTCCAATCGACGAGCTTGGCCAAGGACACGCTCGGATGGCCGAACAGCCGAGTAGCCTCGGCCGTGTTGACGAGCCACGCTTCAGCCGCCTCGCTGCCAGTGAGCACCGGCCGCTTGCCCAATCGTTCGCCGAAGCGTTCCGCCAGCCAGCGCACACTCACGGTTTCCGTGCCGCTGACGTTGAGGGGGCTTGAGGGCACGGTGCAGCGACCGAATGCGCGCAGCACCATGGTATTGGCGTCACCCTGCCAGATCACGTTGACATGGCCGGTCATCAGATTGATCGGTTTACCCGCGAGCACGCGCGAAGCGACGTCATGCAGCACACCATAGCGCATATCGATCGCGTAATTGAGACGAATGATGCGGCCAGGGGTGCCGCGCGTGCGCGAGAAAAACTGGAACATAGCCTCGCGCGCAACGCAGGAATTGGCATAAGCGCCGGGCGGCGGGACTGCCGGCGTCGTCTCGGTGGCGCCGCCGTGACGCACATCGACATAGGGATACACGCAGCCCGTCGAATACGCGACGATGCGCGAGCCGGCGAACGCTTCGGCGACCAGTGCGGGAACATGCGCGTTCATCGCCCAGGTCAAATCCTCCTGACCGGTCGAGCCGAACTTGCGGCCTGCCATGAACACCACGTTGGCAAGCTTGGGCAGCGCGTCGATCTGCTTGCGGTCGAGGAGATCAGCCGCAATGCATTCGATCCCCCAGGCCTCGAGCTTCTCGCGCACGCCCCGTTCGCTAAAGCGCGCAACGCCGATCACGCGTTTTGCCGGTGCTGCGCGCTGCGCGAGTCGCGCCAGGGACGGGCCGATCTTGCCGCCCACGCCGAGAATGATGAGGTCGCCGGGAATTTTTGTGAGCTCGGCGGAAACGATCGCCGACGGTGCGGTCATGAAGTCTTCGAGGTGATCGACGTCGCGGAACCGATCGGGCAGATCAACGGATCGTTGAGTCATCTGGCGAAAGCTCTTGCGATCAGGTGCGATGCCGCGGCTGCCGTCGATGATAAACGGTGTTAGTTTGTGAAGCACTCCGTTTCGCGGGGCTCAGAAAAAAGGAATTGCTCATGCGCCACATCGATGCGTTCTGCCATTTTTTCCCGCCGCGCCTGTTCGAAAAGATGTCGCAGACCACCGGTGGCACCAAGGATATCGGCAAGCGGGTGCGTGGCGTACGCACGATCTATGATCTCGATGCTCGCTTGCGCATGATGGACGAATTCGACGACTACGCCGAAATCCTTTCGCTTGGTCTGCCGCCGATCGATGCCATGGCGGGCCCTGAGCAATCCCCGGAATTCGCCCGGATCGCAAATGATGGGCTTGCCGAGCTCTGCTCAAAATATCCCGACCGCTTTGCTGGCTATGTCGGCGCGCTGCCGATGAACGCGCCCGATGCTGCCGCGAGAGAAGCGGAGCGGATTCTACTGCACGGAAACGCCAATGGGCTGCAGCTGCATACCAACGTCAACGGCGCCTGTCTCGATGAGCCGCGCTTCTTCCCGATCTTCGAAATCGCCGCCAAATCCGGCAAGCCGATTCTGTTGCATCCGGCGCGCACTGCCGATGTCGCCGACTTTCCGGCCGAAACGAAGTCGAAATACGAGATCTGGGTGATTCTGGGCTGGCCGTACGAAACCAGCTGCACCATGGCGCGCCTGATCTTCTCCGGCTTGACCACGCGGCTGCCGCAGCTGAAATTTCTCATTCATCACCTCGGCGCGATGATCCCGTTCTTTGACGCCCGCCTCGACACAGGGTGGGCCACTTTGGGCAGCCGGACCTCGGATGCGGACTACAGGGCCGTGCTGAAAAACTTAGGCAAGCCGTTGCTGGATTGCTTCAAGGATTTCTACGCCGACACGGCGCTGTGCGGCGGCCGCATCGGCACGGTTTGCGGCCTTGCGTTCTATGGTGTCGATCACGTGCTGTTTGCTTCCGATGCGCCGTTCGGTGCCGAAGGCGGCGCAAGCTACATCCGCGGGACGATGAGTGTCATCCGGTCTCTCGATATCCCGACGGTGGACAAGGAGAAGATTTGCTATCGCAACGCGCAGGTGCTGTTCAAACTGTGAGACTGTGGTCGCCCTCGCCTCGTGAACGCGAGGCATAGCGGCAGCGGCTTTACTAGTCCTTTCCGGCATGGGCTCCGGTTGCGCGCACGCCCAGATCGGCGTCGCGGTCACCGAACCCAAATTCGATAGTTCAGGCCGGCGCGGATGATGCTCTCCTGCACATTGATCGAGATCGGCCCGCCGCCGCAGGCGACGTTGCAGCTAAACCCGTTGAGGTCCGCGTAGAGATATTCGACTTTCGCCCGCCATGGACCCCAAAGCACGAATTCGACGCCGGCTCCAGCGGTCCAACCGAGATTGTTTTTGCCCTCGGTGCCGAACGGCCCGCCCGTGATGTCCGCGGTCAGCCGCGCGATCGCGACGCCGACCGTTGCGTAGGGCATTATCGTATCGAACGCGTAGCCGAAGCGCAGGCGAGCGGTTGCCAGCCACGGCTCATTGACCTCGCAGTTCGGCGCGCAGGAAAAGGGCGGGACGGTGCCTCTGATGCTGCTCCAGGCGAGATCGGCTTCCAGGCCCAGCACCAGGGGCTCCCGGGTTTGCAGGTTGTACCCCAACGTGCCGCCCACGAGGGCGCCGGAGACGCTGGACGTACCGCTCGTCACATCCGGCGTCGAGGTCCACGGCGCCCGGCCGAAGCCGCCACCCGCATTGATGCCGACGTAGGCTCCGGTCCAGTCGTAAAGCTTGACCGCAGGGAATGCGGGCGGCGGCGCGAAGACGTCGGGTATCACCGCGGGCTCGCGTCGGGCAGGAAATGCCGGCGGCGCAGTGAATACGTCGGGCACGACGACCGGCTCCCTATCCGCCGCACATGCCGGGCCCGCGGCCGCAATGGCGACCAGCGCGGCAGTTCCGATCAGCAGCATCCTCATCACACGCCCCCCAACTCTATTCCCCCTTCGTACACGCACCTTTAGTAGAAGTTGTAAGGATCGATCAGCTTCACCGCCTCCGGATCGAGCAGCGTCGCCGCCTGTCCGGTGCCGACATCGAGAATTTTCTCCACCGGCGGCTCGACCCGGTTCCACCAGCCGCCGCCGAGCGCCTGGAACAACGCGGCCGTGTCGGCGAGACGGTTGGCGCGCGCCTGCACCACGGCGATCAGCGCATTGAGATAGGTCGATTGCGCGGTGAGCAGCAGCAGCACGTTGGCGTTACCGAGTTCCACCTGCTGGCGGGCAAGATCGAAGCTCACTTTGGCCGCGCGCTCGAAATCGCGCGCCGCTTTCAGCGCATCCGCGTCGTTTTGCAGCGCGCGCAGCGCATCGGCGACATTTTGCACCGCGCCGATCACCGTCCCCTTATAGGCCCACGCCGCCTGATCGTACGCGGCCTCGGCGGCACGCCGCTGGTGCAGCAAGGTGCCGCCGTCGAAGATCGTATGCGTGATGTTGCCGGACAACAGCCAGAATGCGTTGAAGGGAGAGATCAGACCAGCGAGCGCGGTGTTGATATAACCGCCGTTCGCGCCGATGGTGAAGTTCGGCAGCATGTTGGCGGTGGCAACACCCACCTGGGCACTTGCCGAGTGCAATGTTTCCTGCGCAGCGCGCACGTCGGGGCGTTGCTCGACCAGTTGGGATGGCAGGCTCACCGGCAGATCCTGCGGCAACTGCAGGTCCGCGAGCTTGAACATTTCGCGCGGCTCCTCGCTCGGATAGCCACCGACCAGCGCGGCGAGAAGGTCGCGTTGGACGGCCAGCGCCTTGCGCAGCGGCGGCAGCGTCGCCTCGACCTGGGCGAGCGCCGCTTCCTGAGCCGCCACGTCGCTGCGGTTGGCGTAGCCGGTTTCCAGCTGCTTGCGCAGGGTGTCGAGCATCTTCCTGTTGGCGGCGATGAGTTGGTTGGTGGCATCGATCTGCCCGCGCAGCGCAGCCTCGGTTATGGCGGCGACCGCAACGTTTGCGGTGAGTGTGATATAGGCGGCTTCGACTTGATAGCGTTGGTTGTCGGATAGTGCCTGCAGTGATTCGGCCGTGCGCCGATTGAGGCCCCAGACATCGAACGTGTAGGAGACCATCACCTGGGCCGTGTAAAGATCGAAAGGATTTTGGCTAGAATTAAGGACGGGCGTTATGACTCCGGCAGTTAGCTGGCGCGTCGGGTTGAAGTTGGCCTGGGCGAGCGGGAAGAACTTGCCTTGCTGCGCGTAGACGGCCTCCTTCGCGACGCGCAGCGCCGACATCGTCGACTGCAGGTTGGGATTGTTTCTTAGCGCCCGCTCGATCAGCGCGTTGAGCGCGGGCGAACGAAACAGGCGCCACCACTGCTGCGGGATATCGCCACCCGGCGCGAAACGTTGCGGGCGACCGGTCGGGGCATCGGTGGAAGAGGTGCGGGCCGGCAGCGGCTCCTTCGTATAACGGCCCACGGGCGGCGCCGCCGGGTGCAGGAAATCGGGTCCTACCGCAATGCAACTGGCGAGCGACGTCGCCGCCGCCACCGAGGCGGCGAGTCTGAAGAAACGCCTCATGGACAGACACATACGGCGACGCCTTACGGACAAAACGGCTGGGCTGGCCCGCTCCCGGAACTCCCCGATAAGAGCGCCTTAATCTAGTTCGGATTGCGGTTGTGGCTGTGACGCCCCTGCCACACTATCGAATTTTCAAAGGCGTGATCGAACTGTGATCTGTCACAGTCGCATTCGAAGCCGCGATCAAGCGGGGATTATTGTTAATCGTGTGCCTGCGATTAGTGACAGTAGACCCTTAGATCGGATGGTGGCCATCGTCACTACGTTAGTGGCGAGTTGGATGCGGTCCGCCAATGCGATCCACCAGGAAGCGCACGTCTGTGGCCTTGAACGCTGTCGCCGCGATTTTGGTCGCCGCGGTGATCGGGCATTTGTTCGGCTATTCGGCAGATTGGCTCGAATCGCAGCTCGGCACGCCTAGCAGAGAGGCTAAAGCGCAGGCGGTCGACTCCTCAAGATCCGGGAGCCGACCTGGCGGCGATCCGCCGCTCGCCGATAGTGTCAATCTGTCCGATTCGCAGCTGGCCTCGGTGAAAGTCGAACCGGTCGAGGAGCGCGAATTTCCCATCGAGAAGCGGGCGGTCGGTAGCATCGATTTCAACGAAGAAATGTCGGTGCAGGTGTTCACCCCGTATCCGGGGAGGATCATCGGCCTGTTCGCCAAGCTCGGCGATGACGTCACGAAGGGCCAGACCCTGTTCACCATCGACAGCCCCGACCTGCTGCAGGCGGAATCGACCCTGATCGCTGCGGCGGGGGTCCTGGAGTTCACCACCCGCAACCTGGCGCGCCTCAAGGCGCTCTATGCGACGCGGGCGGTCTCGCAAAAGGACATGGAGCAGGCGAGCTCCGATCAACAGACCGCGGAAGGCGCGCTGCGCGCCGCGCGCGACGCGGTGCGCCTGTTCGGCAAGACCGACGCGGAGATCGACCGCATTATCGCCGAGCGCATGGCCGATCCCACCCTGGTGGTGCCGAGCCCGATCAGCGGCCGGATCACGGCGCGCAACGCGGCGCCGGGCCTTTACGTGCAGCCGGGCAATCCTCCCGCTCCTTACACCGTTTCCGACATTTCGACGATGTGGATGCTGGCCAACGTGCCTGAGACCGATAGCCCGGCCTTCAAAGTGGGCCAGGAGGTCAAGGTCAAAGTCACCGCGTTTCCCGACCATGACTTCGACGGGAAGATCACCACCATCGGGTCGATTGTTGACCCCAGCACCCGTCGCGTCCTGGTGCGTTCCGAGGTCGGCAATCCGCGCGATGAATTGCGCTCCGGCATGTTTGCGAACTTCATCATCCGTACCGGCGATCCGGTCCGTTCCACTGCGGTTCCGGCCGATGGGGTGGTCCGGCAAGGCGATGGCACCTTTGTCGTATGGGTCACCGCTGACCGTCGCCGTTTCACCCGCAGGCCTGTGAAGATCGGCCTTCAGCATGAAGGCTATCGCCAGATCCTTGAGGGCGTGCAGCCGGGCGAGTTGGTCGCCACCGAGGGAGCGCTGTTCCTGAGCAACGCTCTGGCCACGGCATCCCGCTGACCGGTTGCAGCATCGAGGCGGATCGAGGGATAGCCGATGCTCAGAGGCCTGCTCGCGTTCGGACTGACCCGCCGTCCGATCATCCTCTTGTGCTTGCTCGTCTTCATCGGCGGAGGGCTGATTGCCTTCACGAAGCTCAACATCGAAGCCTATCCGAATCCGGCGCCGGTGATCCTCGAAATAACGGCTCAAGCTCCCGGCCTCTCGGCCGAGGAGATGGAGCGTTACTACACGATCCCGATGGAGGTCGGGCTTGCGCCCACGCCGGGAATCGATCTCATTCGCTCGACCTCGTTCTACGGGCTGTCGTTCGTGCGCGTCGTGTTCAAATACGGCGTCGATTATTATTTCGCTTACACGCAGGCAGCGCTCAGCCTCCAACAACGAGTCAATCTTCCGAACAACGTGCAGCCCACGATCCAAGGCTCGAGCCTGGTCGGGGAGATCTACCGCTACCAGGTGGTCGGTCCGCCCAATTTCGGATTGACCAATCTGCGCACGGTTCAGGACTGGATCATTCAGCGTCGCATGTTGACCGTGGAGGGCGTCATCCAGGTGGTCACCTGGGGCGGTACCACCAAGGAATACGAGGTCGAGGTCGACCTGCACAAGCTCGACGCTTACAACGTCACGTTACCGCAGGTTCTGGCTGCGATCGGGAATGCCAACAGCAACGTGGGCGGCCGCACGATCAACTTCGGCCAACAATCCGTAAACATCCGCGGCGTCGGCCTCATCGACAGCGGCGGTGCGTCCGATTTGACGCAAGGCTATCGGGTCTCGGACATCGAGAACATCGTGCTCGCGCAATCGAACGGGACTCCCGTGCAAGTCAAGCACGTGGCGAAGGTCTATGTCGGGTACATGCCGCGGCTCGGCAAAGCCGGCCGGGACTATCAGGACGACGTGGTCACCGGCATAGTAGTCATGAATCGGACTCTGCATACCAACGAAGTGCTGGCGCGTGTCGAAGACGCTGTCGAAAAGATGAACCGCGACGGCACCCTGCCGCCCGGGGTGCAACTCGTTCCGTATTACGACCGTGGCACGCTTGTGGCGGTCACCACCAACACCGTCCTGCACAACCTCATCTTTGGATGCCTGCTGGTTTTTTTCGTTCAATGGGTCTTCCTTGGCGATCTGCGCAGTGCGATCATCGTCGGCGTCAACATTCCGTTTGCGCTGTTTTTCAGCATTATAATTCTGGTGCTGCTCGGGCAAGATGCCAATCTGCTGTCGGTCGGCGCCGTGGACTTTGGCATCATCGTCGATTCCGCGGTGATTCTGGTCGAAAACATATTTCGCAATTTCCAGGCATCCTCCGACGAACGCCGACAGCTCCTGCAGCAGCTCGCGGAAGGGCGTTTCGGTCCCGATCCCACGCGCATGACGGATAGCGCGAACGCCTGGAGCGATCGGCTGCGCATGATTTTTGCCAGCGCGCTGCAGGTCGATAAGGCGGTGTTTTTCTCCGCTCTCATCACGGTGGCGGCATTCGTCCCGCTGTTCACGATGCAGGGCGTCGAAGGCCAGATCTTCAATCCGATGGCACGCACCTACGGCTATGCCTTGATCGGTGCGCTGATGGCGACGTTCACGATCACGCCGGTGCTGGCCTCCTATCTGCTGCCGGAGCACGTGCGCGAGGTCGAAACTATCGCGGTGCGCGCCCTGCGCAGGATCTATACGCCGCTCCTGCGCTGGTCGCTTTCGCACCGCAAGACCATGGTCGCGATTGGCGCCGGGTTCTTGGTTTTTGTCGGCTTGCTGGTTCCGCGTCTCGGCACCGAGTTTCTGCCGCATCTGGAGGAAGGCAACCTGTGGATCCGCGTGACCATGCCCCCGACGATATCGCTCGAGGCGGGCATGCCGATTGTGAACCGGCTGCGCGCGATCTTGCTGCGCCATCCGGAAGTCATCACCGTCGTCTCGCAGCATGGTCGGCCTGACGACGGCAGCGACGCCGCGGGTTTCAACAACTTGGAGCTGTTCGCGCCGCTAAAGCCATTCGAGCAATGGCCTGCGGGACTGACGAAGGAAGATCTCATCAAACAGCTGCAAGACGAGTTTTCCAACGAGTTTGCCGGGCTCGGCTTGAATTTCTCGCAATACATTCAGGACAACATCGAGGAGCAGCTCTC
>Ga0182032_10001007_pt1 | contig 12287 bp, 9 predicted proteins | sample tim00Cox00000000_FD_125970 | JGI IMG/M metagenome (GOLD analysis project Ga0182032, IMG submission 125970) | Lab enrichment of tropical soil microbial communities from Luquillo Experimental Forest, Puerto Rico - timezero.00C.oxic.00.000.000 | ecosystem: Environmental > Terrestrial > Soil >... | reverse complement strand
CGTCGCCGTAGATCACCGGCTGGCGCCCGTCGAGCAGGGCGGTTGCAAACAACGAGATCACCCCTGAGTAAGGGGAGCCGGGATCCTGCCGCGGTCCGAACACGTTGAAGTACCGAATCGCGACGGTCTCGAACCCGTAGAGCGTCGTGAACAGCCGGCAGTACTGCTCACCGACGAGCTTCTGCAAGGCGTAGGGCGACAAGGGATCGGTCGGCATCCCCTCGTGCTTGGGGAGGGTCGCGGTATTACCGTATGCGGATGACGAGCCTGCGTACACGAAGCGCCTGACGCCTGCGTCGCGGGAAGCGACGAGGACGTTCAAGACCGATGTGATGTTCGCGCGATTCGAGGTGATCGGATCTTGCACCGATCGCGGCACCGAGGGGATGGCTGCCTGGTGGAGGACGTAGTCCATCCCCGCGACAGCCCGCTCGGCTACGACCGGCTCGGCCAAGTCACCTTCGATGAACTCCACGGCCGACGCCTCGCCCCTGATGGCGTCGAGGTTGCGGCGCTTGCCCGTGATGAGGCTGTCGACCACGCGCACGCGGTGCCCGCGGCGAACGAGCTCTTCGCAGAGGTGGGAACCGATGAAACCGGCGCCGCCGGTGACGAGGTAAGTCGCCACGATCAGCTGGTGAATGCGGTTGCAGCTACGTGCGCCAGGCCGGGCGTCACCTTCAACGCGTTCTGGTTATAGAGCTTTCGGAGGACCTGGTCGGGGAGGCCCAGACCATACAGCTTCCAGAACGCGTGGTAGTCACGGTAGTAGTCGAAATACTCGTCGTTGGTTTCGAACACCCGCCAGTAGTACGGGTACTCGCCCGGCTGATAGCTGTCCTTACCGAAGAGAATCCGGTCCTGGTACTTGACGAAGAACTCGTGAGCTGCCCTGGGCTGGCGGCCGAAGTCATAGAGAACCGCCGCGACGTCGTAGAAGACGTTCGGGTTCTCATCGAGGAGCTTGCCTGCACGCGCCAGGTCGTTGGCATGCCACCCGAAGTGGGCGAGGATGAACCGCGTCCGCGGGTGCTTCTTGATCATGTTGTTGCGCTCGGTCATCAGCTGCTCGAAGCGAACGCCTTCCTGGTGGCGGCGATCCGGGTACAGGGCCAATTCGAGCCAGCGCTCGTTGGTGTAGTCCAATGGCTCGAAGAATGCCTGCGGCTCGGCGACGTGAATCAGCACCGGCACGTTCAACCGGGCGCAGGTCTCCCAGATCGGATCGAGCTCTGGATCATCGACGTGCAGGCGGTTTCCATCAGCTTTTCTGTCGAACATGCCGAGGTCCTTGAACACCTTGAGACCGACCGCGCCGGCGCGAAGGTCCTCCTCGAGTTGTCGGGCGGCCTTGGCGCCGAAGCCGGGGCTGCCCGCGTCCCGGAAATTGACATTTGTGAACAGCACCATCCGGTCTTTGTACTTGCTGGCTTTGATGGCCTCGACGCCCTGATGCAAGCGACTACCCCAGCCGCCGCTCAGATTGACGAGGATCTGCAGGTTGTTCGCCTCCATGCCCTTGACCACTCTCTCGAGCTCGCCGGGCGAAATGGGGGTCGGCTGGTGGCTGTGGATGTCTATGACGGGGAACTTCGCCCGTGGCACGGGGTGCTGGGGCGTGACCAGGGTCGATTTGGGCTTGTACTCGCGGATCGTCGGCGGGTTGAGCTCGGGTTCACGCCCCTGTGCCGGGCGCGGGCGGACTTGCCCCGGCCCCGCTGGGCCCGCTTGTTCAGCCCTCAATCCGGTCCGCTCCTGCCCCCCACGTTGGCCAAGGCTGAGGGCGGATGCGGCGACCAAGGTGATGAATCCGAGGAGAACGCGCTTGGTGGGGAAAAGTGATTTCATCATGGTTCCAAAGATCGCAGCGAGCCGGTAAGCCGAATTCTGTTCTCCCTCACGGGAGACGACGATCATTCCTCTAGCCCCGCCATCGCTGGCGGGATCAAGCGACCGACCCGGAAGCGTCGAACGGGCCGTCCGTGCCCGATCGGACTCGAGCCCGACCGGGCGTGCTCCCCTATTTGGTCTTGCTCCGTGCGGGGTTTTGCCTGCCACCGCTGTTGCCAGCGGCGCGGTGCGCTCTTACCGCACCTTTTCACCCTTACCCACCGAAAGGCGGGCGGTGTGTTTTCTGTGCCACTATCCTTCAGGTCACCCTGACCGGGCGTTACCCGGCGCACTGCCCTGCGGAGTTCGGACTTTCCTCCCGCTTCGCGCTTTGCAGCGCTTCAGCGGGCGATCGTCTGGCTCACTGCGACTCCGAAATTGTACAACGTAAAGTAAGGAAGTCAGGAAGTAAGGAAGCAGGCGAGCCTAGCCGTCGGTCTCCTGCGTAATCTGATACTGCTCCAGCTTCTTGTACAAGTTGCTTCGCGGGGTATCGATCGCTTCTGCCGTCTTGGAGATATTCCAGCTGTTCTCGCGAAGCTTCTGGACGAGATAGGTCCGCTCCGCGGTGTCCTTGAACTCGCGTAGAGTCCCGGCCCTTACGGCGTCGCCGTCGCCAAGCGCCTTCGCAATTGATCCGGTCCCGCCACCGCCGGTCGAGCCGGCCGAAGGCGACGTTGAACGCACCGCGCTCGGGAGGTCCGCCACGTCAATCGTGTCGCCCCCGGTCATGATGTACAGCCGTTCGACTGTATTCCGGAGCTCGCGGATGTTGCCCTTCCAGCGGTACCGTTGCAGCGCGTCCATTGCCGACGGCGTGATCCGCTTGGGGCGCGCGTTGTTCTCGCTCCTGAACGCTTCCATATAGTGGCGCACGAGGAGCGGGACATCCTCAGGGCGGTCCCTGAGCGGCGGCACGTGGATCGGGATGACGGCGAGACGGAAGTACAAATCCTCGCGAAAATGTCCTTTCTCGATCTCCTCTTCGAGGTTCTTGTTCGTGGCGGCGATGACGCGCACGTCGACCTTGATGGTTCGGGCAGACCCGAGCCGCTCGACCTCGCCTTCCTGGAGGACGCGGAGCACCTTGGCCTGCGTCTTGGCGCTCATGTCGCCGACTTCGTCGAGAAAAATGGTGCCGCGGTCCGCCTGCTCGAACTTGCCCATCTGCTTCTCGGTCGCCCCGGTGAACGAACCTTTCTCGTGTCCGAACAGCTCGCTTTCGATCAGCTCCTCGGGGATGGCCGCGCAGTTCACCTGAACGAACCGCTCGCGGCTGCGCAGGCTGTTGCGATGGATGGTTCTTGCCACCAGCTCCTTGCCGACGCCGCTCTCGCCGCTAATGAGGACCGTGGCGTTGGTCGGCGCCGCGCGCGAGATTGCGGCCATGATCTGTGAGAGCACGCCGCTTTCGCCGATCATCTGGTGCCGGACCTCGACCGCCTTCTTGAGCGAGCGATTCTCATCGCGCAGCTGGCGTTGGTCGAGGGCATTACGCAAGCTCACCAGCACCCGTTCACTGGCGAACGGCTTCTAGATGAAGTCCCAGGCGCCCTTCTTGGTGGCATCGACCTCGCTGCTGATGGTCCCATGTCCGGAGATCACCACGATCGGCAGCTGGTCGTTCATGTTGCGGAGACGCTCCAACACTTCGATTCCATCCATCCCCGGCATCTTGACGTCGAGCAAAACCAGATCGGGCGCCTCCCGTTCCGCGAGCGCGAGCCCTTCCTGACCGGTCGCGGCGCTCAGGAACTCGTATCCCTCGTATTCGAGCGTCATCCTGAGCGAGTCGCGGATGGCCGCCTCATCGTCTATGACCAGAATTCGTGACTTAGGCATACGCGGGCGTTCGCGTGATGGAGGTGGAGCCTAGCGCCCTTCCACGCGGATCGTCTTGAGCTGGCGTTGCACCTGATCCGGCGCGTAGATCCAGAGCGTGAGGATATCTCCCGGCCGCGCCGCGCGTGCGATGCGGCGATAGTCCGCGACCGTCTCCACCCGCTGACGGTTGATTTCGAGCAGCACGGTGCCGCGCTCGATGCCGTTGTCGAATGACGAGCTCATCGGCTCCACGCGGGCGATCAGGACCCCGCGGGTCTGCTTCGGCAGCTCGAGGCGCTCGAGCGTCTGGCGATCGAGATCGCGGACGGTCAATCCGAGCGGCAGCGGATCCGGATCAACCTTGGCTCGATCGGAGGTCGGCTGTCCACCCGGACGGACATTGCTGGTCTCCGCTCCGTCACGCGGCGGCCGTTCCGTGAGCTTGATCAGGACGCTCTGCTCTCGCCCATCGCGCATCGTTCGGAGATGGGCCGTCGAACCAGGCGTCCGGGCGGCAATCTCGCGGATCAGCTGGTCGTCATTGCGGATCGCGTGGTCGTCCAACGAAACCACGACATCGTAGGGGTGGAGGCCCGCGTGGTCGGCCGGCGATCCTTCCGTGACGTCCTCCACCATGGCGCCGTGGCTGACCCCCAATTTCAGCGAGTGCTCGATGTCGGGATCGATGTCGCGCAGCGCCACACCGATATACCCTCGGCTCACCCGTCCGCGCGCGCGAAGTTGCGGCAGGATCGCCGCGGCGCTGCCAATCGGGACGGCGAACCCGATGCTGCTCGCCCGCGAGCTGATGGCCGCGTTGATGCCAATCACCTCGCCGCGCGAGTTGATCAACGGCCCGCCGCTGTTGCCGAAGTTGATGGCGGCATCGGTTTGAATGTAGTTGTCGAGGCTCATGTCGAACAGCTTCCGGCCCAGGAAGCTGACGACGCCCACGGTGACTGTATGCTCGTAGCCAAGTGGGTTGCCGATCGCGCACACCCACTCGCCCATCCTGAGTTTCGCGGAGTCACCGAGAGGCGCAACGGGCAGCCCGGCAGGGGCATCGATCTTGAGGAGCGCGATGTCCGTATCAGGATCGGTGCCCACGATTCGCGCCAGGAACGATCGCCCGTCCGACAGCTTGACGCTGATCCGCTCTGCGTGATCGATGACGTGGTTATTGGTCAGGATGCTGCCATCGACGTCGATGATGAACCCGCTTCCGGATCCGCGCCGGGCGCCGTCACGGTCGCTGCGAGGGCCGAAGTCCCACGGACCGTCAGGTGAGTCAGGAAGATTCGTCCGGCCGCGCCGCCGGCGGCCTTCCTGCCCTCGCGCCGTCGCGTCGATGTTCACGACGGCCGGATTGATGCGCTCGACGATATCGGCGAAGCTGACCCCCGGTGCGCTACCGGAGCCCCGCCCGGGCGCGGGTGCGGCGCCGGAACCGGCGTGGGCGGGCATTGTCGACATGAGCCCGGGGCGGGCCGCCGGTCTGCCGGCTACACCTGCCGAGACCGCCGACCGCGAGATGCCGCCGGCGACGATCGCGCCGACCAGAAAGGCAATCACCGCCGTCAGCGCCAGCGTGACGAACGTGAACCGCTTCATTCTCGAGTTTCCATTATAAGCTTCAGAAACTCCGCCTCATCGAGCACGTCGACGCCGAGCTGTCGTGCTTTCTCGAGCTTGCTCCCGGCCTGGTCGCCTGCGATGAGCGCAGAGGTCTTCTTGCTCACCGAGCTGGAGACCTTGGCCCCGAGCCGTTCGAGCCGGGCGGCCGCTTCCTCACGCGTCATCGCGGACAAGGTGCCGGTGATGACGAACGTCTTGTCCGCCAGCGGTCCAGCCGCCTCCGCGACCGGTTCCGGCAAGCTGGTCGTCATCGAGACGCCGGCCTCGGCCAGGCGGGATATCAGCGCGCGGTTGCGCGGTTCTTCACCGAACCTCCGAATCGATTCGGCGACGACCGGGCCGATTTCCGGTATTCGCTCGAGTGCCTCGCGAGAGGCGTCGAGAAAAACCGGCATCGAGCGCAAATGGCGCGCGAGCGTGACGGCGGCTTTCTCGCCGACGTGTCGGATGCCGAGCGCGTAGATCAGCCGCGCGAGATCGCTGGTTCGGCTCCGCCGGATCTGGTCGAACACGTTTCGACCGACCTTGCCGAGCTTGCGAGGCACGGCGCGCTCCGAGCGTGGCTCCTTCGGTGTGACGACGAGATTCTCGAGGGTCTCGATGTCCAGGTGATAGAGATCGCTGAAATCGCGCACCAGGTTCTGCTCGAGCAGCTGATCGACGAGGGACGCGCCCAGACCTTCGATGTTCATCGCTGATCGCGACGCGAAGTGCTCGAGGCTTCGGCGCAGCCGCGCTGGACACGAGGTGTTTTCGCACCGCCAGACGACCTCCTCTTCATCGCGCCTGAGGACGCTGCCGCATTCGGGGCACGTGGCCGGCATCTGCCACGGCCGCGCGCCGTCCGGCCGCAGATTCGGCACGGGCGCGACGACTTTCGGGATGACATCGCCCCCCTTCTCGAGGATGACCGTGTCGCCTTCGCGAATGTCCTTACGAGCGATGTCCTCCGCGTTGTGGAGCGTGGCCATTGAAATGGTCGAGCCCGCCAGGAAGACCGGCTCCAGGACGGCGTAGGGCGTAACCGCGCCGGTCCGGCCGACATTCACCTCGATAGCGAGCAGCTTGGTGTGGGCTTGCTGTGCGGGAAACTTGAAGGCCGTCGCCCACCGGGGGAACTTCGCCGTCGCGCCAAGCCGGTCGCGCAGCGCGAGATCGTCGACCTTGACGACCACTCCATCGGTCTCGAACGCGAGCGATGCGCGCTTGTCGGCCCATTCGCCGCAGAAGGCGACGACGGCATCGATGCCGTCGCACAGTTTCCAGTGGGGCTCGACCGGCAGACCCCAGTCCCGCATGGCCGACAGGAGCTCGGCGTGGGCCGTATCGGTCAGGCCCACGACTTGATACGTGAACGCCGAGAGACCGCGCCTGGCGACCATGGCCGGGTCCAGCTGCCGCACAGTGCCGGCCGCGACGTTTCGAGGATTCGCAAACAACGGCTCGCCGCCTTCCTCGCGTTCCCGGTTGATGCGTTCGAACGACTCGCGCGGCAGGAAGACCTCGCCGCGGACCTCGATGCGGCCCCGTGGCGCTTTGCGAAGAGTCAGTGGTATGGCGCGGATGGTCCTGATATTGGCCGTCACATCCTCGCCTCGACTGCCGTCGCCCCGCGTCGCTGCGCGGGACAGGCGGCCATCGTCGTAAGTCAGCGCGATGCTCAGGCCGTCAATCTTCAGCTCCGCGACATAGGCGACGCTGACCACCGGCGCCGCCGCCGTTTCCGAGTGCCCCGGAGCACCGGGCGGGAATGCCCCGTTCGCCAGGCCCGCCCCCTTCCGGACCCGCTCGTCGAACGCTCGAAGCTCCGCCTCGTTGTACGCATTGTCGAGGCTGAGCATCGGCACACTGTGCTCGACGGTCGCGAACCCCTCGACGGCGCGGCCGCCGACGCGCTGCGTCGGCGAGTCGAGGGTGACGAGCTCCGGGTGCTCGGCTTCCAGGCGCTCGAGCTCGTGAAGCAGCTCGTCGAACACCTGGTCAGAGACCTCAGGAGCGTTGTGCACGTAGTACTGCTCCTCGTGACGGCGGATGGCGTCGCGAAGCTCATGGATTCGGCGTTCGAGATCCGTCACTTCCATGCTCATGCCGACAGCGGGCAATCCGGCGGACCAGGGAGCGGGCGGCCGAGCTGTTCCGCCGCGACGGCGGCGAACGCCTCGTAGGCCGTGCGTCCGAAGAGAACGAGGCGGATGAGCTGCAGGGATCGGGCTTGGTGAGCGCGAATGGCATCGATCATGACGGTGGCGCAATCACCGAGCGGGAAACCGCCGACACCAGTCCCGAAGGCGGGAAAGGCAACCGATGAAAACCCGTGCTCCTCAGCGACGGCGAGAGCGTTGCGCGTCGCCCGCTCGATGAGCGCGGCCGACGTCACGAGGTCCTGTCCCATGACCGCCGCATGGATGACGTGCCGTGCCTTGAGCCGCCCAGCGGCCGTGACGACGCACTCACCGGGGGGCACGGGGCCAAGCGCCATGGCCTCCGTCTCGATGGTTGTTCCGCCTTTTGCCTTCAGGGCCCCAGCCACGCCGGCGCCCATCCAGAAATGATTGTTCGCCGCGTTGACGACCGCGTCGACGTCCTCGGCGCTCAGATCGCCGTCGGCGATTTCAACGGTGAGGCCGGCATGGCGAAAAGCAAGCAAGGCAAGTGTGGGCTAGCGGTCCCGCGACAGCACGTAATCCGGCAGCGCGACCAACGCATCACGTTCCGGACTGGGCGGAAACGCATAGAGATGCTTCTTCGCGCCGTCGGCGAACTCTATGGCGCGGCGGTAGGCATAGTCGATGGAGGCGTGTTCGCGGAGCCCTCGCCTGAGCTCGTTCCACTGATCCTCGGTCACGCTGCGGGAAGCCACAGCGTCGCGAATGATGCGCGAGCCGATGCCGTCGGGCTCCTGGCGCTGGAGATGGATCAGCGGCAGCGTGACTTTGCCCTCCCGCAGATCGCTCCCAATGGGTTTCCCCACGGTCTCCGCGTCGCCGGTATAGTCGAGCAGATCGTCGACCAGCTGGAACGCGATGCCCAGGTTGAAGCCGTATTCGCGCAGCGCGTGCTCGCGCTCCTTCGAGACCGACCCGAGCAGACCGCCAATCTGCGCGCACCCTCCGAACAGGTACGCGGTCTTGCGCCGCATGATGTCGAAATGCTCTTCTTCGGTGATATCCGCGTCACCGTTCTTCGTGAGCTGGTAAAGCTCACCTTCGATCATCTTGAGCGTCACATCGCACAGCAGTCGCACGATCTCGAGCGTGTCGTGCGTGAGTGCCAGCGCCATCGACTTGATGTACAGATAGTCGCCCAGGAGGACCGTAATGTCGTTTCCCCACCGCGAATGGACGGCCAATCGCCCACGCCGCAGGTCCGCGTCGTCGATGATGTCGTCGTGCACCAGCGTCGCCGTGTGGATGAATTCGACAACGGCGGCGTAGAGGACGGCGCGGTCGCCGGAATACCCGCTCAAGCGGGCCGCCATCAGGAGGACGGCCGGGCGCATCCGCTTGCCGCCGCTCGTGCGGATGTACTGCCCGATCTGCGGAATCAGCGACACTTTCGACTGCACGTGGCGGCTGAATTCCTCGTCGACTTTCTCGAGGTCCGCTCGAATGGGCTCAAAGATTTGCGAGAGGGCCGGCGACGATTTCTCCACAGCGGTTCAGGTGGGACTTTATCACGGCCTAAACAAAGTGTGAAAGTTGGCCGCCGTGCACCGCGTGAGCTCGGCTACGTCAATCGCGCGCACCTCCGCGAGCGTCGCGAGAACTCGGGCCACGTGCGCCGGTTCGTTGCGCTTGCCGCGGTAGGGCACAGGCGCGAGAAACGGGCTGTCGGTTTCGACCAGCAGACGGTCGATTGGGACGTGCCGAGCCGCGTCGCGCAATGACCCGGCTTTGGGGAACGTCAGAATGCCGGCAAACGACACGTGCAAGCCGAGAGCAAGGCCCGCGTGTGCGAGCTCCGTGCTGCCGGTAAAGCAGTGCAAGACTCCGCCGATCTCGCCCGCGCCTTCTTCGCGAAGAATCGCCAAGGTGTCATCGTCCGCTTCCCGGGTGTGGATGACGATCGGTCGGCCGAGCTCGCGTGCGAGCCTCATTTGCGCTCGAAACACCTCCTGCTGCACCACCCTTGGTGAAAAGTCATAGTGGTAGTCGAGTCCAATCTCTCCAATGGCGCGCGCCGCCGGCGTGTGGCCGAACTGCTCTCGCACGACGGTGGCCGCCTGCGGAGGATCCTCTGAGTACCGATGCGCCTGGTGCGGGTGGACGCCAATCGAGACTCGCGTTTCGGGCCACAGCTCGTCGAGGTGCCGTGCCTGCGCGGCCTCGCTCGCGTTGCCAGCTTCGAGAATCACAAGCGCCCGCTCCAGTCCAGCGGCTTTTGCGCGCTCGACAACGGCCGGCAAATCGGCGGCGAACACGTGGTCGGCGAGATGGCAATGGCTGTCGATCACAACGGTTGCGCGTAGGGTACGCTCTCCCCGCGCGGGTCCAATCTTCCCAGACGTTCAGCGAACTCGCGTGCCTGGCTCCGGCGGGTTCGCAAAGGTCACGACCTCCGGCTTTCCACCCTCCGGGCTTGCCGCGAGCACCATGCCGTTCGATTCGATGCCCATCAGCTTGGCCGGCTTCAGGTTGAACACGACGACGACGGTTTTGCCGACGAGCGCCTCCGGCTCGTAGGCCTCGGCAATGCCCGCCACGAGCGTGCGCTGCTCGCTCCCTACGTTCACGAGCAGCTTCAGAAGCTTCTTTGACTTCTCCACCCTCTCGGCCGTCATCACTTTTGCGGTTCGCAGCTCCACCTTCATGAAATCGTCGATCGAGATGCGATCGGTTACGGACGGGGCCGGCGTGGCGGTCGCGCCGTCGGTCGAGAGCGGGCTCGTCGGTGCCGGCACGGCGGGCATATGAGCGCCCGGCGCCGGACCATCTGGGGGCAGTGGGTGATCACTCACAATGGTTGTCTCCTTGCGCGGCCAGAGCGCGCCTTCCTGGAGCAGCCTGCGCTCCCCTTCCCTCAGCCAACGGCCGTCGCGGTCGAAGCTGAGCGCGTCAGATCTCGCGCCAGTCCGGCGACCGCCGCCGACCGGCGCGCCGACCCGGCGAAGAATCTCCCGGCTCGACGCTGGCATGATCGGCGCGAGCATGACGGCGGCAAGTCGGATCGCCTCCGCGGCGTCGAACAATACCTGAGACAAGCGGTCGGACTTGCCCGGATCCTTCGCCAGCGTCCACGGCGCGGTTGCCGCGATGAACTCGTTTGTCGCATCGACCAGGCGAAAGGCGGCCGCGGCACCTTCATGCAGGGCCAGCGCATCCATTGCCTTGCAGAAATCGCGGACGGCCTGCTCGCCCAACCGTGCCAGTTGATCGTTGCCCGCCGCCGCCGGCCGCACGACGCCATCTCGATACCGGTTGGCCATCGCCGTCACCCGGCTCACGAGGTTGCCCAGGTTGTTGGCCAAATCCGCGTTGTACCGCTCGGCGAGGCGATCAAATGAAAAATCGCCGTCCCCCCCGAATGGGATCTCCTTGATCAGATACAACCGAAGCGGCTCGGCCTTTCCCGGGCCATCCGGACCGACGCTATCGACGGCGACGGCCGGATCGATGATCGTCCCGAGCGTCTTGCTCATGCGCTGCCCGCCGATCGTCATGAAGCCGTGGCCAAAGATCTGGCGCGGCAACGGGAGCTTCGCCGCCATCAGCATGGCGGGCCAGATGACGGCGTGGAACCGCGTGATGTCCTTGCCGATCACGTGCAGGTCGGCTGGCCACCAGGTTTCGAAGAGCTGCCGCTCAGGGGCCTCGGGAGCGCCGAGCCCGACGGCCGACGCGTAGTTGATGAGCGCGTCGAACCAGACGTAGACGACGCTCGACGGATCGAACGGCAGGGGAATGCCCCACGACTGCCCCGCTCGGCTGACCGAGACGTCGAGGAGCCCGCCTTCGATGAGCCGCAGGATTTCGTTTCGGCGCGCGTCAGGCTGGAGAAACTCTGGATGCGTGGCAAAGTGTTCAAGAAGCGGCTGCTGATATTTCGACAGCCGGAAGAAGTAGTTCTTTTCCCGAATCCACTCGGGCTTGATCGTCGGATGCAGGGGGCAACAACCGTCGACCAGATCCTTCTCTTGTTTGAATTCCTCGCAGCTGACGCAGTACCACCCCTCGTACACACCCTCGTAGATGTCGCCGCCGGCGTAGAGCCGCTCGGCCATCTCGGTGACGCCGGCGGCGTGGCGTGGCTCGGTCGTCCTGATGAAGTCGTCGAAGGAGATGTCGAGATACCGCCAAGCACGGCGGAACTGCTCCTCCATCCGATCGCAGTACGCCAGGGGGGACAACCCCTCCTCCGCCGCCTTCTTGAACACGTTCTGTGAGTGCTCGTCGTTTCCCATCAGGAACCGCGTCTCGAAGCCGGCGAGCCGCTTGTAGCGCGCGATGACGTCGGCGCACACTTTCTCATACGCCGTGCCGAGGTGTGGGGCGCTGTTGACGTAGTCAATCGCCGTCGTCAGGTAAAAGCGCTTCACGGTTGATACGCCTTGATCGCGATCCGCTGCACGTCTTTGACCGACAGGTTGTTCGACGCGGCGATCGCGGCGCAATCGTCGAACTCGGGCGTCGCCGTGACCACCCGGCCGTCGCGGCGGGAGACCTTGAATCTGACGGCTCCAAGCGGCGTCTCAACGCTCACGATCTCCCGCGCGAGACACTCGCGGTCTGCCTCGTAGTGACGCAGCCCGATCGTCGTCGTCTCGGTGAACACGATGTCGGCAATCTGTCCGAGTTTCTCGGGCGGAACGATCACCGTCAAGAGCGTGCCAGGGCGGTTCTTCTTCATCTGAGCTGCGACGTAGAACACCTCGAGCGCGCCCGCCGCGTAGAGCTTTTCCATGGCGGCGCCAAAGATCTGCGGATTCATGTCGTCGATCT
>Ga0182032_10001003_pt1 | contig 12304 bp, 10 predicted proteins | sample tim00Cox00000000_FD_125970 | JGI IMG/M metagenome (GOLD analysis project Ga0182032, IMG submission 125970) | Lab enrichment of tropical soil microbial communities from Luquillo Experimental Forest, Puerto Rico - timezero.00C.oxic.00.000.000 | ecosystem: Environmental > Terrestrial > Soil >... | reverse complement strand
CGCTTATCGCCGCGCGTGGCAGTAAGCAACACGGAGAAGCCGTGTACTGCACAGCAAAAGACAGCGGCCGGACGAGGCACGCAAGCCCCGGCGCGTCGCGAAGGCAAATTCGTTCTCGACATTGGATGGCGTCGTCGACAATCCGTCGGTCGCGTTGTCGACGAGGACCTGAATCTCGACTTTATCGACAGGCTGCAGCTTGGCCATACGCCTTACTGCGACTCCATGCCGGAAAGCTTCACCACTTCGTTGGCATCGACGCGATCGGTGACGATCTCCTTGGCGAATTCGTCCGGCGAGTTGATCGCCGGTACCTGGCCGCGTGTGATCACGAACTTGTCGACGAAGTCTTTGTCCTCGAAGGCGCGCCTCACCTCAGCGTTGAGCCGGTCGATGATCGGCTTCGGCGTGCCGGAGGGGGCAAACAGCCCATACCAGGTCTGCGACGGCGCGCCCCCGTAGCCAAGATCGGCGAGCGTCGGCACGTCCGGTAACTGCGGCGTGCGGATGTTGTTGACCAGAGCGAGCGCTGTCATCTTGCCCGCCTTGAGGTGCGCCTGCACGTTGCCGAGTCCAAACAGGCCGATTGGCGTGGTGCCGGAGAGAATGGCGGTGACCGCCTCGCCGCCGCCCTTGAATGGCACGCGGATCCAGTCGGCGCCCCTTTCTTTCTTGAGCGTGTCCATGTAAACGACGCAGGGGATCGAGGCGGTGAGGTAGTTCAACGTACCCGGCTTCGATTTCGATGCCGCGACAAGCTCGTCCACCGTCTTCACGTTAAGCGAGGAATTCACCACTAGCACCTGGATCAGATGGAATAGGTTGACGATCGGGATGAGCCCCTTTTCTGGATCAAACGGCACCTGTTTGTAGAGGAACTGATTGTAGATCATCGTGTCGGCATTAATGATGCAGATGGTGTAGCCATCCGGCGGCGCTTCCTGGCAAAAACGCGCAGCGATGTTGCCGGCACCGCCCGGCTTGTTCTCGATGATCAGCGGCTGGCCAAGATAAGGCTGCATCTTCTCGTTGAGCGCGCGCATAAAGATGTCGCTGATGCCGCCGGCGCTCGAGGTCGTGAACACGCGGACCGGGCGAATGGGATAATTGTCGGCCAGAGCTTGCGTCGTGATGAGCGCCGCGCCGAGCGCGACGGCGGCCAGAAGCCATTTCATGAGTCCTCCCTGAGGTTTGGCAAATCTATGATTGCAATTTGCTTTTCACCAGCGCGCTGGCTTTACCGAGATCCATTTGCCCCGCGTACCTGCCGCGCAGAACCCCGATCACCTTGCCCATGTCCTTCATGCCGGTGGCACCGGTTTCCTTGATTGTGGTGTCAATCGCCGCGGTCATCTCGGCCTCCGACATCGGCTTGGGCAGGTAGGCGGAGATGATGCCGATCTCCTCCTGCTCCTGCTTCACCAGGTCTTCACGCCGGCCTTTCTGGTAGAGCTCGACCGATTCTTGGCGCTGCTTGATCATCTTCTGCAGGAGGCCGAGCACCTCGGCATCGCCGAGCGGCGGCTTGCCGGCGCCGCGCGCCTCGATATCGGCGTTCTTGAGGACGGAATTGACCATGCGCAACGTGGAGACCGCCCGCTCGTTCTTGGCTTTCATCGCCTCTTTCAAAGCGTTGTTGATGTCATCACGCAGCATGGGGAGCCCCTTTCCGCTTTTGTAATGCTGTCTGGGGGCGGCGCCGCGGCCCCTTGCTTCGCTCACTATAATACGCAACTAAGAGGCCATGACCCAGACGAAAACCGAACCCGCCGCCGGGACTTGGATAGAGCCCAAAGCCACGGCGCTCTTGGTGCTGGCCGACGGAACCGTGCTGGAGGGATTCGGCTTCGGCGCCATCGACCATGCGGTCGGCGAGGTCTGCTTCAATACTGCCATGACAGGCTACGAGGAAATACTCACCGATCCTTCTTACGCCGGGCAGATCATCACATTCACCTTCCCGCATATCGGCAACGTCGGCACCAACGAGGAAGATCTTGAAACGGTAAATATGGCGGCAGCGACCGGCGCCCGCGGCGTCATCTTCCACAGTGGCATAACCGAGCCGTCGAACTACCGCGCCACTCGTCACCTCAACGACTGGCTGAAGGCACGCGGTATCATCGGGCTTACTGGCATCGACACCCGCGCGCTGACCGCGCTGATCCGCGTCAACGGCATGCCGAACGCGGTGATTGCGCATTCCCCTGACGGAAAGTTCGATCTCGGCACGCTAAAGAAAGAGGCGCGCGAATGGCCCGGGCTTGTCGGCATGGACCTAGTGCCGATGGTGACCTCCGGCCAGCGCTTCATCTGGGACGAAACTCCGTGGCACCGGGACCGTGGATATGAGCGGCAGACCAATCCGGAATTCCACGTAGTTGCGGTCGACTACGGCATCAAACGTAACATCCTCCGCCTGCTCGCCGGCGTCGGCTGCAAGGTGACTGTGGTGCCGGCCAAGACCTCGGCAGAGGACATCATGGCACTGCAGCCGGACGGCGTGTTCCTATCGAATGGGCCTGGCGACCCAGCCGCGACCGGCGTGTACGCAGTGCCGGTGATCAAGAAGCTGATTGATTCAGGTACGCCGACCTTCGGCATCTGCCTCGGCCACCAAATGCTCGGCATCGCGGTCGGCGGCCGCACGATAAAGATGCACCAGGGCCATCACGGCGCCAATCATCCGGTCAAGGATCTGACTACCGGCAAGGTCGAGATCACCTCAATGAACCACGGCTTCGCGGTGGACAAGGATTCGCTGCCGAAGAACGTCGAGCAGACGCACGTGTCGCTGTTCGACGGCTCCAACTGCGGCATCGCGCTCAAGGACAAGCCGGTGTTTTCGGTGCAGTATCACCCCGAAGCTTCGCCCGGCCCGCGCGACAGCCATTATCTGTTCACGCGGTTCGTTGAAATGATGCGACACGCCAAGCGCAAGATCGCGTGAGGCGATGGCCGACTGGATTAATTTCTACGATCTGCGCCATTCGCTGATTTACGTGAATGCCCACCACCGCGACGTGCACTACCGCAAAATCGCCGAAGAACTGCGCGGCTACATCCCCTCGCTGTCGACGCGCGTGATGGACTACGGCTGCGGCGAGGCGACCTCGGCCGCCCTTGTCGCCTCGGCCTGCGCCGCGCTGACGCTAGTCGAGGCCGCGCCCAACCTGTACGCCGCGCTAAGCGCGCATTACGCCGGCAACAGCAAGATCACCGTGCTTACGCCCGAGCAGGCGTCGGCGCTGCCGGACCATTCGTTCGACCTGATCGTGCTGCATTCGGTGGCACAGTATTTGACCGGCGAGCAACTCAACGGCCTGCTGGAAACCTTCCGTAGATTGCTCATACCGGACGGCCTGCTACTCGTCGGCGACGTCGTGCGGCCCCGCTTTGCCGTGCCGGCTGCGGCCCTGTCGCTGCTACGTTTTTCGGCCGCCAACGGCTTCTTCTGGTCGGCGGTCGGCGGGCTGATCCGCATCTTTGTGTCGGATTATCTGCGGTTGAAGAAGACTGTCGGCTTGTCGCACTACGAACCGGGCGCGATGCTGGAGAAACTTCGGTGCGCCGGCTACGCCGCCGAACGCGCGCCTCGCAACGTCGGTCACAACCCCTGGCGCGTGACCTTCCTGGCGCGGCCGCTGAAAAGCCCGGCCGATAACGAAGCGCTGCGGGAAGTAACGCGGCGTTAGCCGCAATCACAAACGTGGTTCGATCGCAGGCCAGCTCACGGACTATCGGGGGCCTCTAAAATTCTTTGGCCCACCGATCAGTCCCATCCGCCCAGCACGCGACCAACCGGGTTGGCGATGCGGCCATTGGCGCGCTTGAGCGCGGCGATGCGTGCAATATCGTCCGCACTGAGCGCGAAGTCGAACACCATCAAGTTCTCGGCGATGCGCTGCGGCTTCGACGAAAACGGGATAGGAGCGACGTTCTGCTGCAGCAACCAGCGCAGCGCGACCTGTGCGACGGTGCGTCCGTGCTCGCCGGCGATCTGAGCGAGAACGGGGTCGCCGAACAAGCGGCCACGCCCAAGTGGACAGTAGGCAATGAAGACCAGCTTGTGCCGGCGCACTGCCGCCAAGAGTTTCGACTGATCGAGATACGGATGATATTCCGCTTGCAAGGCGACGAGGGGCTCAGGGCAGAGTCTGACCGCTGCATCGAGCAACGCGATGTTGAAATTGGCGACGCCGATGTGGCGGGCGAGCCCGCGCCTCTTGGCGTCGGCCAGCGCCGGCATGGTCTCACTTAGCGCTATCGCCGGATTGGGCCAGTGCACCAGCAGCAGATCGAGGTAGTCGACCCCGAGCGCGGCGAGGCTTTCGTCGACCGATTTGGCAAAGTCGGCCGGGCGAAGATTCTCGTGGCTGACCTTGGTGGTTAGGAAGATGTGCTGGCGCGGCAGGCCGGAGGCGCGCATCGCCTGACCGACCGCACTTTCCGTGCCGTATTTGCGCGCGGTGTCAATATGGCGGTAGCCGGCCTTGAGTGCGGCGAGCACTGTCTCCGCTGACATAGCGCCGGTCATCGGCGACGTGCCGAAGCCGACGGCAGGCATCTCCCCGGTTTCGCCGGAGAACGAAAAAGTGGCGGGGACGCTCATGGCCGGTCAGTCGGGGCACTAATAGCCGGCCTTCTCCGTCCACCGCAAATACCGCCCTCGCCCTTCCCTGCCCGTCGAAACTGGTCTAAAGACCCGCTCGCGCGGGGCGTTTCTCCCGCGGGGGGCGAAAGGACGCGGAAAGGCGCGCCTTTTTTTGTGCCCAGTTTCTGATCGGTTATGCCCAAAAGAACCGACATTGAATCGATCTTGATCATTGGCGCCGGGCCGATCGTCATCGGCCAGGCCTGCGAGTTTGACTATTCCGGAACCCAGGCCTGCAAGGCACTGAAGGCCGAGGGCTATCGCCTCATTTTGGTCAATTCCAATCCGGCGACGATCATGACCGATCCGGATCTCGCCGACGCCACCTACCTCGAGCCGATCACGCCTGAAATCGTCGCCAAGATCATCGAAAAGGAACAGCCCGACGCGCTCCTACCGACCATGGGCGGACAGACCGCGCTCAACTGTGCGCTGTCGCTGCGCAAGATGGGCGTGCTCGACAGATTCGACGTCAAGATGATCGGCGCCACCGCCGACGCCATCGACAAGGCTGAAGACCGCGAGCTGTTCCGCGAGGCGATGAAGAAGATCGGACTGCAGACGCCGCGCTCGCATCAGATCAAGACGCTGCCACAGGCCCTCGAAGCACTCGAGGACATCGGCCTGCCGACGGTCATCCGCCCGTCTTTTACGCTGGGCGGCACCGGCGGCGGCATCGCCTATAACAAGGCCGAATTCATCGACATCGTGGAACGCGGCATCGATGCCTCCCCGACCAGCGAAGTGCTGATCGAGGAATCGGTGCTGGGCTGGAAAGAATTCGAGATGGAGGTGGTGCGCGATAAAAAAGACAATTGCATCATTATCTGCTCGATCGAGAACGTCGATCCGATGGGCGTACATACTGGCGATTCGATCACCATCGCGCCGGCGCTCACGCTCACGGACAAGGAATACCAGATCATGCGCGACGCCTCGATCGCGGTGCTGCGCGAGATCGGGGTGGAGACCGGCGGCTCCAACGTCCAGTTCGCCGTCAACCCGGCCAACGGGCGGTTGGTGATCATCGAGATGAATCCACGGGTGTCACGTTCATCTGCGTTGGCGTCGAAGGCGACTGGCTTTCCCATCGCCAAGGTCGCGGCCAAGCTTGCGATCGGTTACACGCTCGATGAAATCGCCAACGACATCACCGGCGGCGCGACGCCGGCCTCATTCGAGCCGACCATCGACTATGTGGTCACCAAGATTCCGCGCTTCGCCTTCGAAAAATTCCCCGGCGCCGAGCCGGTGCTCACCACCTCGATGAAATCGGTCGGCGAGGCGATGGCGATCGGTCGTACCTTCCAGGAATCATTGCAGAAGGCACTGCGTTCGCTGGAGACCGGCCTCACCGGCCTCGACGAGATCACCATCGAGGGTTACGACCCGGCCATGGGCATCGACGACGCTGACAATAAAGCCGCGATCCGCGCCGCCCTCGGCACGCCGACGCCCGATCGGCTTTTGAAGATCGCGCAGGCGATGCGATACGGCGCCAGCGACGAGTTGATCCACAACGCCTGCCGAATCGACCTCTGGTTCCTCGCGCAAATCCGCGCGCTGGTCAAAACCGAGGCCGAAATCAAGGCCAAGGGCCTGCCCGCTACCGCCGGCGCGTTCCGATGGTTGAAGGCAAAAGGTTTTTCCGATCAGCGGCTCGCCAGGCTGACTGGCAACAAGGCCGACGAGGTCACGCAAAAACGCCGCGCGCTCGGCGTGCGGCCGGTGTTCAAGCGCATCGACACTTGCGCCGCCGAATTCGCATCGCCCACCGCCTATATGTATTCGACCTATGAGACGCCATTTGCCGGCACGGCCGCCGACGAAGCCGCGCCGACGGCAGAGAAGAAGGTCATCATTCTCGGCGGCGGCCCGAACCGCATCGGCCAGGGCATCGAGTTCGACTACTGCTGTTGCCACGCCGCCTTCGCGCTGAAGGAAGCCGGTTACGAATCCATCATGGTCAACTGCAATCCGGAAACGGTGTCGACCGACTACGACACCTCCGACCGGCTTTATTTCGAGCCGCTCACGCCAGAAGACGTGCTGGAGATCGTCGACACCGAGCGCTCCAACGGCACGCTGCATGGCGTGATCGTGCAGTTCGGCGGCCAGACCCCGCTGAAGCTCGCGGAGCCGCTCGAGAAGGCGAAGGTGCCGATCCTCGGCACGTCGCCCGACGCGATCGATCTCGCCGAAGACCGCGACCGCTTCAACAAGCTAATCAAGCAGCTCAAACTGCGCCAGCCGCAGAGCGGCATCGCCACCTCTCCCGACGCCGCGCGCGCAATCGCTGACGAGATCGGCTACCCCGTGCTGATCCGGCCCTCCTACGTACTCGGCGGCCGCGCTATGGAGATCGTACGCGACGGCACGCAGCTCGACCGCTATGTCTCCAAGCTCGCCAGCCTGCTCGACCGCCCAACCGAACTGGTGGTGTCAAAGAAGAGCCCGCTGCTGATCGACCGCTACCTATCGGACGCGACCGAAGTAGACGTCGATTGCCTCGCCGATGGTAAGGACACCTTCGTTGTCGGCATAATGGAACACATTGAGGAAGCCGGCATTCACTCCGGCGATTCGGCATGCGCGCTGCCGCCGCACTCTCTGAGTGAGGCAACGATCACCGAGCTCGAAAGACAGACGCGGGCCCTCGCACTCGCGCTGAGGGTCGGCGGGCTGATGAACGTGCAATACGCCATCAAGAATGGCGACATCTACGTGCTCGAGGTCAATCCGCGCGCCTCGCGCACGGTGCCGTTCGTATCCAAGGTGGTCGGCCTGCCGGTCGCCAAGATCGCCGCCCGTATCATGGCGGGAGAGAGCCTGGCGAGTTTCAAGCTCAAGCCAGCGCACGTGAGGCACCGCGCGGTGAAGGAATCGGTGTTCCCGTTCGCACGCTTCCCCGGCGTCGATACCGTGCTGGGGCCGGAGATGAAGTCGACCGGCGAGGTGATGGGCATCGACGGCTCGTTCGAGATCGCTTTCGCCAAGAGCCAGATCGGCGGCGGCGCCAACCTGCCACGCTCAGGCACCGTCTTCGTGTCTGTCAAGGATACCGACAAGCCGCGCATCCTGGATGCGGTGCGCGTCCTAGCTTCTCTCGGGTTCAAATGCATCGCAACGTCGGGAACCCAACGTTACCTGGTCGCACATGGGGTCCAGGCAGCTAAGATCTTTAAAGTGCTGGAAGGCCGACCGCATATCGTAGATGCCATTAAAAACGGGGGTGTTCAGCTGGTTTTCAACACCACCGAAGGGGCGGCCGCCCTAGCCGACAGCCGCTCCATGCGCAATGCGGCCCTCTTGCATAAAGTGCCATACTACACCACACTTTCGGGTGCCGTTGCCGCAGCGCAGGGCATAAAAGCCTATCTCGGGGGGGACCTCGAGGTGCGTGCACTGCAGAGCTACTTCAGCGACCGGGCCTGAGGCGCGTTTTCTTCGGGTCCCGTTCAGCAGGCGGCGGTGCGAGTTAGGCCGGGAAGTCCACGGTCGCGGCGCAGGTGAGGCTGGCCGCGATCAGGGTTTTTTTGACCGGGCCTTGGTTCACTGGACTCCGGTGCGCGGAATTCCGTGGCCGGAGTCGTATTACGAGTCGATTTGACCGTCTTTTTGACGATGGAAGGCTTGGCGGGAGGAGCCATTCAAGCGGCGCCCGCCAGCAGGAGATGAGAGATGGACAAGATTCCGATGACGGCAGCCGGCTATTCGACACTCGAAGCCGAGCTCAAGCATTGCCAGCAGGTCGAGCGGCCGCGCATCATCCAGCAGATTACCGACGCGCGCACCCACGGAGACCTCTCGGAGAATGCCGAATATCATGCCGCCAAAGAGGCACAGTCGCTCAATGAAGGGCGCATCGCCGAGTTGGAGGACAAGCTCGCGCGCGCCGACGTGATCGACGTGTCGAAGCTATCGGGCGATACAATTACCTTTGGCGCCACCGTGACGCTGATTGACGAGGACACCGACGAAAAGAAGGTGTGGCAGATCGTCGGCGAGCCGGAGGCGAATGCCAAGTCTGGCAAGATCTCAATCACTTCGCCGCTCGCGCGCGCGCTGATCGGGAAGACGAAGGGTGCCGTGGTGGAGGTTAATACCCCAGGCGGCGCCAAGGGCTATGAGGTGAAAAAGATCGAGTGGAAATAAGCATCGTGTCCTAATCGAAGAGTTGAACGATGCAGTCATTCCGCAAACGCGGCCAGCTCGCCGACATTTTGCAACCGCATTAGCTCTTCGTGTTCTCGTTGACCAGATGTTCCGACGATCAGATCCGGTTCTTCGGCGTCGCCAAAGGTGGCCGCCGAATCGCCCGGCAGGCCGCGGGCTAACCGACGGCTAGTTTTCCATCGGCACCATCGCGGCGTCCTTAGATTGACGCAGCGTGAGCGAGGTTTTGACGTTGCGCACATTTGGCGCGGCGGTCAGCTTCTCAACGAAGGCCTGGAAGGTCTTCAGATCGGGCGCCACGCACTTCAATACGAAGTCGATTTCGCCGGAGAGCATCCAACATTCACGCACCAGCGGTTGCGCCCGCACGAATTCCTCGAAAGCGACGAGATCGGCTTCCGCCTGGCTCGCTAAATGCACCATGGCGAAGACTGCCACCTCGTAGCCGAGCTTCTTCTCGTCGAGCAGCGCGCGGTAACCCTTGATGAAGCCCGCCTCCTCCAACGCCCGCACCCGGCGCAGGCACGGCGGCGCCGAAATACCGACGCGGCGCGACAGCTCCACATTGGTGATGCGGCCGTCGTCCTGCAGTTCTTTCAGGATTTTGCGGTCGATGGTGTCAAGGCGGGCGGACAAATTCCCCTCCAGGAGATGGTTATTTCATAGCGTGAAACATTATTTCGCGAAAGATTATTGCGTGAGACCGGCCAGCCGTCGCCCCTCCCGACCCGGCCGTAACTGCACGGGTTGCGTATCTTGCATAGCTCGGCTGAAAGCCATACATGGGGACAGTAAAAGAACAGAGCGGCTGCTGGTTAGCGGCTAAAAGCCGCCTGAAGCGCTTCCAGGGGGCAATACAGAATGGCGAAGGCAATCCACGCTAAGGTGGTAATCATCGGCTCGGGGCCGGCGGGTTACGCAGCCGCGATCTACGCCGCGCGGGCCATGCTCGAGCCGATTTTGATCCAGGGCATTCAGCCCGGCGGTCAGCTCACCATCACCACCGATGTGGAAAATTATCCTGGCTTTGCCGACGTCATCCAGGGCCCCTGGCTGATGGAGCAAATGCAGAAGCAGGCCGAGCATGTTGGCACCAAGATCGTTACCGACCATGTCACGAAGGCGGAGCTGGCGCAGCGGCCGTTCCGCTTGCAGTGCGACTCAGGCGACATCTACCTCGCCGACAGCCTGATCATCGCCACCGGCGCGCAGGCGCGCTGGCTCGGCCTGCCTTCAGAACAGAAATTCAAAGGTTATGGCGTCTCCGCGTGCGCGACCTGCGACGGCTTCTTCTATCGAAACAAGGAAGTGATGGTGATCGGCGGCGGCAATACCGCGGTCGAGGAGGCGCTGTTTCTCACCAATTTCGCGTCCAAGGTGACCATCGTGCACCGGCGCAATGCGTTCCGAGCCGAAAAGATCCTACAGGACCGACTATTTAAGCATCCCAAGATCGAGGTGGTTTGGGACAGCGTCCTGCAAGAGGTGTTGGGGACGGAGAGCCCGCTTAAAGTGAATCGGGTGCGGTTGAAAAACCTGAAGTCCGGCGCCCTAAGCGAGCGCAAGGTCGACGGTGTGTTTATCGCGATCGGTCATTCGCCAGCCTCTGAGTTGTTCGCCGGCGAAGTGCAGATGAAGCCATCCGGCTACATCATCACCAACCATTCCACTGAGACCTCAGTGCCCGGCGTGTTCGCGGCTGGCGATGTCAGTGACGACATCTACCGGCAGGCCGTCACGGCCGCTGGACAAGGCTGCATGGCGGCGCTCGAAGCGGAGAAATTCCTCGCCGCCCATGAACAGGATCGGGCGGCTGCCGAATGAGTGTGGCCAGCTCAAATACCAGCATGGATTGGGACAAGCTGAAGGTGTTCCACGCCGCGGCGGAAGCCGGCTCGTTCACGCATGCCGGGGAACGCTTGGGCCTGTCACAATCGGCGGTGTCGCGGCAGGTTTCCGCGCTCGAGGGTGAGCTTGCGGTCTCGCTGTTCCACCGCCATGCGCGAGGCCTCATCCTCACCGAACAGGGTGAATTGCTTTACCGCACGGCGCATGAAGTGTTTATGAAGCTCGAGGCGGCACGCACGAAGCTCACCGACAGCCGCGAGCGGCCGAACGGCGAATTGAAAGTTTCGACGACGCCGGGCATCGGCGTGCACTGGCTCACGCCGCGTCTCGGCGAATTCCTTGATCTTTATCCCGATATCCACATCACGCTGATCACCACCGACGACGAGCTCGATCTGGCGATGCGCGAAGCTGACGTCGCCATCCGCTTGCGCCAGCCAACGCAGCCGGATCTGATACAGCGCAAGCTGTTCTCGGTGCATTTCCACATTTACGGCTCGCCGGATTATCTCAAGCGCTTCGGCACGCCGCGCACGCTCGAAGATCTCGATAAGCACCGGCTGATCCTTCTCGGCGGCAACGTGCCGGCCCATTTCTCCAACCGGCGGTGGCTGGTGGAAGTTGGCCGCGACGGCAAGGTTCCGCGTACGCCGCATCTGACGATTAACAACGTGCTCGGCGTATTGCGCGCGTGCCAGCGCGGGCTCGGCATCGCGATGCTGCCGGATTATCTAGTTGAGGAGAACGGCGGCCTGGTGCAGTTGCTTGGCGAAGCCGACACGATCGCGCTCGATGCCTATTTCGTCTATCCGGAAGAACTCAAAGCCGTCGCGCGCATCCAGGTATTCCGCGATTTCCTAGTCGCCAACGCGCAGCGCTGGCATTTCTGATCGTCAAACGGGTTCGATCGTTATAATTCGAGCACGACTCCGATTGGAATCGTTGACGAAATGGCCAGTGAATTACGACTTGGCATGGCTGACATGCGGTCATCGGGGATTGCTCGCGATATGGGTGATTCGCATAGTGAGCACATTGCTGCACCGGTTGTATCCTCCCAGAGTCACAGGTGCGGCATGTTTCCTTCTGGAAGGTTGCCGGTCCCTCACCGGCAACTGATAAACCGGGTTCCATTGCGGGACCCGGTTTTTTTATTGATCATAATTGATTGATAAGAGAACAACGCTAATGAAGGTCCGCAATAACATGAGGCAAAGTCGACGATCCGCGTGTCGGTAACCGGCGGCGGCGCCATAACTGCACCTATCCTTCCTGCGATCACGCAGAAGTCATCTGGGGTAGAACTCGCAAAAAGCGGTGAGCAACAAGCCGAATTGCCAGGCTTTGTTGTATGTTGGATGAGCGTAGGGTCGAAAAAGTAGCGCTACGTCAGATATTTCGGAGCTACCGTGTAAAATAGTCACAGTCCGACGCCGTTCCATTTGAATTGTTGTGAAAGGCATAACTATCGTAGGACTATCGGATAGGATGCCCCGGAATTTTGGGGGGCACGGCCCCCGCCCAGTCTTTGGGAGATCTTTGGTGAGAACCGTCCGCTTCAATCGTCTGCTGGCCTCGACCGCCCTTGGTCTGATCCTAATGCTGTCGAGCCATGCCGGCATGGCG